>Ga0182741_1002771_pt1 | contig 19716 bp, 17 predicted proteins | sample eDN5th37CBELigOP_FD_128874 | JGI IMG/M metagenome (GOLD analysis project Ga0182741, IMG submission 128874) | Enriched Organic Plus compost microbial communities from Emeryville, California, USA - eDNA 5th pass 37_C BE-Lig OP (version 2) (version 2) ... | reverse complement strand
GAGCGGAGCAGCGCGCCGAACCTGCGGGCCGCGCGCGAGGGCAACGCGGCGCGGCTGATCAGCGTCCCGGATTACGACCGCTACCTGGCCCTGCCCGAAAGCCAGAGGCGGCCGAACGACCTGGTGCTGGTCAAGCCGCAGTAGCGCCTCGCCGGGTGGGCGGTGCAGGGCGGTCCCGCTTGGCGGGGCCGCCTTTTTTCATGCGCGGGTTCGCGGCGATGCGCCGCACGCGGCACATGGGCGCCGCGACCGCCCCGGCAGGATGGCAACACCGGCGCGGGCAAAGGGAACCTTCGCACCGACCTCTCGTTGAACTCGGCGGCAAACGGCCTATTCTGCAACCGGGCCCTTGTTCCATCACGAAAGGACGAAGCCGGATGACCAACCAGACGCAGGCCAGCGCCCAAGCTGCCTTGGACGAAATCCAGACCGTGACCGCGGTCGTCCTGCCCGAACCCCCCGCCGCCGCGCCGACGCTGACCGAGGCAGAACCCGCCGTCGCCGAGGAAATCCGCAAGCGCATGGCCGAGGTCGACATCCGCGATTCGGGCTCGATCGTGCATTTCGGCGCCCGCGCCCAGAACGAATTGCAGGAAATCAGCCAGGCCATGCTGGCGGATGTCAAGAACAAGGACGTTGGCCCGGCCGGCGAATCGCTGCGCGAGATCGTGACCACCATCCGCGGCTTTTCCGTCAGCGAACTCGACGTGCGGCGCGAGCGCAGCTGGTGGGAAAGGCTGCTGGGCCGCGCCGCACCCTTCGCCAAGTTCGTGGCGAATTACGAGGAGGTGCAGGGCCAGATCGACCGCATCGCCATGGACCTGGACCAGCACCAGCACCGGCTGCTCAAGGACATCAAGTCGCTGGACCTGCTTTATCAGCGCACGCTGAACTTCTATGACGAACTGGCGCTCTATATCGCCGCGGGCGAGGAGAAGCTGGCCCAGATCGACCGCGACGAGATCCCCGCCCGGGAAGCCGCCGTCGAATCCGCGGCCGAGAACGACAAGGTCATGGCGGCGCAGGAGCTGCGCGACCTGCGCTCGGCCCGCGACGACCTGGAGCGGCGGGTCCACGACCTCAAGCTGACGCGGCAGGTGACGATGCAGTCGCTGCCCTCGATCCGGCTGGTGCAGGAAAACGACAAGTCTCTGGTCACCAAGATCAATTCGACGCTGGTGAACACCGTGCCGCTGTGGGAGACGCAGCTGGCCCAGGCCGTCACCATCCAGCGCAGCGCCGAGGCCGCCCGCGCGGTCAAGGAGGCGAACGACCTGACCAACGACCTTCTGACCGCCAACGCCAAGAACCTGCGCGAGGCCAACGCCCAGATCCGCACCCAGATGGAGCGTGGCGTCTTCGACATCGAGGCGGTGCGCACCGCCAATGCCGAGCTGATCTCGACCATCGAGGACAGCCTGCGCATCGCCGACGAGGGCCGCACCCGGCGCGCCGCCGCCGAGGAAGACCTCAAGGCGATGGAGGCCGAGTTGCGCAAGACGCTCGCCTCGGCCGGCGCCCGATCCGCAACCCCCGCAGCCAAGACGCCGTGACCCTGCCAGCCCGATCCCACCTGCCTCTTTCCGCAGCCCTCGCGGCGCTGGCGCTGCTTGCCGCCTGTACGCCGGAGCCGCCGGCCGAGGCGCCGCCCCCCGCGGTCGAGGCACCGCCGCCGCCCGAACGCCCCGACCCGCCGGTCGACCTGGCGGCGCTGCGCCGCGAGCGCGCGGAAAGCGCCCGTGCCGCCAAGGCGCGCGCCGAGGCCGCCGCCGCCTCGCCCGCCAGCCGCAACATGCGCGACTATCTTGCCGGGGTCGAGCAGGCGCTGATCGCCCGCGGCAGGCTGCGCACTGACAGCGGCGACGAAATCGCGCTGACGCCGGAAAAGCTGGCCGACACCTTCATCGAGGTCGCGCTTTACGACGAATATGTGCGCGAGGGCGGCAAGCTGGTCTCGCGCCCGACGCCGGCGCCCTTGCGGCGCTGGCAGCAGCCGGTGGCACTGCGGCTGGAATTCGGCGATTCGGTCGCCCCCGACCAGCGCGCCCGCGACCGCGCCGAGATCGCTGGCTTCGCCGCCCGGCTTGCCCGCATCAGCGGCCATCCGGTCGCGCTGACCGGCGGCGCCGGCAATGTCACCGTGCTGATCCTGAACGAGGACGAGCGCCGCGCCATCGGCCCGCGCCTGGCCGCGCTGGTGCCCGGCATCCCGCCCGGCGACATCGCCGCCCTGCGCGATCTGGCGCCGCAGAACTATTGCACGGTCTTCGCCTATTCCAACGGCAATTCCCCGGTCTATGCGCAGGCGGTGGCGCTGATCCGGGCGGAGTTGCCGCCGCGCATGCGCCGGTCCTGCATGCACGAGGAACTGGCGCAGGGCATGGGGCTGGCCAATGACAGCCCCCGCGCGCGCCCCTCGATCTTCAACGACAACGAGGAATTCGCCTATCTGACCCGGCATGACGAGCTGCTGCTGCAGATCCTCTACGATGCCCGGCTGCGCCCCGGCATGACCGAGGCCGAGGTCCGCCCCATCGTGCTGCAAATCGCCCGCGAACTGCTGGACACCGAAGCATAGGCCCGCCGCTCGGGTCTTGACGCCGGGCGGCTGCGGGGCACTATCGCAGGCAGGCGTCCCGCAGAGCGAAAGGCAGCCCCCATGAGCATCTTCGACATTCTCGGCGGCGAGTTCATCGAGATCATCGAATGGACCGACGACACCCGCGACACCATGGTCTGGCGCTACCCGACCGTCGGCAAGGCGATCAAATACGGCGCCAAGCTGACCGTGCGCGAGGGCCAGGCCGCCGTCTTCATCCACGAGGGGCAGCTGGCGGACGTGTTCCAGCCCGGCCTCTACATGCTCGAGACGAACAACCTGCCGGTCCTGACCCGGTTGCAGCACTGGGACCACGGCTTCCGCAGCCCCTTCAAGTCCGAGATCTATTTCGTCAACACCACCCGCTTCAACGACCTGAAATGGGGCACCAGGAACCCGGTGATCGCGCGCGACCCGGAATTCGGCCCGGTGCGCATCCGCGCCTTCGGCACCTATTCCATGCGCGTGACCGACCCCGGCCGCTTCATGACCGAGATCGTCGGCACCGACGGCGAATTCACCCGCGACGAGATCAGCTTCCAGCTGCGCAACATCATCGTGCAGGAATTCTCGCGCATGATCGCGGGCTCCGGCATCCCGGTGCTGGACATGGCGGCGAATACCGGCGACCTGGGCCAGATGGTCGCCAAGGCGATCGGCCCCACCGTCGCCGCCTATGGCCTGACCATCCCGGAATTCTACATCGAGAACATCAGCCTGCCCGACGAGGTGGAAAGGATGCTCGACAAGCGCACCTCGATGGGCATCGTCGGCGACCTGAACCGCTTTGGCCAATATGCCGCATCCGAGGCGATGCTGAACGCCTCGAACCAGCCCGGCGGCATGGGTGCGGGAATGGGCGCGGGCATCGGCGCCGGGCTTGGCGCGGGCATGGGCGCCGCCATGGCGCAGCGCGGCCCCTGGGGCGCCGTGCCCCAGCAGCAGGCGCCGCAGACCCCGCCGCCGCTGCATCCCGAAACCGTCTGGCACATCGCCGTGAACGGCCAGGCCGACGGCCCCTATGGCCGCGCCCATCTCGGCCGCCTGGTGCGCGAGGGCGGCTTCACCCGCGAAACGCTGGTCTGGACCCCCGGCCAGGACGGCTGGAAACCGGCCGAGGAGGTCGCCGAACTCGCCCAGCTCTTCACCGTCGCGCCGCCGCCCCCGCCGCCGATCCCGAAGGCGGAGTAAGCCGCCGGAATGCCGACCCCGCCCTCGGAATACCGCTATCCTTGCGAGAATTGCGGCGCCAGCCTGGAATTCTCGCCGGGCCAGCAAAGCCTGGTCTGCCCCTATTGCGGGCATGAAAGCCATATCGGCCCCGGCCCCGCCCGCGCGCCCTCGCGCCAGGCGCAGCAGGGGCGATGGGGCGAAAGCGCCATCCTGCTCGACCCGGCGACCGGGCGGGCGCTGCAATGGGACGGCGGGCACAAGGCGCCGCAATTGCAGGAACTGCCGCTGGAACACGGGCTGTCGCTGGACCGGCACAGCGACCTGACCGAGACGATACGCACCCTTTCCTGCCCGAATTGCGGCGCCAAGGTCGAGATCACCAGCGACCGCCACGCCTCGGCCTGCCCATTCTGCGCCACCGCCGTCGTCACCGACACCGGGACGACGCGCCACATCAAGCCGCAGGGCGTGCTGCCCTTCGTCATCACCGAGGCGCAGGCGAAAGCCGCGCTCGAGGACTGGCTCAAGGGGCTCTGGTTCGCGCCCACGGGCCTGACCGCCTATGCCCGGCGCGGCAAGAAGATGAGCGGGGTCTATTCGCCCTTCTGGACCTTCGACGCCGACACCGCCTCGCGCTACACCGGCGCCCGCGGCGACTGGTATTACGAAACCGTCTATGTCACGCAGATGGTGAACGGCCGCCAGCAGCGGGTGGCGCAGCAGGTGCGCAAGACGCGCTGGACCCCGGTTTCGGGCCAGGTGGCGCGGAATTTCGACGATGTGCTGGTGCTGGCCTCGACCTCGCTGCCGCGCCGCATCACCGATGCGCTGACGCCTTGGGATCTGTCGCATCTGGTGCCCTACCGGCCCGAATACCTCGCCGGTTTCCTGGCCGAGGGCTATACGATCCCGCTGGGCTCCGGCCATGACATCGCCCGGCAGGAAATGGCCGGGGTGATCGCCATGGACGTGCGCCGCGCCATCGGCGGCAACGAACAGCGCGTCACCGGCATCGAGACCCGCTTCGCGAACGAGACCTTCAAGCATATCCTGCTGCCGGTCTGGACCGCCGCCTATCGCTACAACGGCAAGAGCTATCGTTTCGTGGTCAACGGCCAGTCCGGCCGCGTGCAGGGCGAACGGCCCTGGTCTGCCTGGAAGATCGCCCTTGCCGTGCTGCTGGCGCTGGCGCTGCTTCTGGCGGCGCTGTGGCTGAACGAGCGCGGCGGTTTCATCCGCATCGGCGCGGCCCCGATCACGCAGGATATTTCCATCGCCGACAGTTACCGCTATCAGGAGACAGGAACGGGCTGACGAAGGAAGGGGAGGGCCATGATCCTTTGCGCCGGGGAATCGCTGATCGACATGGTGCCCGAGGGCGCCAATTACCGGCCGCTGCCCGGAGGCGCGGTCTACAACACCGCCATCGCGCTCGGCCGCATGGGGGCGCAGACGGGCTATCTCTGGCCGATCTCGCGCGACACGTTCGGCGAGACGCTGCTGCGCCCGCTGGCCGAGGCCGGGGTGGATACCGGGCTTTGCCCGCGCAGCGACCGGCTGACCACGCTGGCCTTCGTGACCCTGACCGGTGGCGAGGCACGCTATTCCTTCTATGACGAGGGCTCGGCCGGGCGCATGTTCGCCCCCGAAGACCTGCCCGAGATCCCCGATACCGTCTCGGCGCTGTTCATCGGCGGCATCAGCCTGGTGCCGGACCCCTGCGGCGCCGCCGTCGAGGCGCTGGTGGAGCGCGTGCGCCACCGCGTGCCGGTGATGCTGGACCCCAACATCCGCCCCTTCTTCATCGCCGACGAGACGGCCTATCGCGCCCGGCTCGACCGGCTCATCGCCATGGCCGACCTGGTCAAGCTTTCGGGCGACGACCTGGAATGGCTGATGCCCGGCGCCAGCTTCGAGGAGGCCGCCGCCGCGATCCTGTCCCGCGGGCCGCGGGTGGTCTTCCAGACCGGCGGTTCGGCCGGCGCGCGCGCGCGTTGGTCGGGCGCGCCGCTCTCTGCCCGGGCGGTGCGGGTCGAGGTCGCCGACACGATCGGCGCCGGCGACACCTTCAATGCCGGCGTCCTGGCCGCGCTGGACCGCGCCGGGGTGCTGACGCGCCAGGGGCTGGAGACGCTGGCGCCGGAATCCATCGCCCAGGCGCTCGCGCTCGGCACAAGCGCGGCGGCGATCACCGTCTCGCGCCCCGGCGCCGACCCGCCCTGGGCGCATGAACTGGCCGCCCTGCCGGGCTGAAGGACGGCAGCGCCGGCGCTTTCACCGTTTCCCAAATACCCCGGCGCAAGGCGGCAACTCCGGCGCCGCGCGCCTTCCGGGCAACCCGTCCGGCAAGCCGCTGGCGGGGGGCGACAGCCGGGCCGGGCATTTCCGGACAAGGCGTCTTGAAACCCCGGCCGCCTGTCCCAAGATAGAACCACCGAACCGCGGCAACCGTCAGGAGACCGAATGCCTGCACAAGGCAAAGGCCCGCCTTCCGGCGATCCCGATCCCGGTCCGGCGGCCGGGAACCAGGATCTGCGGCCGGGAAACGGCCCGCCTTGGCGGCGTGAGCATCTTTCGGACGTGCTGACCCGAATCGCCGGCGACACCAGCCGCGACAGGCTCAGCGTCACCGACCTGCTGATCCTGCTGGAGGGGCGTGCGACCGCCGGGCTTCTGCTGCTGTTCGCCTTTCCCAACATCCTGCCCATGCCGCCGGGCACCTCGGGCATCCTGGGCCTGCCGCTGGTCTATCTCTCGTTCCAGATGATGCTGGGCCAAAGGCCCTGGCTGCCGCGCTTCATCGCCCAGCGGTCGCTGCCGCGCGCGGATTTCGCGGCGATCCTCGCGCGCTGCGCGCCCGCCCTGGTCCGGGCCGAAAGGCTGCTCATCCCCCGCATCCTGCCCCTGTCCTCACCCTTGGCGGTGCGGCTGGTGGGCGGGCTTTGCCTGGGACTTTCGATCGTGCTGCTGCTGCCGATCCCGCTCGGCAACATGCTGCCGGCGCTGGCCCTCGCCATCCTCGCGCTTGGCGTGCTGGAGCGGGACGGGCTGTGGATCGTCGGGGGCGGCCTGCTGGCCATCCTGGCCTTTGCCATCATCTGGGGCGTCATCTGGGCATTCATCCGCGGCCTGTCCCTGCTGTTCGCCTGAGCCATCCGGGCCGGGCGATCACCCGCCGGAAGATGCCAAGGACGGCGGCACAGGCCGGAAAGCCGAAGGCGGGCCGCAGCCGGAACAGCCGGACATGCCGCGCGGCCGGGCCGGACGAAAAGCGCCATGGTGCCGGCGACCTCCTCCAGCGTCACCGCCTGCAATGGCCCGGTATCAGGGTCGCCAGCCCGCGGATCAACCCGCCGGCCACCCAGCCGCTTGCCGGCTGGAAAGGCCGAGACCTGATGCCGGTCCACCGCAATGACCGGGAAACGCAGCGCCCGACGCGTCCCCGCCGCCGCACAGGCGCGAAACAGGGCCTCGGCCCCGGCGACCGGGACGGCCGAGACATCCTGGCAAGCATTGTCCCGGAGCGTGCCCACGCAGCCTACCGCCGCGTCGATGTCGCGAAGATGCGACTGCCGGCCTCCGACCCGGTGGCCTGCCGGAAATCCGCACAGACCCGGTGCGAGACCGTGCCAGGCAGCGCCGGCACAGCGCGGCGAACGGCTATCCAGGACGGGACGAACCTCCGGCAGGCGGCATTGTGCAGCGCCGGGCCGCGGAGCCGGAACAATGTCCGCCCAGGGTGGTTATACACGCATAACGTGTCCGAAGATCGCCGGCGCAACCCCGTTCAAGGCTGCCGCGACCCGCATTTCGATCGTGCTTTCGTCAAGGTTTTTCCAGTCGTGCCGCAGGCGTTCTTCCATCGCACCAGGAGGAAAACACCATGCCGCACCGGATCCCGCCCCCCCGAGGCAAGGCGCTTGCAGCCTGCCTGCTGCTTGCCGCCTGCACCGCGACGCCGACCGCAGGCCCGGACAAGGGCCATGACATACAGGTCTCGTCGCCGGGCCTGGTCGAGTGCAGCGCCCCCAGCCCGCAGGTCGTCCAATCCGGCCTGAACGCGACCAACCGCGCGCGCAGCCGGGCCGGGCTGCCGGCGCTTCAGGCCGATGCCCTGCTGTCGCAGGCCGCCGCCGCCCATGCCTGCGACATGGCGCAGCGCGGCCGGATGAGCCATGCCGGCAGCCGCAGCAGCGGCCCGGCACAAAGGCTCAAGGCGCTGGGATATGCGCCGCGCATCACCGCCGAGAACATCGCCGCGGGGCCCTATGGCACCGAACAGGTGCTGGGGGAATGGAACAGCTCCAGCGGGCATCTGGCCAATATCCTGATCCCGCAGCTGCGGCAGTTCGGCATCGGCCATGCCACCGGCGCGGATGGCCGGACCCGCTTCTGGTCGGCGGTCTATGCCGCCCCGGCCGGGCGCTGAGCGCAGGGGATCGGCCGCAGCGCCGCCGCCCTATCGCGCCGCGGCCTGCATGCCCTGGCCTGCCTGAACCGCGGTGACGGCGGCCGCGTCGACGATGTCCTGCACCGAGCAGCCGCGCGACAGGTCGTTGGCGGGTTTAGCGAGGCCCTGGAGGATGGGTCCGATGGCGGTAAGGCCGCCGAGGCGCTCGGCAATCTTGTAGCCGATATTGCCCGCGGCCAGGTCGGGGAAGACAAAGACGTTCGGCCGCCCCGACAGCCGGCTTGCCGGCGCCTTCCTGGTCCGGATCGCCTCGTCCAGCGCCGCGTCGAACTGCATCTCGCCGTCCACCTCCAGCTCGGGGGCGGCGGCGCGGATCAGCGCCAGCGCCTCGCGGATGCGGCCAAGGCTCGGGTGATCGGCCGAACCCGCGGTCGAGAAGGACAAAAGCGCCACCCGCGGCTCCTCGGCCAGCAGCCGGCGGCAGCTTGCGGCGGCCGAAAGCGCGATGGCGGCCAGTTCCTGCGCATCGGGCTGGATCACCAGCCCGCAATCGGCGAAGATCATGCCGCCCTTGATCGGCGCATCGGGTCCGCAGGACAGCATCAGGAAAAAGCTGGACACGATCCCCGCATCCGGCGCCCGGCCGATGATCTGCAACGCGGCGCGGACGGTATCGGCGGTGGTGGCGACGGCGCCGCCCAGCGTGCCGTCGGCCTGGCCCAGCCGCACCCGCATCGCCGCCTGGCGGATCGGGTCGCGCATCTCGTCGCGCGCGCGCTCGGCGGTCATGCCCCTGGCCGCGCGCAGCCGGTGCCAGTGGTCGGCCAGTTCCGCCAGGTCCGGCGCGCCCGCCGGGTCGATGCGGCCGGCGCCGGGGATCCGGGGCCCGCCCATCAGGGTGACGCGGGCCAGCCCCTCGGCCAGCAGCCGGCGGGCGGCCTCGGCCACGCGCGGGTCGTCGCCCTCGGCCAGGATGATGTGGCGATCCAGCGCCCTGGCGGTCTCGTGGATGCGGTCGAGCGGTTTCATGGCGTTACCCCAAAAGATGCAGGCCGGCGGTGACGAAGACGGCCAGGAACACGGTCTCGGCCAGGATCAGCGCGATGGCGCCGGTGCCGACCTCGAGCATCTTGCCGAGCGAAGTCTTGATGCCGACCGCGGCAATGGCGATCAGCAGCGCCCAGCGAGAAACCTGGCCGGCGAAATCCGAGACCCCCTGCGGGATCAGCCCCAGGCTGTTCAGCCCCGCCAGCGCCAGAAAGCCGATGACGAAGCCCGGCAAGAGCGGCGGCGCCTTGCCGCCATCGGCATCGGCCAGCCCGCGCGCCCGGATCGCCAGCGAAAAGCACAGCACCACCGGCGCCAGCATGGAAACGCGGATCAGCTTGACCAGTGTCGCGGTCTCGCCCGTCTCGGGGCCGATGGAAAAGCCGGCGCCGACCACCTGGGCCACGTCATGGATGGTGCCGCCCAGGAAGACGCCGGAATCGCGCGCCGTGAAGCCGAAAAGCCCGGCCAGCATCGGGTAAAGCACCATGGCCACGGTCGAAAGCACGGTAACGGACAGCACGGTGAAGACCAGGTCGCGCTCGGATTTCTCGTACCGCGGCAGAACGGCGGCGATGGCCATGGCCGCCGAGGCACCGCAAATCGCCACCGAGCCGCCGGTCAAGAGCGCAAAGCGCCAGCCGCGGCCGACCAGCCGGCTGGCGGCAAGGGCAAACAGGATGGTCAGCACCACGCCCGCCACCACCAGCGCGATGGCGCCCGGCCCCAGCGCCGCCAGCATGCCGGCCGAGATGCGCGCGCCCAGAAGCGCCACCCCCAGCCGCAGAACGGTGCGGGCGGTAAAGGCGATGCCGGGGGCGGTGCGGGTGCCGTCCTCGGCCAGGAAGTTCAGCGCCAGGCCCAGGAGCAGCGCCAGCAGCATGGCGGGGGCGCCGTAATGATCCGACAGGAATTGCGCCGTGGCCGCGACCAGGGCCGAGACGGCGAAGCCCGGAAAGGCTTCCTCGATCAGGCCGCGCGAAGGGATCATGGTGGAAATCATCGTCCTCACCGGGATGCGGGGATGGGCCGGGGCGCTTGCCGCGCGCCGGGCGATGTCATGGGGGTCGCGGGTGGCACCGGGCCGCCGAAGGGGGCTCTGCCCCCCGCGCTTGCGCGCGCCCCCCGGGAGTATTTGGGAAACGGTGAAAGGCAGGGAGCGCCGCTGCCTTCCGCCGCCTCCCCCCGGTCAGGCCGCGCCCTGCTGCGGGCGCATGTCGGCCGGGTCGATGCCGGCCACCACCACCGGCTTCTTCATCGCGTCGCGGCGGAAGGGCTCGCCCAGTTCCTGGTTCAAGAGCACCTCGATGAAGGTGGTCTCGCGGTTCTTCATCTGCCGCTCGACCGCATCGTGCAGCGCCGCGGTCAGTTCGTCCTGGCTCTTCACCTGCACGCCCCGCAGCCCGCAGGCCTCGGCGATCTTGGCATAGGAGGTGTCGCGGTCCAGTTCCGTGCCGACGAAATTGTTGTCGTACCACAGCGTCGTGTTGCGCTTTTCCGCCCCCCATTGGTAGTTGCGGAAGATCACCATGGTGATCGCCGGCCAATCGTCGCGGCCGCAGGCGGTCATCTCGTTCATCGAGATGCCGAAGGCGCCGTCGCCGGCAAAGCCGATCACCGGCACGTCGGGATTGCCGATCTTGGCGCCCAGGATCGCCGGGAAGCCGTAGCCGCAGGGGCCGAACAGCCCCGGCGCCAGGTATTTCCGCCCCGCCTCGAAACTGGGATAGGCGTTGCCGATGGCGCAGTTGTTGCCGATGTCCGAACTGACGATGGCCTCCTGCGGCACCGCCTGCATGATCGCCCGCCAGGCCTGGCGCGGGCTCATCAGCCCGGCGTCGCGCTTGCGCGCATCCGCGTTCCAGACCGTGCCGGGATCGTCCTCCTCGTGGTCGAGGCTCGACAGTTCCTGCGCCCAGCGGGATTTGGTCTGCGCGACCAGCGCCTTGCGCTCGGCGCGGCCGGCATCGCCCGCCATGGGGGCGAGCTGCGCCAGGATCCCCCGCGCCACCTTGGCCGCGTCGCCCTGGATGCCGACGGTGACCTTCTTGGTCAACCCGATGCGGTCGGCGTTGATGTCGACCTGGATGATCTTCGCCTCTTTGGGCCAATAGTCGATGCCATAGCCCGGCAGGGTCGAGAACGGGTTGAGCCGCGTCCCCAGCGCCAGCACCACATCGGCCTTGGCGATGATCTCCATCGCCGCCTTCGAACCGTTATAGCCCAAGGGGCCCATGGCCAGCGGATGCGAGCCGGGGAAGCTGTCATTGTGCTGGTAGTTCGAGCACACCGGCGCATCCAGCCGCTCGGCCAGCCGGACCAGATCCGGGATGGCGCCCGACAGCACCACGCCGGCGCCCGACAGGATCACCGGGAACTGCGCCTCGCTGAGCAGCCTGGCCGCCTCGGTCACCGCCTGCTCGCCGCCCGCGGGACGCTCGAAACCCACGACCTGCGGCAGTTCCACGTCGATGACCTGGGTCCAGAAGTCGCGCGGGATGTTGATCTGCGCCGGGGCCGAGTTGCGCCAGGCCTGCATGATCACCCGGTTCAAGACCTCGGGGATGCGCGAGGCGTCGCGCACCTCTTCCTGGTAGCAGACGCAATCGGCGAAGATGCGCATCTGCTCCATCTCCTGGAAACCGCCCTGGCCGATGGTGCGGTTCGCCGCCTGCGGCGTGACCAGCAGCAGGGGCGTGTGGTTCCAGTAGGCGGTCTTGACCGGCGTCACGAAGCCGGTCACGCCGGGGCCGTTCTGCGCGATCGCCATCGACATCTTGCCGGTCGAGCGGGTGAACCCGTCCGCCATCATCCCGGCATTCGTCTCGTGCGCGCAGTCCCAGAAGGTGATGCCCGCCTTGGGGAACAGGTCGGACACCGGCATCATCGCCGAGCCGATGATCCCGAAGGCATGCTCGATCCCGTGCAGCTGGAGGGTTTTGACGAAAGCTTCCTCGGTGGTCATTTTCATGGCGATGGCTCCTTATTTGCGCTCGTCGCGGAAGTGATAGAGTTTGTAGAGGCCCCATTGGCCGAGGCGCCGGAACGGCGTCCGCCAGCCCTCATGCGGCAGTTCGGTGTTGAAGATCGGCAGGTCGGGCACCGCCTCGCCGGCGACCAGCTGCGCCATGCGCCGCCCGGCCATGGCGGAATACATCACGCCGTTGCCGCCGTAGCCCAAGGCGTAGAAGGCGCCGGGCAGGTCCGGCAGGCCGGTGATGCGCGGCATCATGTCGTGGCTGACATCCACCCAGCCCCACCAGCTGTAGTCCAGCGCGATGCCGCGCAGGGCCGGGAACTTGCGGGCCATCCCCTCGCGCAGCGCGTCCAGATGCGCCGGGTTCGCGGCATCGCGGCCGGTAATCGCGGCGCGCGAGCCGATCTGCAGCCGGTTGTCGGGCAGCAGCCGGTAGTAATGCCGCAGCGTCCGGGTATCGGTCAGCGGCGAGCGTTTTTGGATGCCGACCGCTTCCAGTTCGTCGGGCGTCAGCACGCGGGTAACGATGCTGTTCGACATGATCGGCATCAGCCGGTCCCGAAGCCGCGGATGCAGGCTGCGCGGCGCATAGGCCGCCGTCGCCACCGCCACCCGCTTGGCGCGCACCGTGCCGCCCGGCGTGCGCAGGTGATGCAGGCCGTTCCGGTAGTCCCAGCCCTGCACCGGGCTGTCGACATGCACCCTGGCGCCCAGTTCGCGGACGACGCGCAGATAGCCGAAGGCCAGTTTCGCGGCATGGATACCGACGCCGTCCGCCTCCCACATGGCGCCATGCGCCTCGTGGTCGCGCACCACCTCGGCATGCAGCTCGTCGCGCGAGATCATGCGGGCATCGTAGCCGAAGGTGTCGCGCAGCAGCGCCGCCTCGCTTTCCAGGGCCGGCAGCACGCTGGCCTTGTGGGCGATATAGTAATGCCCGCCATCCTGCGGATCGCAGTCGATCGCATGGTCGCGGATCAGGCCGCGGAACAGATCGAAGGCCTCGCAGACCTCGGCATGCAGGCGCTTCGCCACCTCGAGGCCCCAGCGTTCGATCCACTGGCTGCGCTTGAGCCGGCCCGAGCTGATCTGGGCCTGGCCGCCGTTGCGGGTCGAGCAGCCATAGGCGACGCCGTTCGCTTCCAGCACCACGGCCTTGATGCCGTGCATCTTGGCCAGGTGGAGCGCGCAGGACAGGCCCGTATAGCCCGAGCCGATCACCACCACATCGGCATCCATGTCGCCCGTGACCGGGCCGTCATCCGGCGGCGGGGTGCCGGCGGTGCCGATCCAGTAGGTCGGCGCGTAATCGCTGCGCGGGCCCAGGCTGCGGGCCGTGATGGGGTCGTAGAACGGGTCGTAGGGCTGGGCGCCCGCTCGTTTCTCGATCGCCTGCATGGCGGGCCTCATTTCTCGACAAGGGCGGGTGCAGAGGCGGGGATGGCCGGGCGTTGCTTGCGGATCGCCTGCTTCTCGACGATCCGGCCGCCCGCGATGCGGAACAGGTCCACGCCCTGCACCTCGGTCCGGCTGCCGTCCGGGTTGGTGGCGCGGAAGGTCCATTGCGAGACGCCGCGCGTGCCGTCCTCGGACAGGAAATGCGTGTGGTCGGCCCATTCGACGTCCGGCATCGTGGTCCAGACCGCCTCGAAGGCCCTGGCGATGGCCGCCTTGCCCTCGACCTTGTTGCCGTATTCATGCTCGCCGGCGACGGTGTAGAACACGCAGTCCTCGGCGAAATGGGTCATCACGCCGTCGATGTCGTGGCGGTTGAAGGCGTCGAAGGTGGCCTTCAGGTCGTCGGCGGTCAGTTTGCGGGTCATCGGTGGATACTCCTTTCCCGGTCGGCGGCGCGCAGGCGCGCCTCCGGGACGTTTGCGGTGAATGGTGGCGGGTCAGGTCCGGGGCGGGATCAGACCTTGCCCTTCCAGGGGATCAGTGCCCGCTCGATGCGGCGGATCAGCAGGTCGAAGGCAAAGGCGAGGATACCGATCACGATGATCCCCATGATCACGGCGTCGCTGGCCAGGTATTCGGCCGAGTTCAGCACCATGAAGCCCAGGCCGCGATGGGCGGCGACCATCTCGGCCGCGACCAGCGTCGTCCAGCCCACGCCGATGCCGATGCGCATGCCGGTAAAGATCTCGGGCAGCGCGGCCTTGAGGATGACGTGGAAGATCACCTGCAGCTTGCTGGCGCCCATGGCGTAGGCGGCATGGATCTGCTCGATCGAGACCGAGCGCACGCCGGCGCGCGCCGCGATGGCCATGGGGGCAAAGATCGCCAGGAAGATCAGAAAGACCTTGGGAAACTCGCCGATGCCCAGCCAGATGATGATCAGCGGCAGATAGGCCAGGGGCGGCAGCGGGCGGTAGAACTCGATGACCGGATCCAGCAGGCCGCGGATCACCCGGTTCACCCCCATCAGGATGCCGACCGGCACCGCGATGGCCAGCGCCAGGAAGAAGGCGCCCAGCACCCGGCCGAGGCTGGCCAGCGTGTGCTGGGCCAGGGTCGAGTTCGACACGCCCTCGGTCGCGGCCAGCACGAACTTGCCCCAGACCGCGGCGGGCGAGGGCAGGAACAGCGGCCTGACCCAGCCCATGCCGGTGACCAGGAACCACAGCGCGATCAGCGCGACCGCCGTGGCCAGGCTGATAAGCGCGCTGGAGCCGTCGCCGGGGGCGCCATAGGATACGCCGGGCCGGGCCGGGCGTGCTTTCGTCAGCCGGTCAAGCATGGATCTTTTCCCGCTCGCCGGCGCGTTCGTCGCCATAGATGATGCCAAGGATCTGCTCCCTCATCTCGATGAAATCGGGGCTGGACTTGATGGCGCGGGCATTGCCCTCGGCCAGGAAGCGGCGGTTGAAGTCCAGCTCGTAGGTGTGGGTGATGCGGCCCGGCCGCGGCGACATGACGATCAGCCGCGAGCCGAGAAACAGCGCCTCCTCGACGCTGTGGGTGATGAAGAAATACATCTTGTCGGTCTGCTGCCAGATCTGAAGCAGCAGTTCCTGCACCGTCTCGCGGGTCAGCGCGTCCAGCGCCGCCATCGGCTCGTCCATCAAGAGCATGGCCGGGTCGCAGGTCAGGGCGCGGGCGATGCCGACGCGCTGCTGCATGCCGCCCGAGAGGTGATAGATCATGTGCTTGTGGAAATCCTGCAACCCGACCAGCGCCAGGTTTTTCACCGCGCGCTCGCGCCGCGTCCTGGCGTCCACGCCCTGCAGCTTCAGGCCGAACTCGACATTGTCGATCACGTTCAGCCAGGGCAGCAGCGCGTGTTTCTGGAACACCACGCCACGGTCGGCACCGGGGCCGGTGACCGGCCGCCCGCCCAGGGTGATCTGCCCGGCCGAGGGCGCCATGAACCCGGCCATCAGGTTCAGAAGCGTGGTCTTGCCGCAGCCCGAGGCGCCCAGCGCCACGACGAAATCGCCGCTCTTGACCTCTAGGTTCACGCCTTTCAGCGCGGTGACCGGGGCACCCTTGTGGTGGCCGGGGTAGATCAGGCTGACGTCGGAAACTTTCAATGTCTGCATATCAGCGGTCTTTCCGAGAAAGGGGTTACAGGCAGGCGGGATGCGGCCCCGAGGGGGCCGGCCGCCTATTGTGCCGCGGCCTGGGCGAAGCTCGGGTTCACGAAAGGCGCGTAATCCTCCAGCGCGGCGTCGATCTGCTTCTGCTCGACCAGGAAGCGGGCGCTTTCGCCCAGCGCGCGGACCGCGCCGCCGGTCAGCCAGGTCTCGGATGCCTGCTCGGCCGCGTCGGGAAAGGACAGCATGTTCAGCGCCTCGATCGTGCCGGCGGCATCGCCACCGATGGTCTTGACGATGCCTGCGACCTGCGGCGAATCCTCGGTCCAGGCCGCCTTGTCGGCGTTGTAATCGGCATAGGCCCCGGCCAGCGCCCTGGTAAAGGCGGCCATGAACTCCGGGTTCTCGGCGGCGAATTTCTTGTCCGCCACCAGCCCGTCGAAGGTCGGCACGCTGGCCGCGCCGATCTGTTCGCTGTCGGCGATCACCGTGCCTTCCTTCATCAGCTCGGTCAGCACCGGCGGCCAGACATAGGCGGCATCGATGTCGCCGCGCTGCCAGGCGGCCAGGATCTGCGGCGGCTTCATGTTCAGGATGTTGACGCCGCGCGGGTCGATCTTCCAGACTTGGTCCATGCCGACGAGCAGGTGGAAATGCGCGGTCGAGACGAAGGGCACGGCGACCTTCTTGCCGGTCAGATCCCCCGGCGCCTCGATGCCCGAGCCGTTGCGGGCGACCAGCGCCTCGGACTTGCCGATATTGTCGAGGATCCAGAACAGCTCGAACTCCACCCCCCGCGTCGCCGCGGCGGCGATCCCGGTCGAGCCGATCACCCCCACCGGCACGTTGCCCGAGGCCAGCGCGGTCGAGATGTCGCCCCCGGACGAGAACTGCCGCCAGTCGATCTTGTAGCCCGCCTCCTTGGCGGCGGCGTCCAGCCGGCCGTCGGCGATGGCGGCGATGAAGGGGCCGACGATCTGCTGGTAGCCCACGACCACGGTGGTCTCGGCATGGGCCGGGGCCAGGCCGAGGCCGGCGCCAAGCGTCATCGCGGCCAGGAAGATTCCGGCCCGGTTCATATTGGTCATTGTCGTGACTCCCTGTCTTTCGATTGTTGGTCTTCCGACGCGGCCGAGCCCTTGGGCTCAGCCCTTTCTCTGTTGGCTTGCAGCTCTGCATGGCTGCTTCTTGCGACAAAATGTTGCAGGTGGCGGGGCACAACGATATGTCCAGTTGAAAGCAAAGATAAGTCCAGATGAGCGACCGGATTCCCGTCGAGATGTTCTTCCTGCGCGACAGCGAGGCAGGGACGCTGCAAGCGCGGCTGGCGGCGGCCATCGTGCGGGCAATCCTGGAAACCCGCGCACGGCCTGGCACCCGGCTGCCCTCGTCGCGGGGTCTGGCCGAAACGCTGGGCATCTCGCGCATGACGGTGACGCTGGTCTATCAGGAACTGATCAGCCAGGGCTATCTGGAGACGCGGCCGCGCTCCGGCGTCATGGTCGCCGCCACCGTGCCGCACCGCCGGCTGAAGGTGCAGGAACCGCTGCCGCATGAAACCGCGCTCGACTGGGACAGCTGGCTTGCGGGCGAGCTGCCGCGCCAGCGGGTGATCCGCAAGCCGGCGAACTGGCGCGATTTCCGCTATCCCTTCATCTACGGGCAAAGCGACCCGGCGCTGTTTGACCACAACGCCTGGCGCGACTGCGCCCGCCGGGCCTGGGGGACGCGGGATTTCGGCGAGCTGGCCTCGGATCTCTATGGCGCCGACGACCCGATGCTGATCGACTATATCTGCTCGCATTCCCTGCCCCGACGCGGCATCCAGGCCGAGCCGGACGAGGTGCTGGTGACGCTGGGCGCGCAGAACGCGCTCTTCATCACCGTCGAGCTTCTGGCGCGCGGCGACCGGCTGGCGGTGACCGAGGATCCGGGCTATCCCGATTTCGCCGAAACCCTGCGCCGCGCCCACAGCCCGACCACCTTCCTCGACGTGGACGAGGGCGGGCTGAACCCCGAGCTGCTGCCGCAGGGCACGCGGCTGGTGATCGTGACGCCCAGCCACAACATCCCGACCGGCGCCACCATGCCGCTGGCGCGGCGCCGCGACCTGCTGGCCCGCGCCGCCGCGCATGACTTCCTGATCGTCGAGGACGATTACGATTTCGAGATGTCCTATCTCGCGCCCCCCGCGCCGGCGCTGAAATCGCTCGACCGCTCGGGGCGGGTGATCTATGTCGGCAGCTTCTCGAAATCGCTGTTTCCGGGGCTGCGCATCGGCTACATGGTGGCGCCGGCGCCCTTCATCGCGCGGGCCCGCGCGCTGCGCGCCATCATGCTGCGCCACCCGCCGAACCATCTGCAAAGGATCACCGCCTATTTCCTGGCGCTCGGCCATTACGACGCACATATCGTGCGGCTGCGCGGCGCGCTGAAACGCCGCCGCGCGCTGATGGAGCAGGCGCTGGCGGCCACCGGGCTGCGCATCGCCGGGGCGGCGCGCTCGGGCGGATCGAGCCTGTGGGTCGAGGGACCGGCCGGCATCGACAGCACCGTCCTGGCCGCAAGGCTGCAAGAGGACAGCGTGCTGATCGAACCGGGCGAAGTCTTTTTCGAAACCCCGCCGCAGCCCTGCGCCTTCTTCCGGCTGGGCTATTCCTCGATCCGCGAGGACGACATCGCGCCGGGCATCGCCCTGATCGCCCGCCGGACCCGCGAGCTGGCCGCGGAACAGGCCGGCTGACCGCCTGTTCCGCAGGCAGATGTCGCGGCCGCTGCAGGGCTGGGGCTTTGCCCCCGCGCGTTCCGCGCTCCCCCAGGATATTTGGACATGGAAGAAGCCGGGGCGCGACATCCCGCCGCCCAGTTCTTTCTTGCATAAATATCCTGCGGGGGTCCGGGGGCGCAAAGCCCCCGGCTGCGGTGCCGGCCAAGCCGTACAAGGCCAATCCCCTCTGCCGGGCAGCAGGGTTGCGGCAAATCGTCCGCCGCGCTTCCGTCTTGCGCAACCGCCGGCCCATCCACCGCAAAAACCCGCAAAACCTGCGCCCTTGCGCCTTGCCGGGACGGAATGATAGACCCGAAGGCAAGTTTGGCGCGGGCCTTGCCCGGCAGCAGCCACAGCAGATAACGCAACGTCGGATCAGGGGAACCCACACGCATGACGATGACACGGACCAGCTTTGACAAGGAAGATCTGCTGGCCTGCGCCCGTGGCGAGTTGTTCGGCCCCGGAAATGCCCAATTGCCCGAGCCGCCGATGCTGATGATGGACCGCATCACCGAGATTTCCGCCGATGCCGGCCCGCATGGCAAGGGCCATGTCGTCGCCGAATTCGACATCCGTCCCGACCTGTGGTTCTTTGCCTGCCATTTCCCCGGCAATCCGATCATGCCCGGCTGCCTGGGCCTTGACGGGCTGTGGCAGCTGACCGGCTTCAACCTGGGCTGGCGCGGCTGGCAGGGGCGCGGCTACGCGCTCGGCGTGGGCGAGGTCAAGCTGACCGGCATGGTCCGGCCCGACCGCAGGCTCTTGCGCTATTTCGTCGATTTCACCAAGGCGGTCCAGACCCGTCGCCTGACCATGGGCGTCGCCGACGGCCGTGTCGAGGCCGACGGCGAAACCATCTACGAGGTCAAGGACATGAAGGTTGCCCTGTCGGCCGCCTGACACATGAACAAGGAGCACGCCATGCGCCGTGTCGTCATCACCGGGCTGGGCATCGTCTCTCCCATCGGCAACAATGCCACCGAGGTCACCGAAAGCCTGCGCGCCGGCCGCTCGGGCATCGTCTTCGCCCCCGAATATGCCGAGCGCGGTTTTCGCAGCCAGGTCCACGGCATGCCGCAGATCGTGCTCGAGGACCATGTCGACAAGCGCAACCTGCGCTTCATGGGCGCGGGCGCGGCCTATAACTTCATCGCCATGCAGCAGGCGATCGAGGATGCGGGCCTGGCGCCCGAGGATGTCTCG
>Ga0182741_1002767_pt1 | contig 19738 bp, 17 predicted proteins | sample eDN5th37CBELigOP_FD_128874 | JGI IMG/M metagenome (GOLD analysis project Ga0182741, IMG submission 128874) | Enriched Organic Plus compost microbial communities from Emeryville, California, USA - eDNA 5th pass 37_C BE-Lig OP (version 2) (version 2) ... | reverse complement strand
GCGCCGCTGCTGTGCGCCGGGCTGATCGGACATCGCTCCCTGCGTGCGACCGGCGATCCGGCGTCGATCGCCATCTACGGCTTCGGCGCCGCGGCGCACGTCATCACCCAGGTGGCGGTGTCCGAGGGGCGGCGCATCCACGCGGTGACGCGACCGGGCGACACCGCGGCGCAGTCGCTCGCGCGCGCGCTCGGCGCGAGCTGGGCGGGCGGCACCGACGAACCGCTCCCCGAGCGCGTGGACGCCGCGATCATCTTCGCGCCGGCGGGGGAGCTGGTCCCCGCGGCGCTGGCGGCGACGGTGACGGGAGGCGTCGTCGTCTGCGGCGGGATCCACATGTCGGACATCCCCTCCTTTCCCTACGCGCTGCTGTGGGGAGAGCGGGTGCTGCGCTCGATCGCGAACCTCACGCGTCGCGACGGGGAGGAGTTCCTCCCGCTCGCCGCAGCGATCCCGGTGCGCACGCACGTGACGACGTATCCCCTCGCCCGCGCGAACGATGCGCTCGACGATCTGCGCGCCGGCCGCGTGACCGGCGCGGCGGTGCTCACTCCATCGGCGTGATCGGACGACTCGCTCGCGCACGATCCATCATGCGCTCCGCGCGCGCCTTGATCCCGAGCAGCATCCCGCGCTCCATGATGAAGTGCGCGGGCTCGAAGACGAGCAGGTCGATCGGGCCGAGCAGCAGTCCGGCCATCGACGGCCGGCCGTCGCCGCGGATGCGCACGTGCAGCCGGCTCCGCTCCTCGCCGACCGGCCGGATCACGAACGCCCCCCACCGCTCGAGCACGAACGCGCGCCCCGGCTCGATCGCCGCGACGCGCCACCCCACGTCGGGACCGAAGATCCCGCCGAGATAGGTGGGCTGCACCGCGCGTACGAGATCACCGCGTTCGAGCCGCTGCCACTCGGCGTGGATCGCGTCCGCGTTGCGGATGTCGTCGCCCACCGCGCGCTCGAGCCAGTCGTAGCTGTAGAAGGCGCCGCGGTCCTGTCCGATCTGCACGAGCCAGCGCCAGACGGAATCGGCGGGCGCGTCGATCGTGACCGCGTGGTCCATGCGGTAGCCCTGGCCGGGCGCCAGCTCGTCTCCGAACAGCGGCACGGTGCGCTCGGCGTCGCTCACGCCCCAGCGCACGTGCCAGGGGCGCGCGACGATCGCGAGCGAGACGTACGCGAGCGACGCGATCGCGGCCGCGGTGCCGATCCGACGCCACGCCGACGCGCGCGGCGCGGGCGACTCCGCGCTCGCCGCGGGCTCGCCGCCGATCCGCGCCAGCGCGACGTAGACGGCGGCACCGACGGCCATGCCGATGAGCAACACGGTGCGGCCGTCGACGGTGAGCAGCACGAGCGAGGCGAGGAGCGCGACGACCGCGGTCGGCTGCCAGCGTCTCCGGAATGGCGCGAGCCCGAGCGCGCCGAAACCGGCGGCGACGAGTCCCGTCATCGCGAGCCACCAGAGCGGCGTGACGAGCCAGCGCGCTCCGCGCTCGGCGGCCCACACGCCCACCGCGGCGTGCGCGAGCCCGTGCAGGACCAGCACCACACCGAGGACTCGATGGCGCATCCGTCCCTCCGTCAGTCGTGCTTCGAATCTCGGGATCGCGGCGTCTCCGCGCCGTCGGGCGTTCGCCGAGCGACGTGCGGGGTGCGCCGACCGCGCTCGCCACGATTCCCCGACGGCGCGGTGCGCCGCGCCGCGGTAGCGTGCGTTGCACGCATCCGCACGTCGCACGACGCGGGAGGGCCGATGCGCCATCCATCGAGGCTGCTGATCGCGCCGGTCGTTCTCGTGGCGCCGTGTCTGCTCGCGGTCGCCGGCGCCCGTCTCGCCTGGACGCGTGCGACGGCGCGCGCGCTGGCCGCCATCCGCGCGACGACACCGCCGCACGACGACGCGACCTTCCAGCGCGCGGAGCTCGACGGGCTCCCCGCGCCGGTCGTCCGCTACTTCACGCGCGTGCTGACACCCGGACAGCCGATCTACCGCGCGGTCCGCCTGGAGCAGGAAGGGACGATGCGGCGCGACGGCGACCGCTGGCTCCCCTTCACCGCCACCGAGGTGATGACCGCGAGCCCTCCCGCGCTGCTGTGGGATGCGCGCATGCCGATGCTCCCCCTCGTCGCCGTGCACGTCCGCGACGGCTACCATGCGGGGCGCGGCGAGATGCTCGCGCGCGTCGCCGGGCTCGTTCCCCTCGTCCACCAGCGCGGGACGCGCGCGCTGGCGGACGGTGAGCTGCTGCGCGTCCTCGCCGAGGGAGCGTGGCTCCCCACCGCGCTCCTGCAGCGCGCCGGCGTGCGGTGGAGTGCGATCGACGACGGCACCGCGCGCGCCACGCTCTCCGACGCCGGGGTCACCGTGTCGATGACGGTGCACTTCGCGCCCACCGGCGAGCTGACGCGCGTGACGGCGCTGCGCCATCGCGCGGAAGGCGACGGCGCGATCCTCACCCCGTTCGAGGGTCGCTTCGCGGACTACGTGTCGATCGCCGGCATGCGCATCCCGCGCCGCGGCGAGGTGGCGTGGCAGCTCGCCGACGGATGGACGACGTACTGGCGCGGCACGATCACGCGCGCCGACTACATGCGCTAGTCGCCGCGGCTCGCCGTTTGTCCCGCATCGCGACGAACGACGTTTGTCCTCGCGCGTGACATGACCGCGGCGCGGCGCGCTTCTCGCGGTGCACGGCGCGCGGGAGGAACTCACCATGCGCAAACGGCATCTGCTGGTCAGCGACTTCGATCAGACGCTGAGCTTCGACGACACGGGGCACAAGCTGAGCGAGACGCTCGGCATCGACGGCTTCGCCGAGAAGGTCGCCGGGCTGTCCAGGCTCAATCTGGTGCAGGAGGGGGCGGAGCTCGCGTATCTGCTGGGCCACGATCCCGCCTTCCGCCGCGTCCGTCGCGCGCAGCTCTCCGCGATCGGCCCGCAGATCCGCCTCAAGCGCAACATCGCGCGCCTCGTGCAGCTGCTCGCCAGCGGCATCGACGGGATGCACTTCGACTTCTACGTCGTGTCCGCCGCGCCGGAGGAAGTGGTGCACGCCGCCCTGCGCGGGCTCGTGCCGCCGGAGCACGTCCTCGCGACGCGCTTCCGCTTCGACGACGCCACGGGCGAGATCGCGTCGGTGGAGCGCGTGGCGGCCGGCTACGGCAAGGTGATGGCGGTGGACGCGCTGCGGCTCTCGCTCGGCATCCCTGGGGAGCGCCTCGTCTACGTCGGTGACGGCAGCTCGGACCTGCACGTGATGCTGCACGTCAATCGCATCGACGGCCTCACCATCGCGGCCTCGGAGTCGCGCAGCATCACGCAGATCGCCCGGCGCACCGTCATCAGCGACGACGCGTTGAGCGTGCTGATCCCGATCCTCGAGGAGCTGTGCGGCTACACCCCCGTCCAGGTCCGCGGGCTCTTCGAGCGGCACGGGCTGCAGATCCAGGAATGGGATCGCGTGCGCACCGACTGGCTCACCATCTCCGATCGCGACGACGCGGCGGAACTGCAGGGGATAGGGGCTGGGGGTTAGGGGCTGGAGGTTTGGGGGCTGGGGGCTGGGGACGGGGACGGGAGGTGGTGGCTGTCGTCCCGAGCGAACGCGAGGGAGCTGCTGCATCGGCCGAGGGCCGAGGGCCGAGAGCCGGAAAGCGTGGCGGACCGCGGAGGCCGGGTCGCCACGCACCGCTCGGAGTCCGCGTGCCGCCACCTGGCCCCGACAGTCGCTCGCTCCGCTCGCGACTGCGGGGTGACACACCCCTAGCCCCTATCCCCCAGCCCCTATCCCCGAAGCGTCAGCCGGAAGGTCGTCCCTCGCCCCACGTCGCTCGCCACGTCGATCCGTCCGCCGTGCAGCTCGACGATCTGGCGTGCGATCGCGAGTCCCAGCCCGGTGCCGCGCCGCAGCGAGCCGCGGTCGGCGTGCCAGAAGCGGTCGAAGATGTGCGGCAGCTCGGCGGGCGGGATGCCCACCCCCGTGTCGGCGATCTCGATCGCGAGCCCGCCGCGCTCCTCGCGCGCGCGCACCGTGATCGTGCCGCCGCTGGGGGTGAACTTGATCGCGTTGTCGATGATGTTGCCGATCACCTGCAGCAGCCGGTCCTCGTCCGCCTGCAGGCGCGGGAGCTGATCGGGGAGCTCCAGCCGGAGCGAGACGCTGCGGTCGGCGGCGAGCCCCTCGAACATGTCCGTCGCGCGCACGAGCAGGATCACCGGATCGACCGTCGATCGGCGCAGCGTGAGCCGCCCCGCCTCGATGCTCGCGACGTCGAGCAGATCCTGGATCAGCCGCTGCATGAGCCGCGTCGCGTCGCCGATCGTGTCGAGCGATTCGCGCACCGCCGCATCGTGCTCCGCCGCCGCCTCCAGCCCGCGCGCCGCCATGGCGATGGCGGAGAGCGGCCCACGGAGATCGTGCGACACCACCCCCAACGTGCGGTCGCGGAGCGTGGACGCCTGGATCGCGGAGTGATAGAGCCGCGCGTTGTCCACCGCGATCGCGGCGCGCGTCGCGACGTCCTCGGCGAGCGCGAGGTCCGCCGCGCCGAGCCGCCGCGACTCGCCGACGCTGCACAGGGTGATCGCACCCACCACGAGCCCGTGCGCGCGCAGCGGCACCGAGACGAACGACGTCGGCGCGAGCGCCAGCAGCAGCGCGCGATGCTCGGCGTCGGTCGCGCGCCCCTCGAGCATCGACGCCGTGGCGTCGGTGACGAGCTCCGTGCGGCCGCGCAGCGACTCGCGCGCGAGGAGCGGCTGCATGCGCTCGCGCGTGAACGCGCGGATCCGCTCCGCGATCTCGTGCAGCGCCGGGTCGGCGTGCGCGACCTGCGTCGCCCGCACCTCGCCCGCCGAGGCGACGAGGTCGATCAGACAGAAGCTCGCGAGGCTCGGCACGATCAGCTTCACGAGGCTCGCGACCGTCCCCTCGTAGTCCAGCGACGCGTTGATCACGCCGCTCACTTCCGACAGGAAGGCGGCGCGCCGCTCCGCCGCCTCCGCGGCCATGCGCGCGACCGACTCGCGCGCGAGGAGCGTCCGGTTCTGCTCCTCCATCTGCCGCCGCTCGCTCACGTCGCGCACCACCGCCGTCAGGACGGGGCGCCCCGCCACCTCGAACTTCGAGATCGACGCCTCGGCGGGGAAGAGCTGGCCGTTGCGCCGCCGCCCGTAGATCTCGCCGCGCTCCGTCATCTGGCGCATGATCGTCGGCCCGCCGCGTACGCCGGCGATCTGCCGCGCGTGCGACGCGCGGAAGTGCTCGGGGATCAGCAGCTCGAGCGACTGCCCCAGGATCTCCGCGGCCGTGTAGCCGAAGATGCGCTCCGCCCCCTGGTTGAAGAGGACGATGCGCTGCTGCTCGTCCACCGAGACGATCGCGTCCGAGGCCATCGAGATGATCCCCGCGAGCCGCTCCTCGGTCGCGCTGCGCGCCGCCGCCACGAGCGCCCGATCGGTGACGTCGTGCGCGACGGCCGCGATCGCGCTCACCCCGCCGGCCGCGTCGAAGAGCGGCGACAGCACGAGGTCGAGGACGACGATCCGCCCGCCGGGGCTCGCCTGACGATACTCGTCGCGCACGAAGCTGTCCGCGGCCGCCCGCGCGACGGCGTCGCGCAGACGCGCGCGATCGCCGTCGCCGGCGTGCTCCCACCACGGCGTCTCCCAGAAGCGATGCCCCACGACCTCCTCGCGCGCCGCCGAGACGAAGCGGAGCGAGGCGCGGCTCGCCTCGCGCACCGTGCCGTCGGGATCGAGGCGCGCCACGAAGGAGAAGGCGGCATCGAGCAGCTCGGGCTCGCGCGGCGTCACGGCGCCGAGCGCCGGCACGTTGGAGACGATGGGTTCGGCAGACACACCGACAACGATGGGCAGCGCGTGGGGCGGAGACAAGTCGCCGCCGCGCAGCGCCCAACGACGATCGGCCCCCGGCATCGCGCCGGGGGCCGATCGTTCGAGTCCGTTCGGCCGAGGGCCGAGGGCTCAGGGCCGGTGGCCGTCCATCACCACGCCACCACCCCTTCGACCATGAAGCCGTTGAACTTGCCCTTGTGGCGGATGTCCGTCGTCGGGAAGTCGTTGTACTTCTGGGTCACGTACTCGCCCTTGAACATGAGGCTCGGCGTGATGTACCACCCGGCGGCGAACTGCGAACGGTTGGAGCTGATGTCCTGCGTCATCCCCTGGAGCCGCCCCTCGACCGTGTTGTAGCGGTAGCCGACGTAGAGCTGGTCGTCGAGGAAGCGGTAGACCGCGTCACCGGCCAGCTGGGTGAACTCGCGGTCGGTCGGCTCCGGCGCCGCGGGCGTCCCCGCCTTGCTGTTCCCCTTCGCCTTCTCGTAGACCCCGAAGAGCTCGAGCCCGCGAACCTTGATGAAGGGGTTGATCTGCATCGCGTTCACGCTGTAGCGGAACCCGGGGTTGATGTTGCCGGAGGTCGCCTGGGCGGTCGTGGTCGCGGCGGTGTTCTCGAGCACCAGGTTGTAGCGGCTCCCCGCGCGATCGCCGGCGAAGAGAGTGTTGGCCGGGCTCTTGTCGCTGTTGTAGAGCGAGCCGGTCAGGCGGACCCGCAGGTCGCTCGTGAGCTGGCGGTCGAACCCGAGCTTGCCGTAGATCGAGGGCGACGCGTCGGCGCGCTGCTGGATGTTCCCCTTGATCTCGCCGTTCGAGACGCCGACCATCGCGAGGAAGCCCCGGGCGCGGCCGTACACCTCGGCGCCCACCTCCGTCGTGAAGCCGTCCATGATCAGGTTGCCGACGAACGGGTTGTAGATCGCGTTGCCGTTGTCGGAGCGGCGGAAGTGCGCGTCACCGTAGTTGATCTCCATGTGGCCGATCCGCAGGGTGACGTACTGCATCAGCTTGTTGAGCACCTCGACGTCGATCGGCGAGTCGTCGATCAGGAAGTAGCCGTCCTTCACCCACGTCTCCTGGTGGTGCTTGGAGGAGAGGTAGGTGGTGAGGGCGACGCGCATCCCCTTCGCGATCTGCGCGTTCAGGTAGAGGTTCGCCGACGCGTTGTTGAACCCCTTGCCGATCGGCATCAGCTCGTTCTGGTTCACCCCGCTCACGACCTTGGGGTCCGCCGCGTTGCTGTGCTTGAGCCCCTGGAACTGCTGGGTGAACGCCGCACCCCAGTCCACGCGGAAGCCGGTGTACGCCACCTCGTCGTCCTTCGGCGACTCGAAGAGGTAGATGCCGCGCTTGTCGGTGGGGCGGAGATGCTGGATCACGATCGGGTTGACCGTCTTCGACGCCGGCGTCGCCGCGGCCGACGGGGTGCTGCCACTGTCCTTCTTGTCCCCGCCCGAGGTCTGCTCGACGTTCTGAGCGAGCGCGGTGCTCGCGCCGACGGCGAGGGCGGCGAGGACTCTGATGGTGGTGGTCATGGTCGTTGCTCCTGTATCGGAAGTGTCGCGGTCAGTCGAATCGGGGAGTGGGGGTCAATCCGTCAGTAGCAGATCGAAGCTGACCTTGACCAGTTCGTTCACCTTCATCGTTCCCATCATCAGGGTGGGCGGCTTGAGCCCGAACTCCGTCATCTTGAGCGCGTGGGTCCCCGTCACCCGCAGCGTGCCTCCCTCGTCCTTCGCCGTCGCCGCGAGCGTCACCGGCCGGCTCTGGCCGCCGAGGGAGAGGGTGCCCTGCATCGTCACCTGCGTCCCCGCCTCTCCCTTCGCCAGCTCGTAGCCCGCGAGCTCGAAGGTGATCATCGGCGCGTCCTTCGCCTTCAGCGCCTTCATCATGTGCTCGTTCATGGTGCCGTTGCCGCAGTCGAGCTTCGCGGCGGGCACCGAGACGGCGACGCTGCTGATCGCCTTGGAGGCGTTGGCGACCGCCGTCGCCGTCCCACTGCCGATCGTCCCCACCTTGGCGTCGAGCACCGCGGCCTTGCACTCGAAGGAGCGCACCGTGGAGGTGCCGGAGACCCAGAGCCGGCTCGCCGGCTGCAGCGTCATGAAAGAGCCGCCGCTGGTCATCGCGAGCAGCGCGGGAGTGACGAGAGCGATCGCCGTCAGGCGAGCAAGCTTCGGTGTGCGCATCGTGCCGGTCTCCGTCTTCGTGGTCTGACGAGTCATGCGACCCGACACGAACTTCGGTCCAACGGGGTCCGCCATCAGTCGGGGGCGACGTGGAACTTTCGACAGGGGCTTCAGGCAGGGCGTGTGCGGAAATCCCTGACGCTCAGCGCGGCGTGCCGGGGGTCCAGCGCTCGAGCAGGAGCACCGTCCGCCCGAGCACCGGCATCGAGCTCTCCATCCGTACCAGGAGGCGGCGCGGATCGTCGGTGAGGTCGATGCGGATGACGCCCTCCTCCTGCTTGTAGCGGCGAGGGTCCCGCACGCGCATCTCGAGCTGCACCGTCTGGAACTCCCCGGCGGGGGTGGCGAGCGAGCGGCGTCCCACGAGGCGCACCGTGGTGGGATTCATCGCCGCGTCGAAATGCCGGTCGAAGCGCCACAGCGTGTCGCTGCGCAGCGGGATCGTGCGGAGGAAGTAGAGGAAGGACAGCTCGTCGAGGGGGAGGTCGGTCTCCGACTCGCCCATCACCCCCTGCGCGTCCACCCACCGCCGCGCCTCGGGATACAGCTCCACCGACTCGCTGCGCCGGGACAGCGGATGCCGCTCCTGCTTGTCGAACCGGAGCGAGGCCATCCGGTGCACGTCCAGCCACGAGGCGGTCTTGTCGGAGGCGCGGATCGGTCCCTTCCCCGCCTTCAGCTCGAAGCGGAGGATCATCGCCTCGTGCCCCCGCAGCTCGGCCATCCCGTCCACCCACATCTGGCCGCGCCCCACGTCGCCGAACCGGGAGACGGAGACGAGGTACTCCATCCGCTCGCCGACGGCGAAGGGGACGGGCGCCTGCGCCCGCGCCACCGTCATCCGGAATCCGGACAGGAGGGCGAGCGCGAGGAGGGTGCGGACGGCGGGCGTGCGGAGCATGGACGCACGCTATCTCCACGTCCCTCAGTCACCTATCGGGGAGCCATCGCGTCCGCACGGGTGGAATGCCGGAGCGGGCGTGTAGGACTTGCCCCTACACGGAACGCCGAGGCGGACGGATGCCGCGGCTCACTCCCCGTTCTCGGCGAGCAGCCGGCGCACGTCCCGCACGGTCGCCTTGACCCCCGCGTTCGCGGGAAGCGAGAGCCGCCACTGCCCCCGCTGGTCCACGACGAAGACGCGCGACGGGTGCGCGACCGTGTACGCGCCGGCGCCGGAGGCCGGAGCCGACGCCGAATCGGCCGCGCCGTGCGCGTGATGCCCGCGATGCAGCGCCGCGGTGCCGGCGCCGGTGTCCGAGGGCTGCGGCGCCTCCGCGAACGAGGTCACCCCGAACTCCCGCTGCACCGCGTCGATCTCGGTCCGCCGCCCCGTCAGCCCGACGATCGCCGGATCGAACTGGTGCGCGTACCGCTCCACGATCTCCGGCGTGTCCCGCTCCGGATCGATGCTGATGAAGACGAACCGGACGCGGGCGCTGTCCGGACCGAGGGCGCGCCGCACCCGCGCCCACTGCGCCAGCGTCACCGGGCAGATGTCGGGGCACTGGGTGTAGCCGAGGAAGAAGAGCACCACCCGCCCGCGCTCGGCGGCGAGATCGAACGGACGGTTGTCGGCGCCCACCAGGCGGACCGTCGGCAGCGGCTTGGGGTCGGGGACCTCGCTCCCGTACCACCCCGATGGGCCGCGCAGCAGCGTCGGCTCCGGCTCGCTGCGCAGCGCCGCGTCCTCCTCGCGCCCGCACCCGATCAACGCCGCGATGGTGGCCGCGACGAGAAGCCTACCGCACGCACGACTTCGACGCATCGACCACGACATGCCGTCAGCTCTCGGATTTCTCGATCGACCGACCGCCGGACGACGATCCGGTCCGTCGCACGTGTCGGCCTGCGCCCTGCAGGCGAATACATCCTGATCGCCCGCCCCGCCGCCCGCAACCCGTCCAGCACGCCCGGCACCGAGCGCATGCGTCCCAGCGCACGGCGACACCCTCCCCTGCTGCGCGACTTCCAGGCCACGCAGCACGCCGATCTGTTCCTCGTCGCCGCCGTGTCCACGGTGCTCGGCGTGCGCGCCTGGCTGCACGCGACGGGCTACCCCCAGGTGGGAGGGGCGACCCTCCACGTCGCGCACATGCTCTGGGGCGGGCTGCTCATGCTCCTCGCCCTGGGCTTCCTCCTCCTCTTCCTCGGACGGCGGCCGCGCCGGATCGCCGCGCTCGTCGGCGGCATCGGCTTCGGCCTCTTCATCGACGAGATCGGCAAGTTCGTCACGCGCGACAACGACTACTTCTACCAGCCGGCGGTCGCGCTCATCTACGTGACCTTCGTCCTCGTCTACCTCGCGATGCGCACCCTCTACCGGCGCCACGCCACCGACGACGAACGGGTGGTGAACGCGCTGCAGGAGATGGAGCAGGCGGTCGTGCACGATCTCGACGAGGGGGAGCGGAACCGGGCGATCGCCTGGATCGCCGGCGCCGGCGCGCACCCGATGGCGCGCAGCGTGGAGACGCTCGTCCGCACCGCGCCGCTCGCCCCCACCCGCGAGCCCGGACGACTCGCGCGCTGGCGGCAGCGGTCGTTCGCCCGCTACGAGCGCGTCGCCAGCCACCCGCGCTTCGCCTCGGCGCTCGTCGCCTTCTTCGTCGCGCAGCTCGCCCTCAAGCTCCTGCACGTCGTCGTGCTCGCGCTGCGCGACGCGAGCCCCGCCGGCACCTCCGGCGGCCGGCTCTGGTCGCTCACCACCGACCGCTACTCGACGGCGGAGTGGCTGCAGCTCGCCTCGTCGCTGCTGTCCGCGCTCCTCGTGCTGCGCGGGATCGTCGCGATGCGCGGCTCGCGCCTCGACGCGCTGCGCTGGTTCCAGCGCTCGATCCTCGTGTCGATCTTCCTCACGCAGGTCTTCATGTTCTACCGCCAGCAGTGGGGCGCGCTCGCCACCCTCGCCTTCAACCTCGTCGTGCTGGCGGCGCTCGACTTCGTGCTGGCGCAGGAGCGGCGCGCGGCCGCGGTCACTCCGCCGTGATCCGCCGCAGCGCCTCCACCGCCTGCACCGCCTTCGTCGCGGGAAAGGCGCCGTCGGCCATCGCTGCCACGAGCGCGTCGTCGCGCGCGTACAGGTCGTTGCCGTAGTGGAGCTCGCCGTCGCGGATGTAGGCGGTGAAGTACGCGATGTACACCGGGATCTTCGCGGGCACCTTCACCGACCGGTTGTCCGCCCCCGAGTGCATCGCGTCGGCGACCTTGCCCTCGTCCCAGCCGAGCACCCACGCCGCGAGCTCCGCCGGCTTCTCCAGGCGGATGCAGCCGTGGCTGAAGGCGCGCACGTCCTTCTCGAACAGCGCGCCGTCCGGCGTGTCGTGGAGATAGATGTTGAAGTCGTTCGGGAAGAGGAACTTCACGAGCCCCAGCGAGTTCTTCTCCCCGGGCCGCTGGCGGATGCGCTGCTCGCCCTTCTCCGTGTAGTACTCGTAGTTGCCGCGCGCCAGGTAGCCCGGATCCTCGGCGATCTTGGGCTCCATCTCCTTCGCCTGGATGTCGGGGGTGACGAACCAGTACGGCCGGAAGACGACCGTCTCCATCGAGTCGGAGAAGACCGGCGTCGCGCGATCCTCGTACTCCTCGCCCACGATCACCTTCATCTCGATCACCTTCCGCCCCTCCTCGTAGCCCTCGAGACGGAAGGCGGGGACGTTGACCAGCAGGTGGCGGCTGCCGAGGGTGCGCGGCAGCCACCGGTAGCGCTCGAGATTCGCCGCCACCTGCCCGAGGCGATAGGTCGTCGGGACGTTGAGAGAGCGCACCGTCTCCTCACCCAGCACGCTGTCGGCCGGGATGCCGTGCCGCGCCTGGAAGGTGGCGACGGCGCCGGCGAGCGCCCGGTCGTAGGTCGTCCCGGCCGCCGCCTCCCCTCCCGGCAGCAGCCCCTCCGCCGCCAGCCGGGCACGCAGCGCCTCGAGCCGGGCCGGCGAGCCACTGTCGCCCGGCTTCAAGGCGCGCCCGCCGGGGACGGTCGGCCACCCGCCGCTGGCCGCGAGCTCGCGCAGGCGCAGCAGCTCGCGCTGGAGCTGCGCGTACTCCGCCTGCTGCGGCCGCATGCGCGCGATGGCGCTGTCGAGCCGCGGCTCGCGCAGGGCACGCACGAGCGCACTGTCCACGCGCTCCTCCTGCGGGTCGATGTACCAGCTCTGCGAGATGGATCCCGGATCGATCTGCCCGGTGAGCAGGTCCTCGGCGAGGGCGACGTACGTCGTCGTGAGCAGGAGGTCGGCGTCGGCGAGCTGCTGCGCGGTGGGGCGGCCGCCCCGGCGGAGCGCCTGCAGCGCGTCGGCGAGCGCGCCGACCGGATAGGCGTTCAGCCGGAGCGCATCCTTGTGCGCGTCGAGGATCGCGCCGGTGAGCGCGGTGGCCCGATCGTCGTGCAGCCCGTCGGCGGCGAACCAGAGGGGGCCGTTCCCGTAGGCCCGGTAGAGCCGCCGCGTCCGCGCCCACGCCTGCGGGGTCAGCGGCGCCGGCGGCTCGCCGCGCAGACGGGCGTCGATCGCGGTGCGGATCTGCGGCGCCGGCACCCCTTCGACCTCGGTCAGCCGCTGCGGAGACCAGCCGTGGCCGACCTCCCCCTCCGCGACCGTCGATCGCGAGTCGTCGCGGGGGCCGCACCCCCCGGCCATCGACGCCGCCGCGACCGTCGCGATCGCCGCGAGCCATGCACGCCTGTCCATCCACGTCACCTCGTCGTTCGGGGCCGGCACCGTCGCCGGACCTGCCGTGACGAGAGAGGAAAGGCGAAAGTCGGGCCAAACGCTGCCCCGTGGCACGTCTCCGTATGGCCGGAGTCGTCTGGCCCGCGACCTGCTTTGTCTCGAGGCGACCGGCCGATCCGTCCGGTCATCCGACCCGCAGACGACCCAGTGCACGGTAGACGATGAAGACGATTTCGAAGACCCGCGCCGCCCGTACGACGACCCGTGTCGCCGCGACCGCCGAACGCCGGTCGCGGCTCCGCCTCCGCGACCTGTGCGACGAGGTCCTCGCCTCCTATCGCGCGGCGCGCGGCGCAGACCCGATCAGCGCCACCGACCGCGCGGCGGCGGAACGGCTGCTGGCGGGGATCGGCGCGATCCGGTGAGGGGGGCGTCGCATTCACCGAGCGGCGTACGCCGTGCCGAGCCTCGCGCGGGGGGATTCCCGCGGATGTGAACGGCGAGCGACGCGGATCCGCTCCGGTGCGTTGGACGTTCCCTCGCCGCGAGCGCTCCGCGGACGTCCCAGAACGCGTGAGGGGTGGAGACGCTGAACGACGACGGGCCCGGTTCCTCTCGGAACCGGGCCCGTCGTCACTGGCTCACCTTCCGTGGCTCAGGAGGCGCGGGAGCGCCCCGGCCGACGCCGGCGAGCAGCCGCCGCCTTCTGGGCGCGCGCCTCGCTCGGCTTGGTGTAGTGCCGCTTCTTGCGGAGCTCCTTGAGGATCCCCGCCTTCTGCACCCGCTTCTTGAAGGCCTTGAGGGCCCACTCGATGCGGTCGGCGTCTTCGAGCTTGATCTCGATCATCTCGATTCACCCCCTTGGCAGACGTCGTCTCGACGCGGTCCAGGGGTGGAAGGTCTGGTGATGGGGTTCAGCTCAGCTTGACGACGTTCTCCGCCGCCGGGCCCTTCTGCCCCTGGACGACGTCGAACTCCACGCGCTCCCCTTCCTGCAGCGACTTGAAGCCCTTCATCTGGATCGCCGAGTGGTGCACGAAGCAATCCTTGGAGCCGTCCTCGGGCGTGATGAAACCGAAGCCCTTGGCGTCGTTGAACCACTTCACGGTGCCGGTCGTACGCATTGCGAATTCCTCGATGTTCATGCTGTGTCGGAGTCCGGAGATGCCGTACGTGCCGACCACAACGAGCGCGTGAACCTACCCTCACGATGGGCCACCAGCGACGGGGTGGAATGCGACGAGGGGCCTGCGTGCAGGCCCCTCGTAACTGGAACATGCCGTACGCCGAAGCGTACGTGTCGCTGGGCACGAAGATAAGAACGTTTGTCAGAGTCGGCAACAGGGAAAGTTTTTCGAGCGGCCATGGGCCCTCGGCCTCCGGCCCAGGCGTTCCCGTTCCGCTTGACTGAGACGCTTGATACACATAGGGTTGGGTGCGCAACAGGACCGGGAGCGTCCCGGGCACACGTCCAGATCAGGAGCAGGATGTCGAAGGAGTCGGCGATCGAGTTCGAGGGGACGGTAGCCGAGGTGCTGCCGAACACGACCTTCCGGGTGGACCTGGAGAACGGCCATTCGGTGCTCGCCACGGCGGCGGGGAAGCTGCGGAAGTTCAGGATCCGCGTGCTGGCGGGGGACCGGGTGACCGTCGAGGTCTCTCCCTACGACCTGACGCGCGGTCGAATCACCTTCCGCCACAAGAGCTGACCGAGGGTCGTGTCATGGCGGGGAGGGGCCGGCCGACGGCTCCTCCCCGTTCGCGCGTCGGCTCGGAGCGCCCCGAACGCGGACGCCCGCCGGTACCATCGCCGGGCCAGAGGCGCTAACTTTCTGCCTCGTCGGCACTTGCACGGAGCCGGCCTCTCTCGTCCCGGACCCGAGCACCGTAGTCACCCCCGTGTCGACCGCAGCCAACCCGACCCCCTCGCGCGACGAGATCGCCGCCGTCATCGCCCGGCGGCGCACCTTCGCGATCATCAGCCATCCGGACGCGGGGAAGACGACGCTCACCGAGAAGCTCCTCCTCTACGGTGGCGCCATCCATCTCGCCGGCTCGGTCAAGGCGCGCCGCGCCGCCCGGCACGCGACCTCCGACTGGATGAAGCTCGAGCAGGAGCGCGGGATCTCCGTCACCTCGAGCGTCATGCAGTTCGAGTACGACGGCTACCAGGTCAACCTGCTCGACACCCCGGGGCACGAGGACTTCTCGGAGGACACCTACCGGACCCTCGTCGCCGCCGACAGCGCGGTCATGCTGCTCGACAACCGCAAGGGCGTCGAGGAGCGGACGCGGCAGCTCTTCGACGTCTGCAAGCGGCGCCGCACGCCGATCTTCACCTTCGTGAACAAGTGCGACCGCGTCGGCGAGGACCCGCTCAAGCTGCTGAGCGACGTCGAGGCCGACCTGGGGATCATGTGCCACCCGATCACCTGGCCGATCTTCCGCAAGGACGACATCACGGGGGGCTTCGTCGGCGTCTACGACCGGCGCCAGGACCGCATCTACGTCTTCGAGAAGGACGTGGAGCACGGCGCGCGGCGCGCCTCGACGCACGAGAGCTCGCTCCTCAGCGACGAGACGCGCGACCTCCTCGGCGAGGCCACCTACGAGCAGCTGCTGCACGACATCACGCTGCTCGACGAGGCGGGGCATCCGTTCGACGCCGACCAGGTGGCGCGCGGCGAGCTGTCGCCGGTGTTCTTCGGCAGCGCGCTCACGAACTTCGGCGTCGAGCCCTTCCTGCGCGAGTTCCTCGAGCTCGCCCCGCCGCCGCTCCCGCGCGACGCCAGCATCGGCGGTGAGCCCGATCGCGTCGATCCGACGGACGAGGCGTTCACCGGGTTCGTCTTCAAGATCCAGGCGAACATGGATCCGCGCCACCGCGACCGCATCGCCTTCGTGCGCGTCTGCTCGGGGCACTACGAGCCGGGGCTCGAGGTCTCGCACGTGCGCACCGGCAAGCCGATGCGCCTCGCCTCCGCCCAGACCTTCATGGCGCGCGAGCGGCAGGCGGTCGAGGAGGCGTGGCCGGGCGACGTGATCGGCGTGATGGATCGCGGCGTCCTGCGCATCGGCGACTCGCTGTCGAACGGCCGTGCGTTCGAGTTCCAGGGGATCCCCCGCTTCGCGCCGGAGCACTTCGCGCGCGTGGTGCTGCTCGACCCCATGAAGCGCAAGCAGCTCGACGCGGGGCTCCGCCAGCTCACCGAGGAGGGCGCGGCGCAGGTCTTCTTCACCTCGCCCACGGACGTCGCCGGTCCCACGCCGATCGTCGGCGCGGTGGGCCAGCTGCAGTTCGACGTGATGCTGCACCGGCTCGAGCACGAGTACGGCGTGCGCTGCCGCCTCGAGAAGGTGACCGGACGCTATCCCCGCTGGGTCGTGGGCCCGCAGGCGGACATCGAACGCATCGCGCGCGAGCGCGGCCGCACGCTCCTCTACGACGCCAAGGGCGATCCGCTGCTTCTCTTCGACGACGCGTGGACGATGCGCTACGTGGTGGAGCGCGAGGAGAAGCTGCAGTTCCACGAAGTGGCGCCGTGACGGCAGCTCGACAGCTCGACAGCTCGACAGGAGTCAGAGAACGGCGTCGTCAGGAGAGAGCTCCCCTGACGACGCCGTTTCTCACCTCTGGCACGCTGTCACGCCGACGCCAGCAGATCCCTCGCCTGCGCTCGGGACGACAGCCCTGCCGTCGAACGGTCAAACCGTCAAACCACCCTCCCCAGCAGCTCCACCAGCCGCCGTCCGCTCTCCAGGTATTCGTCCAGTCCCGGATCGTAGATCGTCACCTGGAGCGCCGCGCACTTCGGGCTCGTGAGGAGCGCGCGCAGGATCGTCGCCGCCTCGTCGAGCGAGAGGCCTGCCGGTTCCGGGGAGTCCACCGCGGGGATGATCGAGGCGTCGACCGCGTCCACGTCGAAGTGGACGAGAAAGCCGTCGATCGGTGCGGCGTCGAGGCACTGCCGCGCCATGTCGGCGGCGGCGTGGGCGCCGAGCTCGCGGATGCGCGCGAGCGGGAGGTCGAGCGCCACCAGACGTGAGGGGGCATCCTCGCCGTAGACGCCGTCCCACGCGGTGTCCGAGCGCGCGATGGTCACGACGTCCTCGGGACGCAGCAGCGGTCCGCGCGGATCCAGCCGCGACAGCGGATGCTCGAAGCGCGCGAGCGCCAGCGCGAGATCCATCCCCGCCGCGCCCCCCGTCTCGCTCGTGGCGAGCGTGCCGACGTCGGCGTGCGCGTCGACGTAGGCGGCGCCGTATCGTCCGCGGCGCGCGAGCCCGAGCAGGGTCCCGAGGGTGATGCTGCAGTCGCCGCCGAGGACGAGCAGCAGAGCGTCGCGGTCCGCGCGCTCGACGGCGTCGGCGATGCGGCGCGCATGTTCGGCGATCCCGTCGACGTTGCGCACGCCGCCCGCCGGCCGCGCGCGATCGACGTAGGGCGGCGCCTCCGCGTCGCCCAGGTCGCGCGCGCCGAGCCGCTCCACGATCCCGAGCTCGCGCAGCACGCGCGGCGCCTCCCGCGTGCGCCGCGGCGTCCCGTCGTCGTACGGCTTCAGCCCGAGCTCCGTGGGCGCTCCGAGGAGATGGATCGGTCGCACGCCGTCACTCCGTCACGCGGTTGAACCGTCGAACTGAAACCAGCAACTCCCTCGCCTGCGCTCGGGATGACGGCCCGCGCCGTCACACCGTCAATCCGCGTACGGATTCACGTCCTCGTCGTCGCCGTACATCCCGTCCATCGCCGCCATCGCTTCCTCGACCTGCGCCTCGAGCACCTCGCGCGACGGCTCCTTCCAGTTCACGTCGCGATAGGGGGAGTCCGCATCGACGATCTCCACCCCCATCCCCGCCGCGATCGGCCGGACGAGCTCCAGCAGCATGGGGCTGAGGTGGTCGGCGTAGCGGACGAAGTACACCGCGCGCATCCGATTGCGGAACAGGAACGCGAGGAGCGGCATGTCCGCCTTGGCCGCGTTGCACGGCTTGCAGGCGAGGACGAGGTTGTCGCGTCGGTCGTAGGCGCTCCGGCCGCGTCGCGGGGCGACGTGATCGAGCGTCATGTCGTCGGCCTTGTAGCTCCGGCCGCAGTACGCGCACACCGGACCGTGCCGCTCGAGCAGCCATCGGCGCGTCTCGGCGTACGCGGCCCGGCTGGTGGAATGGGATGTGAGCTGTGGCTCCTGAGCCTTGCCCGTGCCGCGTCCGCGGCGGCGTCTCTTTCTCGGTGGTGGTGTCAAACCCGTCAATCTGAACGACTCTTCCAAATTCGCTGTTTCGATGCTGCTCGCATGGGCGCGCCTTGATCGCGCCAGGACGAGTGGGAATATAGGGCGATCCCGTCCGAGGGAAGACGGACGGGGATCGCAACGGCAACGGGCGCCGCTACGGCGCGCCGAACGGATCCCCCGGCGGCGCCATGAGCGCGGGCGTGAGCTTGGGCAGCTCGCGCCGCTCCGACCACCGCGCGACGTCGCTGAGCGCGGCCATGCGATGCGCCGCGATCTCGTCCACCGACGACGGCGGGAGTGCGCGGAGACGGTCGCCGAGCTGCTTGAGCTTGAGCTCGGCCATCGCCCGCACCTCGGGGGCCGCCTCCTCGTCCGCGGCGAGCACGAGCAGCCGGTCGAGCACCGCTCGCTGCGTCACCCGCTGGATCGCTGCATGCTTGTACCCCGAAGCGGCCGGGGCGAGCCAGGTTGCGCGGATGAGCTCGTCCATCGTCTGGGCGAGCGTCGGCGCGGCGCCGCGGGCCCCCTGTTGGACGAGGCGCGCGGCGCGCTCCCGCTGCAGCACCGCGTCCACGACCATCTGCGCGAGGGTGCGCGCCGCGCCCAGCTCGTCGAACACCGGCCGAGTCCGGCTGCCAAAGAGCTCGACGGTGGGCGTCACCCCGCCCGCCCCCGGGCCGAGGAGGGTCACGATCGTGTCGGGGATCGCCAGCTCCTCCGGACGGAGCGCCGACAGGAGGAGGCGGAGCGCCTCGCGCTGCCGCGCCGCCTCGATCGGGCGCGTCACCTGCTGCCCGTCCCCGCTCACGGCGTTCGCGTACTCCACCCCGCCGATCGTCTTGGCGAGCGAGTTGATGGCGAAGCGGTGCATGAAGTAGACGGGGGCGAACCGCTCCTGCAGGAGCGCCACCGGGTCGCCCGGCCGGATGTTCCGCAGCCCGAAACGCTGGAGCGCCACGCGGCGCACCGTCGCCTGGTTGGTGAAGAACTCCGCCGCCGTCGCCCGGTCGTCCCAGAGATTCGTGCGCGGGTCGCTCCCGAACTCCGGCCGGGCATCGGCGTCGCTCAGGAAGAGGAATCCTTTGCTCAGCCCCTCGCGGACGATCGCGGCGAGCGAATCGCGCTCCTGCCCCGCCGGGAAGATCCCGTACCCCCAGCGGATGGCCCAGACGTCGAACTCGCCCGGCCCCGCGTCGTAGGCCTGCGAGATGTCGATCTCGCCGTCGGGGCGCAGCTGCACGCGCGGCGGCGGATAGTCCATCACCGAGCCCCGCTCGTAGCTGCTCGCGATGTAGTTGTGCGCGAGTCCCAGCGTGTGCCCGATCTCGTGCGACGTCACCTGCCGCACGCGCGCGAGCACGAACGCGGTGTCCGCCGATGCCGCGGCCGCGCCGAGCAGTCCGGCGTAGAGGTTGTAGTCGGTGCGCGCGCGATGCGAATCCAGCCGCGCCATCCCCTTGAGGATCTCGCCGGTGCGCGGATCGGCGAGCGCGCCGCCGATCGACCACCCGCGCTCGTTGCGGTTGACCCACTGCACGACGTTGTAGCGCACGTCCATCGGGTCCGCGTCCTCCGGGAGCAGCTCGACGCGGAACCCGCCGCGGAGCCCGGCCCGGTCGAAGGCCTCCACCCAGAAGCGCGCCCCCTCGAGCGTCGCCGTGCGGACCGGCTCCGGGATCCCGCGATCGACGTAGTAGACGATCGGCTCCTTGATCGGCGAGCGCGGATCGTTCGGATCCTGGCGCTCGAGCCGATGGCGCGAGATCCACCGCTGCACCAGCGGGCGTT
>Ga0182741_1002765_pt1 | contig 19753 bp, 18 predicted proteins | sample eDN5th37CBELigOP_FD_128874 | JGI IMG/M metagenome (GOLD analysis project Ga0182741, IMG submission 128874) | Enriched Organic Plus compost microbial communities from Emeryville, California, USA - eDNA 5th pass 37_C BE-Lig OP (version 2) (version 2) ... | reverse complement strand
GTCCCTGGTCATCCTCGCCCGCAAGCTCGCCCGCGTCGCCTTCGCCCTGATGAAGAACCAGACCACCTACCAGCCCAAACCGCACATCCAGCCTTGTGCCGGAACATAGAATCTCCCACAGGGGGGGTAGATCCAAAGCGCGGCTGCTGGCTTGCGCCGGAACATAGAATCTCCCACAGAAGAAGGGGCTGCGTTCTGCCACTGTGGGAGCGGCGCAGCAAGCGAATGCCTTTGGCCCCTAGGAGCCTGGATGCGGCGCGGGGGCCATCCAGTCCTTAGGGATCGTCGCTCATCCGCATCTCCGCCGGTCCTGACGAAGAACCAAGCCGACTACCGGCCCAAAGGACATCCGCAGGCTTGCCTCGGAGCATAGAACCTCTTACCGAACCTCGCCCGCGGACGCGCCCCCTGCGTCTTTTCCTCTTTTTCGTCCACGTCTCCACCGATGCCGTCGAACGGCGCCGGGCGCCTAGTCACCGGCGCGCCACCAACCCAAGGACAGACGTCGAGCCGACCATTCCAGGCGCGCGGTCGCGTCGCTTGCGCAATGCATCCGCCGCCATGAGCATCTCGATCTTCTTCCCTGGCTCCCAGGGGCCGGCTAAGGAAACACCCTAGCCGGGCCGTCTTGAGCCGCACCGGCCGGGGCGGCATCTAAGCGTGGTGCGATAGGGGATCTGCGTGGCCCCCGCAGATCCAGTACTGGGGCGGAACCGCCCCTGGGAGAGTAGAAGTGGGGACCGCGGATTTTCTCCAAGGTGTCGGGCGATTGATGAAGTCGCCAGTGCTGGCCGTATCGCCGCGGCTCTCGCAAGTCCTGGATCCCGCGCATTGGCAAGCGATCTCGGACTCGACCTCCGAGGCGGCGGTTCTGTTGCTGGTGCCGGATGCCGAAAGCGCCGGGTTGTGCGAGCGCATCCGGGCCATGTCGGCCCGTCCGGTCGGCATCGCGGGGAATGGGCAAGCGCTGCGGCGCGGCGAGCTGTATGTGCAGGCCACGGCTTCCGAACCGCGGTTGCCGGTTGAGCTGCTGCGCGCCAGCGCGGAAACGTTGAACGCATGCGCAACGCTGGCCGAGGCGATGGCGGTGCTGACCGGTCTGCTCGGCGAGCGCCTCGGTTGGCGCTCGCTCGGTATCCGGGTGGCGCCGGCCGCCGCGCAGACGCTAGGCACCGGGCTGGCCGCGGCGACGCTGAGCCCGCCCCATGCCATGGCGCTGCGGATGCGGCTGCCGGTGGCGTACTACGAGGGGCGGCCGCTGGTGTCACTGGCGTTGCCGGTGCTGGCGCGGGACGAGGTGGTTGCGCTCCAGTTGTTCGCGGTGCCGGCGGCGGCGCCCGAGGAACTGCTCGCGCTTGCGGCGGCGTTGGCCGGCCAGTTGGCCGCGCTGGCGCGCCGCGCCGGTGGTCTCGGCAGCGGCCGGCCCGGCCGCCGCCGCAGCGAAGCCGCCAGTGTGGCGGCGATGGAGGAGGTGGCGCGCACCTTCAATCATGAGTTGAGCCAGCCGTTGGCGGCCGCGCTGAATTATGCCGGGGCCTTGACCCGTACCGCCGCCGACGAGCGGGAGCGGCGAATCGCGCAGCGCCTGATGTCGCAGTTGATGCGCGCTCGTGCTCGACTGCACGAACTGGGCGCGCAGCTGTTGGCCGACGCCCCGCCCGAACCGGTGGACCTCGCGCGGCTGCTCAATGCCCGCATGCCGCGTATGGTTCCGCAGGTCGGCAGGCTGAGCGTGGACTTGGCGCCGACGCTGCCGACCGTCCACATCCACCGTCCCTATCTCGAACAGGTGCTGGACAACTTGCTGGACGTGGCTTGCGCGCTTACCGCCGACGGCGGAATTCCCGGCGGCCTGCAGCTGCAGGCCGCCTGCGACGGCAGCGCCGTGCGGCTGAGCATGCGCAGCGACCGCATCGACCTGCGCGAGATGCTCGGCCGTTGGTTGGGAGCGCCCTTGTATCGCGCGCTCGAGGACGGCTTGGGGTTGCGGCTGGCGGTCAGTCGCGCGCTACTGGAAGCACTCGGCGGCGGTTTGCGCCTGGAGGACGGCGAGGAAGGCGACGCGCGGCTGGTGCTCAGCCTGCCGCTGAGCGCTACGGCGGGGGCGCCGCGCGCGGAGCAGACCAGCGCAGTCGGCACGTATCCGCCCGCTCCTTAGAGCCTCGGACAAACCCCTGGCGCGCCTGCGCGAGGCTTTGGAAGCCGCGGGGTTAGGTGCGCGCGACGCGGCGTGGTCGCTCCACCTCAGGCGCGCGCGCCAACGCCATGCGGCGTCCAGGGCCTTGCTCACCGGGGCGTCCCCAGGGGACGCGGGTGTGCCCGGGTTTCGTTAGAGGCTGGTAGAGGCCGTTGGAATCGAATCGGTGGGACGTGTCGCTTTTTCCTGCCTGAACCGGCGCTGGCAGCGGCGAACTCGGCGGCCTAAAGTGTCTGTGTGCCGGCTGTCCGACCGGCTGCCACCCACCATGGAACGGTAAGAGGCTGACGATGTCCGGATATTCCAATCATCCCGACAAGCATCCCACGCAGAGCCAAATCAAGGAGCCGCCCGAGCAGGTTTCACGCTTCCCCAGCCGCGACGCCAAGCTGGGAGCCCGGCGCAAGGGGCTGCCCACCAGCGAGGACCAACTCGACGCCTACCTGGACAGCTTGTTCGACGACAAGCTCTTATGACGCGGAGCCGAGGGCGGAAACCCGGCGCGAACCGTGCTACAGCGCGCCGCTGAGCTTGATGTCGAGGTAGCGGTTTACCAACTGCACCGGCAGCCGCTCCGGCGTCACATCCACCAGGAAGGCCCCGCCGGCGGCGACCCGTTCGTGCGCCGCACGGCGTAACGTCAGGTATTGCTGCGCGGCGGAACGCTCCAACGCCTGGTCGAAATCCTCCACCGGCTGCGCGAGCAGATCGTCCAGCGCCTGTTCGCGCAAGCTCGCCACCAGCACCAGATGGCGCCGGCGCAGCACCCGCAGCGCCGGTAGCAGATCGTCGCTGTCCTCGTCGCGCAGATTGGTCACCAGCACCACCAGCGCGCGCTTGCGCTGCCGCGCCAGCAGTGTTTCCGCCGCCCGCAGGTAGTCGGGCGGCTGCGTTCCGGGCTGCAGATCGAACAAGGTCTTGAGCACGCGGTTGACCATGCCCGCGCCCTTGACCGGTTCCAGGTAGCGGCGCGGGCCGCTGAAGGTCATCAGCCCCACGGCGTCGCCCTGGCGCAGCGCCACGTGCGACAGCAGCAACACCGCGTTCAGCGTGTGGTCGAAGTGGCTGAGCTCGCCGTCCTGGGTGCGCATGCGTCGGCCGCAGTCGATCAGGAATACCACCTGCTGGTCGCGTTCGTCCTGGTAGTCGCGGGAGATCAGCTTGCGGGTGCGCGAGGTGGCGCGCCAGTCGACCTGGCGCAGCGCGTCGCCCTCGCGATACTCGCGCAACTGGTGGAAGTCCATGCCCTGGCCGCGCCGGCGTTTGACGCGGATGCCAAGCTGGCTGAGGCGATGGCCGGTGGCGAGCAGGGCGTACTTCATCACCGCCGCGAAGTTCGGATAGACGTGCACCTCACCGGCATCGCCGCAGCGGTGGTCGCGGCGCCACAGCCGCCACGGCGATTGGACGCGCAGCTGCGCCGGGGCGAAGGCGAACACGCCGCGCTCGCGCGGCAGTACCTGATAGCCGAATTCGGCCCAGCCGTGGGCGGGGATGGTTGCCGCCGCCGGCAACCCCTCGGCGGCGAACTGCGGCGGATGGTGGTCGAACACGCTCAGCGTCAGCGGTCGCCGCAGCGGGTTGCGCACCCGCAACCGCACTTCGCTGCGCACCCCGATCGGCAGCGAACCCATGAGCTTGCGGGTTACCTGTGGCGGCGGCTCGCGCAGTGTCAGCACGGCGTCGGCGACGGCCGCGAGCAGCAGCAGCAGGCCCAGGCCGGCCCAGCCGGGCAGCCAGGCCGGTTGCCAGACCGTGACCAGGCCCAGCGCGGTCCAGCCGCCGGTCAGCGCGAGCAGGCGCGGTTCGGGCAGGATCATGCGCGCGGCGCTTCCACCTTCTCGAGCACGGCGCTCAGCACCTGGTCGACGCTGTGACCTTCGATCTCCAGCTCCGGCGACAGGGTGATGCGATGGCGCAGCGCCGGAACGGCGATGGCCTTGATGTCGTCGGGGGTGACGAAGTCGCGGCCGGCCAGCAGCGCCATGGCGCGGCCGGCGCGGATCAGCGCCACGCCGCCGCGGGGGCCGGCGCCGACCACGATGCCCGGCCAGTCGCGGGTCTGGCGCACCACCGCCACCGCGTATTGCACCACCCGGTCGTCGACGGTGAGGGTGGACACCAGCTGCTGCAGCCGCAGCACGCCGTCGCGATCCAGCACCGGCGATACCGCGTCGACCTTGAGCGTGTCGCCGACGTGGCCGGCGGTGACCCGCCGCACCAGCTCGGTCTCGTCGCGCGCGCTGGGGTAGTCGATCAGCACCTTCAGCAGGAAGCGGTCGAGCTGCGCCTCGGGCAGCGGGTAGGTGCCCTCCTGCTCCAGCGGGTTCTGCGTGGCCAGGGTCATGAACGGCGCGTCCAGTGGCAGCGCGCGGCCCTCGATGGTGACCTGGGTCTCCTGCATCACCTCCAGCAGCGCCGCCTGGGTCTTGGCCGGCGCGCGGTTGATCTCGTCGGCCAGCAGCAGGTTGGTGAACACTGGCCCGCGGCGGATGCGGAAGCTCTCGGTCTTCATGTCGTACAGCGCATGGCCGGTGATGTCGCTGGGCATCAGGTCGGGGGTGAACTGGATGCGCGCGAAACTGCCCTGGAAGGTGCGCGCCAGTGCCCGTACCAGCAGCGTCTTGCCCAGTCCGGGCACGCCTTCGATCAGCACGTGGCCGGCCGCCAGCAGCGCCACCAACACCTGGTCCACCACGGCCTGCTGGCCGACCAGCGCCTTGCCGATCTCCCGCCGCATGTTGTGCAGCAGCTGCGCCGCCTCGTGCACTGAGATGGCGGTCTGTACGGTCTGTTCGTCGCTCATAAGCTCTTCCTTAAGGCGTCCAGATGCTGGATGTGATGGGTGAATGCCAGGGCCTGCCCGGCGGGGTCGTTCAGCGCGGCACGAACCTGCTCCGGCGCGAGTCCGGCGTGCGCCGCCAGTCGTTCGTGGAGTTGCTCCGGCGGCAGGCTCAGCCATTCGGGATGGCGGCGGCCGATCTCGTCGCGCAACGCCCGGCGCGACGCTTCGAGCAGCACCGCCGGGCTGCCGTGGCGCCAGAGGAAGCGGCCGCTGGCGCGTAGGTGCTCGCGCAGGCTGCGCCGCGCTGGCGCCGGCGCCGGCAGCCGTGGCCCGAAGCGCGGCGCCGCGCGCCACAGCCACAGCGTCAGCAGGAGTACGGCGCCGACCAGCAGCGCCGGCGCCTTCTGCGCCAGCCATAGCGGCAGCGGCGGCATGTCGTCGCTCAGTACCAGCCAAACCTTCTCCGGCGGCATGCCGGCCTCGATCAACTGCCAGAGCAGGGCGGCATGATCGGCTGCGCCGATGCGGTCGTTGCGCAGGAAGCCGAGATCGGCGAACACGCTGAAGCGGCCGGCACCCACCGCCCATTGCAGGCCGTAGGTATTGCCCTTGTCATCGGTCAGCGCCCAGGCGGCATCCCCGGCCAGATCCTCCAGTCTATGGCGCGGCTCGAGCTTGGCCTCGAGTACGGTCGGCCAACCGGGCGGTCGGCCGGACGCGGTAAGTTCGCCATCCGGGACGACCTGGTGCACCTCGACCTCGAGCGCATCGAGCAGCGGATCGATGGACTCGGGATCCTTGCCGCGGGTGGTCAGCACCAGGTGGCCGCCGTGGGCCATCCAGTCGAGCAGATCGTCGGCGCGCGCCCGGTTCAGCGTTAGGCGCTTGGTGGGCAGGATGACCAGATCGCGCGGGCCGGCCTGACTGGGCAGGCGTTCCAGGCTGTCGACCGTCTCCGCCGCGTAGCCCAGCGACTCGACGAAGCGCTGCGCCGCGAGCAAGGGGTTGCGGCGCGCCTCGCCACGGTAGCCGACGTGTTCTTCCTCGCTGACCCGTTCGAAGTTGGCGCGGAACCACAGCGTGCCGGCGCCCGCCAGCAAGGCCAGCAGCAGGAGTCCCAGCAGGCGCCAGGCCATGCCGCCGTTCATGCCGCCTCTCCGAAGTGGCGGTCGAACTCCCGGCACAGGCTGTCGACGGTGGCATCGGCCGGCCGGCGGTCGGCGTAGGCGACGCTGCGCCAAGCGTCGGTGAGCGCCGCGAAATACGCCGCTACTTCCGGCAGGTGTCGGTTCACTTCGGCCAAGCAGTCGCCTTCGGTGGCGCCATCGCTCAGGGTCAGGCCGCGTTTATGCACCAGATGGCCGAGCGCGCCGCGGTAGAGCAGGCTCATGGCGGCCGCCGCCTCGCCACGCCGCCACAGCGCCAGGGCCTGTTCCGCCAAGCGGGTGGGCAGCTGCTCGGGCCGGATGTCCAGGCCCATCAGTACCGTCGGTGCTTGCGGCGCCCGTCCAGCGGCGGCAGCGCGTGGCAGCAGCGCGGACCACCGCCGGTAGCTCGATGCCACCCACAGCAGGAACACGATAGCCATGACCCACGAAAGGGTCTTGAGCGTGACCGCGGTGAGTCCGTCCAGGCCGAGGTCGAAGCGGACATCCCGATCCTTGGCCTCGCGCTCGCCGGTGTAGCGCCAGCGCTCGCGCAGTTCGCGGTCGCGGAACGCTTCGTCGCTCAGGATTTCCTGGATGCGCTGGCGTGCCAGCTCCGGGTCCGGGCTGGTGACGGCCGGTGCCGGTAGCGGCAGAGACCCCAGCAGCAGGCCGAGCAGGAGCACGGTCACCGCGCCGGTCGGCGCGCCGCGCCGTGGCCGAGCCTGACGCAGCCGGTTCGCCATCCGCCGCAGCGCCAGCTCCAGATCCCAGCCTTCGAGGTGGGTGCGCCGGTTCAGGTACAAGGCGAAGCCGCCGCCGACGTACAGCGGTTCGGTGAACGCCAGAACCAGCGCGCTGCAGATGCCGACGGCGGCATCCAGCCAGTACGGCCATTGCGCGGTCGCTATCCGCTCGCCCAGTTGCTCGGCGAGCGGTGTTGGAATCAGCAGGAAGATCACGCCGGCCAAGGTCAGAACCAGCAGCAGTTCGAAGTGCAGCATCAGCACGGTCAGCCAAACCGCGGTGCCGCGCTCGCGCCGCTGCAGCACCCGCAGCCGCTCGCGCCGTTGCGGCCCGCGCTGTCCCTCGAGCTGCCATACCGGCAGGCTGTAGCTGCGCGCCATATCGAAGCGGCCCAGGGTCAGGCAGAACAAGCTGCCGCTGCGCGCGAGCAGGCCCGGCAGGGCGCGCAAGGTGGCGCCCACGCCGGGGCGGGCGCCGAACAGATCGCGGCTGAGTATGTGCAGGATCGGCCGGTCGAACAGCGGCTTGCTCCACCACAGCAGCAGACCCGCCGCCCACGACGGCACGGGCAGCAGTGTGTACAGCAACAGCGCCAACGGCAGCATGGTGCAGGCCCACACGCCGAGCAGCGGCCGCCAGCAGCGGCGCGCCAGGGCGAAGCCGAGATCCACCGCCTCCCACGGCCGGCGCGGCCTGATCGCCGCGGTGACGGTGTCAAGCCTCACCGCGCCGACCTCCCAGCCCGAAATAGGCCGCCGTCAGCAGCCAGCACAGCGTGCCGACGCCGTACTTCACCTCCTTGGGGAGCGTGGCGATGGACGACCAGAATGCCTCGATGAAGGCCGCCAGCAGCAGCATCGCGGCCGCGCCGTAGATGATCCGCACGCTCACCGCCGCCGCCTGCCGCAATGCCTCCTTGCGGCCCAGCGGTCCCGGCGCCGCCAGCGCCCAGCCGAGTTTGAGGCCGGCAGCGCCGGCGAAGACGATGGCGGTCAGCTCGAACGCGCCGTGGGCGATGACGAAGGTGTAGAAGGTGTGGATGTAGCCGATGCCGGTAAGGTGCCCGGCCGCCGTGCCGAGGAATACGCCGTTGAAGATCAGATAGAACAGGGTGCCCAGACCGAACAGGATGCCGCCGGCGAAGGTCTGGAAGGCGATGCTGATGTTGTTGCGGATGTAAAAGCCGAACATGACCAGATCGGTGCCGGCGTCACGTGTCCGGCCCAGGACCGTGTTGGCGGGGGAGTACATCTGCTCGAGCTCGGCGGCCATGGCCGGGTCGAGCACGGTGAACGCGAGATCGGGCTTGACCAGGACGCCTAGGAACATCAGCAGCGCCGGAAGAAAGAACAGCACGGAGGCGAGCAGTATCAACCTCGCCTCGGTCCGGATCAGCCGCGGGAAACCGCTGCCGGCGAACTCCACCAGCCGGGCCCAGCCGCCGGCGCGCGCGCCGTAAAGTTGCTGATGGCCGCGCAGCACCAGCGCGTGCAAGCGCTCGACCAAGCGGCTGCCGTAGTGCCGCTCGCGCGCCAGCGCCAGATGGTGGCAGATGCGCCGGTACAGGTGCGGCACCTCGGCGACGTCGAGCGGCGGCGTCGCCGCGCGCCGTCCGCCCGGCTCGCTGTGCTTCAGCCAGGCTTCGAATCGAGCCCAATCGGCGCCGTGCCGGCGCTCGAACGCGTCCTGGTTCATCGCTGCCCCAACAGCCAGCCGGCGTACTGCTGCAGGCGCTGCCAACCGGGACCGCCGCTGGCGCCGGTCAGGGGCTGGGCCAGTTCGGCCAACTCTTCGCGCCGCTCCGGGCTCAGCCATTGCGCGCGCTCGGTCAGCTCGACCAGCGCCCGCTGCTCGGCGGGAGTAAGCGGCTGCGGCGGCGGCAGCGGCGGAACCGACGCGGCGGCGCGCGCCGGCGCGGACGGCGGGTCACGGTGCACCACCACCGTGCCGGCCGCCAGGTCGCCGAGGCGCTTGAAGTCGCGGGTGAGGCAACAGGCGATCAGACCGAAGCCGTACAGCAGCGGCAGGAAGTCGGCCGCGCGCAGCAGATTGCGCACGGTGGACGCGCCCCAGCCCACCGGCGACCCGTCGTCCTGTAGCACGCGCAGCCCCAGCGCCGCCTTGCCCGGGGTCACGCCGCCGCGGTAGACCTCGAACAGCACGGGGTAGCCCCATTCCAGCAGGAAGTACAGAATTAGCAGCAGGCCGACGCCGGCGGCGCCGAGCAGGCCGAGCACGCCGGCGAGCGCGGCGAACAACACCAGGCGGATGAGCAGGTCGATGAGCCAGGCCAGCGCGCGCACGGCCGGACCGGCCACCCGCAGCTCCAGTTCCATGCCTTCCGGGGTTTCGACGGTGCGAATGGTGTCGAGCATCAGGCGCCGTCACCGGTGAGCGCGCGCTTTGGTAGGCGGCTGACCACGGCGCTGCGCGCCGTTCGCAAGCTGGTATGCGTCAAGGAGTTCCCCCCATTATTCCGCTGCCGTCCGTGCAGCATTGTCGGCAATCCTAGGGAAACCCAGGATCGCTGTCATCCGGAGTAGGCTGAATGAAAAGAATTTGTGTGTTCTGCGGCTCCAGCCCGGGCGCCCGCCCGGCCTACCGGCACCTGGCCCGGGCGCTGGCCGGCGAGCTGCTGGCCCGCGGCTTGGGGCTGGTATACGGCGGCGCCAGCGTCGGTCTGATGGGGGAGGTGGCCACGGCCATGCTGGAAGGCGGCGGCGAGGTGATCGGCGTGATTCCAAGGGCGTTGGTCGACCGCGAGGTGGCCTATCAGGCGCTGACCGATCTGCGCGTGGTCGGCTCGATGCACGAGCGCAAAGCGCTGATGGCGGAGCTGTCGGACGGCTTCGTCGCCTTGCCCGGCGGGTTCGGCACCCTGGAGGAGCTGTTCGAGGTGCTCACCTGGGGGCAGCTCGGACTGCACGGCAAGCCCTGCGGCCTGCTCAACGTCGACGGCTACTACGACCCGCTGCTGTCCTTCCTGCAGCACGCCCACCGCGAGGGTTTCGTTCGGGCCAAGCACCTGGAACTGGTGTTGGCCGATAGCGAGCCGGCAGGGCTGCTCGATGCGCTGGAGCGGTTCCAGCCGCCGTCGGTTACGAAGTGGTTGGAGCCGGGCGAGACCTGACGTTTCGCGGGATTAGGCATTCCGCGCCGAATGCTTCCGTTGAGTGTCGATTGCCGATAGACGGCGCTGCGCGTGACGGAAAGCCCCCTCGCCGACGCCGCCGGCACGGATCGGCGGCTGTCGTGCCGCTGCGTGATGCGCCTGAGCCGCCATCGCCGCGCCTGCCGGGCGCGGTCATCCGACCGGGAACCTGAATGGGACGATTCAGTCAAATGTTCCGCTAAGATCAGCCGGTCCTGCCTGGGACCGCGAGTCGGTTCTCCACCGGCTCGATGAGAGAACAAGAAACGGGAAGTCCATCCACCATGATCGAGATAAAAGACCTCACGAAGGCCTTCGGCCCGTTCGTGGCCGTGGACCGAATAACGTTCAGCGTCGCGCCGGGGGAGGTGCTCGGTTTTCTCGGGCCGAACGGCGCCGGCAAGTCCACCACCATGAAGATGATCACCGGCTTTCTCGCTCCCACCGCGGGGACGGTGCGGGTGTTCGGCCACGACGTGGTGCGCGAGCCACTCAAGGCCAAGCAGTTGATCGGCTATCTGCCGGAGGGCGCGCCGGGCTACGGCGACATGACGCCCTGGCAGTTCCTGGGATTCATCGCCGAGGTGCGTGGACTCCGGGGAGCCGAGCGCAAGCAGCGCGTGGCGCGGGTGATCGACGACGTGCATCTGCACGAGGTGTTGCACCAGCCCATCGACACCCTGTCCAAGGGCTACAAGCGCCGGGTCGGCTTGGCGCAGGCCATTCTGCACGAGCCGCGCGTGCTGATTCTGGACGAGCCCACCGACGGCCTCGATCCCAATCAGAAGCAAGAGGTGCGTGAGCTGATCCAGCGCATGCGCCGCGACCGCATCATCATCGTTTCCACTCACATCCTCGAGGAGGTCAGCGCGGTTTGCTCGCGCGCGGTGATCATCGCCCGCGGCAAGGTCGTGGCCGATGCCACCCCCGCCGAGCTGGAGACCCGCTCGATCTATCACGGCGCCGTTACCCTGCAGCTCGACGCCTGCGACGAGGCGGCCGAGGCGCTGCGCGCGCTGCCGACCGTGGCCGAGGTGCGGCTGGACCAGGCGGCAGGGCAGGTCACCGCCTTCCCGCGCGACGGCGCCGACCTGCTGGCCGAGGCCGAGCGGCTGTCCAGCGCGCGCGGCTGGGCGCTGAAGCAAATCTACAAGGAGCGCGGCCGCCTGGATGACGTGTTCCGCCGCATCACCACGGAGGAAGCGGCATGAACAAGCTTTGGGTGCTGTTCAAGCGCGAGCTGAGCGGCTATTTCGCCACGCCGGTCGCGTACGTGTTCATCGTCATCTTCCTGATGCTCAGCGGCGCCTTCACCTTCTTCGTGGGGCGGTTGTACGAACAGGGGCAGGCCGATCTCAGCGCCTTCTTCGTGTTCCACCCGTGGCTGTACCTGTTCCTGGTGCCGGCCATCGCCATGCGGCTTTGGGCCGAGGAGCGCAAGACCGGCACGGTCGAGCTGCTGCTGACCCTGCCGGTGACCACCGCGCAGGCGGTGCTCGGCAAGTTCCTGGCGGCCTGGGCCTTCACCGGCATCGCCCTGGCGCTGACCTTCCCGGTCTGGCTCACCGTCAACTACCTCGGTTCGCCCGACAACGGCGCGATCCTGGCCGCCTACATCGGCAGTTTCCTGATGAGCGGAGCGTTCCTGGCCGTGGGCGCGTGCATCTCCGGCATCACCAAGAGCCAGGTACTGGCGTTCATCGTCAGCGTGGTGCTGTGCCTGCTGTTGGTGCTGTCCGGTTTCCCGCTGGTGACCGGCTTCCTCAGCGGCTGGGCGCCGGGCTGGCTGATCGAGTTGGTCGGTTCGCTCAGCTTCTACAGCCACTTCCAGGCCATCAGCCGCGGCGTGCTGGACCTGCGCGACCTCCTGTACTTCCTGTCGGTGATCGTGTTCTGGCTGCTGGCCAACGTGATCGTGATCGATATGAAGAAGGCGGCGTAAGGAGGGCCCAGGCATGAAGCGTCATCTTTATTCCGGTGTCGGCCTGCTGGCGCTGGCCGTGTTGTTCCTGGCCTTCAACGTCGCCAGTCAGCGCCTGCTGCCAGGCCTGCGCTTGGATCTGACCGAGACCCGGCAGTACACCCTGTCCGATGGCACCAAGAAGATCCTGGCCGAGCTCGACGAGCCCATCGACGTTTACTTCTACTACTCCGACCAGAAGTCGATCCGCGAGAACTACCCGCAACTGCCGATCTACGCCGAGCAGGTGCGCGACCTGCTGCGCGAGTACGCGCTGCGCGCCGACGGCAAGCTGGTGCTGCACGAGGTCAACCCCGAGCCGTTCTCCGAGGAGGAGGACCGGGCGGTGGCGCAGGGCGTGCAGCCGGTGCAGCTGGGTGGGACCAAGGTGTACTTCGGCCTGTCGGCGTCCAACTCGGTCGGCGAGCGCCAGGCCATCCCGTTCTTCCAGCCGCAGCGCGCGTCGGTGCTGGAGTACGACCTGAGCAAGCTGCTGCACACCTTGCAGCATCCGCAGAAGCCGGTGATCGGCGTGCTCTCCAGCCTGCCCATCGCCGGCCACTGGAACCCGATGGCCGGCGGCGCCGTGCCGCCGTGGCAGGTGTATCGCGATGCCAGCCAGCTGTTCACGGTGCGTGACCTGCAGACGCCGATCGAGAAGATCGACCCCGAGATCAAGACGCTGTGGGTGGTGCACCCCAAGGATCTGGACGAGAAGAGCCGCTACGCGATCGACCAGTTCATCATGAACGGCGGCCAGGCCATGATCTTCGTCGATCCCTTCGCCGAGTCCGAGCCGCCGCCGCCGGGTCAGCATCCGTTGATGGCGCGCGGCGAGCCGCACTTCTCCGATCTGCCCGAGTTGTTCCAGGCCTGGGGCCTGGAGTTCGACCGTGGACAGGTGCTGCTCGACAAGCTGCTCGGCCTGCCCGTGCATAGCCCCTCCGACGGCCGGCCCATCCAGCACGCCGCCATCGTCGGTCTGGACGCCGACTCGATGAACAAGGACCTGGTGGTGACGGCGCAGCTGCGCTCGCTCAACCTCGGTTATGCCGGCGCGCTGAAGTGGAAGGACAAGCCCGGCGTGACGGTCACGCCGCTGCTGAGCAGTTCGCCCGAGGGCCGGCTGGTGGCGGCGAGCACCGCCCAGAACGCGTTCGATCCGGGCAGCCTGGCGCTGCCGGCCACCCAAGGCAAGGGTGAGCAGCGGGTGGTGGCGGTGCGGATCAGCGGCGAACTGCCGTCGGCGTTCGAGGCGCCGCCGGCCGGCGTCGACAACCCCGGGCACCTGAGCAAGGCCAAGTCGGCGGTCAACGTGATCGTGGTGGCCGACGTCGACATGCTCGGCGACGACTACTGGGTGCGTAAGCAGCAGTTCCTGCAGCAGACGCTGATCCAGCCCTTCGCCGACAACGGCGACTTCGTCATCAACGCGCTGGAGAACCTCACCGGCAACGCCGATCTGATCGGCATCCGCTCGCGCGCCGTGTATACGCGGCCGTTCGAGAGGGTGGCCGCGCTGCGCGCCGACGCCGAGGCGCGCTTCCGCGCCAAGGAGCAGGAGCTGCAGGCGCGGCTGAGCGAGACCGAGAAGCAGCTCGAGCAGCTCAAGACCAGCGACGACGGCAAGAGCATCGTGCTCACCGCCGACCAGCAGCGCGCGCTGCAGCGCTTCCAGCAGGAGCAGCTGCGCATCCGCCAGGAGCTGCGCGAAGTGCGCTATCAGCTGGACAAGGACATCCAGGCGCTGGGCCTGAAGCTGAAGTGGATCAACATCGCCGCCGTGCCGCTGCTGGTGGCCGTGTTCGGCATCGTCGTCGCGCTGATTCGCCTGCGCCGCCGGCGGCGGGCCAAGGAGGTGCGTTATGCGTAAGCAAACTCTGCTGATTCTGGTGGTGGCGGCGCTGGCCGTGGCCGGGCTCGCCTTGTACGCGGTCGGTTCCGAGCCGCGGGCGCAAAGCGCCGTGCAGGGGCCGCTGTTCGCGGGGCTCGACCAGCAGTTGGAGCAGGTGAGGTCGGTTTCGCTGGCGAAGGCCGGTGGCAAGACCGTCACCTTGAGCGCCGGCGACGACGGTTGGACGGTGCAGGAGCGCGACGGCTACCCGGCCGACTTCGGCAAGCTGCGCCGGCTGCTGCTGGAGCTCGCCAGCGCCACCGTGCGCGAGGCCAAGACCCAGGACCCGGCCAAGTACCACTTCCTCGGCGTGCAGGACCTGGAGCAGGCCGACGCGCCGGGCGTGCTGGTGCGCTTGGCCGGCGCCGACGGCAAGGCGCTCGCGGAGCTGATCATCGGCAAGTCCGCGGCCGGCGACGGCCAATACGCGCGCAAGCTCGGCGAGGCCCGCAGCCTGTTGGTCGAGGGCCTGCCGCGGATCGACGTCAACCCCGACCAGTGGCTGCAGCGCGACCTGCTCGGGCTGAGCGATGGCCAGGTGCGCGAGATCGCGCTGCAGCCGGCGTCCGGCAAGCCGCTTACCATCGGCCGCGACAAGCCGGAGGAGTCGTTCCGCCTGCTCGCGCCGACCGACGCCAGCGTCGCCGACAGTGAACTGGCCTTGCTGGGCAAGGCGCCGGCCGAGCTCAAGCTGGATGAGGTGCGCGCGCTTAGCGAGCCGCTGGCGAAGGCCGACGAGGTAGTGATCCGCACCTTCGACGGCCTGGAGCTGCACGGCCGTCTGCTCAAGCGCGACGGCGAGGTCCTGAGCAGCTGGCAGGCCCAGGCCGGTGCCGATCAGGCCGAAGCGCAAGCCAAGGCGGAAGCGCTCAACCGCCGTCTGGCCAAGCGCGCTTTCGTCATTCCCGCCTATCAGGCCAAGCGCTTCGAGCTGCAGCCCGCGGCCAAGCCTTGAGCCGTCCTCGCGGCCGAAGCCTCGCTTCGGCCGCTTCTTCCGACACGCGGCGACGCCGCCGCCAAGACGATTACGCGGCCGGGCGACCGCGCACATGGCGGTTCTTAACCCACGTCATCGCCCCGGCCTAACGGCTGTGGCAAGCTGCCGCCGTTGACGCGGAAGGAGTTGGATCTTGTCGGCCCCGTTCGTTTCGGTCACCGATCTTGAGCGCTGCCACCTGGCGATGGACGAGTGTTTCCTGTTGCATCAGGAGGCGCTGGTGGCCGGCCGGCCGCGCTTGGCGCTGCGCCTGCTGGTGCCGTTCTGGCGCATGCTCCGCCTGCACATCCGCCAGGAAGAGGAAGTGCTGCTGCCGGCGGTGGGCGCGGCGGCGTCCGATCTGCGCTGGCCGGTGCGCTTGTACGCCGGCGAGCATCGCAAGCTCGAAACCTTGCTCGGCGGCATCGCCCGTGAGCTGTGGCCGCGGCGCCGGGGCATGAGCCGGCGCGAGGTGATCGAGTTGATCGAGCGCGAGAAGACCTTCAAGCACGTCACCGAGCACCACAACCTGCGCGAGGAGCAGGATCTGTTTCCCCTGGCGGATGCATCGCTCGCCCAAGCCGAGCGGCGGGAGCTTACCGAGCGTTTGCACGCCGAATGGGCGGCGCTGCTGGCCACGCTGCAGCCGCGGATCGAACGGCTGCGGCAACAACTCGGCTAGCGCGCCGTGCACTTGGTGCTCCGACCAGCCGGGAACGGCGCTGTCGGCTAGTCGGTGGCGACCGGTACGTGCTCTATCGTTTCCCGGTACGCGTGCCAGGTGGCGTGGCCGATCAGCGGCAGGGTTACCGCCAGCCCGATCATGGCGGTGACGAAGCCGATGCCGACCGCCGTCACCACCAGCGCCGCCCATACCGCCATCGTCGCCTTGTTGGCCGCTACCGCCCGCAGGCTGGTGATCACGGAGGTCACCACGTCGGCGCCGGTGTCCAGCATCATCGGTAGGGAGAACGCGCTGATGCCGAACACCAGTATCGCGAACAAGGCGCCCACCGTGGTCATGACCGCCGCGAAGCCCAGTAGATCGGCCAAATCGGGGTTTCCTACCGACGGATAGAACACGTGGATCATGGCCGCGGCGCGCATCCATACCAGCAGGACCACACCCAGGATTACCGCGAACACCAACTCGCTGCCGAGGTTGTCGGCCGCGCTACGCCAGGCGCCGCGGATGGTGGGACGCTCGCCTCGTTGCAGCGCGCGGCTGCCGGCGTAGAAGACGAAGGCCAGTACCGGCGCGATCAGCACGAAACCGGTGACCAGGCTGAACAGCAGTAGGTAGTTGCCGTCGTTCAAGGAAAGGTAAGCGAGCACCCAGCCCACGGCGACGAACAAGCCGCCGGCGGCGAGGCTGGGGCAGGGGGCGCGCCAAAGATCGTTCCAACCCAGCCGAAGCCAGCGAAACGGCGCCGCGAGCCCGAGTCGGCGTGGCCGGCCTACGCCGACTTGCGGCAGCGGCCCGGGGGCGGCGGAAGACGAGTGGATTCCGCTCATGTTTGCACCATGCTCAACCATGCCTGCTTAAAGCCTAGCAGCGGTTCGAGGAAGTGCTTGGCGTTGTTGTCGTTTTTTTGCGACAGAGCAGTTGCGTATTTACATCACGTCATGCGGCTGCAACAATTCCGTCGCTCCCCTGCAATACGTTCCCGGCATCCTGCGCCCAGCCCTATCGAGCAACCCGCGAACACGCCAGGTCGCCCGGCTGGGCACACCGTGTATCCCAGTTACGTACTGTCAATCTTCGACAAAGAAGGAATAGCAATGAATCGCAAGCTCCTTGCTCTGAGCCTGGCCGCCGCATTGGTCGCGCCGGCCGCTGCGTCCGCCGCTGACTCGGCTCCCTCGGTGCAGGTGTACGGCCGGCTGCACGTCTCCGCCGGCATGCTGGACAACGGCGACAACAGCCAGTCCAACGTGTCCAGCAACGCCAGCCGTCTCGGCGTCAAGGGCGAGCAGAATCTGGGTCAGGTCGCCGCGATCTACCAAATCGAGTCGGCGATCAATGCCGACGAGGGCAACACCCAGCTCGCCACCCGCAACACCTTCCTTGGCCTGAAGAGCGCTTACGGCACGGTGCGCGTCGGTCGGTTCGACAGCCCGGTGAAGGAAATCATCAGCGGCATCGATCTGTTCGGCGACGCGGTCGGCGATTTCGACAGCATCTCCAAGGCCCCCTACCGCCGTCATTTCGACAACCGCGAGAACAATGCCATCGGCTACACCTCGCCCAGCTTCGGCGGCGTTACCCTGAACCTGCAGTACGCCACCAATATCGATGACGGCGACAACGATCCGGCGGTCGACAACCGCGCCATCGCCGCCTCGGTCGCGTACAAGCAGGGCCCGGTCTACGTGGCGCTGGGTTACCAGCAGTTCGGCGAGGACGAGGGTAACGGCGACGACGAGCCGCGCCTGGTGCGCCTGGGCGGCACCTACGATCTCGGCGACCTGCGTCTGGTCGGCTACGTGCAGCGCGGTTGGGACGATGCCGTCCTCGAGGACAGCGTCGCCTACGGTATCGGCGCCCGTTACAAGTTCGGCGACTTCGCGGTGAAGGCGCAGTACGCGGCGGTCGATCCGGACGCCGACGAGCGCGGTGCGCGGATGATCGCGCTGGGTGGCGAGTACAAGCTGGCCAAGAACCTCACCGCCTATCTGGTCGGCGCCATCGTCGACAACGACGACAACTCCCGCCTCACGCCGTACTCCGAGACCAGCGACAGCGACTACGCGCCGCTCGCCGGCGGCGAGAAGACCAACGGCATCGCGATCGGCGCGATCTACGACTTCTAAGACGTCGCGCCGTCTCGGCCGCGCTCGGATGCGCAAGCGAAGGGGACCTTATGGTCCCCTTTTCAATGATTGCTTGGCGGTCAAGGGAAAACCCATACGCTAGCGGCCTGATTTTTCAGCGAATGGGGATAGACTCGAAAGTAGATAAGAACAATCAGACAGGTCGGGGAGGGAACCCATGACCAAGCGAATCACCATCAAGTCCGGCGGCAACTATCGCGTGGTGCGTCACGTCGGGCATGGGCCGGGCGGGCAGCGGGCGCACATCTACCAGATCGAGGACACCACGGGACAGCTGATCTGCCACTGCGGCTCCTCGCGTGCCGAGGCCGAGCATCTGTTCGAGGTGTTGGAGCGCCCGATCCGCCGCCGCCTGTTGGCTGTCGACTGAATCAGCGCCGCACCACCCGGTACAGCGCCAGCAACACCACCGCGCCCAGCACCGCGATCACGAAGCTGCGCAGATCGAAGCCGGTGACGCCGCCGAAGCCGAGCACCGAGCCGATCAGGCCGCCGACCACGGCGCCCAGGATTCCCAGGATAACGGTGATGATGAAGCCGCCGGGATCGCGGCCCGGCATGAGAAGCTTGGCGATAAGACCGGCGATCAGGCCGAACACGATCCAGGCGAGAATTCCCATATTGCCTCTTCCTCTTGTGCTGAGATCAAGTTATCGCGCCGCAGGCCCGCGCCTGCGATTGTCTTAGCAATGCCGCCATTGCCCGATTGCTCACCGCGTGGTGGAACAGGAAGCCCTGACCGTGGCGGAAACCGAGCGCGGTGAGCTGCTGTAGATGCTCCTCGCTTTCCACGCCTTCGGCGATCGCCTCCGAACGCAATCCCTGCGCCAGCCGGACCACGGTGCGCACGATCTCGCGCGCGATGTTCTCGTGCTCCATGCCTTGCACGAACGACTTGTCGATCTTGAGCACGTCCACCGGAAAGCGTTGCAGATAGCTGAGCGAGGAATAGCCGGTGCCGAAGTCGTCCATGCAGATGCGCACGCCCTCGGCTCTCAAGGTGTCGAGCACCTCGGCCACATGGCTGTCGTGCGCCATCATCACGCTCTCGGTGATCTCCAGCCGCAGATTGGCGCCGCGGAGCCGGTACTTGCGCAGATTCCCCATCACCAGGCGCCCGAGGTCGCCGTGCGAGAACTGGCGGGTGGAGAGGTTGACGCTGACATAGAAGTCGGCCGGCGCGATACGGCGCCGTAGCCAGCCGGCCAGGTCGCGCACCGAGGTGCGGAGTACCTGGGCGCCCAGCGGCACGATCAGGCCGCTGTCCTCGGCTATCGGGATGAAATCGGCCGGCGCTACCTGGCCCAGCTCCGGATCGTCCCAGCGCACCAGCGCCTCGCAGCCGACGATGCGGCGGCTCTGCAGGCAGACGATGGGTTGATAGTGCACCGCCAGCCGCTCGGCGATCACCGCCTCGCGCAAACGGGTTTCCAGCCGCATGCGGGCGATCGCCAGCGCGCGCATCGGCTCGTCGAACACCACGTGGCAGTTCTTGCCACGAGCCTTGGCGCGATACAGCGCGGTGTCGGCGTCGCGCAGCACCGCGTCCGGCGTCGCATAGCCGGCGCCGCTCAGCGCGATGCCGATGCTGGCGCCGGTTTGGATGCGGTAGCCGTCCAGGTCGAACGGCTCGGCCAGGCGCTCGCGGATGCGCTGCACCACCTGCAGCACGTGTTCCGGGTCCTGCATCGACTCCAGCAGCACGGTGAACTCGTCGCCGCCGAAGCGGGCCAGGGTGTCGCCGGGTCGTAGGCACTCGCCGATGCGCCGCGCCACCTTCACCAGCAGCTCGTCACCGCAGAGGTGGCCCAGGCTGTCATTGACCACCTTGAAGTTGTCCAGGTCGATGATGAACACGGCGAAGCGCGCGCCGTCGCGGCGATCGCGGTCCATGGCGTGCTGCAGCCGGTCGAGGAACAGCGCGCGGTTCGGCAGCCCGGTGAGGCGGTCGTGGAAGGCCTCGCGGTACAGCTCGGTTTGCAGCCGCATGCGCTCGCTCACGTCGCGCTCGATACTCGCCGCGAACAGCGGCTCGCCTTCCGCGCCGAACACCGGCGACAGGG
>Ga0182741_1002764_pt1 | contig 19758 bp, 18 predicted proteins | sample eDN5th37CBELigOP_FD_128874 | JGI IMG/M metagenome (GOLD analysis project Ga0182741, IMG submission 128874) | Enriched Organic Plus compost microbial communities from Emeryville, California, USA - eDNA 5th pass 37_C BE-Lig OP (version 2) (version 2) ... | reverse complement strand
GGTGACCCCGGCGGCGGCGCGGTGGCCGCCGAAGCGGATCAGGAGATCGCGGCACTCGGTGAGCGCACCGTGCAGGTCGAAGCCGCTGATCGACCGGCCCGAGCCCTTCCCGGTGGCGCCCTCGAGCGCCACCAGCACCACGGGTCTGCACACCTCCTCCACCAGCCGCGACGCCACGATCCCTATCACGCCGGGGTGCCAGCCATGGCCGCCGAGGACGATCCCGTAGGTGGAGTCGAGATCGATCGCATCGATGAGGCGCGACGCCTCCCGCAGCGTTCCGCGGTCGAGCTCCTGCCTGCGCCTGTTGAGCTCTTCGAGCTCGCGCGCGATGGTGTTCGCCTCGTGCTCGTCCTCGGTCATGAGCAGCTCCACGCCGCGAAGCGCGTGGCCGAGCCGGCCCACCGCGTTCAACCGGGGCGCGAGTATGAACCCAACGCGTCCCGCGGTGAGCGGCTTCCCATCGATTCCAGAGGCTCTGATCAGCGCGCGGAGGCCGGGGATCGGGCTCGCGGCCAGACGGCGGAGCCCGTAGCGCGCCATGACGCGATTCTCGCCGCGCAGCGGGGCGATGTCCGCGATCGTCGCCAGCGCCACGAGGTCGAGCATGCGGAGCACCGGCTCATCGCTCTCACCCAGCGCCCGCGCCAGGGCGAGCGCGAGCTTGAACGCCACGCCCACGGCCGCGAGGTCCTTGTCGGGATAGCCGCAGCCGGGCCGCTTCGGATTGAGGACCGCGACGCACTCCGGGAGCGGGCCGCCGGGGAGATGGTGGTCGGAGATGATGACGTCGATCCCGGCTGCACGCGCGGCGGCAACGGGAGCGATGGCGCTCGTACCGCAGTCGCAGGTGACCAGCACCCTGGCTCCCGCCGCGATCGCGGCGTTCACACCGGCCATGCCGAGATCGTAGCCGTCTTCCACGCGCCGCGGGATGAAGGGGACGGCGCGCCCACCGAAGCGCCTGATGGCGCGCAGGAGCAGCGTCGTCGAGCACATCCCGTCGACGTCGTAGTCGCCGTGAACCATGATCAGCTCGTGCCCGCGGATCGCGCGGACGAGGCGCTCCACCGCCCGGTCCATGTCGAGCAGGAGCGCTGGGTCGTGGAGCTGTTCGAGACGGGGACGCAGGTAGCGCTTGGCCGGTTCGACGTCGGCGTAGCCTCGCTGGCAGAGCAGCCGGCAGACGGCCAGGGGGAGGCGCAGCTCCGCCGCGAGGGTCGTCACGGCCAGCTCGTCGGGAATCTCGGGGCGTACCCAGCGCGCGCTGGGCCTCTCGCGCGGTGCGGCGTGGCTGGCACGCGTGGCAGAAGACGGGGCTGTCACACGGCGTAAGCTATCCCGCGCCGCGGTGCCGGGGCAAGCGCGCCGGGCGTCAGCCCGGTGTGTACAGCAGCACGCCGCACCCCTCGCACACCTCGATCGTGCGACCGGCGGCCATCACGTTCCGGCGCTGCAACGGTATGGCCGTGTTGCAGCGCCCGCAGGCGGCGCCGCGGAGCTGGTAGAGCGCGAACGACTTCTCGCGGCCGCGGATCCGTTCGTACTTGGCGAGGATGGTGCGCGGCACCCGCGCGGCCGATGCCTCGCGCTTCGAGCGCGCCTCTCGTAGCTCGGTCTCGAGTTCGCGGCGCGAGCGCTCGATGTCCGCGCGCTCCGCGCTCTGCCGCTCAGCCAGCTCGGCGAGCTCCTCGAGCGATGCTTTCTCGGCGCGCTCGAGATCGGCGATGCGGCCGTTGAGCACCTGCAGATCGCTCTCCTCCTGCGCGAGGACGCGCCGTACCATGTCGACCTGCGTCATCGCGGCCTGCGCCTCGCGCTGCTTCCGCACCGCGTCCAGCACGGCGAGGTTGCGCTCCTGCATCGCCCGATGCTCGTCGATCTTGTGCGCCAGCTCGCGGCGCTGCTGTTCGGCAGCCTTCGTGCTCGCGCGCGTCCGTTCCAGCGATGCGTCGACGGCGATCCGCTCCCTGTCCAGCGATTCGGTGCGCCGGTCCAGCTCGCGGAGCCGCTCGTCGATGGCGGACATCGCGGAGTCGTCATCCTGCAGGGTCAACAGAGCTGCCAGATCCGGATTCACGCGCCCTCCCTTGAATGGTTGTTGTCCAGCGAAAATCCCCTGTACCGGCGTATCCCGAGAGCGGAGAGCTCTCTTCGCTTGCGCTCCATCTCGGCGATGATGGCGTCCTTCTCGGCGTCGGTGGCGATGGTGAGCTGACGCCTCAGCTCCACCAGCTCCCGCTGCAGCGGGGCGCCACGTATTCTGTTCACGCTCCCCGAGAGCGCGCTGGCGACATCGAACTCCTCGCCGAACGGCTCGGCGAGCAGCTCCTGCAACAGCGCGCGCGCTCCCTCGGGAAGCGTGGCCGCGACCTCGTCGAGCGGTGATTCCGGCGGCGCCGCGAGCAGCGCGGCGTAGATCGCCCGCAGAGCCGGATCGTGCACATCATCCGGCCCCACCTGCTCTCCCACCATCTCCACGTTGGCGCGGTGCTGCAGGAGAATCTTCACGAAATCGCGCTCGTACTGGAACGCCGGATCGCTCGGGCGCGCGCGCCGCTGGCGCACGTTGCGCGCGATGGCACCCGCGAAGGTATCGGGCGGGGGGAGCGGCCGCTGCGCATCCTCGCCGCGCCCGTGACGCTCGCGCGCCTGCCCGAGCGCATCGTCCACCTCGCGCTGCAACACCTCGCGGCTCACGCCGGCCGCCTCGCTCGCGCGCATTATGTACATGTCGCGCGTGATCGGGTCGGCTGCGGCACGAACGGTGGGAAGGAGCCGGTCGAGCGCGCGGCGCTTCCCGCGCAGGTCGCCGAACCAGCCCGCCCGCTCGAGCAACTGGACCTTGCGCTCGAACACGTCTATCGCCTGTGCGAGCTGGCTGGAGAGTCCGGCCGCGCCGTGCTTGTCCACGAAAGAGTCGGGGTCCTCGCCCTCGGGGAGGGTAACCACCTGCACGCTCGCGCCGTGGCGCAGCAGCTCGTCACCCGCGCGGAAGGTCGCCTTCAGGCCCGCCTGGTCGCTATCGTAGAGGAGGTACACGTTCCTGGTGTAGCGCCTGAGCAGCGCCGCCTGCTGTTCGGTGAGGGCGGTGCCCAGCGGCGCCACCACCCAGTCGAAGCCGGCCGTGACGAGGCGCACCACGTCGAAGTAGCCTTCCACCACCATGGCGCGTTCGTCGCGGCGAATGACGTGCCGCGCCATGTGCATCCCGTACAGCAGCTTCGCCTTGCTGAACACCGGCGACTCGGACGAGTTGAGGTACTTGGGCTCGCCCGGGCCGAGCAGCCGCCCGCCGAAGCCGGCGGTGTTTCCCGCGATGTCCAGGATCGGGAAGATGAGCCGGTTGCGGAAGCGCGGACGCAGCTCGCCGCCTTCGTCGCGCTGCACGAGCAGCCCCGCCTGGAGAAGCCGCTCGTCTTCGATCCCCAGCGCGTTGAAGTGGGCGCGCATCACGTCGGTGTCGCGCGGCGCGAAGCCGAGCCCGAAACGGTCGGCCACCTCGCGCGCGACGCCGCGGAGCGCGAGGTAGTCGCGCGCGGCTCTCCCCTGCTCGTCGTCCCAGAGGAGCGAGCGGAAGTAGTCGGCGGCGGCGCTGTTTATGTCCCACACCGGCTGCCGCGGATCGGTTCCTTCGCGGCGCCGCTGAACCTCCTCCACCACGATCCCCACCTTCTCCGCGACGTGCCGCACGGCCGTGGGCCAGTCCATGCCGAGCCGCTTCTGCAGGAAGGTGAAGACGTCGCCACCTTCGTGGCACACGAAGCAGTAGTAGATCCCCTTCTTGGGCGAGACGGAGAAGTTGCGATGCGTTCCCTGGTGGAAGGGACATGGGCCGCGGTAGTCGGAGCCCGTGCGCCGGAGGTTCACGTGCTCGCCGATGATGCGCACTATGTCGGCAGCCTCGCGAACGCGCTCCACCGTCTCGTCGGTGATCATGTCAGCGCAGCTCGGCCACGGTCACTCCCGCTCCACCCTCGTTCCACATGCCGAGGCGAAACTCGCGCACTCGCGGATCGCCGCGCAGCAGCTCGGCCACGCGCTCGCGCAGCGCGCCGGTGCCCTTCCCGTGGATGATGCGCACGGTTCGCAGGTCGCCCCGCACCGCGCCATCCAGCGCGTGGAGCAGCTCCACTTCCATCTCGTCCACGCGCAGGCCGCGGAGGTCTATCTCGCTGCGCGGGTCCTCCTCGGGGAGCGCGCCGCGGAGCGGCACCGTCGCCGAGGGTGTTGCCGCGGGAGTCGCCGCGGAGGAACGCACGCGCTTCAGCGAGCGCCTCGGCACGGTGAGCTTCATCGTGCCCACCGCCACGATCGCGTCGCCGCCTCTCAACTCGATGACGCGACCCGATCGTCCGCCCAGCGTCGAGAGCTGCACGGTGTCCTCCGGCGCGATGCCGGCGTCATCGGGCGGCGCACCCCGCGATCCGGCGCCCGCGGCGGATCGTTCGCGCCGGCTCTCGGCCTCCAGCCGGTCGATCTCGGCAGCCTGAGTCGCGGCCAGCTCCTCGACTCTGCGCCGTGCCTCGCGCGCGCCGGCGTCCGCCGCCGCGCCTTCGCGGATCTCGCGAATCGCGCGCTCCACCTCCGCGCGCGCTTCGAGGAGATACTGCCGCGCCTCCTGGCGTGCACGGCTCTCGGCCGAGCGCTCCGCCGCGCGCAGCTCGTGCTCGCGCCGCTCCACATCGCGTGAGCGCTCCGCCGCGCGCGAGGCGACGCGGGCGGTCTCCTCCTGGAGCTCGCGCAGCTCCACCTCGCGACGCTGCAGCCGCGAGAGCAGTTCGGCCACGTCGCGCTCGCCGCTGGTGAAGCGCTCCGCCGCGCGCTCGAGGACGCTCGCCGGCAGGTGCAGCCGCCGCGCGATCGCCAGCCCGTACGACCGGCCAGGGATCCCCTTGATCAGCCGGTAGGTGGGCGCGAGCGCTTCTTCGTCGAACTGCAGCGACGCGTTCACGAGACCGGGAAGCTCCGTGGCCAGTAGCTTGAGCGCGCCGAGGTGGGTGGTGGCCACGGTGAAGGTGCCGCGGCGCGTGAGCTCCTCGAGGATAGCGCTCGCCAGTGCCGCGCCTTCGGTGGGGTCGGTGCCCAACCCGAGCTCGTCGATGAGCACCAGCGAATCGGCAGTGGCGCCATCGAGGATGTCGGCCAGGTTGCGCACGTGTGCGCTGAAGGTGGAGAGGCTCGCTTCGATGGACTGCTCGTCGCCGATGTCGGCGAAGAAGCTGTCGTAGACCGGGATCCGACTCTCCGCTTCCACGGGCGCGGGAACCCCGCATTGCGCGAGAGCCGATACCAGGCCGATGGCCTTGAGGAGGACGGTCTTCCCGCCGGTGTTGGGGCCGGAGAGGAGGAGCGTGTGCTCGCCCGGCTCCATGCTCAGCTCGAAGGGCACCACGTCACCGCCGCGAGCCACCAGGAGCGGATGCCGTCCGCCGTGGATCGCGAAGCCTTCGCCGGCCTCGGCGAGGGTGCACGGCGCGCACCGGAAATCGTGCGCGAAGCTGGCGCGCGCGTAGAGCGAATCGAGAGTCGTGAGGACCTCGACCGAGTCGAGCATGGCGTCGCGCAACGGGCGGAGCTGCTCGGTGAGCTCCGCGAGGATCCGTTCCACCTCCTGCCGCTCGTCGGCTTCGAGCTCGCGGATGCGATTTCCCGCCTCCACCGCGGCGGGCGGTTCCACGAAGAGAGTGCTCCGGGTCGCCGACTGGTCGTGCACTATGCCGCCCACCGCGCCGCGGGCCTCGCGCCTGATGGGGATCACGTAGCGTCCGTTGCGCACGGTCACGGACATGTCGGCCACGCGCTGGTGCGGCTCGAGACGCGCCATGAGCCGTTCGAGCAACCGCACCAGATCGCCCTCGGCACCGCGCAGCTCTCGCCGGAGCCGCCGGAGCACGGGCGATGCGTCGTCGCGCACGGCGCCGTCGGGATCGATGGAGCGCTCGATCGCTGCCTCCGCGTGCCGCGCGACTACCAGCCGGGCGGCGTACGGATGGAGGAGCCGCAGGGGGCTCTCGGGATCCGCCTCGCGCTCCAGCATCTGGCGCGTGAGGCGCGAGGAGCGAAGCAGGAGCGCACCATCGAGGAGCTGGGAACCGGTCCACGCCGAGCCGGCCAGGCGGAGACGCGCGAGCGGAGAGGAGAGCTCCGGAAGGGGCTCGGGCCGCCAGCCCGCATCGCCGAACGCCAGCGCGCGGACGGCTTCCACGCGCTCGTGCTCCTCGCGCAGCCAGCCGCGGTCATCGACGGGCGCGAGGGCGCGTACGCGCTCGGCGCCGAGCGAGGAAGACGCGCGGCTTGCGACCAGCTCCAGTACGGCCGGCAGCTCGAGTACGGCGAGCGCGTGTGCGTTCATGCGCGCACCCGGCTCAGCCACTCGCCTTCTCGAGCTCCTCGCGGGCGATGCGGTTGATGGTTGCACCCTCGGCGCGGCCCTTGAAACGCGGCATGAGGACACCCATGACGGCGCCGATGCTGCCGGCGCCGCCCGCCACCGCGGCGCGTGCTGCGGCGCGGACCTCGTCATCGCTCACGTTGGCCGGCAGGTATGTCGAGAGGCGCGCGATCTCGGCGCTTTCGTTGTCGGCCAGCTCCTGGCGGCCGGCCTTCTGATAGGCATCGACCGACTCGCGGCGGCGCTTCACCGCGCGGCGCAGCACGTCGCGGACGTCCTCGTCGGAGAGCTCGCGGCCGAGCTCTATCCGATGGTTCTTGATGTCGGAGAGGACCGTACCGAGGAGGAGCGTACCCGCTCTGTCACGTGACTTGCGCGCGGTGGCGAGATCCGCCTGCAGGCGATCCTGCAGCTCCGGCATGTGCTCAGCTCACCCGCGGGCGCCGCTGCTTACGGCGCGCCGCGTTCTCCTTTCGTTTCCGGCGCTCGCTCGGCTTTTCGTAGTGCCGATGCTTGCGGAGGTCCGAGAGGATGCCCGCCTTCTCGCACTTCTTCTTGAAGCGCCTGAGCGCACGCTCGAAGTTTTCATCGTCGTGGATGATGACTTCCGACACCTTGTCGCGCTCTCCCCTTCGCGGCGCTCTGACGCCTGTTTGGCTGGTTCCGCGGCACGGGCGCCGGCGCCCGCGCTCCCGCGGCGTAGTGCTGGTTGGTGGCATGCACGGCGAGCGACGCGATACACGCACGAGAAAAGTTAGTGAAATCTCGCGCTACGTGTCAAGAATCGAGTCGCGCTCTCGCCCGCTTCATCCCGGCGGCCAACCCAGCACTCTCCCACCGAGCAGGTGCAGGTGGATGTGAAAGACCGTTTGCCCCGCATCGCCGTTGGTGTTGATCACGGTGCGGTAGCCCGAGTCGGCGATCCCTTCGCGCTTCGCGATGTCGGCGGCCAAGAGCGAGAGCTTCCCGATCAGCGCCGGATCGGCAGCATCGTTGAGCGACGGGATGTGGCTGCGCGGTACGACCACCACATGTACGGGCGCCTTGGGGTCGATGTCCCGAAAGGCAATGCAATCATCCGTCTCCGCCACCACGGTCGCCGGGAGCTCCCCCGCCACGATCCGGCAGAATATGCAATCCTGGGGCAATGTCATTCCCTCCGTTGCGCTTTGAGGTGCGGTCAGAGATCCATGCGTGCCATGGCTGGCGCCGTGGCTGGCGCCATGGCGGCCGGCTGGCCCACGGCGGCGCGAGCCAGAGCGAGCCCCGCGATCGCGGCGGTCTCGAAGCGGAGCGTTAGCGGAGCGACCCGCACCGGCACGAACCCCGCCTCGAGCAGGAGCTCGCGTTCGGCGGGCTCTATCCCTCCTTCCGGTCCGACGGCGACCGTCACCGGCGGACCAGCCTCGCGCAATGTAGCCGCTTCTCCATCGGCATCGAGAAGCCAGCGTGCTCCGGCCGGCGCCGCGGCGGCAGCGGCGGCGAGCTGCGCTTCGGGGTGCATACCCGGGAGCCAGGCGCCGCCGCTCTGAGTGAGGGCCGCGATCATGCGCGCGCGGACCTTCCCGTTGAAGGTGATTCCCTCCCCGCGTGGACTCACGCCGCGCGATCTTCTCCAGAGCACCGGACGCCACGACGCGACGCCGAGCTCCGTCGCCTTCTCTGCCAGGAGCAGCATGCGCTCGCGGTCGGCCACGGGCGCGATGAGGTGGACCTCCGGTAGCGGCCCCACGCGACGCACTTCCTCCAGCTCCACCGCCGCCTCCGTGCGCGCGATGCGGATCAGTAGCCCGGTGGCGACGCTGCCGGCGCCATCCACGAGTCGTACTCGCTCGCCGGTCCCGAGCCGGCGTACCCTCGCGTGCCGCGCCTCGGCCTCACCCAGCACCGCCGTGCGCCCGGCCACCATCGGGTCGGGGCAGAAGAAGGTGGCTAGCACGGCGCCAGCTCCGCGCTCCACCAGTCGCCCTCGGCGATCTCCCCGCGCAGCTCGAAGCCGAGTGGGAGGAGGGTGGCGAGCACCGCTTCGCGCTCGGAGAGGAGGATGCCGCTGATGATGGCGCGCCCGCCGGGCGCGAGCGCGGCCCGCATGGCCGGCGCGAGCTCGGTGATCACGCTCGAGATGATGTTGGCGAGGATCACGCGGACTGGAGCGAGCAGCGGGAGGATCAGTGCCGCGTCGCCTTCGATGATGGTTACCCGATCCGCGACCCCGTTGCGCTCCACGTTCTCCCCGGCGTTCCCGAGCGCATACTCATCCAGCTCGACCGCCGCCACGCGCGTTGCGCCCAGCTTCGCGGCGGCGATGGAGAGCACCGCGCTCCCGGCGCCGAGGTCCGCCACCACGTCCCCTGAACGGATCGTCCGCTGCATCAGCGCCAGCACGCCGCGCGTGGTCTCGTGCTCGCCGGTGCCGAACGCGGATGCCGGCTCGATGATGATCGGGATCTCCGCGTCCGCAATGCTCCCGGTGAGCCAGGGCGGAGCCACGGCGATGCGGCCCACTCGCTGGACGCCGACCTTCGCCGGCCAGCGCGCGGCCCAGTCGATCTCTCCCGCATCGGCGTAGCTGATGGACGCGGCGTCGCCGCAGGCGGCGACCGCGGCTTCCACGGCGTCGAGATGGGCTCCCGAGGGGAGGTGCGTGCGGAGACCTTCGTCGACTTCCTGCACGCCCGCGGCGCCCGCCGCGACGAGCGCGGCCGCGATGGCGTCGCGCCGCGCCGCGTCATCGCAGCGCACGCGCACTTCGATCCAGCTCACCTGTGGCGCGAAGCGGGGAGCTGCGCGGGCTCAGGCACCCAGCGCTTCCTTCATCCGTGACCAGATCCCCTTGGGCCGGGTGGAGGGCGGTTCCCCACCGGCTTCCGCGAGCTGCTTGACGAGCTGCTCCTGCTCCTCGGTCAGCGACTGCGGCGTCCAGAGCTGGACTCGCACGTGCAGGTCGCCGCTTCCGCTCGCGTTGACGCGCGGCAGGCCGCGACCGCGCAGGTGGAATACCTGACCGCTCTGCGTACCGGCCGGGATGCGCACCGAGATCGGGTTCAGCACGTTGGGCGCGGCCACGTCGGCGCCGAACACGAGCTGCGGATAGGTGACGAGCACCTCCGTGTACAGATCGGCCCCGTCGCGTTCGAAGCGCGGATCATCGGCCACGTCGAAGACCACGAGGATGTCGCCACGCGGCCCGCCCTGCGGCCCCACGCTCCCGAGTCCGCGCAGCGTCATGTACTGCCCGGTCGACACTCCGGCCGGGATCTGAACGGTGACGTTGCGCTCGGCGCGAACGCGTCCCTCACCCTTGCAGCGTTTGCACGGCGAGTCGATGGTGCGACCCTGCCCCGAGCAGGTGGGACACGGCGCCACGCTCACGAACTGCCCGAAGAAGGAGCGTTGCGCGCGCCGGACCTCGCCCGTTCCGGCGCAGGTGGGGCAGCGCGTGGGCTGCGTCCCGGCCTCGGCTCCCGATCCCTCGCACGCATCGCACGGATCTAGAAGCCGGAGCTTGATCTCCTTCTCCACTCCGGTGGCCACTTCCTCGAGCGTGAGCGGTATGGTGACCTTGATGTCGGCGCCGGTACGCGGACCGCCACGGGAGCGTCCGCCGAACATCTCCTCGAAGCCGGCGAAGCCGCCGAAGTCGCGCATGAAGATGTTGAGCGCTTCGGAGAGATCCACGTGGTGGAAGCCGCCCATCCCGCCGCCGCGCAGTCCGGCCTCGCCGTAGCGGTCGTACGCGGCGCGCTTGGATGGGTCGCGCAGCACGTCGTACGCCTCGGTTATCTCCTTGAAGCGCTCCTCCGACTCCTTGGCGCCGCCATTTCGGTCGGGGTGGTAGCGCATCGCCAGCTTGCGGTACGCCTTCTTGATGTCGTCGTCGGAAGCGGTGGCGGAGACGCCGAGAACGGAATAGTAGTCTGCCATTAATGTATTTCAGTCCAGCAACTCGCTTATGAGGCGAGAAGTGTGCGTTACGAGTGTGATGACCTTGTCGTAGGGCATGCGCGTCGGTCCTATGACGCCTATCACTCCGGCGAGCGAACCGATGCGATACTCGGTGGTCACGACGGTGAAATCGGCCAGTGCCGGATCGCCGTGCTCGGTGCCGATGGTGATCGAGATGCCCTGCCGCGAGTCGTGGCGTCCCAGCAGCTCGCCGAGCGCATCGGGCCGCTCGGTCAGCGCGAGGAGCTTGCGCAGGTTGGCACCGCTGGAGAACTCCGGCTGCTCGGCGAGCATGGAAGCCTGGCCGAGCACCACGCGCCGCTCGCTCGGAGAGACCCGGATGTCGAAGAGCTGCTCCGCCTCCTGGATGAAGATGTTCAGAAGCTCGCCGGTTTCCGACTCCGACCGGCGGTCGCTGACGCGCTCGGAGAGAGTGGCACGGATCTCCCTCAGCGTGAGGCCCGAGAGCCGCTCGTTCAGCACGAGCGCTACCTCGGCGACCACCTGCTCGGCGATCTCGCCGGGGACTTCCACGAAGATGCTCCGGGCGGCGCCGCCGCCGAGCGTGAGCACCAGCAGGAGGCGCTCGGCGGATACGCGGATGATGTCCAGCCGGTCGAGGCGGGCCTCGTCGAAGTGCGGCTCGAGCGCGACACCGAGCTCCTGCGTCAGGACGCCGAGCACCTGTGCCGCGCGGCGGAGGATGGCCTCGATGGCGGTGCCACCGCCCGAGAGCTGCAGGAGCAGCGTGTCGCGCAGTTCGGAATCGAGCGGAGCGAAGCGGATGAGGCTGTCCACGTAGACGCGGTAGGCCATGTCCGTGGGTATGCGTCCCGCCGACGTATGAGGATGGAAGAGGTACCCCTTGTCTTCCAGGTCGCTCATCGTGTTGCGGATGGTGGCCGGGGAGACACCCATGTCGAAGCGCCGCGAGATCATGCGCGATCCCGCGGGCTCAGCAGTCTCGACGTAGGACTGGATGACTGCCTCGAGCACCCGGCGCTCTCGGTCGCTGAGCTGTGATTGCCCCATAAGTCCTAATCTAGAAAGGACTTCCAACCGTAGTCAAGCTGGACGCGAGGGCGTCGAGACGCAGCCATCCGGCCGGAGTCAGACGCACCCGCGAACCATTCAGAAGAGCCCAGCCGGCAGCTTCCCACGGTTGCACGTGGCGCGCCAGCTCCGGATCGAGTGGCAGCCCGTCCACGGTCCGGAGGCCCAGATACACGCGCTCGGCATCCGCCTCTTCCTTGCTGAGGACCTCTTCCCCACCCAGCGGGTCACGTCCCTCCATCAGCGACCGCTCCCACGCGGCGTGCGCGGCGGTGTTCCAGCGGCGGCGCTCGCCATCGAAAGAGTGCGCCGCGGGGCCGAGTCCCAGGTACGGAACCCGGCGCCAGTAGCTCGAGTTGTGCCGAGCACGCCGTCCGGGGCGAGCGTAGTTCGATACCTCGTAGTGCTCGAACCCCGCCGCGGTGAGGACTTCGTGCGCGGCGAGGAACTCCTCTTCGTAGCGCTCCTCCGGCGCCTCGGTGACCTCCCCGCGGTCGCGCCACCGCCCGAGCGGTGTCGCCGGCTCCACGGTGAGCCCGTAGAGCGAGATGTGCGTGGGATCCAGGTCGAGCGCGGACCGTATGTCGCGCCGCCAGTCGCGCCCGAGCGACTCGGGGAGCGCGAAGATCAGGTCGAGCGAGATGTCCTCGATTCCCGCCCGGTGCGCAGCCCGCACGGCGGCGCCTATCTGCTCCGCCGAGTGCGTCCGATGCATCCACGCCAGCGCGCGCGGATCGAACGATTGTGCCCCGATCGAAAGCCGGTTGACTCCTCCCCTCGTCCACGCCTCCACCGTCGCGACGCTCACGTCGTCCGGGTTCGCCTCCACCGTGACCTCCGCATCGTGCCGGAGGTCGATGCGCTCGCGAAGCATCGCGATCAGCCGCGCGACCCCATCTGCACCGAGCAGCGACGGCGTTCCCCCGCCGAGGTAGAGTGTCTCCGCCTCCCAGCACTCGCTCTCGCCGAGGCGCAGCGTCAGCTCCCGGTCCACGGCCGCGAGATACTCGTCCACGGGCACGACCTTCCTCACCGCGATCGAAAAATCGCAGTACGAACAGCGCCGCGCGCAGAAGGGTACGTGCACGTAGATGTGGCGTGGGGGCATGAAGGGAAAGTTAGTTTCGGGAGGGAGCGGGCGGGGGGGCACGAGCAGAAGCCTCTCGTTTTCTCTTTTCTGCTTCACCCCTCTTACCCTGCCCCAGCCCTCCTCACCTCCCCCGTCAGGTCGTGGACGATGGCGCCACGGAGCTCGAGGGTGGTCACGGCAGCGAGGCACTCGCGCGTGGGAAGGCCGGAGATGGCGACGAGCGCGTCGAGATCGGCCGGGCCGGAGGCGAGAGCGTCGAGGATGCGCCGCTCGGCCGCGGTGCGCGGCTCGGGGGCCGCTGGAAGTGGGGCCGACATTCCCATGATCGCGAGCGCGTCCGCCACGCTCGCGATGACGTTGGCACCGTCGCGCAGCAGGAGGTTGGTTCCCGCGCTCTGCGGGGAGTCCACGGGGCCAGGGACGGCGGCGACGGTGCGATGGAGATCGGTCGCGTGCTCGGCGGTGATCAGCGCGCCGCTCCTGAGCGGCGCTTCCACGATGATCGTGGCCTTCGCGATCGCTGCGATGATCCGGTTGCGCTTGGGGAAGGACGATGTAGTGGCGCGGCTTCCAGGTGCCTCCTCGGATACGAGGAGCCCACGCCTGGCGATCTCGCTCTGGAGAGCGCGGTGCGCGCGTGGATAGGCGACGTCCACGCCGGTCCCGAGCACCGCCATCGTGCGTCCGCCTGCCTCGAGCGTGGCTTCGTGAGCGATGGCATCGACGCCGCGTGCGAGTCCGCTCACTATCGCCACGCCCGCCCTGGCGAGCGCTCCGGCCAGCTCGCGCGTCACCCGCTCTCCGTACGGCGTCGCGCGCCTGGTGCCGACTATCGCGATGGACGGAGCGGACAGGAGCGACTCGTCGCCCACGCAGAAGATCGCCGGAGGCGGGTCGTGCAGCTCGTGAAGCGCGGGAGGATACTCGTCGGAGTCGGCCTGGATGATCCGCGCGCCGCACGCCGCGCTTCGTTCGATGACGTCGTCGGCTTCCGCGAGCGCGGCCGCGCGGGCGGCGCCGTAGCTCTGGGAATCGAACGCCTGCGCTGCGGAGCCGAATGCCGCACGGAGCTCGCGGTACCGTACCGCTCCTATTCCCGGGAGGAGCGCGAGCGCGAGCGCCGAGCGCCGCGTGGTGGATTCAGGGGAGTGTGGCGTCCTCCGGCCTCACGCTCTCGCTGCGGTCGATCCGCTGCAGCTCCTTCCACAGGGCGGCCAGGAGCTCGTCCAGCCCCTGCCGCGCGACCGCGCTGATCGCCAGCACCGCGAAGGCATCGGGCGCGCTGATGGGCGGTGGCTCCATGTCGCCCAGCAGGTCCATCTTGGTGAACACCACGCAGTGCGGCTTCTCGGCGAGCGTGCCGGAGTAGCTGGCCAGCTCCGCGCGCAGGCCATCGTACTCGAGCTGCCAGTCCACGGCGTCTATGGGAACGAGCAACGCGAGCATGCGCGTGCGCTCGATGTGGCGGAGGAAGTCGTGACCGAGGCCGCGCCCCTCGTGCGCGCCTTCGATGATCCCCGGTATGTCGGCGACCACGAAAGTCCGGTGGTCACTGAGCTGGACGACGCCGAGGTTCGGCGAGAGCGTGGTGAAGGGATAGTCGGCGATCTTGGGACGCGCGGCGGAGATCACCGAGAGGAGCGTGGACTTTCCGGCGTTGGGCTGTCCCACGAGCCCCACATCGGCGATGAGCTTGAGCTCGAGCTCCAGGTTGCGGCTCTCACCTTCCTCTCCGGGCTGCCACTCGCGCGGCGCACGGTGGGTGGCGGTCGCGAAGAATGCGTTCCCACGCCCCCCGCGCCCACCCCGCGCCACCACGATCTCATCGCCGCCGGCGAGCACTTCGCCGATCACCTCGCCGCTGTCGGCATCGCGAACGAGCGTGCCCGGCGGAACGGGAAGCACGACGTCATCCCCCGAGCGGCCGGTCATGTTGGAGCCCATGCCGTGCTGTCCGCGCTCCGCCACGAACCTGGTGTGGTACGTGTAGTCGAGGAGTGTCGCGAGGTTGGAGTCGCCGCGGATGATCACGTCTCCGCCGCGTCCTCCGTCGCCGCCATCGGGGCCGCCCTTCGGCACGCGGTGCTCACGCCGGAACGACGTGGCTCCGGAGCCGCCCGTGCCGGCTTCCACCCTGATCTGAGCTCGGTCTATGAATGACGTCACTGCTGCAATACCCGGTTCCAGAGATGAGCGTGGCGCGCCGCCGTACCGGCGTCCACGCGCGCGGCCACGATGTTCAACGTCTCCCCTATCGCTTCGGGCGTCGCTCCCGCGTTGAGCGCGCCGTGCAGATGCGCGTGCAGTTGCCTCTCCTGCCCCAGCGCTCCGCAAACTGCAACTATGCAGAGCTCACGCCGCGCCAGATCCAGACCCGGCCTGCCGAGGAGCTTTCCGTACCCTTCCACGATCATCCACTCGTCCAGCGCCGGGTGCAGCTCGCGGACGTTCGCGCGGAGCCGTTCGTACACCGCGCCGTACACCGTGGCGCACGTGGCTTCACCGCGCTCGCGCCAGCGCTCGTAGTTCTCGCCGCCGGCATCGGCATCGGAGCGCGGAGCGGGCAGCCCGGACGCTCTGCGCCACTCGCGAGCCGCGTTGAGCGCGCGTGGAAAGCCGGCGAAGATGTAACTCTGCAGGATGAGCTCTTCCACCCACTCCGGGTTCACGCCGGATGCCACGGCGTGCCGCATCGCCGCTCGAAGTTCCGGCTCGAAATCCACCGCTATCACGATGCTCAGCTCCACCAGCTCGCGCGTGCTCGCATCGAGCGCCCCAACTGTAACATCGTCGGTTCGGTGAGCCATCATCGGAACGTCACTCGATGGAGCACTTTCACGCCGCGCTACTGTGCCAGGCGAACCTCACCCACCTGGACGCCGCGCGTGTTGAAGGTAGGCGTGCGAAGGTATGGAGCGAGCCTCGCGGGGAGCTCCTCGGGGAGGACGCCGAGCTCCTGGAGGAGCCGGAGCACGGCGGGATACTGCGCACGGGACGCGCCGTCCTCCACCTTCACCGCGAAGGCGATCCCCGCATCGAGCACGGCGATCGTATGGACGCCCTCCGCGCCGACCTTGACGAGCACCCGGCCGCCCAGCTCCTCCATGAGCACCGTGTCGAAGCGGTCGGTACCGCCCACCAGGAAAGGGTGCGACACCATGGCATCCACTATGCGCGCTGGCACTTCATCACCACGCCGCGCGGCGGCGCCCAGGCGCGCGAACGCGAGCGCCATCGCCCGCAGCGGAAGACCGAACGCCACCACTCCGCATCCGTCCACCGCCTGGACGATCTTCTGTACCGGCACCCCGCTCCAGAGCGACACCCGGTCGAGCGCGTGCTGCTGCACGGGATGGCAGACACCCTCGTAGCCGAGCGTGGGCCACCCCGACTCGTGCGAGTACGCCAGCATCGCCGCGTGCTTCCCCGAGCAGTTGTTGTGCAGGCGAGTGGGCGAGATCCCCTCCTGCTGGAGCGTCCGCTGCCCGCGCCTGGCGAGCGGCTCGTGCGGCCCGCAGGCCAGATCACCTTCCTCGAGTCCGATCGATTCCAGCATCGCTCGCGCGAGCTCCACGTGCTCCGGCTCGCCGCCGTGCGAGGCGCAAGCCAGCGCCAGCTCCTCCGCGCGCCACGCGAGCCCGTCGAGCTTCCCCGACTCCACGAACGCCATCGCCTGGAAAGGCTTTGCGCACGACCGCCAGAGCGTTTCCATGTCGGGATCGCGCGCCGATCCGATGAGCTTCCCCGCTTCATCCACGACGGCCGCGTGCACGCGGTGCCTCGCTTCCACGAGTCCGCCGCGTGTGGCCACGACATCCAGCTCGTATCGCATCAGAGTACTCTGCCCCGGAGAGATGACCGGCGCCGCCCATTCGGGCGGCGGCCGCATACGCTGAAAGGTACATGAACACGGCTCCGAGCAGGTACTCCCCGCGCGCCCGCGCCGGCTCCCCCGGCCCCGCTAGAAGATGCGAACCATCCCCTTCGTGTACTTCCGCGGGTTGGCGCGCAGGTCTTCGAGGATCGCGTTCAGGTCGGTGAGCGTCTTGTTCAGCCGGTCGTAGAGCTCCTGGTCGGTGAGGACTCGCGCGGCGAAGCCGTTCCCCTTCGTGGCCAGGCCGAGCACCGAGTCGGCGGCGGTGGCGGCGCTGAGCAGCCGGGTGTACAGGGTGTCATCGTGCAGCAGGCGCCCCATCGTTCCATCGGTCGACTGCATCTGCGTGAGCACGCTGTCGAGGTGGGTCGTGACGCTCGCGAGGTTGTCGTAGAGCGTGGGGTCGTCCAGGAGGCGTCCGAGCGTGCCGTCGGGTTTCTGCATCCTCTCCACGAGCTGGTTCAACCCCGTGAGGCCGGCAGTGAGCTGATCGTACAGCGAACGGTTGGTGAGGAGCTGGCCCATGGTTCCCTCCCCGTTCGCCATCGCGCCCGTGATGGAGCGCAGATCGTGCGTGAGCAGCACCAGATCTCCCACGGCGGCCGACGCCTTCTCGATCACCTGCTCGTAGTCCACGGTCGGCACGTTGGGAACGGTGTCGCCCGGAGCGAGCACGCCGTAACGCGGAGTCCCCGGCGAGATGTCGAGCACCTTGTCGCCGAGGAGGCCGAGGCTCTTGAGCTTGACCCTGGAGTCGCCGCGAACCTGCTCGCGCAGCTCCGAGCTCATCTCCATCACCACGAGGAGGTTGCGAGTGGTGTCGCCATCGGGAGGAAGAAAGTCGATGCGCTTGACCACTCCGGCGAGCTGTCCGGCGACGGTCACCGACCCACCCTCGCGCAGGCCGTTGGCATCCTTCAGCAGCGTGACCAGGTCGTAGCGCCTGGTGAAGAGGTTCGCCGCCTCGCCCAGCTTCACCGCTGCCACCACCAGGATGGCGAGCGCCGCGAGGATCATGGCGCCCACCTTCAGCTCGTCCCACGTTATGAACTTCGATCGTTTCATGATCGAGCTCCACGGCGTGCCGCCGCTCCGGCGGTACGCTTCTCAGAGGTCGCCGAGGAAGTCACGAATGTAGTAGTCCTGGGTTGCCGCCATCTCATCGGGCGTGCCGAGGAATGCGATTCGCCTCTTCGCGAGTAGCGCGATGCGTGTCGCGATGCTGAAGGCGGAGCGCATGTCGTGCGACACGACCACGCTGCTCACCCCTTTTTCGCGCTGGAGCTTGCGGATGAGCCGCGAGATGGTGCCGGTGGTGAGCGGGTCGAGCCCGGACGTCGGTTCGTCGTAGAGGAGGATGGCCGGATCGTTGGCGATGCCGCGCGCGATGCCGACGCGCTTTCTCATCCCCCCCGAGAGCTCCGCGGGGAGCTGCTGCATGACCTTGTCGGGATCGAGATCCACGTACTCCAGCTTCTGCCGCACGCGCTCCTCGATCGCGTCATCGTCCAGATCGGTGTGCTCGCGGAGCGGATACGCCACGTTCTCGAACACGGTCATGGAGTCGAAGAGCGCCGCGCCCTGGAAGACCATCCCCATCTTCTGGCGAACCTCGAGCGCCTCCTCGAAGCTCAGATCGTTGATCCGCTCGCCGTCTATCCGGATCTCGCCGCGGTCGGGGACGAGAAGGCGGAGGATGAGCTTGAGGATCGTGGACTTTCCGGTTCCCGACTCGCCCGCGATCACGAGAGTCTCGCCGCGCGCGACCGCGAGGGATATGTCGTCGAGCAGCGGGGCAGCGAAGGAGAGGTAGACGTGCGAGAGCTCGATGACCGGCGTCGCATCGGGGCTGCCGGCGCCGGCTCGCCCGGGCCGCGCCTCCTCGCGCGCGGAGCGATGCTCGATGCCGCGCGCGAGCAGCGGTTCGTCATCGGCAGCCTCCTCGCGCACCCGGTCGTCGGTCATGGGAGGATGTAGAGCAGGATCTGGGTCATGAAGTAGTCGGTGGTGAGAATGAGGACGCTCGCCGTCACCACGGTGCGCGTGGTGGAACGGCCCACGCCCTCGGTACCGCCCGAGGTCTCCAGCCCGAAGTAGCATCCGGTGATCGCGATCAACGCGCCGAACACGAAGGGCTTGAACAGCCCCTGGATGAAATCGGTGGGTATGTAGTGCAGCACGAAGCCGCCGGCGGCGATCTGCTCCCACACGGTTCGCCAGTACAGCGAAGCCGGGATTCCCACGTAGAGCGAGGCGATTACGTTGCCGCCGAAGATCCCCACGAGATCCGCGAGGATGGTGAGCACCGGAAGCATCACCAGCGCGGCCAGCAGCCGCGGTGTCACGAGCTTCTTGATCGGATCGGTGCCGAGGGTGTTGAGGGCGTCGATCTGCTCGGTCACGCGCATCGACCCGATCTCGGCCGCGATCCCCGATCCCACCCTCCCGGCCACCATGAGGCCGGCCAGCACCGGGCCGAGCTCGCGGATCATCGACGCGGTCACCAGGCGGCCCAGGTACATCGTCGCCCCGAACTGCGCCATCTGCACGGAGAACTGGAGCGCGAGCACCATCCCCGTGAAGAAACCGGTGAGGAGAACGATGCCGAGCGACTGCACTCCTATCGCATCCATCTGCTGAATGACATCGCCCCCGTAGAACGGACGCGCCACGGTGAAGCGGATGGCGTTCCACGCGAGGACGAAATAACTCTGAACTCCCTGGACGGCTCTCTTGGCCGCTTCGTTCAGCCGCTGGAATGGGTGGAACAATCGGTGGCCGGTATGGGTTGCGACGTCCCGTCACTTCCGCGCGCGGGCGTCGAACCGACGGCGGCGCGAACACACGACGTACTGGGCAATTGGCGTGCCCCGAACAGGGGAGCGCTGACCCGCCGGATGCCGTGCCCTCGTGGAGCGCCGGCGCGGTGCGCGGGATGCTGCTTCCTGCCGATGCACCCGATCGGTAGCTTACCTCGCGTCATGCGTGAATCGCAATTGCCACCCGGTCGCCCTTCGCTGGCGCGCAACCGCCTCCAGGAGCTGCTGCGCGCCGCGGAGGGGCGCCGCGTCGCCATCGTCGGCGACGCCATGCTGGACGTCTACCTGCACGGGGATGTGGAGCGCATCTCGCCCGAGGCGCCGGTGCCCGTGGTGCGCATACGCGGCCGGCGCTTCGCGCTGGGCGGCGCCGCGAACGTGGCGCAGAACGTGGCGGCGCTCGGAGCGCGCTGCGAGCTGGTGGCCACGGTGGGGCGCGACGCGAGCGGCGCGACGCTCCGCGAGATGCTCTCGACCATCGGCAGCGGTTCCAGATCGCTCATCGAGGTGGACCGGCCCACCACCACCAAGACACGCATCCTCGCCCGCGTGCAGCAGGTGGTCCGCTTCGACGAGGAAGAGG
>Ga0182741_1002757_pt1 | contig 19827 bp, 17 predicted proteins | sample eDN5th37CBELigOP_FD_128874 | JGI IMG/M metagenome (GOLD analysis project Ga0182741, IMG submission 128874) | Enriched Organic Plus compost microbial communities from Emeryville, California, USA - eDNA 5th pass 37_C BE-Lig OP (version 2) (version 2) ... | reverse complement strand
TTAATCAGCGCCCATTCCGCATCGCTCAGGTCGAACCGTGCCATCTCACCCTCCTGGTTACGGAAAATGAATCACTGTTCGTCCTTCAGTCCTATCCCCTTTATGAGTACAGAACCTAGCGCGGGCGTCTTCACCCGCGTTGACGCCTCTTAAGAACTAAAGTAGAACGATTTGACGCGTTGCGGCTTTGTTCGCAAGACCATCGCGGCAAAGGGAGGCCTCCATGCTCACCAGGAAGCAGTATGAGCTGCTCATGTTCATCCATGAGCGCATCCGGGAGACCGGCATCCCGCCCTCCTTTGACGAGATGAAGGAGGCGCTGGACCTCAAATCCAAGTCGGGCATCCATCGCCTGATCACCGCGCTGGAGGAGCGCGGCTTCCTGCGCCGCATGGAAAAGCGCGCCCGGGCGCTGGAGGTGCTGAAGCTCCCCGACAACATGGCCGAGACGCTGCGCCCCGCCACCACCCGCAGCCAGGCGCTGCGCGCCGTGCCCGCCCGCCATGGGCGGGAGCATCGTCCGGCCGACAGCCGCAGCCCGGCGCCGCGGCGGCCCTATGGCGGCGAGGGCGAGAGCGCGGTCAGCGTGCCGATGGTGGGCCGCATCGCGGCGGGCACGCCGATCGAGGCCTTGCAGAACAAGGTCGCCGACATTCCCGTGCCCGGCGGCATGATCGGGCGCGGCAACCATTACGCGCTGGAAGTGACCGGCGACTCGATGATCAACGCCGGAATTCTCGACGGCGACACGGTGATCATCCAGGAGGCGGACACCGCTTCCACCGGCGAGATCGTGGTGGCGCTGGTGGACAATGAGGAAGCCACCCTGAAGCGGCTGCGCCGCCGCGGCGATTCCATCGCCCTGGAAGCCGCCAATCCCGCCTATGAGACACGCCTCTATGGCGCCGACCGGGTCAAGGTGCAAGGCAAGCTGGTGGGACTCATTCGCCGGTATTAGCAACAACGAGCATTTCCTTCTTCACCCTCCCCTTGAGGAAGGGTCGAAATTTGCGTCAGCAAATTTCGGGGAGGGATCATTGCACCGGCCTGATGCCTCGCCAGCCGCGCACACAATTGTCATGGCCCGCGACTGCGGGCCACCCAGGGTATCGGCGGCAAGCCGCCAGACGCTTTGACTATTGCACCCACGGCCTTTCCCCGCGCCAGCCGCGCACCGTCTCTACCTGCAACGCCGGCGTGAAGCGGATCGCATAGCCTTGATCGTGCGCGGCTCCCGCGCCATCCATCACCAGACGCGGTCCCTTGCACGAAACCGGCGTTGCGCTCACCAGAATCGCCGCCCGCGCGCAATCTTCGGCAAGCCCTTCGGCACGGCGCGACAGCACCACCAGCCCCGCCTGTGTCGTCACCGCGCAGCCGAAACCATCGCAGCGTCCCAGCCCCAGCGCATCCCGCAGCTCGCGCCCATCGCCGTCGCGCCTGAGCCAGTCGCGCGCCACATAGCGGTTCAGGGGCGCGCCCAGGAAATAGAACCGCCCGTCCGCGGCACGCACCGCCACGGTGGCCGCGTCCGCACCCACCAGCATGTCCGGTCCGCGCGCCGTCAGCCCCAGCAGTACCGCCGCCGCCACCGGCACAAGGCCAAGCCAGCGTTTGGCCCGCCGCCACACGATCAGCCACAGCCCACCCGCCACCAGCAGCAGCAGCGCCGCCAGCGGCAGCGTCGCGGTGGCGCTCGCCGCGCCGGGCAGCGCCGCCACCCAGTGCCCCAGCGCCAGCATTACCCCGATGCTCCAGCCCAGCGCCTTGAGCGGCCATGCCTCCAGCCCGAAGGGCATCGCTGCCACCGACAGCGCCGCCAGCGGCATCACCAGAAAGCCCACCACCGGCATCGCCAGGAGATTCGACAGCACCGCGTAATGGGCGGCGCGGCCGAAATGGAACAGGGCGAACGGCAGGGTGGAAAGGCTCGCCACCGCGCTGGTGGTGAAGACCGCGCCCGCCCGCGCCGCGATCCCCCGGCCCGGCGCGCGGTCGGTCTCTGCCGCCGCCAGCAGCGCCGCCACCGCCGCGAAGGACATCTGAAAGCCCGGATCGGTGACCGCCTCGGGCCGCCACAGCAGGATCGCCGCCGCCGCCAGCGCCAGCCCGCGCAACGACAGTGCCGGGCGGTCCAGCAGCACCGCCAGCAGTCCCGCCGCCAGCATGATGAAGGCGCGCACCGCGGGCGAGGCCGCCCCGCTCACCACCAGATAGAAGGCCGCGCCCGCCAGCGCCGCCATCGCCGCCCATTTCTTGATCGGATAATGCAGCACGAGATACGGCACCGCCGCCAGGATCGCCCGCACCAGCCAGAACAGGCCCATCCCCACCAGCACCATGTGCAGGCCCGAGATGGAGAGCACATGCGCCAGCCCCGCATCGCGCAGCGCCGCCGTGTCGTCCTCGGCGATGCCGCCGCGCATGCCGGTGATCAGCGCCGCGGCGATGGCGCCTTCCGAGCCCGGCACGGCCGTGCGGATGGCCAGGGTCAGCCGCCAGCGCAAATCCGCCACGGTATCGCCGATGCGCTCGGTCCAGGTCGCGGCGCGCGGCGCCATCACCCGGGTGGGCAGGCCGAAGGAAAAGCCGCTGGCCCCCACGCTCTCGAACCAGGCCAGGCGGGCGAAATCCGCTGCGCCCGGCATGGTGGGCGGCAGCGGCGGCGACAGCCGCGCCGTCAGGCTCACCCAGTCGCCGGGGCGAAAATCGCCGCCCGGCACGCGCACCGTCACCCGCAGCCGCCGCGGCACCTCCGCGCCGAAGCCGCCGCTCGCCGCGTCGGTCAGGAGCAGCCGCATCCCCGCATCGCCGGTTTCGACGGCGGCGATCCGCGCCGTCAGGTGCAGCGTCATCGCTTGGCGCAGCACAGGCGCGGCCACCTGCGTCTCGCGCAGCTTGGCGGCGCCGAAGCCCAGCAGCAGCGCCGCCATCAGCGCCAGCAGCGCGCGCGCCCGTCCGGCCCGGGCCGCCACGGCCAGCGCCAGGGCCGCACCCGCCAGCGCGCTCCAGCCGAAGGCGGCGTCCGGCTCGAACGGCAGCGCGAAATACAGCCCCGCCCCCGCCCCCAGCGCCACGGGCAGCCACAGCGGCCAGCGGTCGCCTTCCGCCGTCCAGCCACGCCATGACACAGGCCTGGCGAACGGATTTGCCAATTGCGGGGCCCTGCTCTAAGTCCTTCCGATCATGGCCGAAAACACCAAACCTGTCCTGCGCTTCGCGCCCTCGCCCACAGGCATGCTGCATATCGGCGGGGCGCGCACCGCGCTGTTCAACTGGCTCTATGCCCGCCACACCGGCGGCACCTTCCTGCTCAGGATCGAGGACACCGACCGCGAGCGCTCCACCCCCGAAGCGGTGGCGGCGATCCTGAACGGCATGCGCTGGCTGGGCCTGGATTGGGACGGGCCGGAGATCTACCAGTTCGCCCGCGCCGCCCGGCACCGCGAAGTGGCCGAAAGGCTGCTGGCCGAAGGCAGGGCCTATCGCTGCTACGCCACGGCCGAAGAGCTGACCGAAATGCGCGTGGCGCAGAAGGCCGCCAGGCAGCCCCTGCGCTATGACGGGCGCTGGCGCGACCGCGCCCCCGGCCCCGCCGAGGCGGGCAAGCCCTTCGTGGTGCGTCTGAAAGCCCGCCAGGAAGGCGAGACCATTGTGCGCGATGTGGTGCTGGGCGATGTGCGCTTCGAGAACAGCCAGCTCGACGACATGGTGCTGCTGCGCTCCGACGGCACGCCCACCTACATGCTGGCGGTGGTGGTGGACGATTTCGACATGGGCATCACCCATGTGATCCGCGGCGCCGACCATCTCAACAATGCCGCCCGCCAGTTGCAGATCATCGAGCAGATGGGCTGGCCGGTGCCGGTCTATGGCCATCTGCCGCTGATCAACGGCCCGGACGGGGCCAAGCTTTCCAAGCGCCATGGTGCGCTGGCGGTCGAGGCCTATCGCGACATGGGCTATCTGCCCGAGACCATGCGCAACTATCTCCTGCGCCTGGGCTGGAGCCATGGCGATGACGAGATCATCTCCACCGAGCAGGCGATCCAGTGGTTCAATCTGGATTCCATCGGCAAGAGCCCGGCGCGGATGGATTTCAAGAAGCTGGACAATCTCAACGGCCATTATATCCGCCAGACCCCCGATGACGTGCTGGCGGCGGAGGTGGTGGCCTTCCTGGAGCGGCTGACCCCGCCCCAGATCCTGCCGGAAACCGCGCGCGCGCGCCTGAAGGCCGCCATGCCGTACCTGAAGGAGCGGGCCAGGACGCTTCTGGAACTTTCTCAGTCGGCGGAATTTCTGTACACGGACGGTCCCCGCGGCCTGGACGAGGCCGCCGCCAGATTGCTGACGCCAGAGGGCCGCGCGGCGCTCGCCGCCGCCCTGCCCGCGCTGGAGGCCACCGACTGGACCGCTCCGGCGCTGGAAGCCGCCGCCCGTCAACATGCCGAGGCACAGGGCCTCAAGCTGGGCCAGGTGGCGCAGCCCTTGCGCGCGGCGCTCACCGGCAAAGCCTCGTCGCCCCCCCTCTTCGAGATGTTGGCGCTGTTAGGGCGGGACGAATCCCTTAACCGATTAAGGGCTTACGCCAATTCATGAAATCGGAACGCTTTGCCGGGCATAGATGGTGACGGCGCAGGGTTTCCGCGTATATTGCTGCAGCGCAAGATAAAGGGGGGTAGGGCCATGCCAACGAGAGAGAGCAAGATCAAGCCGGCGGGCACCGCCAACCTGACCCTCGACGGCAAGCGCTACGACCTGCCGGTCTATGCCGGCAGCCAGGGCCCCAATGTCGTGGACATCCGCAAGCTCTATGAGCAGGCCGATATCTTCACCTACGACCCCGGCTTCACCTCCACCGCCTCGACCGAATCCAACATCACCTTCATCGACGGCGACAAGGGCGTGCTGCAGTATCGCGGCTATTCCATCGCCGAGCTGGCGGAGCATTCCAGCTTCCTGGAGACCTGCTACCTGCTGCTCTATGGGGAGCTTCCCAGCAAGGCGCAGTTCGAGCAGTTCGACTATTCGATCACGCGCCACACCATGGTGCACGAGCAGCTCGCCACCTTCTTCCGCGGCTTCAGGCGCGACGCCCATCCCATGGCGATCATGTGCGGCGTGGTGGGGGCGCTTTCGGCCTTCTATCACGACTCCACCGACATCAACGATCCCAAGCAGCGCGAGATCGCCAGCCACCGGCTGATCGCCAAGCTGCCCACCATCGCGGCCATGGCCTACAAGTACCATATCGGCCAGCCCTTCGTGTATCCGCGCAACGAACTGGGCTATACCGAGAACTTCCTGCGCATGTGCTTCTCGGTCCCGGCCGAGGATTATGTGGTCAATCCGGTGCTGGCCCGGGCGCTGGACACGATCTTCATCCTGCATGCCGACCATGAGCAGAACGCCTCCACCTCCACGGTGCGGCTGGCGGGCTCCTCCGGCGCCAATCCCTTCGCCTGCATCGCGGCGGGCATCGCCTGCCTCTGGGGCCCGGCCCATGGCGGCGCCAACGAGGCGGCGCTGAAGATGCTGGAGGAGATCGGCACCGTGGACCGCATCCCCGAATTCGTCGCCCGCGCCAAGGACAAGTCCACCGGCTTCCGCCTGATGGGCTTCGGCCACCGCGTCTACAAGAATTACGATCCCCGCGCCAAGGCGATGCAGGTCCAGGCCCATGCCGTGCTCAACGAGCTGGGCATGCATGACGACCCGCTGCTGAAAGTGGCGATCGCGCTGGAGAAGGTGGCGCTCAACGACCCCTATTTCATCGAGAAGAAACTCTATCCCAATATCGACTTCTATTCCGGCATCACGCTGCGCGCGCTGGGTTTCCCCACTTCCATGTTCACCGCCCTCTTCGCCCTGGCCCGCACCGTGGGCTGGATCGCGCAATGGAAGGAGATGCTGGAAGACCCGCACCAGAAGATCGGCCGCCCGCGCCAGATCTATACCGGCCCGACCGAGCGCCATTACGTGCCGATCGAGAAGCGATAGCCGTTCGCATTGGAATTCCCCCACCATGGCCGGCCGCGGCCATGGTGACGAGGCGTTCAGCTCTGCATGAACTCCAGCACCGCCCGCGCCGCGCGGAAGGACGGCGCCTCGGTCCCCTCGCCCAGCATCTGCGCGAAACGGTCCAAATCCGCGATCTGCGCCGCGCGCGCCTGCGGATCGCGCAGCAGCCGCTCCACGCCATCGGCCAGCGCCGCCGCCGTCATGCGCGATTGCAGGAATTCCGGCACCGCCTCGCGCTCCAGCAGGATGTTGACCAGGGTGATGTATTTCACATTCATGATCAGCGAGGACAGGGCATAGGTCAGCCCGCCGACGCGATAGCCCACCACCATGGGCGTGCGCGCCAGCGCCAGTTCCGCCGTCACTGTGCCGGACGCCGCCAGCGCCACATCGGCGGCGTCGAAGGCGGCGAACTTGTCCGCCTCGCTTTCCAGGATGTGCAGGGGTGCCGGCCAGCTTTCCGTCGCCGCCCTCACCTTGCCTGCGACATGCGGCACGGTGGGCAGCACTGTCACCAGCCGCGGGATACGCCGCGCCAATATCTCCACCGCCTGGCGGAACACCGGCAGGATGAAACGGATCTCGTTGCTGCGGCTGCCCGGCAGGAGCGCCAGCAGCGGCGTGGCGGGCGCCACGCCCAGCCGCGCGCGCAAGGCTTCGCCGCCCGTCATCTTCGCCGCACGTTCGATCACCGGATGGCCGACGAACTCCGCCCGCAGGCCATACTGTTTCAGGAACGGCACCTCGAAGGGAAAGAGCGCCAGGACCAGGTCGAAATCCTTCGCCATCTGCTTCGCCCGGTAGGCGCGGCTGGCCCAGACCTGCGGCGCCACATAATTGACCGTGCGGATGGACGGATCGCGCTTCTTGATGGCGCGGGCGATGCGATGGGTGAAATCGGGGCTGTCGATCAGCACCACCGCGTCGGGACGGGTGGCAAGTGCGAAATCCGTCGCCTGCCGCACCCGCCGCAGGATGCGCGGAATGGCGGGCACCACCTCGCGCAGGCCCATCACCGCCGTGGCGTCGAGCGGGAACAGGCTTTCCAGCCCCTCCACCGCCATGGCCGGACCGCCGACGCCGCTGATGGCGATGCCGGGCGAGAGTTCTTTCAGCGCCCGCATCAACTGGCCGCCAAGCTGATCGCCGGACGGCTCGCCCGAAACCAGCATGATGCTTTTCATAGGCTCATGCCCGTGACGAACAGGCCCAGTTCGTCGGCGCGCGCCGCCACCGCCTTCTTGTCCACGATCAGCGCCGCGCCCGCCTCCAGCCCGATGCCCGCCAGCCCTGCCGCGGCGGCGCGCGCCACCGTCTCCACCCCGATCACCGGCATGTCGGTCTTGGCGTCCTGGGTCGGCTTCAAGGCCTTCACCAGCACGCCGCGCTTCCTCTGCGGCGTGCCGCGCAGCGCCGGGCGCAAGGTCCCGACGCGCTCGATCATGCGGTCGGTGCCTTCGGCCGCCTCCACCGCAAGCGCCAGCCCTTCGCAGACCACGGCGGCCTGGCCCACATCCAGCGCCCCCAGCGCCTTGACGATGGCGAAGGCGCGTTCCAGATCGGCGCGATGCTCTTCGCTGGGCGCGAGCCGCCCCAGCAGGCCCTCATCGCAGACCAGGCCCGGCGCCGCCTCGGCCACGCCCACGGACCGGAAGCCCTCTTCCTCGAACATGGTGATGACGAAGCGCAGCAGCGCATCATCGCCCTGGCGCGCCGCCTTCAACGCGCGCGGCAGGAGCAGCACGCCCTTCATGTCCACCTTGAGGCTGGAGAAGTCGGGCCGGTCCACCTTGCCCGCCAGCAGCACCTCGGTCACGCCCTCGCGGCGGAAGCTCTTGAAGGCCTGGCCCGGCGCGCCGATGGAAATGAATTCGTGGGGAAAATCCCCGACCCAGCCTTCCGTCAGCGAGCCCGCAACGGCGGCAACGAAAACCGCGCGGCCATCGGCGCGGGCGCTCTCGGCCACCGCGCGCGGCAGGTCGCCGCCGCCCGCGATGATGCCCAGCTTAGTCAAGCTCCGCTCCACGGCGCCGCGCCAGGCAGATGTCCTGCCTGGCGTCGGCCAGGATGAACTCCGCCACCTCGCGCACCTCCGGCACGTCCGCCCAGCGCTCGAAGGCTTCGCGCGCGCGGGCGGCGATGCCGCCTTCCCGGCCATGGAAGATGTGCCGGAAAGCCGCGCGCAGGGCGTTGATGGTCTCGCGGCTCTTGCCCGCGCGCTTCAGCCCCACCAGGTTCAGCCCCGCCAGCTCGGCATGGTCGCCGAATGCCATGGCGTAAGGGATGATGTCGCGGTTGACGCCGGTGAGGCCGCCCACCATCGCGCCCCGGCCGACGCGGCAGAATTGCTGCACCGCCGCCAGCCCGCCGAAGACCACCCTGTCGCCGATCACCACATGCCCGCCCAGGCAGACCGAATTGGCGAAAGTGACATCGTCGCCCACCATGCAGTCATGGCCGATATGGCTGCCCGCCATGAAATAGCCGCGCGCGCCCACACGGGTCACGCCCTTGTCCTTGCGGCTGCCGCAGCTCATCGTCACCATCTCGCGCAGCACGCAATCCTCGCCCACATGCAGCGCGCCATCGGCAAAGTCGTTGCCGCGGATCTGCCCGTCGCCGCCCAGCGCCGCCTGCGGATAGACCGTGGTGCGCGCGCCGATGCTGGTGACGCCGCGGATGCTGACATGGCTGATCAGCCGCACGCCGTCGCCCAGGCGCACGCGCGGGCCGACATGGCAGAAGGGCCCGATCTCCACCCCGGCGCCCAGGACCGCGCCATCCTCCACGATCGCGGCGGGATGCACGCCCATCAGGCGGTCTTCTCGCTGCTGTCATGGATCATGGCGCTGTATTCCGCCTCGGCGCAGAGGTCCTCGCCGACAAAGACCTTGCCCTCGAACTTGAAAACCGGCCCGCGGCGGCGCAGCGCCTTCACCGGCATGCGCAGAAGATCGCCCGGGCGCACCGGCTTGCGGAAGCGCGCCTGCTCGATGGTCATGAAGAAGACCTTGCTGCCCGCCTCCTGCCCAAGGCTGTGCTGGACGATGGCGCCGGAGGTCTGGGCCATCGCCTCGACCAGGAGCACGCCCGGCATCACCGGAAAGCCGGGAAAGTGCCCCGCGAAATGCGGCTCGTTGAAGCTCACCGCCTTCCAGCCCGTGCCGCTCTCGAAGGGCACGATGTCGGTGATGCGCTCCACGAAGAGGAAGGGCGCGCGGTGCGGCAAGAGCCTCGTGATCGCGTCGATGTCGAGGACGGTCATGGCCTATTTCTTCTCCGTCTGGCGGCGCAGCGCCTTGATCGCGGCCAGGTCGCGCACCCATTCCCGTATCGGCCGGGCGGGCAGGCCGCCATAATCGGTCCCGCCCGGGTAGGAGGTGTTGGACGGCAGCCCCGACTGGCCGGCGAAGCGCGCCCCCGTGCCGATGCGGACATGATCGCCCAGCCCCACCTGCCCCGCCAGCACGACGAAATCACCGATCTCGCAGCTTCCGGCGATGCCCACCTGCGAGATGATGAAGCAGTGCCGCCCGATATGGACATTGTGGCCCACCATCACCAGGTTATCGATCTTGGTGCCCTCGCCGATCACCGTGTCGCCCAGCGCGCCGCGGTCGATGGTGGTGTTGGCGCCGATCTCCACCTGGTCCTGCACGATGACGCGGCCAAGCTGCGGCAGCTTGGCATGGCCTTCCTTCGACGAGGCGAAGCCGAAGCCGGGCGAACCGATGCGCGCGCCGGGCAGGATGACCACGCCGTCGCCGATATAGGCATGGGTGATGGTAACGCCGGCGCCGATCTCGCAATCGCGCCCGACGGCGACGCCGGGGCCGATGGCCGAACCGGGGCCGATGCGGGTCCGCTCGCCGATCTCAGCGCCCGCGCCCACCGTCACATGGGGTGCCAGCGCCGCGCCCGCGCCGATCCTGGCGCTGGGGTCGATCGCCTGTTGCGGCCACAGCGCCTGGCCATGCTCGGGATAGAAGAGCGCCGCGGCGGCGGCGAAGGCATGGCCCACCGATTTCACCGGCAGCAGCGTCATGCCGTCCGGCGCGCCCTCGGCGCCCGCCTCCGGCACCAGGCAGAAACCGGCGCGGCTGCGGGCGAAGGCCTGCTTCTGGTCGCGCGCGCCATTATAGAAGGACAGATGCTGCGGCCCCGCCCCCTCCAGCCCCGCCACATCGGCGATGGCCGCCATCCCGTCCGGAGGCGGCGCCAGGCCCAGCTTCGCGCAAAGCGCCCCGAGCGTCACCGGCCCGTGGTTGCGGTAGAAGCGGGGGTCGGCCATCGCGTCAGGGCTTCGCGGGCGCGGCCCCCAGCGTCACCTTCACGCTGGGCAGCCTGGCATCCAGCCGGGCGATGGCGTCGGGGGTGATGTCGAAGGCGTTGTTGTTGGCGAAGATCACCGCGCTCTTGTCCACCACCATGTTAGCGCCGCGCGCCTTGACGATCTCGTCGATGATGGGCTCCAGCGCCTTGGCGACCGCGGCCTGGGCCTGCGCCGCCGCCTGCTGCAACTGCACCTGGCGGCGCTCGGCGGCGGCCTGGGCGTTGCGCACCTTGGCGTTGAAGGCGTCCTCGCGTTGCTTGCGCGCTTCCCCGCCCAGGATGGCGACTTCCTGGCGCAATTTCTCTCCCTCGGCGGCCAGCGATTTTTGCTGCGCCTCGAAATTGGCGCGGGTCTGGTTGCCCAGGGCCTGGAGCTGCTTGGCGATGTCCTGCCCGGCCTTGGAGAATTGCAGCAGCGCGGCGCGGTCCAGCACCACGATCTTGGGCGCGGGCGGCGCGGCGAGCGCCGCGCCCGAGGCGGCGAAGACGGCCAAGGCGAGCGAAAGCAGAAGTTTCTTCATCGGTCTCATAGTCCTGTGCCGGTTCTCAGATGGATGAGCTGTTCGCGGTCATACGGCGCCTTGACCAGGGGAATGCCCAGGTCGATCTGCAGCGGGCCGAAGGGCGACTGCCATTCCACACTGATGCCGGTGGAAGCACGGAAGGCGAGATTGTCGCGCACGCAATTGGTCACGGTGCAGGTGCGGGTGGTGACATTGTCGAGATGGCCGACGGTGCCGAAATCGGCGAAGAGCGAGACCCGGAAGCCCGCGCTTTCCGAGAAGAGCGAGGGCATGGAGAGGTTGAAGGTGCCGATGGCCGAGACATTGCCGCCCACTGCTGAGATCTGCTCGCTCTGCGAGACGTCGCGCGGGCCGACGCCGGCGATGGCGAAGCCGCGGAAGGTGTCGCCGCCCTCGAAATAGCGCGAATTGACCGGCACGGGGGTGCCGTCATAGCCGGTGATGTATTTGGCGCGGAAGGAGAAGCCGCCCACCAGCCCCAGCGGCAGGGGCGTATAGGCCGCCAGCGTCGCCTGGGATTCCAGATATTTCAGCGAGCCGCCGAAGCCCGCGAAATATTGCGAGAAGGAGAAGCTGCCGCCCGAGGTGGGACGGCGGAAATCATCGACATCGTTGAAGCTGTAGGCATAGCCGATGACCGAGCCGTTCTGGTTGCCGTCCGCCAGCAGAATCTCCAGCGGCGCGCCGCCGCTGACGCTGATCTTCTGGATCTTGTACATGTAGTTGAGCGAGACCAGCGAATATTCCGACACCGGGAAGCCCAGGCGCAGGATCGCCGCCGTGGTGTCGCCGGAGAAGGCCGCCTGGGTATAGTCGGTCACCACCTTCTGCAGGTCGATGCCCGCCGCCAGCGGCCGGTCCATGAACCACGGCTCGGTGAAGCTGAGCTGGAACTGCTTCTGCACGTACGACATGCGCGCCACTGCCGCCAGCGACTGGCCGCGACCGAACAGGTTGGTCTCGGTATAGCTGATGTCGCCGATCAGGCTGGAGTATGAGGAATAGCCCACGCCGATGGCGATGGAGCCGGTGGACTGCTCGGTGACCGAGACGGTGACGTTGGTGCGGTCAGGCTGGCTGCCCGGCGTGTTGCGCACCTGCACGTCCTTGAAGAAGCCCAGGGCGCGGATGCGCTGCTGCGAGCGGTCCAGCATCACGCGGTTGAAGGCGTCGCCCTCCACCAGGCGGAATTCGCGGCGGATGACGCGGTCCAGGGTGCGGGTGTTGCCGGCGATGTCGATGCGCTCGATATAGACGCGGGGGCCCTGCGCCACGTCGAAGACCACGTCGATGGTGCGCGCTTCGCGGTTGCGCTCGATGCGGGGCGTCACCTGGGCGAAGGCATAGCCGCGCGTGCCCGCGGCGTTGGTCAGCGCGTCCAGGCCCTGCTGCACGCGCTCGGAATTGTACCAGTCGCCCGGCACCATGCGCAGCAGCGGCAGAAGCTGGTTCTGCGGCAGTTCGGCGATCTTGGAATCCACCGCCACCTTGCCCAGGCGGTAGCGCGGCCCCTCGTCTATCGTGAAGGTGATGAAGAAGCTGTCCGCGCCGGGGGTGAGCTGCGCCACCGAGCTGGAGACCTTGAAGTCGGCATAGCCGCGGCTGACATAGAAGCGGCGCAGAAGCTCGCGGTCATAGGCCAGGCGGTCGGGATCGTAATTGTCGTTGGTGGAGAGGATCTTCCACCAGGCGCTTTCCTCGGTGGCGATGGTGCTTCTAAGCGTGGCGGAGTCGAAGACGCGGTTGCCCACGAAGTTGATGCGGGAGACGCCGGTATTCTCGCCCTCGGTGATGGAGAAGATCAGGTCCACGCGGTTCTGCGGGCGTGGAATGATCTGCGGCTCGACGCGGGCGGCGAAGCGGCCGTTGCGGCGGTACAGCTCCATGATGCGCGTGACGTCGGCCTGCACCTTGGCGCGGGTGAAGACGGCGCGCGGCTTGATCTGGGTTTCCTTGGTGAGGTCCTTGGAGGAGATCTTGCTGTTGCCCTCGAACACCACCTGGTTGACGATGGGATTCTCGGTGACGCGCACCGTCAGCGTGCCGGTGGACTGGTCGAAGTCGATCCGCGTGGCGGAGGTGAAGAGGCCGGTGGCGAACAGCGCCTTCAGCGCCACATCCACTTCCTGCTCGCTGTAAAGGTCGCCCTCGCGCAGATTGACATAGGTGAGGACGGTGGCGTTCTCGATGCGCTGGGTGCCCACCACCTGGATGCGCCGGATGATACGGGCGTTGGCCGCGCCGGGCTGGCCCAGAGGCGCGGCGGCCACGGGCGCGCTCGGCGACGCGGCGGGCGGACTGGGCGCGGCGGACGGCGGTGCGCTGGTCGGCGGATCGCTGGTGGGCGGGGCGGAGGACGGCGCGGGCGCCGCCGCGCCGGGCACGGCGGGAATCTGGCTCGCCGCCGGCGTCAGGACCATGGCGAGGCTGAGACAGACCGACGTCGTGCGCAGCAAGCCTTTCTTCAGGGCAATGATCCGCATGTCCGTCCGGCTAACTCGTCTTTGGGCGGGCGATAGGCCAGCCGATGGTTCAGAAAAGATTCAGGCGGGCTATGTCATTCCAGGTCGCCAGCAGCATCAGCCCCAGCACCACGACCAGCCCTAGCCGAAATCCGACGTCCTGGACGCGCTCGCCAAGCGGCCGCCCCAGAACAGCTTCGCATGCATAGTATAGAAGATGCCCGCCGTCGAGCAGCGGAATGGGAAAAAGATTGATCAGCCCGATGCTTATGGACAGGACGGCCACCAGGTTGAGCAGCGGCAGGATGCCGAAATCCGCCACTTTCTTGGTGATCTGGGCGATTCCCACCGGTCCCTGAAGCTGGTCCACGCTGGCCCGGCCCATGATGAGCTGCCCGATGCCGGTGAGCGAGAGCCGGATCACGTCCCAGGTGCGGCCGCACGCCGCGCCGAAGGCCTGCAACGGATTGTAACTGCGCGTGATGATGGGGGCTTCGGGCGACTGGCGCACGCCGATCACCGCCGTCTCCATCTCGTCGCCCAGGAAGTTCTTGATCCGCCTGAGCTCCGGCGTCACCTGGACGCTGAGGGGCTGGCCCTTGCGCAGCAGCTCCAGGGTCAGGGTCTGGCCGCCCGACAGGCCGATGATCTCCGGCAACTGGTCGAAGCTCTCGATGGCGCGCCCGTCGATCCGGGTGACGACATCGCCCGGCTGGATGCCCGCCGCGGCGGCGGGGCTGGGCCGGGTCACGTCCCCGATCACCGGCGCCACCAGGGTCTGGCCGGAATAGAGGAACAGCCCGGTGAAGAGCACGATCGCCAGGATGAAATTGGCGATGGGCCCGGCCGCGGCCACCGCCGCGCGCTGCCCCACCGGACGGAAGGCCATCATCTGCGCCCGCGCCGTGGGCGCCGCCCGCACGGCGGCGTTGCGGTCGGGGGTGGAGGCGGCATCGGCGTCGCCCGCGAACTTCACATAGCCGCCGATGGGCAGCCAAGAGAATTTCCAGCGCGTGCCGCGCTTGTCAGTGAAGCCGAAAATCTCGCGCCCGAAGCCGATGGAGAATACGTCCACCTTGGCGCCGAACCAGCGCGCCATCAGGAAGTGGCCCATCTCGTGCACGAACACCACCACCGTGATGTAGAAGAGGAAGGTGGGCAGGCCCGTCGGCGCCCATTCGATGAATCGCTGGAGGATGTCCATGGGTTTTCCTTACGCCCCCACTCGCTGACAGATTTCCTCCGCCAGCGCGCGGGCGCGGGCGTCAGTCCCCAATACCGTATCCAGGTCGATGGCGTGGCCGTTCGCCCCCTTGGCCACGTCCAGGTCCAGTGTCGCCCCCACGACCCGCGAAATGTCCAGAAAGCCGATGCGGCGGTCCAGGAAGGCCTGGACCGCGATCTCGTTGGCGGCGTTGAGCACGGTGGGCGCCAGCCCGCCCGAGCGCATCGAGCCGATGGCGAGGTTGAGCGCCGGGAAGCGGTCATGGGCGGGGGGCTGGAAGACCAGTTGCCCCAGCGCCGCCAGGTCGAGCCGCCGCGAGGGCGAGGAGACGCGGCGCGGCCAGCCCAGCGCATGGGCGATGGGCGTGCGCATGTCGGGCGCCGACAGATGCGCGATGGTGGTGCCGTCGTCGTAACTCACCAGGCAATGCACGATGGACTGGGGATGCACCAGCACCGACAGCTTCTCGGGCGGCAGGGCGAAGAGGAAATGCGCCTCGATCAGTTCCAGCCCCTTGTTCATCAGGGTGGCGCTGTCCAGGCTGATCTTGCGGCCCATCGTCCAGTTGGGATGGGCCACCGCTTCCTCCACCGTCGCGGCGCGCATCTTCTCCAGCGGCCATTCGCGGAAAGGGCCTCCCGAGGCGGTGATGGTGACCAGATCGGCCTCGCCCGCATCGCCCCCGCCCAGCACCTGGAAGATGGCGTTGTGCTCCGAATCCACCGGCAGCACCGAAGCGCCGGATTTCTCCATCGCCTCGCGGAACACCGCGCCCGCCGCCACCACGCATTCCTTGTTGGCCAGGGCCACGATCACGCCCCGGCGGATCGCCGCCAGCGCCGGCTCGATGGCGGCGGCGCCCATGATGGCAACCATCACGAAATCCGACGGCCGGGCGGCCGCCTCGATCACCGCCTGGCGGCCCGCCGCCACCGCGATGCCGGTGCCCGCAAGGCCCGCCTGCAACTCGCCCAGCAGCCTGTCGTTGCCGATCACCGCCAGTTTCGGTTTCAGCGCCTTGGCCTGGACGATCAGCCCCGTCACATTCTCGCCCGCCGTCAGCGCCTCGACCGGGAAGGCGTGCTCGCCATAGCTCTTGCGCGCATGCAGGATCACATCGGCGGTGTTGACGCCGATGGAGCCGGTGGCGCCCAGGATGGTGACGCGGCGGCCGCAGACGGCCTCAAGGGAATCCTCCGGCGTGCGGGTGGCGGCGATGGGCGTCACAGCAGTTCCACCATCAGCGGATTGAAGCCCAGGAAGACCACCAGCAGCGCCATCACCGGCGCGGCGGCGAAAGTGGAATCGACGCGGTCCAGGATGCCGCCATGGCCGGGGATGATGCGGCCCGAATCCTTGCGCCCGAAGCGGCGCTTGACGAAGGATTCGAACAGATCGCCCATATGGGCGGTGATGCTGAACAGGGCCGCGAAGACGAAGGCCGCCGCCAGCGAGCCGCCGATCAGGAAGACATAGCCCATATAGCAGAGGCCCGCGATCAGACTGCCGCCGATGGTGCCCGCCCAGGTCTTGCCCGGCGAGATGGCGGGGGCGAGCTTGGCGCCGCCCACGATACGGCCCACGATCAGGGCGCCGGTGTCGGTGGCCCAGACGATGATGAAGAAGCCCGCCACCACCAGCGGATGGGGCGCGTGATAGACGGGATAGAGGTGGATCGCCATCAGCGACAGGGCGGGGATGCCGATATAGAGCACGCCCGCCGCCTGCCAGAGGGCGTTGTCGCCCCGCGCCGCCGCCAGCGCGAAGCCCGCCACCGTGCCCGCCGCCAGGACGCCCAGCGCCACCAGCGGCAGATAGTTGAGGATCGCCGCCACCGCAGCCGCCACCGTGAGCGTGGTGAGGATGGTCTGCAGATGGAAGGGGTTGCGGTGGAAGGGCAGGTCCGGCGGCTCGATGGTGCGCACCAGCCGGTGCCATTCTCGCGCCGCCAGCAGCGAGGCCAGCACGACGATGACGGCGAAATAGCCGGGGCCCAGGCCGACGGCGCTCAGCACCACCACCGCCAGCAGGATGCCGAACAGCGGGCGCAGGACCCAGTCGCTGTTCAGCCGCGCGATGCCGTCGTCAGGCATGGATTCGCCGCTTGTCACGCCACCGCTTCCGAGTTGAGGGCGCCGAAGCGGCGCTCGCGCTGGGCGAAGACCTCCAGCGCGGCGGCCAGGTCGGCGCGGCCGAAATCCGGCCACAGTGTGTCCAGGAACAGGAGCTCGGCATAGGCCGACTGCCAGAGCAGGAAGTTGGAGAGCCGCCGCTCGCCCGAGGTGCGGATGATCAGGTCCGGTTCCGGCAGGGCGCTGGTGAAAAGGCGGCTGGCGAAGAGCTCCGGGGTGATGGTCTCCGGGTCCAGGCGGCCGTCGCGGGCGGCCCGCGCCAGCTCCCGCGCGGCCGAGGCGATCTCCTCCTGCGCGCCATAGTCGAAGGCGAAGGTGAGGTTCAGGCCCTTGTTGCCGACCGAGCGGCATTCCGCCTCCTCGATCATGCGGTGGATGTCGCCCGCGACGCGGCCGCGATGGCCGATGATGCGGATGCGGCAGCCCTTCTGCACCAGCTCGTCCATGTCGCTGTCGAAGAAGCGGCGGAAAAGGCCCATCAGCGCCCCCACCTCGGTCTTGGGGCGCTTCCAGTTCTCGGAGGAGAAGGCGAAGAGGGTCAGGTTCTCCAGCCCCAGCTCCACCGCCGCGCGCACCGTCTCGCGCACCGCCGCCACGCCCGCGACATGGCCGGCCTCGCGCGGCAGGTGCCGCTTGCGCGCCCAGCGCCCGTTGCCGTCCATAATGATGGCGACGTGGCGCGGCATGGGATTGGAAGGGGCCTCGGACATCAGACCTGCATGATCTCCTGCTCCTTGGCGTGGAGCGCGGCATCGATGTCCTTGATATGGGCGTCGGTGAGCTTCTGCAGCTCCTCGGCCTTGGTGCGGTGCTCATCCTCGCCAATCTTCTTGTCCTTCTCCAGCTTCTTGAGCAGGTCGTTGCCGTCGCGGCGGACATTGCGCACCGCCACGCGCGCGGCCTCGGCATATTTCGCGGCCAGCTTGGAGAGTTCCTTGCGCCGCTCCTGGTTCAGCTCGGGCAGCGGGATGCGCAGGAGCTGGCCGTCCATCTGCGGGTTGAGGCCCAGCCCCGCATCGCGGATGGCCTTGTCCACCGCCTTGGCCAGGCCCTTGTCCCAGACCTGCACGGTGATCATGCGCGGCTCGGGCGTGGCGATGGAGCCCACCTGGTTGATCGGCACCATGTTGCCATAGGCCTCGACCTTGACCGGGTCGAGCAGCGCGGCGCTGGCCCGGCCGGTGCGCAGGCCCGCCAGCTCGCTCTTGAGTGTGCCGACCGCCCCCTTCATGCGGCGGTCCAATTCGTCCTTGCTGTAGGCGTCAGCCATTCTCCGCTCCAACCCTGCCCGGTCCGTCCCCTGGGCCCTAACCTACCCCAAAAGCCCGCTCCCGGGTCCGATAAACTCTTACTTTTCTTCGATGACGGTTGCCCGGCCCCGGCCCGCCAGCACCTCTGCCAGCGCCCCCGGATCGCCCAGCGAAAAAACCAGGATCGGGATGCCGTTTTCCCGGGACACCGAGATGGCGCTTGCATCCATCACCTTAAGATCGCGCGCTAAGACCTCGTGATAGCTCAAGGAATCGTACCGGACGGCCTTGGGGTCCTTCTTGGGGTCAGCGCTGTAAACACCGTCCACCTGGGTCGCCTTCAGCAGGGCGTCGCAGCCCATCTCGGCGGCGCGCAGGGCCGCGGCGGTGTCGGTGGTGAAGAACGGGTTCCCGGTGCCCGCCGCGAAGATCACCACCCGGCCCTTTTCCATGTGGCGGATGGCGCGGCGGCGGATGTAAGGCTCGCACACATTATTCATGGCGATGGCGGACTGCACCCGGGCCTGCACCCCCGCCCGCTCCAGCCCGGCCTGGAGGGCCAGGGCGTTCATCACCGTCGCCAGCATGCCCATATAGTCGGCGGTGGCGCGGTCAATGCCCTTGGCCGACCCGGCCAGGCCGCGGAAGATATTCCCGCCGCCCACCACCATGCAGAGCTGGACGCCGGTGGCCGCCGCCTCGGCCACGTCGCGGGCGATGCGGTCCACCGTGGCGACGTCGATGCCGAACTGACCCTCGCCCATCAGCGCCTCGCCGGAGACCTTAACCAGCACCCGGCGGTATTTCGGCGTCATAGACATCAGTTTCTCCGGCCCATGCCCGGCAAGCCTGGCGCGGGCTTACCCGATCCTCACCCTTTGACGGGCTCAGGGCGAGGATTCTCTCATGTCCTCATGCTGAGCTTGTCGAAGCATGAGGAGCAAGCGCCTTCTTGACGACTCAGCCCTTGGTCCCGGCCATCTGGGCGACTTCGTCGGCGAAGTCGCTCTCGACCTTCTCGATGCCCTCGCCCACCTGGAAGCGGACAAAGCCCTCGATCTCGACCGGGGCGCCGAAATCCTTGGACGCCTTCTCCAGCAGCTTGGCGATCTGGGTTTCCCCGTCCACCACGAATGTCTGCTGCAGAAGGACATTCTCCTCATAGAATTTGCGCATCCGTCCTTCGAGCATCTTCTCGATCACATTCTCCGGGCGGCCGGACTGGCGGGCGATCTCGATCTGGACGTTGCGCTCGCGCTCGACCACTTCCGGGTTCAGATGCTCCACCGTCAGGGCCAGCGGGTTGGCGGCCGCCACATGCATGGCGATCTGCTTGGCGAGCGGCGCCAGCTTCTCGGCCGGGGCGGTGGACTTGAGGCCCACCAGGACGCCGATCTTGCCCAGCTCGGGCGAGGCGGCGTTGTGGACATAGGGGGCGACCACGCCGGGGCTGACCGACAGGGCGACGGTGCGGCGCACCGACATGTTCTCACCGATCTTGGCGACCAGCTCGGTCAGCACCTGCTGCACCGTCGAGCCGCCATGGGGCGCGGCCAGCAGCTTCTGCAGGTCCCCGCCTTCCTTGAGGGCGATCTCAGAGGCCGACTTCACGAACGCCTTGAACTCGTCATTGCGGGCGACGAAGTCGGTCTCGGCATTCACCTCCACGAGGGCGCCGGTATTGCCCGACACCGCCACGCCCACCAGGCCGTCGGCGGCGGCGCGGCTGGCCTTCTTGGCCGCCTTCATGGCGCCCGACTTGCGCAGCCAGTCTATGGCGGCCTCCATGTCGCCGCCGGTCTCGTTCAGCGCCTTCTTGCAGTCCATCATGCCCGCGCCGGTCGTGTCGCGCAGTTCCTTCACCATCTGGGCGGTGAT
>Ga0182741_1002756_pt1 | contig 19840 bp, 19 predicted proteins | sample eDN5th37CBELigOP_FD_128874 | JGI IMG/M metagenome (GOLD analysis project Ga0182741, IMG submission 128874) | Enriched Organic Plus compost microbial communities from Emeryville, California, USA - eDNA 5th pass 37_C BE-Lig OP (version 2) (version 2) ... | reverse complement strand
CCAGCCGGGGAGCACCGACAGGTAGAACCAGCCGAGCACGGCGAACATGATCACCTGGAAGACTGAGTTGATCGCCACCAGCACCGCCGCGGCTTCCCGGTCACCACAGGCGAGGTCGTTCCAGATGATGACCATCGCGATGCACCGGGCCAGACCCACAATGATCAGGCCGGTGCGGTATTCGGGCAGGTCCGGCAGCATCAGCCAGGCGAGCGCGAACATCAACGCCGGGCCGAGGATCCAGTTGAGGATCAGCGACGAGACCAACAGTTTGCGGTCGCCGGTGACGGTGTCGAGGCGGTCGTAGCGCACCTTGGCCAGCACCGGGTACATCATGATCAGCAGACCGAGGGCGATCGGCAGGGAGATGCCGTCGATCTCGATGAAACTCAGCGCTTCACCGAGTCCGGGAATCATCCGGCCGAGCAGCAGGCCCACGACGATGGCGGCGCCGATCCACACGGCCAGATACCGGTCGAGGGTCGACATCTTCCCGACGACCGCCGGGTGTTCGGTGTTCGTCGTGGTCATCGGGCCGGCTCCACGGCATCGTCGATCACAGTGCAGTCCGAACCCGGTAGGACCCCCACCTCGACAGAGAGCACGGCCGACAACTGGGCCAAGGCCGATGGGATCACCCGGTAGTACACCCACGTCCCGCGGCGCTCACAGTCGAGCAGGCCGGCCTCGCGCAGCACCTTGAGGTGATGTGAGATGGTCGGCTGGGACAGGTCGAAGGCCGGGCTGATATCGCACACGCAACTCTCGCCGCCCTGGTGGCTGGCGATCAGGCTCAGCATCCGCAGCCGTACCGGATCACCGAGAGCCTTGAACATCCGGGCCAGGTCTGCGGCCCAATCCGGCGTCAGTGGTTCCCGCGCCAGCGGAGCGCAACAGGCACCGCTCTTGGGATCTGCTTGTATCGACATACATCAATATTGACAGATATCGAATAGGACTCCAACTCGTCGGTTCTCATGGAGCCGTTCGTGGGCGATCCAGACCGTCGGCGCGGTATCACTACTACTTCAGGTGGCGATACAGCGTCGTGCGGCCGACACCGAGGATCTCCGCGATCTCGGTTTGACTCATCCCGTTGTCGCGCATCAGCTTCGCCTGCTTGATCTTCTTCGTCGTCATCTTCGGCGGCCGGCCCCCGAGTCGGCCGCGGGCCCGGGCTGCGGCGAGGCCGGCCGAGGTGCGTTCGCGGATGAGGTTGCGTTCGAACTCGGCGAGCGCGCCGAAAATGGAGAAGATCAGCTTGCCGCCGGCGGTCGTGGTGTCGATCGATTCGGTTACCGACCGGAAGCCGATGCCGCGCTCTTCGAGGTCGGTGACCACGTGAAGCAGATGTGGCAGGGACCGGCCGAGTCGATCGAGCCGCCACACCACCAGGGTGTCGCCAGCTCGTAGGTGGGAGAACAGGTCGTCGAGTTGCGGTCGGGCGGTGGTGGCACCGCTGGCGGTCTCGGTCCAGATCCGCGAACACCCTGCGGCTCTCAGTGCGTCGCTCTGCAGATCGAGGGTCTGATCGGTCGTTGAGACCCTCGCATAGCCCAATAGTTCGCTCACAGACTCGCAGTGTTCCATAACTCACCGACAAGCTTGGTTTTGAACCATCGGTTTCGGACATGAGTTTTGGAACCGTCGTCGACCCTGGTCGCTCGGTTCCGCCGTGGATGTTTCATATACGTTCGTTTTCGGAACAAGATCAATTTTGCGGACCGATCCTCAAACAGCACACCCCGAAACGGTCCGGCACTCGATCGTGTCCTGCGGAAGACGGCCATCCAACCGTCCTGCTTAACCGTCCTGCATGTCGGTCTCGAATAGCTGACTCAAACAGCACTTTCGTCGCCTCATGGACGGAATCCTGATCGGCTATGCCCGATGCAGCACCGCGGGCCAAGATCTGCAACCGCACCACAGAGTCCTCAAAGGCCGGAGTCCGCGACGACCGGCTCTATACGGACAAGGGCTACGCGGGGGACAATCGACATCGGCCCGGTCTGCGCGAAGCGCTCGCCGTCTGCCGCAGTCGTCAGCGCGGCAGACGCCGCCACACCGCCCGCGGCAGCAGCCGCATCCCGAAGAACACCGGCCGCAGCACCGCCGGCACCCACACCTCCCCGCGCCCGCGGTGCAGCGCCCGCACCGTCGCGTCGGCGACCTGCGGTGGGGTGCTCGACAACGGCGCCGGGCTCATGCCCTCCGTCATCCGCCCGATCACGAAACCGGGGCGCACCAGCAGCAGCGACACCCCGCTGCCGTGCAGGGCATCCGCCAGACCGGACGCGAAACCGTCGAGGCCGGCCTTCGCCGAGCCGTAGACGTAGTTGGCGCGGCGCACCCGCCACCCGGCGACGGAGGAGAACACCACCAGCCGCCCCGAGCCCTGCGCGCGCAGCCGCTGCGCCAGGTCGGTGAGCAACGCGACCTGCGCGAGGTAGTCGGTGTGCACGATCGACACCGCGTGCGCCGCATCGGTTTCCGCGCGGGCCTGGTCGCCGAGGATGCCGAAGGCCAGCACCGCCACATCGATCGGCCCGAAGGCGGCGATCCGGTCGAGCACCGCGGTGTGGGTGTCGAGGGCGTCGGCGTCGAACTCGACTGGGTGCACCGCCGTCGCACCCGCTGCCCGCACGGCGGCGCACTCGTCGGCCAGGTCGTCGGCGCGACGCGCGGCCAGGATCACGGTGCGGCCCGACGCGAGGCGGGTGGCGGTCTCGACGCCGATCTCGCTGCGTCCCCCGAAGATGACGACGGTTCCCTGCGCGGTGTGGTTCATGCGGCCAGTGTCCCGGGTCGAGCTCCGGGATGCAGTGGCGGGGTTCTACTGTCTGCGGGATGGACAGTGACCGCACCCCGAGCATCGACGTCTTCCTCGCCGATCTGAAGTCCCGCCGCGACCTCGCGACCGGGCACGCCGCCGAGGAGGGTTTCCCGGAGTTGGCCACCGTCCTGCTCACCGTCGCCGAACTCGACCGGCTGCTGGGCATCGTCGAGGACTACGACACCGAGATCCTCACCTACGAGGTTCTCACCGGCGCGCAGACGAAGTTCGCCCGCAAGATCCGCGCCCGCAACGAGGCGCTGCGGCAGGCCGCCGCCGACCATCCCGGTCCGCTCGCCGACAAGCTGCTCGCCCTGCTCGACGAACGCTGACCCGGCGGGACGGGATCAGCCCGGCAGCACCGTCAATCCGTGCGGGCGCAGGTTCATCGACTCGCAGCCGTCCTCGGTGACGACGACGATGTCCTCGATCCGCGCACCCCACTCACCGCGGAAGTAGATGCCCGGTTCGATGCTGAACGCCATACCGGGCTGCAGCGTGTCGTCGTTGCCGGAGACGATGTACGGCTCCTCGTGCACCGACAGGCCGATGCCGTGCCCGGTGCGGTGCACGAACGCCTCCCCGTAGCCGGCGGCGGCGAGCAGGTTGCGGGCGGCGGCGTCGACGTCCTCGGCGCGCACCCCGGGACGCACCGCGTCGACGGCGGTCTGCTGTGCCTTCTCGAGCACCGCGATCTTCGTCGCGATCTCCGGGTCCGGTTCGCCGATGCTGTAGGTGCGGGTCGAATCCGAGTAGTAGCCCGGTTCAACGGGACCACCGATGTCGATGACGACGATGTCGCCGGACTCGATGACCCGGTCGGACACCTCGTGGTGCGGGTCGGCGCCGTGCGGTCCGGAACCGACGATGACGAACGCCGCCGCGGTGTGCCCCTCTTCGAGGATCGCGGCGGTGATGTCCGCGGCCACCTCGGCTTCGGTGCGTCCCGCGCGCAACCATTCACCCATGCGGGCGTGCACCCGGTCGATGGCGGCACCGGCGCGGCGCAACGCCTCGACCTCGTCGGCGTCCTTGACCATCCGCAGCTGCCGGATCACCGACGTCGCCAGCGCCGGGACGCTGCCGAACCGGGCGGTCAGCGGCACCAGGTGCAGCGCCGGCATCGCCTCGGCCACCGCGAACGCCCCCACCGTCGCGACGAGTTCGCGCACGAGCGCGTAGGGATCCTGACCGTCCACCCAGTCCCGCACCGGCAGACCGAGTTCACCGATGGCGGAGTCGTTCAGCGACGCCAACTCCAGCCGCGGCACCACCACGGTGGCGCCGGAGCCGTCGGTGGGGATCACCAGGCAGGTCAGGCGCTCGAACGACTCGGCGCGCGAACCGGTGAGATACCGCAGATCCGGTCCGGGGGTGATGAGCAGCGCGTCGAAGCCGGCGGCGGCACCGAGTTCGGCGGCCCGGGCCAGGCGGGCCGCGTAACGGTCGGCGGGGAATCGGGGGGCGGCAGTGGTCATGTCTTCGAGCCTAGTGGCCGCGGCCGGATGGCAGGATGTGGTCCGTGACCGCACCGGAGAACTCCACGCCCGCACCGGACCCCACGCTGATGCTGCTCGACGGCGCGAGCCTGTGGTTCCGCGCCTTCCATGCCATCCCGGAGAAGGTCACCGCCCCGGACGGCAGCCCGGTCAACGCGGTGCGCGGCTTCGTGGACATGGTGGCGTCGCTGATCCGCACCCACCGCCCCACCCGGCTGGTGGTGTGCCTGGATTTGGACTGGCGCCCGGCCTTCCGGGTCGCGGCGATCCCGAGTTACAAGGCGCACCGGGTCGCCGCCGGGTCGGACGGCACCGTCGAGGAGGTCCCGCCCGCGTTGCTGCCGCAGGTGCCGGTGATCCTCGAGGTGCTCGCCGCCGCCGGCATCGCCACCGGCGGCGCGGCCGGTTTCGAAGCCGACGACGTGCTCGGCACCCTCGCCGCCCGCGAGACCACGGACCGGGTGATCGTGGTCAGCGGCGACCGCGACCTGTTGCAGGTCGTCACCGACAGCCCGGTGCCGGTGCGGGTGCTCTACGCCGGGCGCGGCCTGGCCAAGGCCGAGTTGTTCGATCCGGCGCTGGTCGCCGAACGTTACGGGGTGCCCGCCGAGCGGGCCGGCGCCGCCTACGCCGAACTCGCGGCGCTGCGCGGCGACCCGTCGGACGGACTCCCGGGTGTCAAGGGTGTCGGGGAGAAGACCGCCGCGTCGCTGCTGCAGCAGTACGGCTCCCTCGATGCGGTGCGCGCGGCGGCGCTCGACGAGTCGACGTCGCTGGCGAAGGGCATGCGGGTCAAACTCGCCGCCGCGGCGGACTATCTGGATGCGGCGCTGCCGGTGGTGCGAGTCGCCACCGACGCGGACGTCGAATTGTCCCGCTCGGACGTGTTGCCGGCGGAACCGGCCGATCCGGAGCAGCTCACCGCGCTGGCGCAGCGGTGGGGTCTGGAACGGCCGGTGTCCGCGCTGGTCGCGGCCCTGGCCGACCGCTGACCGCGTCCGGTCAGTTGGGGCGGCCGACCTCGTAGGTGCCGTTGTCGTCGGTGACGGTGACGGTCACCTCCCGGAACTGGCCGTCGACGGTGACCGCGCACGTGAAGCTGTGCCCGGCCTCGACCTTCTGATCGCTGGGGCACTGCACGTCGCCGACCTGCCCGGCCCCGTAGGACTCGGTGAGCACCTTCGCGATGCCGGCCTGGGTGGATTCGGTGTCGAGGACTTTCCCGCCGAACATCGTCGCGGCGAGGATCCCGACGATGGCGAGCACCACGACGAGCCCGACGCCGCCGAGGATCCACGGCAGTTTCGACTTCCCCGTGTGGGGGCCGTTCTGCTGCGGTGTGCCGGGCTGCTGCCAGGTGTTCGCGGGCGCTCCCCAGGGCTGCGTCCCGGCGGGCTGCTGTCCACCCCACCCGGGGCCGGGTTGTGCCGGTTGCTGACCGGGCGCGCCCCACGGCTGGGCTCCTGGCTGCTGGCCCCAGCCCGGTGCCTGCCCTGGTACCTGTTGACCGGGTGCCTGCTGTCCCCAGCCGGGGGCGGGGTGCTGCGGGGCCGGGCCCCACCCCTGTTGCGGCGCACCGGTCGGCGCACCCCACGGATTCTGGTGCCCGGGACCGGGCTGCCCGGGAGTCTGCTGCCCGACGGGCGGCGCCCACCCGGGCTGCGGAGCGTTCCCACCCGCACCGGTGTCGGGTTGCCACGGCGACTGCCCGGTGGGCGACTGCCCCCAGCCGGTGCCGCTGCCCTGCCCCCACTGCTGCTGGCCGGCGGGCGGCGCCCAGGGCGATCCGGGCTGTTCACCGGCCCCGGACGTCGGGTTCGGTGTCCACGGATCCGTCGATTCCGGCGGCCTCTGCCCCGGCGAGTCCTGCGGTTCGTTCGGCCCGGTCATCGTCGTCTCCACTCACCCTTCCCGTTGTGTGCCCATACGGTAGCGTCCACCCGCCGCGCGGGCATCCACGCCTACCGGGCGCCCCGCACACCCCGCGGGGGCCGGCTCATTCGGCGGTGGGATCGACGGCGACGACCCCGCGGCGCACCGCCCCGACCGCCTTGCCGGCGGTGCGGGCGAGCTCCGGATCGTCCGCGCAGGTGCGGATCTGGTCGAGCAGATCGATCAGCTGCCGGCACCACCGCACGAAATCCCCGGGTGAGAGTTCCTTGCCGGCGGCTTCGGCGGCGACGAGCGCCTCGGTCAGCGACGCGGTGGACGCCCAGGTGTAGGCGGCGGTGACGAAACCCAGATCCGGTTCGCGGGTCGGCGGCAGCCGGTGCCGGATCTCGTCGGCCCGCAACCCGTCGCAGATCCGGGTGGTCTCGGCCAGCGCGTGCCGGATCGGGCCGGTCGGTCCGACGACGGTGACCGGTTCGTCGGTGCGCGACTCGTAGATCACCGCCGAGGCGACCGCCGCGAGTTCGGCGGCGGACAGTCCCGCCCAGGCGCGGCGGCGCACGCATTCGGCGACCAGCAGATCCGATTCGGTGTAGATGCGGGCGAGCCGCTCCCCCGCCTCGGTGGTCGCCGGATCGTCCCCCTCGGTGAGATAGCCGCGCTCGGTGAGCAACGCGACGATCTTCTCGAAGGTGCGCGCCAGCGAATCCGTCGCCGCGGCGGCCTTGCGGCGCTGCTGCTGGGTGTCGCGCAGCAACCGGTGATAGCGCTCCCCGACCCGCGCGAGCGAATCGAGATCGGGGTGCTTGCGGGCCGGATGGTGCTTGAGTTCGCGGCGCAACGCGTCGATCTCACGGGTGTCGCCCTTGGACCTGCTGCGCTTGGGGCGGCGCGGCGGCACGAGACCCTTCGACCGCAACGCCGACGCGATGTCACGGCGGCCACGGCCGGTGCGGTGATCGACGTGCCGCGGCAACCTCAGCTTGCCCAGCACCGTGGCCGGTACCGGGAAATCCCCCGCCGAGAGGCGACCGGACCAGGCGTCGGCGGTGACGACCTGCGGCCGGGGATCACCGGCGTCGGTGTCCGGCAGCACCACCACGGCAAGGCCGGTGTGTCTACCGGCGGGCACGGCGATGATGTCGCCGCGCCGCAGGGTCACCAGCGACGCCACCGCCGCGGCCCGGCGATCCTGCTTGCCGCGCCGCTCGTGGGCACGTTCGGCGTCGGTCAGCTCCGTGCGCAGCCGCAGATAGTCGAGGATCTCGCTGCCCTCACCGCCGAGCTGCTCGCGCAACTGCGCGAGGGTGGCCTCGTTGCGGTCGATGCCGCGTTTGAGACCGACCACCGACTTGTCGGCCTGGAACTGGGCGAAGGACATCTCCAGCAGCGCCCGCGACCGGTCCACGCCGACGGCGTCGATGAGGTTGACCGCCATGTTGTAGGACGGGCGGAACGAGCTGCGCAGCGGGAAGGTGCGGGTGGAGGCGAGCCCGGCGACCGAGGCCGGTTCGATGCCCGGCTGCCACAGCACCACCGCGTGACCCTCGACATCGATGCCGCGCCGCCCGGCCCGGCCGGTCAGCTGCGTGTACTCGCCGGGGGTCAGCTCGGCGTGGGTGTCGCCGTTGAACTTGACGAGCTTCTCGAGCACCACGGTGCGGGCCGGCATGTTGATGCCCAGCGCGAGGGTCTCGGTGGCGAACACCGCCCGCACCAGCCCCCGCACGAACAGTTCTTCGACGGTGTGCCGGAAGGCCGGCAGCATCCCGGCGTGATGGGCGGCGATACCGCGTTCGAGCGCGGTGCGCCACGACGCGTAACCGAGGACCTCGAGGTCACCGCGCGGCAGATCCCGGGTGCGCTCGTCGACGATCCGGCGGATCTCCGCGGCCTCGGTCTCGTCGGTCAGATACAGGCCCGAACGCAGGCACTGCTGCACTGCGGCGTCGCAACCGGCGCGGCTGAACACGAAGGTGATGGCCGGCAGCAGACCGTCGCGGTCGAGGCGGACGATGACCTCCGGGCGCGGCGGCGGCCGGAAGCGGGGGCCGCGTTCACCCCAGCGGTCCATCCCGGACAGGCTCTGCCGTTGCCGCACCGCCGACGCCAGTTCCGGGTTGACGACGATGTCGCGGCGCCGCCGGGTCGGGGCGGTGTCGGCGCGGCGGTCGAACAGGTCGTAGATGCGGGAGCCGACCATCATGTGCTGGTGCAGCGGGATGGGCCGCACCTCGTCGACGACGACGGTGGTGTCGCCGCGCACCGTGGTCATCCAGTCACCGAACTCCTCGGCGTTCGACACCGTCGCCGACAGCGACGCCAGCCGCACGTCCTCGGGCAGGTGCAGGATCACCTCCTCCCACACCGCGCCGCGGAACCGGTCGGCGAGGAAGTGCACCTCGTCCATCACCACGTGGGTGAGCCCGATCAGGGCGGTGGACGACGCGTAGATCATGTTGCGCAGCACCTCGGTGGTCATCACGACCACCGGCGCGTCGGCGTTGACGGACTGGTCGCCGGTGAGCAGACCCACCGACTCGCGGCCGTGCCGGGCACACAGATCGGCGTACTTCTGGTTGCTCAGCGCCTTGATCGGGGTGGTGTAGAAGCACTTGGACCCGCCCTGCAGCGCCAGATACACCGCGAACTCGCCGACGACGGTCTTACCGGCACCGGTGGGGGCGCACACCAGCACCGAATGCCCATTCTCGAGGGCGCGGCAGGCCTCGATCTGGAACGGGTCGAGCGGGAACCCGAGCCCGGTCGCGAACTCCGCGAGTTGCGGGGTGGGGACGAGCGGCGCGGTGCCGGTCTCGTCGTCACCGGCAGCGCCGGGGGTGGAAGCGCCGGTCACAGGGTGTCGGAGTAGTCGGTGCGGGCCGGATCGGTGGGGGCTGCCGGCTCCACCGGGCTCGGGGCCGGGATCGTCGAACCCTCGTCGTCGTCGAGATCTGCCCAGCCTTCGGCGCGGGCCTTGCGGGCGCGGCGCCGGTCGGTCAGCCGGGCGATCTGGATGGCGAACTCCACGAGCAGCGTCAACGCCAACGCCAGCGCCAGCATGGAGAACGGATCCTGACCGGGGGTGGCGATCGCGGCGAAGACGAACACCGCCATGATCAGCCCGCGCCGCCACGCCTTGAGCTTCTCGTAGGGCAGCACCCCGACGCCGTTGAGCGCGACGATCACCAGCGGGATCTCGAAGGACACCCCGAAGATGACGAGCAGGTTGATGAGGAACCCGAAGTATTCGGCGCCCGACAGGGCGGTCACCTGCACGTCGTTGCCGATGGTGAGCAGGAACGACAAGGCGTGGGAGATCACCAGATAGGCCAGCACGGCACCGGTGACGAACAGCGCCGCACCGCAGGTGACGAAGCCGACCGCGTAGCGGCGTTCCTTGCGGTACAGGCCGGGGGTGACGAACGCCCACATCTGGTACAGCCAGATCGGGCACGCCATGACGATGCCGGCGGTCGCGGCGACCTTCAGGCGCAGCATGAACTGCTCGAACGGGCCGGTGGCGAGCAGGCGGCACGCCCCGTCGTTGCTCAGGTCGGCGCGGGCCGAGGCGGGTAGGTCGCAGTAGGGGCCGCGCAGGATCTCCCCGAGGCTCTCGAGGCCGAACAGGCTGCGGCTGTACCAGACGAATCCGAGGATGGTGGTGAGCACGATCGCAGCGAGAGCGATCAGCAGACGCGTGCGCAATTCGTAGAGGTGCTCGACCAGCGACATGGTGCCGTCGGGATTGGTCTTGCGCCGGCTTCGGCGCGGATCGAACGGGATGCGCACGGTGCGGTTCTCAGCTCCTGTCGAGACCACCGGCGTTCGGGCGTGCCGGGGTCAGCGGAACGCCGGGACACCCGTGGTGGGCGCCCCGGCAGGATGAACGTCGGTCAGGCAGACCGCGGTTCGGTGTGCGTGTTCGGCGCGGTGGGATCGGCTGTCGGCTGCGCGGCCGGCAACGGATTCGGCGCCGGCTGTTGCGGCGCGGACGCCCGGGCGTCGTCGTTCTGCATCTCCTTGACCTCGCTCTTGAAGATCCGGAGCGAACGACCGAGACCGCGTGCGGCGTCGGGCAGCTTCTTCGAACCGAAGAGAATCACGACCACCAGCGCCACGATGGCCCAGTGCCAGGGGCTCATTGCACCCATTTACAACAACCTCCACTGATCGGCTCCGATCGATGCTACCGGACCTCGAGCACACCCTGAGGCCCCGCGCAGGTGTATCCACCCACAATTTGCAGAGGATTCACACAGATGTTTCACAACGCGACCGTCACGGTGTCGGACCCGCACCGCGGGTCGCGTCCTCCCGGTCGAGTTCGGCGTAGGCGGCCAGCGCCGCCTCGGCCCGCGCCCGCACCGCGGCCCGCAACTCCGGTGGGTCGAGCACCTGCACCCCGGCGCCGAGACCGACGAGCAGCCGCGCCATCCATCCCGGCGACGCGTACCGCATCGACGCCTCGCAGCTGCCGTCGGGCAGCACCTGCACGTCGGTGAGCGGGTAGTAGTCGAGCAGCCACGTGTAGGCCGGGGCGATGCGCAACCGCGCGGCGGGCAGCGACGGGTCGCCTTCGAACAGTTCGAGGTGCTCGTCGTCGGTGATCGCCCGATGCGGGGGCCGCGCCGGCTCGTCGAGCACGGTGGCGGCGTCGATGCGGTCGAAGCGGAACAGCCGCACCCCCTCGGCGCTGCGGCACCATGCCTGCAGATAGGCGTGCTCGTCGATGATGACGATGCGGATCGGGTCGACGTCGCGTTCGGAGACGGTGTCGCGGGAGGCCGAATAGTAGGTCAGGTGCACGGCGCGACCGTCGCGCACCGCGGCCCGCACCTGTCCGGCCGCATCCGAGTCCGCGGCCGCCTCCGGATCCGGTTCGGCAGTCGCCGCGGTGGCGGCATCGGCGGGCAGCGCGGCGGTCCCGGCCGCCGCCTCGATCTTCGCGATCGCCGACTGCGCCGCGGACGGGTCGACGACCCCGGGCATCTCCTGCAGCGACCGCAGCGCCACGAGCAGCGCGGTGGCCTCGGTGGAGGTCAACCGCAGGGGGCGTTCGATGCCGGCGGTGAAGGTCACCACGATGCTGTCCTCGGAGAACGACAGGTCGATCAGGTCACCGGGTCCGTAGCCGGGCAGCCCGCACACCCACAGCTGGTTCAGGTCGTCCATCACCTGCTTCGGAGTGACCCCGAGATCACGGGCGGCCTCGGCCGCGCTGATGCCCGGGTGGGCCAGGAAGTAGGGCACGAGATTGAGCAGCCGTCCCAGTCGCGCCGACAGTCGTGTGCTCATCGCTCCTCCTCCCCCGCATCCGTGGCCGCCTGTTCGAGAATGCGGTGCACCTCGGCCCGCAACTCCGGCGGGTCGAGCACCAACGCGTCCGCGCCCTGCCCGGCGACGATCCGGGCGATCCACTCCCACGAGCGCACCGGCACCTCGAGTTCCACCCCGTCCCGCTCTCCGATCCGCCGGGCCGCGCCGGACCGTCCGAGCCGGCGCAACTCCCACGCGCGGCCGTCGGCCACCCACAGGCGCGCCGACCCGCTCACCTCCGCCGGGGAGGTCGCGGCGAGCACCCGCCCCCGCAGATCCACCCCCTCCGGGATCTGCACCGCCCCCTCCGGGCCGATCGCGGTGATCTCGTCGCCGATGCGCGAGAGCCGGAAGGTGCGCACCGCGTCGCGATCGCGGTCGTGGCCGACGAGATACCAGCGGCCGTGCACGGTGACCACACCCCACGGTTCGACGGTGCGCGTCGACCACGGCTCGGTCGGGGAACTGCGGTGGGTGAACCGCACCGCGCGGCGCGCGTCGATCGCGGCGAGCAACGCCGTCAACGCGGGTTCGGAGCCGCGGGCGCGCGGCGGCAGCGGCGCCACCACGTCCCCGCCGTCGGTGTCGACGCGGATCCCGGCGGCGCGCAACTTGAGCACCGCGCCCTGCGCGGCGGCGGTCAACTCCGGCGATTCCCACAGCGCGGCGGCGACGGCCACGGCGGCGGTCTCCTCGCGGGTGAGGTCGATCTCGGGAAGTTCGTAGGCGTCGCGGTTGATGCGGTAGCCCTCCACCGTCGACGACCGCGACGGCCGGCCCGTCTCGAGGGGCACCCCGAGATCGCGCAGTTCGTTCTTGTCCCGCTCGAACATGCGGCTGAACGCCTCGTCGCTCGCGCATTCGGAGTAGCCGGCCACCGAGGCACGGATCTTCTCCGCGGTCACGAACTGTCGGGTGGACAGCAGCGCGATGACCAGGTTCACCAGCCGTTCGACTTTCGAGATCGCCACGCGCCAACCCTAGTGCCCGCACGCCGCCGGCACCGCATCACCGTCCATCGGATCGGACCGGATGGTCCGATCCGATGGACGGCGGTACTCACATGGAGGCGATGAGCCGTTCGACGCGTTCGTCCACCGACCGGAACGGGTCCTTGCACAACACGGTGCGCTGCGCCTGATCGTTGAGCTTCAGGTGCACCCAGTCGACGGTGAAATCGCGGCCCGCGGCCTGCGCGGCGGCGATGAAATCACCGCGCAGCTTCGCGCGGGTGGTCTGCGGTGGGGTGTTCACCGCCGCGTCGACGGACTCGTCGTCGGTGGCCCGCGCCGCCAGTCCCTTGCGCTGCAGCAGGTCGAACACGCCGCGGCCGCGCTTGATGTCGTGATAGGCCAGGTCGAGCTGGGCGATCTTCGGGTCGGACAGCTCCATGCTGTAGCGGTCCTGGTAGCGCTGGAACAGCTTGCGTTTGATCACCCAGTCGATCTCGGTGTCGACCTTCGCGAAGTCCTGCGATTCGACGGCGTCGAGGACACGGCCCCACAGGTCCACCACCTGCGCGACGTGCGGGTCGGGTTCGCGCTGGTGCAGATACTCCACCGCCCGCGCGTGGTATTCGCGCTGGATGTCCAGCGCGCTGGCCTGCCGGCCCCCGGCCAGGCGCACCGGGCGCCGGCCCGTCAGGTCGTGGGAGACCTCGCGGATGGCGCGGATCGGGTTGTCGAGCGCGAAGTCGCGGAACGGCACCCCGGCCTCGATCATCTCGAGCACCAGCGCCGCCGACCCCACCTTGAGCATGGTGGTGGTCTCGGACATGTTCGAGTCCCCGACGATCACGTGCAGGCGCCGGTACTTCTCGGCGTCGGCGTGCGGCTCGTCGCGGGTGTTGATGATCGGCCGCGACCGGGTGGTCGCCGACGAGACGCCCTCCCAGATGTGCTCGGCGCGTTGCGACAGGCAGAAGGTGGCGGCCTTGGGGGTCTGCAGCACCTTCCCGGCGCCGCAGATCAGCTGGCGGGTCACCAGGAAGGGCAGCAGCACATCGGAGATGCGGGAGAACTCGCCGACGCGGGCGACGAGATAGTTCTCGTGGCAGCCGTAGGAGTTGCCCGCCGAATCGGTGTTGTTCTTGAACAGGAAGATGTCGCCGCCGATGCCTTCCTCGGCGAGACGCTGCTCGGCGTCGATGAGCAGTTCCTCGAGGACCCGCTCGCCGGCATGGTCGTGCTCGACGAGCTGGAGCAGGTCGTCGCACTCGGCGGTGGCGTACTCGGGGTGCGAACCGACATCGAGATACAGTCGCGCCCCGTTCCGCAGGAAGACGTTCGAACTGCGCCCCCAGGACACCACCCGGCGGAACAGATAGCGGGCCACCTCGTCGGGGCTCAACCGACGATGCCCGTGGAAGGTACACGTGACGCCGAACTCCGTCTCGATACCCATGATTCGTCGCTGCACACCTCGACAGTACCGCGCGAACCCGACCCCCATGGGTCGCAACGACATCTACGGTCGAGGTGTGATCGTTCCCGAGCGTTACCGCACCGCCGACCGGGCCCTGTTCGAGCGCTCCGGGGCGCTGCGCCCGTCCCCCGCCGACCCGCTGCTGCGCGATCTCGGGCGGGCCGCCGACCACAGTGTGCTGTGGGTCGCGTGCGCCGCGGTGTGCGCCGCCGCCGGGGGTCACGCCCGCCGCGGCGCGGTGCGGGGACTGTTGTCGGTGGCCGGGGCCAGCGCACTGACCAACGGGCTGCTCAAACCGCTGCTGCCGCGCCGCCGCCCCCCGGCGCGCACCGACCCGAAGTTCGCGCGCCGCACGGTGCCGATCCCCCGTTCGTCGTCGTTCCCGTCCGGGCACGCGGCCTCCGCGGCGGCGTTCGCGACCGGGATGGCGCTCGAATCCCCTGCGGCCGGGGCGGTTCTGGCGCCGTTGGCCGCGGCGGTGGCCTATTCGCGGGTGCACACCGGTGTGCACTGGCCCGGCGATGTGGTCGTCGGTGCCGCGGTCGGGGCGACGGTGGCGTGGTCGACGCGCCGCTGGTGGGCGGTGCGCAACCGCGAACCGGCCGACGTGCAGGTCGCGGCGGCCGCACCCGCCCTCCCGAGCGGCGAGGGGATGCTGCTGGTCGTCAACCGCGACGCCGGGACCGCCGAGGAGATCGCCGCGGCCGTCACCGCCGCGCTGCCGGGGGTGCGGCGCGTCGACCTGGATCCCGACCGCGATCCGGCGGAGCAACTGGGGCGGCTGCTGGCCGAGGACCGACCGCGGGCGGTGGGGGTGTGCGGCGGGGACGGCACCGTCGCGGCGGTGCTCGACGTCGCCGTCGACGCGCGACTGCCGGTGGCGGTCTTCCCCGGTGGCACCCTCAACCATTTCGCGCTCGATCTCGGGGCGGTGGACCTGGAGGAGACGGTGCGGGCGGTCACCGCCGGGCAGGCGGTGGCCGTCGGGCTCGGGCAGGTCACGGTCACCGGGCCGGACGGACGCACGGTGCGGCGGTTCGTCAACACCGCCAGCCTCGGCGGCTACCCGGATACGGTGCGGTTGCGGCAACACTGGGAACCGCGGATCGGCAAGTGGCCGGCGGCGGGCCTGGCGATGCTCGCGGTGCTGCGCACGGCGAGCCCGATGCCGGTCCGCATCGACGGGGCGGGGCGGGCGGTGTGGTTGCTGTTCGTCGGCAACGGCCGCTACACCCCGGCAGATCAGGTGCCGATGTCCCGCGCACATCTGGATCCGGGCACCCTCGACGTGCGGTATCTACCCGCAGAGAGCCGGTTCTCGCGGCTGCGGCTGCTGGTCGCTGCGGCGACCGGCACCCTCGGCGCGTCACCGATGTACCGGCAGCGGCACAGCCCGACCCTGTCGGTGGAGGTCATCGGGGATCCGGTGGCGTTGGCCACCGACGGGGAGGTCCTCGCCGACGGCACCGGTTTCACGTTCGAGGTGGTGCCGTCGGCGTTGACGGTCTATCGGCTCGCGGCGGATCAGCCCGCCTCGGGACCGGACCCGGTATCCGAACCGGTCGCGGTCTCGGACCCCGACTCGGGAGCCGGATCGGCGGGCGCCTCCGACGGCGCCGCCTGAGCAGAACCACTGGTGCTGGGCAGCAGCGCCTCGAGCGCCGCCCCCGAGATGCGCCGGAAGGCGCGGCGCGGCCGCTGCTTCTCGAGCACCGCGACCTCGAGTTCCCCGCGGCCGAGAACCCGCGGCGCCGCATCGGCGGTGGCGGGCTGCTGCAGCGCGGTCACCGCCACGGCGACGGCCTCGTCGAGCGGCAGACCCGGCTTGTACGACGAGCGCAACGCCGTGACGATCGGTTCGGTGTTGCCGCCCATCACCACGAACTGCGGTTCGTCGACGATCGACCCGTCGTAGGTGATGCGGTACAGCTGCGGGCCGTCCTCGGTGTCGGCGCGCCCGACCTCGGCGACGCAGATCTCCACCTCGTACGGCTTGGGCTGCTCGGTGAAGATGGTGCCGAGGGTCTGCGCGTAGGCGTTCGCCAGCGCCCGCCCGGTCACGTCCCGCCGGTCGTAGGAGTAACCGCGCATATCGGCGTGCATGATCCCGGCACGCCGCAGATTCTCGAACTCGTTGTACTTGCCGACGGCGGCGAAACCGACCCGGTCGTACAGTTCGCTGATCTTGTGCAGCGCCTTCGACGGATTCTCCGCCACCAGCAGCACACCGTCGGCGTAGGTCAACGCGATCACCGACCGGCCCCGGGCGATGCCCTTACGGGCCAGCTCCGAGCGATCGCGCATGATCTGCTCGGCGGACGCATAGTACGGAAGTGTCACCGGGCATCTCCTGCGGTGCGGTCGGCCACGATGGTGCGGGCCAGATCGGACAGGGTTTCCTCCGCGACCGCCACGGCCCCGGCCGCGGTGATCACCACCGCCGTCGGGTAGATCCCGCGGGTGGTGTCGGGACCACCGGTGGCGGTGTCGTCGTCGGCCGCGTCGTACAACGCCTCGACGGCGCTGCGCAGCGCGCTCTGCTCGTCGGCGTCGGCGCGGTAGAGCTTCTTGAGCGACGAGCGGGCGAACAACGATCCGGAGCCGACCGCGTGGTAGCCGGCGCGTTCCTCGTAACGGCCACCGACCACGTCGTAGGACACGATCCGCCCGGCGCGGTGCGCGTCAGGCGCGTCGAGGTCGAAACCGACCAGCAGCGGCACCACGGCCAGGCCCTGCATGGCCGCGCCGAGATTGCCGCGCACCATCGACGACAGCCGATTGGCCTTGCCGTCGAAGGTCAGCGGCACGCCTTCGATCTTCTCGTAGTGCTCGAGTTCGACCGCGAACAGCCGTACGAGCTCGATCGCCAGGCCCGCGGTGCCGGCGATACCGGCCGCCGAGTAGTTGTCGGTGATGAACACCTTGTCGACATCGCGGGAGGCGATCAGGTTGCCCATGGTCGCGCGCCGGTCGCCGGCGATGAGCACACCCCCGTCGAAGGTCAGCGCCACGATGGTGGTGCCGTGCGGGGCGAGGTCCACGTGGTCACCTCGTTCGAACCGGAACCGGTTCTCCGGCAACATCTCCGGGGCGTGCATCCGCAGGTGGTCGGAGAACGACGACAAGGGCGACGCGAGGTGCAGCTTCGGCTGCACCTCGCGGTAGGGAAGAGAGGACCGTTCGGCTGTCACTGGCCACCTTTCTGCACATATGCCCGCACGAAGTCCTCCGCGTTCTCCTCGAGCACGTCGTCGATCTCGTCGAGAAGATCGTCGGTCTCCGAGGCGAGCTTCTCGCGACGCTCCTGACCGGCACCGCCGTCACCGACGACCTCGTCGTCGTCTCCGCCGCCACCGCGTGTGGTCTGCTCCTGTGCCATAGCCGCCGACCTCCTCCTGTACTCGGCGCGGAACCGTCACCGGTCGACGATCGGTGTGGTCACCGCTGCTTCGAACTCCTACCCTACCCAGCGAACCGGTCCACCGGTGGCGACACGCGTACTCGCGACCTGTGTTCCGGCGACCGCCCCCTGCCGGGCGGGCGGTCAGTGGGTGAGCTGATCGACCAGTTCCGCCGCCGACTGCGCCGTCTCGAGCAGCTCCCCGACATGCGCGCGGCTGCCGCGCAGCGGCTCGAGCGTCGGGATGCGCACCAGCGACTCGCGACCGAGATCGAAGATCACCGAATCCCAGCTCGCCGCCGCGATATCGGCACCGAAGCGGCGCAGGCACTCGCCGCGGAAGTAGGCGCGGGTGTCCGACGGCGGGGTGTGCACCGCGTCGAGCACCTGCTGCTCGGACACCAGCCGCTGCATCGATCCGCGGGCGACGAGCCGGTTGTACAGGCCCTTGTCCAGGCGCACATCCGAGTACTGCAGGTCGACCATGTGCAGGCGCGGCGCCGACCACGAGAGCCCCTCACGGTTGCGGAAACCCTCGAGCAGCCGCAGCTTCGCGGGCCAGTCCAGCAGGTCGGCGCATTCCATCGGGTCGCGTTCGAGCAGGTCGAGCACCATCGCCCACTTGTCGAGGATGTCGAGGATCCGCTTGTCCTCGGTGCCGTCGTGGAACTTCGCGACCCGTTCGTGGTAGATCCGCTGCAATGCCAGGCCCGTCAGCTCGCGGCCGTCGGCGAGCGCGACGGTCTTGCGCAGCGACGGGTCGTGGCTGATGTGGTGCACCGCGGTGACCGGGCGGGCGAGCTGCAGATCCGACAGGTCGATGCCGGCCTCGATCAGGTCGAGCACGAGCGCGGTGGTGCCGACCTTGAGGTAGGTGGACATCTCCGCCAGATTCGCGTCGCCGATGATCACGTGCAGCCGCCGGTACTTGTCGGCGTCGGCGTGCGGCTCGTCGCGGGTGTTGATGATGCCGCGCTTGAGGGTGGTCTCGAGACCGACCTCGACCTCGATGTAGTCGGCGCGCTGCGACAACTGGAAACCGGGCTCGTCACCGGACTGGCCGATCCCCACCCGCCCGGAGCCGGTGATGACCTGCCGGGAGACGAAGAACGGGGTCAGGCCCGCGACCACCGCGGAGAACGGGGTCTCGCGGTCCATCAGGTAGTTCTCGTGGGTGCCGTAGGAGGCGCCCTTGCCGTCGACGTTGTTCTTGTACAGCTGCAGCCGGGGTGCGCCGGGCACACTCGACGCGTGCCGGGCGGCGGCCTCCATCACCCGTTCGCCGGCCTTGTCCCAGATCACCGCGTCGAGGGGGTCGGCGACCTCCGGGGCGGAGTATTCGGGGTGGGCGTGGTCGACGTACAGGCGAGCGCCGTTGGTGAGGATCATGTTCGCGGCGCCGACCTCGTCGGCGTCGATGACCGGGGCCGGGCCGTTGAACCGGCCCAGATCGAAGCCCCGCGCGTCGCGCAGGGGTGATTCGACCTCGTAGTCCCAGCGGGTGCGCCGTGCGCGCGGCACCCCTTCGGCGGCCGCGTAGGCCAGCACCGCCTGCGTGGAGGTCAGGATCGGGTTCGCCGATGGCTCGTTGGGTGAGGAGATCCCGTACTCGACCTCGATACCGATGATCCGCTGCATGCCCTCGAGCCTAGGCGATCCGGACGCTCACGGTCGTGAACAGCCCCGCCACCGGTCAGCGGTGCGGCTGCGGGGTGCAGTCCAGATAGCCGTGCGCGCCGATCGCCTGCAGCGCCACCCGCACCGGCAGCGGCGCCCAGCTCGCCTGCCGGTCGGTCCCGAGCCGCGGGTCGCGCACCGGGATGGCCCTGCCCCGAGTGTGCACCACCGCCTCGCCGGCGGCGCACACGTTGCGCACCCAGTCGGTGTCGGCGCCGTAGGTCAACGCGATCCGCAGATCGTCGCCGACACCGAACAGCAGCACCGGGGTGCGGAACACCCGGCCCGAGCGGCGCCCGCGATGTTCGACCACCGCGGTGCCCGGCAGCATCTGCGCGAAGGGTGTGGTGACCCGGTTGGTGACGATCTTGTTGAACCGGGCCATGGTGCGCGGCAACGGCACGGTCGGTCCTCCCCCGATAGGCCGCGACGGCCGGACCTTCCGGAGGAGGGAAGGCCCGGCCGTCGCGGGTCGATTCCTACAGGTACTGGCCGGTGTTCGACTCGGTGTCGATCGCGCGGCTCGCGCTGGCGTTCTTGCCGGTGACCAGGGTGCGGATGTACACGATCCGCTCGCCCTTCTTCCCCGAGATCCGGGCCCAGTCGTCCGGATTCGTGGTGTTGGGCAGGTCCTCGTTCTCGGCGAACTCGTCGACGATCGAGTCGAGCAGGTGCTGCACCCGCAGACCCGGCGCGCCGGTCTCGAGCACCGACTTGATCGCGTACTTCTTGGCCCGGTCGACGATGTTCTGGATCATCGCGCCGGAATTGAAGTCCTTGAAGTACAGGACCTCCTTG
>Ga0182741_1002755_pt1 | contig 19840 bp, 19 predicted proteins | sample eDN5th37CBELigOP_FD_128874 | JGI IMG/M metagenome (GOLD analysis project Ga0182741, IMG submission 128874) | Enriched Organic Plus compost microbial communities from Emeryville, California, USA - eDNA 5th pass 37_C BE-Lig OP (version 2) (version 2) ... | reverse complement strand
GTACACTCCCCAAAGCATGAGGGCGACACTGCCGATCAACTGAATGAGTGTCCGGGTCGCGTCCATTCCAAAAAGCCCGATTTTATTTGCCGACTTAGTATGTCAATGAACGCCAAGACCGTGCCGAAAGCAATCCCCTGAAGCCAAGAGGGCTTTCGACCTGATCAAAGGCGCCACTCGGGCGCCTGCGGGCATGGCGGCCCGCTTATGGCTTCAGTTTCTTAAGCCTGTTCCCGAACGCAGCTTTCCCCGGCCCGCGCTCCGGCGACCTCCATCAGACCGGATATAAAAGCCGTCTCCAGAGGCGTTTCGCCGAACCAGTTCAGGCGGTTGATGGTGACGTGGCCGCTGTCGATGGCCTCGTTATCGTCGCCAGGAGTCGTATGATGGCTGCGTCCGCGCGGCACCACGATGACCGTCTCGTCCCCCTCGGTCGAAACGACCTCAGCCAAGCGGCCGATCTTGTCCCGGCCGATCTTCGGCTGGAGGATTCCGGCCGGGAGCTCCGCCGGGAGATTGACGCACAGGTAATGCCCCTCGATGGCCCAGGTCGCACGGTTCTGCCAGAGGCCATGGATCAGCCCGGCCAGCCAGGGCAGATCCTTGTCAGTCGTCCGGGGATTCTTGACCCGCGAGAAGCCGATCGCCGGCACACCCCAGAAACTGGCCTCCCGGGCGATGCCGAGCGTGCCGGAATATGCGAGATCTTCCCCTACGTTACGGCCATCATTGATGCCGGAAAGCACCAGGTCGGGCCGCTTGTCGTCCTTGAAGAGCCAAGCCATGGCCGCGATGACACAATCGGCCGGAGTGCCGGAGCATGAATACCGACGCTCCGAGAGCCTCTTCATCGTCAAGGGGCGAGCAATGGTTAGCGATGAGCTGCCGGCTGTCCGCTTTCCGTCGGGGGCAACGACCCACACGTCATCGGAAAGGCTGCGAGCAACCTCGGTCAGGAAGGCAATGCCGGGAGCCTCGACGCCATCATCGTTGCAGACGAGAATCCTCATGTAATCTTTCCTTCACGAAGGGTAAGGCTCTGGCCTGTCCGGACATCCGTGCGAAGCGAGCAGATATGGCGACCGAGCTCCTCGAGCGTCGGAAGAGTGCAGGAATGACCGAGGGTCGGCGGCTCTCCGGCCTTCTGCCAGATCCCGACATTGCCCGACAGGGTCGGATGGGTCGGCATCCTGATCCAGGAGGCACGCCCCTTGCGATAGAGCACATCGCCCGGCGAGGAAGCCGGCAGGTGCCCGGTCAGGAGCACGGGATAGTCACTGGCATCGGCCAGAGGGATCAGTTTCGCCGATGGACCTGCCGTGCCCATGCCGTCATCGGCCAGGAGCGGGCATTCCGGCAGGGGCTCGCCGTCGTGCCAGTCGATGGCCGCGGCGAGCTTCTGCACCAGAGTGGCGATGATCTCAGGCTGCAGCGCCTCGCGGGCTTCGATTTGGCTGGCCAATGCCTGGCGCATGCTGGCATGAATCGCGAAGCGATCCGGCATGACGGCGAGCAGTTCAAGGGACCGGCCGAACAGGGGCGTCGGCAGTAGGCATCCCCCTGGGTGACCCGCGATCCAGGCAGCGATCTCGTCGCCCCGCGTCTCGCTCGAGACCGGATCGGCCCCGTAGGAGGCATCGAGGATCAGAAGATCGCAGGCCGGGATCGGGTCCATGACGAAGACTTTGCTGTCGGGCAGGACGTCAGCCGAATAGACAATCGTCTCATTTCCGTTTCCGACCGCAAACCATACGCCGCCGACCACATGCCCCGAGCGCCCCGTGCGGATGGTCAGGTCTCCGACCGTGAGTGTCTCGCCCGGCTTGAACAGCTGCACCCGGTCCCGAGGCAATGGAAACTGCTTCAACTGGCTCCGATCCGCATAGTGCGCGAGCGTCGCCGGAGCCTCCTCAAGGGTCTCCTCGGTCATGAAGATGGGGCCGCGGTAGCCTTCAGCCAGCAGCCACGAGAGAGCCCCGACATGATCCTCGTGCGCATGGGACAAGAGGAGCGCCTGGATGTCTCCAGCCCCGTCGATGGCCGGGTAATATTCTCGGCCGGAGGCGCCGACCTTGATCCCGACATCGAGCAGGACATGGCCGTCGTTGCCCCGGATCGCAACACTCGTCCGCCCCTTCTCGCCGAAGCCACCGTGCAGATCGACCTGCATCATGGGGCGGACCTCGGGATCACCCAGCCGGAGCGGATGCGAACCCGCGCCGCGACACCGGCCTCCAGGGTCACCGGATCCGCCTGCTCGATATGAAGGCTCAGATCGGGACGATCCGCGGGCGAAAGCTCCACCCGGGCGCGACCTCCCTGATAGACAACCCGCTTGATCTCAACCGGGATGCCATCCTCGCCGGGCCCGACAGCCTCGATCTCCGCGGACCGACAACACAGTTTGGCGTCCGCTCGCGGCTTCTCGTCGGGCCGGCAGCGGGCCACAATCTCGTGCCCCAGAACCCGAACACGGCAATGCCCGGCCTCAGCAGGCGTCAGCACGTCCGCCGGGAGCAGGATGCCCTGGGAAATGAACGAGGCGACCATTTCGTTTGCCGGCTCGCGATAGAGCTCGCGCGGCGGCGCAAGCTGTGCAAGCTTTCCGCGATCCATGACGGCGATGCGGTCCGCAAGCGCCATGGCCTCGGCCTGGTCATGGGTGATGTACACGATGGTGGTGCCGGTCCGCTTATGGAAATCCGCGAACTCGTCTTCCATGGCGGCTCGCAGATGGACGTCCAGATTGGCGAGCGGCTCATCGAACAGGACGAGGGATGGAGCGGCGACAAGGCAGCGGGCCAAGGCCACGCGCTGCCGCTGGCCGCCCGAAAGGTTGCTGGGGCGCCGGTCGCCATAGCCCGACAAGTTCACGAGCGCGAGCGCCTCCTGCACACGCCGATCACGCTCGGCGCGCGGGACCTTCGCGACCCGCAGGCTGTAGCCCACATTCTCGGCAACGGTCATGTGCGGCCAGAGCGCATAGTTCTGGAACACGATTCCGACGCGGCGCTTCTCCGGCGGAAGGCTGCGCTCCGGCTCTGATACCGTCTCGCCGCCGATGACGATGCGCCCGCCCGTGACCTTCTCGAAGCCTGCCACCGTGCGCAGCAATGTCGTCTTGCCGCAGCCAGAGGGCCCAAGGACCGCAAGGAACTCCCCATCCGCGACATCGATGGACACGTTGGAGAGTGCGTCGAAGTCGCCGAAGCGCTTGCTGACTTGGTCGATCATCAATCCCGCCATGGGAGGACTCCGTTCGGCAGATGGGGGGCAAGCAGGTTGGATGCGAGCATCACCAGGAATGTCAGGACGACCGTGATCATCGAGATCGCCGCCGCGTAGCTCGAATCGCCACCCTGCTCGAACGAGAAGATGACAACGCCGATGGTTTCCGAACCGGAGGACCACAGGAGCGCCGAGACCGTCAGTTCACTAAGCGCCGTCATGAAGATCAGAAGACCTCCCGCGACTGCCACGGGTGCGACGAGCGGGAAGATGATCGTGCGCAGCCGCATGAAGAAGCCGGCGCCGGCGACTTGCGCGGCCTCCTCCAGGGAGCGGTCGATCTGGTGGAACCCGCTGACCGTCGGGCGCAGGGCCAGGACCATGAAGCGCGCGAGATACGCATACAGAATGATCCAGACGGTGTTGTAGATGTGAAGGTTGATCACCGGGATCGGCTTCAGGAACAGGAGCAGCGCCGCAATGGCCAGCACCACGCCCGGAAGCGCATAGGGAAGCTCGATGGTCAGGTTCAGGAACTTGGTCCACCACGACATGCGCCAGGCGATGAAATAGCCGAGCGGCACCGCGATGAGGACCGCGAATACGGCAGCTCCGACCGACAGGAGAGAGCTGTTGAAGAAAGCACTCTTGGCGCCCGCATGGTCGAACAGCACGAACGAGTAGTTGGACAGCGTTGCGGTCTTGGCCGACAGCGGAATGCCGTATCCGGGCACGATCGACGTCAGGAAGAGCCCGAGCAGCGGCAGCACCAGAATGATCACGACGACCGCCCACATGATCACCTCGGTGAGGATGCGATAGCGCCCGAGCTCGAAAGGTTCTGCTGGAAGCGACGTGGACGTGATCCGGTAATCTCGCCGGCGGCTGATGATGTCCTGCGCGACGATACCCGCCATGGCGATCAGACCGATCAGGACCGAAAGGAAGGCTACCTCGGCGAGAACGGAGGGCCCGGCTCCTGCCAGACGCTGATAGATCAGGGTCGGCAACACGAGGTAATTGGCCGGAATGCCCAGGAAGGCCGGAATACCGAAATTGCCGACGCATGAAACGAAAACCAGGGCCGAGGCTCCGATGATCGCAGGCGTCATAAGCGGAAGGATAACGGTCCTCAGGGTCGTCCAGCGGCTCGCACCACCAGCCAAAGCGGCTTCGATGAGTTCCCGAGGAAGCTTGCGCAACCCAGCACGGACCATCAGGAAGACCAGGGGGCCGTATTGCACTCCGAGCAGGAGAATGATGCCCTCCGGCGAGTAGAGCGGGTTACGGCTGCCCAGAGGCGGGGCAATGCCGAGCAGCTTCAGGAGAGGGCTTGCGGGACCGAAGAGCTGCAACCAGGCAAGTGCCGTCACCTGAGGCGCAATCATCAAGGGCGTTACGTAGCAGAGCACGAATGCGCTGCGTCCGCGGACGTCCGTGAGCGATACGAGAATGGCGATGGTGGTTCCGAAGAACACCGCCAGAGCGGTGCCTCCGAAACCCACCACGAGGGAGTGCCAAGTCGCGGTCCAGGTCGCGGGATTGGCAAGACCGGCTTCGATGGCCGCAGTCGACAGCTTTCCGCCCGGCGCGATGATCTCCTGGATCAGGCGCAGCATGGGAAGGATCGACAGGACGACGACGATTGCAACGACGAAGCCAGTCAACATCCATTCCGAAGGAAGGCTTTTCTTCAGCGAAGCAGGCGCCGGAAGCTCGGGCGACGCCTGTACGCGACTGATCGATACGGCCATCGAATGTCTCTCCTTAGCCGCCGAAGAGATCGGAGAACTTCTTCTTGTCCTCCTCGGTCCTCTGGAGAACGGCCTTGATGTCGATCGGCATGATCTTGATCTTGGCGTCCTGCGGCAGCCAGGACGGGCGGCCCACATTCTCCTTCGCGGGCAGATAGCCCTGGCTCAGAGCCAGCTTCTGGCCCGCATCGGAGAGGATGAAGTCGATGAACTTCTTAGCCCCAGCCGGATTCTTGGCCGTCGACATGATCGCCACCGGCTCAGTAACTGCCGGCACGCCTTCCTCGGGGAACACGAACTCGATCGGCGAGCCCTTGGCCTTGGCATTGAGCGCCATGAAATCGACGAGGATTCCGTAAGGCTTCTCGCCGCTCGCAACCGACTTCAGGACTGCACCATTGCCGCGAACCGCCAGCGTATCGTTCGCCTTCAGCTTCTCGAAGTAGCCCCACCCGTATTCGGGCTTCGCGGCGAAGCCCGACAGCATGTAAGCGGCCGCGCCCGAATAGAGCGGGCTCGGCATGACGATCATTCCCTTATAGGATGAATCGGCAAGATCCTGCCAATGCTGCGGCTTCTTCGGCGCGCCGGTGTTGTAGGCAATGCCGGTCGTGATCAGCTTGCTGCCGAAATAGGTCTTGTCCGCATCGTAGGCCTCAGGCGAGAAACCGGTAGTGTTGGCCTCCTTGTAGGCGGCAAGCCTTCCGTCCTTCTTCAGCAGCTCCATGCTGACGGCATCGGCGATGAACAGCACGTCGGGCTGCGGAGCGCCGGCAGCGAATTCGGCAGCGAGCTTGCTGAGAATATCGCTGGTGCCGGAGCGGTAAACCTGAACGTCGATGCCCGGATTCGCCTTCCGGAACTCTTCGATGGTTTTCGAAGCATCGGCCTCAGGCTGCGATGTGTAGAGCATGATGGTTTCGGCCTGCGCCGCGGACGCGATCATGCTTGCGGCAAAGGCGAATGGGATCAGCTTCAATCCCATTGAAAAGCGACGGCTCATAAATTCCTCCTGTCTAAACGGAATCCGTCCACACCTAATGGCTGTGTCGGCCCGCAGTTCTTATAATTAGCAGTGTCACAGGGTGATGACATCGCCGACGATATTGTTCATTTGTTCAAAGTCAAGTACAAATGATCACGCCTGCCCCAGCGGCAGGCTTGACGCGCCCCATTCGTGACTGCATTCGCCGGGTTGTGCCGAGGGAACAGAAGAATGACGGTACTCAAGCACGATGCACCGGAGGCCACGCTGCCGCTCGTCTCCTCCGATCTGGCCGTGAAAACGGCCTGGCTCTACTACGTGGAAGGCTTCACGCAGGAGCAGATCGCCGAGAAGCTCGGCGTAACGCGGATCAAGGTCATGCGCACTCTGGCCGCATGCGCGGCCGAGGGCGTCGTAACGACGGCCATCAATGCCTCGACAGCCGAGCAGATTCGGCTCGAGCGGGAGTTGGAGAAGCGCTGGGGGCTGGCCGCAGCCGTGGTCGTCCCAACCCCCAGCAACGAGGCGAGCCTGGAAAAGTCCATCGGCCATGCGGTCGCCGCCTATGTGGGCGAGAGGATGCAGGATGGCGCGACCCTCGCGATCGGCGGCGGCGCGACACTCTATGCGAGTCTGGCCTTTTTACCGCGCCGGCAACTCCAGGATGCAACGGTGGTGGCGCTTGTCGGCAGCCTGCCGCACTCGCAGTGGATCAACCCTTCCATCGTTGCCGTGAAGGTCGCCGAAGCGCTAGGGGCAGACAGTTACCAGATCACCGCCCCGGTCATCGTGGACGAGCCGGATCTGCGAGATCGCCTCTGGGCCCAGCCGACATTGCAGGTTGTCCATGCCAAGGCGGAGGCCGCCGATATTGCGTTGCTCACCGTCGGCGACATTTCGGCGGAGGCGACCATCTTCAGATATGGAATCGTGCCGGCCGATCTCATCCAGCCGCTGAAACGGAAAGGCGCGGTCGCCAACATCCTCTGCCATTTCGTGACGGCCGACGGGCGCCTGGTGGATCACGAGATCAACCGGCGAATTATGGCGATTGAGCTTGAGGCGATCAGCCGAATCCCCAACGTAGTCCTGGCGGCAGGTGGGAAGAAAAAAGTCCAGGCTGTCCGTGCAGCCATGAAGGCCGTGTCCGTTCAGGTCCTGATCACCGACAGCGATACCGCGGCCTCGCTGCTCGACGAGCATTGATCAGGGGCCGCAACCACAGATAAAGGCAGACAGTCTATAAAGACTTTAGAGGCGGAAGCGCTCAGACGAGCCCACGCTCTTCGAAAAAATCGTCCAGACCGACATTGCGTGTCGACTCGAATTCGTCCACGGCATCGCGCACGCGCTTCCGCTGGAGCACGAAGAAGGCCAGCACCTGCCCCATCTCCGAAGAGATGCCGAAGCGCTTCCATCTCTCGATGATATGCTCGGGCAGCTGGACGTCGCGGCAGAAGCTTTCGAGATCCGTATAGCCCAGATCCTGTGCAAGCATGTCCGCCTCGGCGGTGGAAAGCCGGGGCTCGACCGCGTGATCGACGAAACGCTGGGCTACCAGCCGCAGGTCGTTCGGGGACGGCAGGGTGCAGATCGCCTTCGCCAATACCTGCCTCAGGTCATTTGGACTGGATGCGTTCACCTGTCCCCTCCTTCGATGGATTAGGATCGAATTGCTACATAGTCGCGCGGCCAGAATATGCAACCGGATGCAGGACTGGCGCGAATGTTAGCCGATCGCTCCATGAAGAGCCATAGGGCGAGGGTGGTATAGGGGTGAAACGCCCAATGGCCAGAAAGGGGATGGCGGGCCTGAGGCTGTCCCCTTCCCCCTTAGCCGCCCGGGCAGGAGCATTGTCCTGCCCGGCTCAAGGTGCCGACCTATGCGTGTTTAGCCGGAGGTGTCGGCTCTCCCAGGGAGAGCATCAGGCGGTTCGCCCAGTTGAAGAAGGCGGATCCGTTGATGACGTCCAAGACCTCTAGGTCGTCGAGGCCGGCGCTGCGCAAGTTACGAACCTGCTCGCTGCTGAATTCCTGTGGTGTCTTCGTCAGCGCGACGGAGGCCGCAACAATGGCATTCCACCGGCTGTCGATGTCCGCTCCATCCCCTTCGTCGAGCAGGCGTTGAACATCGGCACCCCGCTTGGAATACTGGGTCACAAACCGGGAATGGACGGACGCGCAGAAGATGCAGCCGTTCACACGTGAGGTCGCGGTCGCGGCAAGCTCCCTTTCCGCTCGGGGAAGACCGTTCTTTATGTTGTAGAAGATGTCCTTGTCGGTCTTCGTCCTCGCCTGAAGGATGTCCGGATCACGGGCGAGCAGGAGGAAGTATGGCGACTTCGCGCGCGACGCATCGACGAGACCGGCCCAGTGCCGCTCGGTCAACTGGTCGGCCGGGAACGGCTCAAGCCACGGCAGCCAGCCCAACTCCTCCTGCGTGAACGCCACAGGCTCATGATTATCGGGGTATGACAGGGTTTGCTCGCTCATGAGAGTTCCTTTTCAGACGGTGCCGGAGGCGAGGAGGCCCGTGAAGGCGGGACCGCGATAGAGGTCAGCCGCATCATGCGCCGGTTCGGCCGCTAGGGCGCGCAGGCCCGCGACCACGCGGATCTGGAACGAGAGAAAGGCCACGAGCTGCGACAGGGTCACGATGTCCGTCGTCGACCACCCTGCATCGAGCAGCTTCTGCAGCGCCGCAGGGCTGGCGTCACGTGGGCGGAACACGAGCAGATGCGCGTGCTCCAGGGCGGCGCTCAGACGGGCTCCCAGGATCTCCTCGTATCCTAAGAGGACACGATAATCCGGACCGTCCCGGTCCTCAGCGGAAAGCGGCCCTTTGGGATAGCGCCCATAGGGCCCTCTCACGGAGGCGCGAGCGATCTCGGCATCGATCAGTTCGGCCACATCCGGGCGCTCGAGCCTCAGAAGCGCCGCTCGGTAGAAATCGAGCACCACTTGCTGACGGTGAAGGCCTGCCACGAATGTCGCAACTGCATAGCGCTCTAGGGCCGTGACGGTGCCGGGATATTCAGGTTCGAACAGAGCCAGATAGCTCTTCTGGGCATTCTCCCGCGCCTGAAGGCGCTGAACCCTCAGGGTGTCGAGGTGCGAACCCGGTTCAATCCTGGCCAGATGGTCGATGACGTCCGATAAGGTCGTGCTCATGGCTTTCTCACTTTGGTATGGCGGCAGCTGGCTGTTCAGCGCACGAGGGCGACACGCTTCTCGGACCTGGGAGCCGCGCTCTGCCAGCCGAGCGCAGGTGCCACCTCGGTGGCGATCAGCTCGATGGAACGCAGAATGTCGGCATGGGGCGGATCAACCGAGTGCACCTGAAAGACGAGATCCGTCACGCGCGGCAGGGTCGTGTCCCGGCTGAGGCTTTCGATCACGTCCGCCGCCGTGCCCACATGCGTGTCGAGAGCAGCGAGGATGTCGGCCAGGGAATCTCCCGGGATGACGTGCCCCTTAACGGCAAACCCGTCCATCACCTGACGCAACCCCTTCTCGGCAAGGCGAAGCGCCTTCTCGCGATTATCCGCCACGAAGAGCGAGCGCGACGCGACGATGCGCGGCTCCGCTCCTTCGGGCAGCGCCTTGAGATAAGCATCGATGATGGGATGCTGGATCTCCGCAAGGCTGGCCTGGGGCGCCTCCTTCGGGCGAGGCTGAGTGCGGGACAGCATGAGGCCGTCCCCTGCCCGTCCGGCGCGCACGCCGCCCCAGGTCGAGAAGGTCGCCTGCCAGACGCGTCCATTCAGATGAGGGGCCGACGGGTGAAGGGTATCGCCCCCTTCGAGCGGCTTGCCCGCCCAGGCGTCCCGCACGGTCGCGAGATGCCGTTCGTAAATCTCAGAACGGTTTGCGCTGTCGAGGCCGAAAGCCGTGAAGGACGAGGGTGTGCCGCCTGTCCCGACGCCGATCTCGAGCCGCCCATCGGACAGAAGGTCAAGGACGGCCGCATCCTCGGCCACCCGGACCGGGTTTTCGAGCGGCAGGGTGATGATGCCCGTACCGAGGCGGATTCTCGTGGTTCTGGCTGCCACCTGGGCCAGAAAGACGAACGGCGACGGCAGGCCTCCCTCGGCCTCGTGGAAATGGTGCTGCGCAACCCAGGCGGAGTCAAAACCGTATCTCTCCGCATGAACGATCTGCTCGGTGGCGAGACGGTAGCGCTCCGCGGCGCTCCCTTCGTCAAGGAGACGGGTGAAGAAGCCGAGCCGCTTCGGCCGTGAGGATGTCGTCATGAGTCTGCTCCGATGAAAACGGGTGAAACGTCACGCCGGTCGGCCTTGCGCCGGCCGGGAATGGCCGCGATGAGCTCGCGCGTGTAGGGACTGCCGGGGCGCAGGAACACATCCTCCACGGTTCCGGCATCGACCTGGCGGCCGCCCTGGAGAACGGACACCGTGTCGGAGATCTGGCGGACCACGGCCAGATCATGGGAGATGAACAGGTAGGTCAGGCCGAGATCGCGCTGGAGTTCGTCGAGGAGCGCCAAAATCTGCGCCTGCACGGTCACGTCGAGAGCCGAGACGGCCTCGTCTAGGACCAGCACCTTCGGCTCCAGCATGAGGGCCCGCGCGATGGCTACGCGCTGCCGCTGCCCTCCCGACAGAGCCCGCGGCTTGCGGGACAGTACAGATGGCGGCAGGCCGACCCGCTCGACGATGGTGTGGACTTTTCTGGCCCGGTCCTCCCTTGGCACAGGATCGAAATTGAGGAGCGGCTCCTCGACGATCCGGAAGATGGTCTGGAGCGGATCAAGCGACGCGAAGGGGTTCTGATAGACGAGCTGGATCGACCGGCGGAATTGGCGGAGGGCCTCGCCGCGCAGGGATGTGATGTCGATCCCGTCGACCAGGATCCGCCCGGATGTGGGTTTCTGGAAGCCGACGATGCTGCGCGCCGTCGTCGTTTTGCCGGAACCGGACTCACCCACGATGGCGTGGGTCGTTCCACGTTCGACCTTGAACGAGACGCCGTCGACCGCCCTGAAGGTCTTCCGCGGCCCGTGATCGACGGGGAAATCCTGAACGAGGTTCTCGACAATGACGACAGGGTCGCCGTCGCTCCTCCGAAAACCTGCCGTTCGAGGAAATGTCTGAGCCTTCGCCAATGACGGAGCATCGGCCAGGAGCTTTCTTGTATATTCGCTGCGGGGCGCGGCCAGGATCTCGTCCGTCGTCCCCTGCTCCTGAATGCGCCCGCCCTTCAGGACGACGAGACGGTCGGCCCGGTCGGCCGCCACGCCCAGATCGTGCGTTACGAGCAGCACCGCGGTGCCGAATTCCTCACGAAGCCCGTCGATGAGATCGAGGATGCGCTTCTGTACGGTGACGTCGAGGGCGCTGGTGGGCTCGTCCGCAATGATCAGGGCGGGCCGCAGGGCAATCGCGATGGCGATCAGCACGCGTTGGCGCATGCCGCCCGAGAGCTCGTGAGGGTATTGCCGGGCCCGCAGCTCCGGCTGCGAAAGGCCAACGCGGGCCAGGAGATCGATGACGTGTTTCTCGATCTCATCTCGGCTGCCCTGCCGATGAATGCGGAACACCTCGGCGATCTGCGCCCCGATGGTCTTGACAGGGTTCAGCGAACTCGTTGGATCCTGCGGGATCAGGCTGATCCTGCGGCCGCGAACGGTGTCGAGGCGCGTCTGCGACCAGCCCGCGATGTCGGTGCCGTTGAGCCTGATCGCTCCGGAATCGACGCGTCCGTTCTCGGCCAGGAGACCGATGACGGCCTGCGCGGTCGTGGTCTTGCCGGAACCCGATTCCCCGACGAGGGCGACGATCTCACCCGGTCGTACCTGGAGCGAGACACCGTGCACCACAGGCTGGAACCCGGTATCGCCCCGATAGGAAACCGCGAGATCGGCGATCTCGAGAACCGGCACGTCCCGGGCACCGGGCACGGCCGGGACGAGGGCTTGCTTTGCGCTCATGCTCCGGCCTTTCCGAAGGACCGGCTGATGCGGTTCGCGGACAGCACGACGAGGATCACGACAAGGCCCGGAGCGGTCGTCAGCCACCATGCGCGCGCGATGTAGTTCCGCCCCTCGGCAATCAGCAGGCCCCATTCGGGCGTGGGCGGAGGCGCGCCGTAGCCCAGGAAGCCCAGGGTCGAGATGGCCAGGATGGCCGATCCGAACTGCAGGGCAGCGAGTGCGATGACGGAGGTCAGGGAGTTCGGAAGGATGTGGCGCAGCAGCACGCGGAGAAACGTTCCGCCGCTGCCGAAGGCGGCCTCCACATAGTCGCTGGCGCGCACCCGCACGACTTCCGAGCGGGCGAGCCGCGCGAAGCTGGCGATGGAGGTCACGCCCACCGCGATGGCGGCATTGACGGTGCCGAAACCGAGCAGGATGACGATGCTCAGCGACAGAAGGAGCTGCGGGATCGAGAGCAGGACATCGACGCCCCGCATGACGGCGCTCTCCACCTTGCCTCGGGCCGAACCCGCGACAAGGCCGAGCGCAGTGCCGACCAGAAGGCCGACACCGACCGCGACGATCGCTCCCGAGAGCGACTGGCTGGTGCCGTAGATGATGCGGGCGAGAAGGTCGCGACCCAGGGCATCCGTGCCGAGCCAATGGTCTGCACTGGGCGCGCGAAGCTGCTGCCGGGCGACCCCGACTGTCCCGCTGTAGCTCGTGAACCAATGAGGAAAGAGCCCCCACAGGACGACAATGGCGATCACGGACCATGCGAGCACGAGGCCGGGCTTGATGCCGCGGAGGCTTGCAAGCCATTGCAGGCCTGACAGGTTGCCGACATGGCCAGCCGCGAAGACCCGGGAAGAACCCTCCAGCACTCCTGCATCGTTCTGCAGCAGGCTTCGCCCTGTGGTGTTCATGCTGGTCATGCAGCGGCCCTTTCTCTGATGCGCAGACGCGGATCGAAGACCGGATAGAGGAGATCCACGGCCAAATTGATGAGCACGAAAGCTACCGCCGAGAACACGACGAGCGCCTGGAGGACGGCGATGTCCTGGCTGCCCACGGCGCGCTGCGTGAGTCCGCCGATGCCGTTCAGGCCGAAGACGGCTTCCGTGACGACGGCGCCGGCCAAAAGCTCTCCGAACAGGATGCCGCCGATGGTCAGGGTCGGAAGGATGGCGTTCTTCGCCACATGCTTCCACAGAACCCAGCTGCGCGAGGCGCCCTTCGCGCGGGCGACCGCGATGAAGGGCTCGGTCATGACCTCATCGATGTTGCGGATCAGGATCTGGGCGAGAGGCGCCGAGATCGGCACTGCGAGTGTCAGCACGGGAAGGATGAGGGCCTCCCACGGTCCCGGATTGATGACCGGGATCAGCCTGAGCTGGAACGAGAAGACCTGGATCAGCAGGATCCCGAGCCAGAACACCGGCGTGGACACGAACAGGGATGGCACGGATTGGATCAGGGAGCGCAGCCACGCAAACGGGGCAAGCGTCGAGAGGACGGCGACCACGCCGGCGAGGATCGTCGCGAGCAGAAAACCGAGCGTCGCCAGCCACAGGCTCGGCGGCAGGTTGGCGAGCAGAAGGTCGCCCACAGGCACGCCGGCCTGCACGGAATAGCCGAACTCACCGGACAGGAAATTGACGATGCTGTGCAGATATTGGGACAGGAGCGGCACATCCGCCCCATAGGAGGCGCGGATCTCCGCAATCTGCTCCGGGCCCAGCCCCAACTCCGGATTCAGGAACTTGATGAGGATGGCATCGCCGGGCAATGCCTGGAGAAGGACAAACGACACCGTGAAGGCTGCCCAGAGCACGAGCAGAGCCTGTCCGACACGTCCGATCACATAGCGCGACATGAGAGATCCTGCCTGAGAGCGTGGGGGCCGGCCTTAGAGGCCGGCCCAGGCAACGATTAGTGACGCGGCGCGAGCCAGGTGCCGTAGAAACTGGGACGTCCGACGGCTTCGAACGACAGACCTTTCACGTAAGGGGCGGCCGCGAAGGCCTGCGGCTCCTCGAAGATCGGAATGGCGTAGGCTTGATCGACCACATAGGCCTGCACATCACTCGCAATGGCGAGGCGCTTTGCGCGATCCGGCTCGGACGCCAGGTTGTCGAGGAGCGTGTTCAGCTTCTCGTCCAGGAAGGCCTGGACCTTGTCGCTGTTGCCGCCTTTCTGCAGCAGCACGTTCCGGTTCGTCGGATAATACTGGCTCTTGATCACGTCGGGATCGGCACGGCCGACCATGGCGGGGGACACGGGCGCCTTTGCAGGATCGAGATTGTTCACCGTCGCGCTGCCTGAATCGGCCGTGAGAACATTCAGCTTCACGCCAATCTTGCCCCATTGCTGAGAGACCAGCTGCAGCGTCTCCTTGTTCTGCGGCTGCGGCAGGGATTCATAGGCCGTCAGCTCCAAGACCTGACCGTCCTTCTGACGAAGGCCGTTCGTGCCCACTTTCCAGCCTGCCTCGTCGAGCAGCGCCTTGGCCTTCTCGAGATCATAGGAAAGCCTGGACGACAGGTCGACATAGCCGAGGGCCGTCTTGGCGATGATGGACGTGGCCTTCGGGTAGTTGGCAGAGAACAGGGTTGAGACGATCTCGTCCGCATTGGTCGCGTGCAGCAAGGCGCGGCGTACGCGGATATCGGCAACGAGTGGATTGTCGGGGCGGAACACGACGCTGTTGTTCACGCCCCGTGTGGAAGGCGCGTAGATGAGATAGCCTTCGTCCTCGACCTGCTTTTCGTCATAGGCCTGGACCTGGCGAATGACGTCGGCCTGCCCGGCCAGCAGCGCGCCGATGCGCACGCTGTCCTCGGGCGTGATGATGTACTTGATGGTGTCGAGATAAGCCCGGCCCTGCTGCGCGAGCTTGGCCGGTCCCCAATTGTAGTCGGTCCGCGCCTTGAGCGTGAGTTCCCGCCCTAACGTTTCCGCCGCCACCACGAAGGGTCCGGAGCCGATGATCTTCGTCGCGTCGCCCAGGGCCTCGTAGGGCAGCGCGAGAGTCGCGAGCGAGACGAGACCGGAGCCGATCACGGACGTTCCCTGCAGGAAGCCGGGCGACGGTTTCTTGAAGTAGAATTTGACCGTTTGCGGATCGATCACCTCACTGCGGTCGTAATTGTTGATCACCTCCGAGATGGGAAGCTTCAGGTCCTTGTTCCCGCGCCCGTAAACGTCGTAGTTTTTCGCCACGGCCGCGGCATCGAGCGGCGTTCCGTCCGAAAACGTGACGCCCTTGCGGATCTTGAACGTGTACTCGGTCGCATCGGCATTGACCGTCCACGATTCTGCGATCCAGGGCTCGATTTCGAGAGTCTCGGGATTCTGGTAGGTCAGCTTGTCGGTGATCTGGTTGAGGATGCCGCCATTCGGATAAAAGCCGCCGGCAGGCGGATAGAGATTCGTATGAGGCTGCTGCTCCAGATAGACCAGCGTGCCGCCCTTGACCGGCGTCTCACTTGCGCCAGCGGCCTTCGTGACGCTGGCCCATGTCAACGAACCCATCAGGAAGACGGCGCCTGCGACGGCAGCGAGGACAGGCCTGTTTTTGAACCGATTAGTGAGCGACACGATCATTCCCCTGCGTGCTTGGCTGGATCGCCGAAAGACCGGAGAATTATCCCGAGAGCCGCCCTAAACGGCAACGGGAACGTTCTTTTTTTAGAACGAACTGTCCGAGTAAATCCTTCTCTTCAGAGCTGCTCCGAGAGATGAAATGTTTGTTGCACCAAAATTCGTCGAATCCGCAGATGAATCAAGAGAGAAAGCGGTGCAGCCGGACCCGCTTCCGTTCTTTACATAGAACAGCCCTGGAAGCCTGTCAGAGGCTCTCAGGGAGAACTGGTTCTGCCGGAAGCATGGTCGGCCACGATTGACGTGCCCATTGGTCAAGGTAGAATAATTTTATCTTCCACGATGCTGTTTCGCGCATCAGATGAATTTTTTTCTCACTTTCAAGAGAAAACGAGAATTATTCTCTACACTAGGCCTGAATAAGAGATGGATGCCACCGATATCAAGATTCTGACCATTCTGCAGGAAGATGCGAGCATCTCGATCGCGGAACTGGCCCAACGGATCAATCTCTCCCAGACACCGTGCTGGAAACGGATTCAGCGGCTGGAAGCGACAGGCGTCATCCAACGGCGGGTTGCGATCGTCGATCCCGAGAAAGTCGGCCTTGGGCTGACCGTCTTCGTCTCCATCGAGACGTCCGACCATTCGGGGCAATGGCTGCAGCGCTTTGCCGAATTCGTGTCCGCCATGCCGGAGGTGATGGAGTTCTACCGGATGGCGGGCGACGTGGACTACATGCTGCGCGTCGTCGTGTCCGACATGGCCGCCTATGACCGCTTCTACAAGCGGCTGATCGACGAGATCCCGCTAAAGAACGTGACATCCCGCTTCGCGATGCAGCGGGTGAAATCCACTACGGCCTATTCGCTCGCGGCTCAGGGCTGAGCAATCCTCGCGGATTACGCAGCCTTGAGTCCACCAGAAGCAGCGCGAAGTCGCACGGCGTCCGCACTTTCGCGGACGAGGACGGAGAGCCGCCGCTGCAGCGCCGGATCCTCGATGCGCCCGTCGACGAACGAGGCATCGGACAGGAACACGCCGGTCGGCAAGGTCTGCGCATTGAAGAACCCGAAGAGCGGCCGCAGCTGGTGATCGATCACGAGGGCATGTCGATCCGATCCGCCCGTCGCAAGGAGCGCCACGGGTACGCCTGCCAGGGACTTGTAGTCGACGAGATCCATGAAATGCTTGAACAGGCCCGTATAGGATCCCTTGTAGACGGGCGATGCGACCACGAGCAGATCGGCCCGCTCCACTGAGGCCAGCGCATCCTCCAAACTGGGTGACGCCTGCTCGCGCGTGCGCACCATCAGGCTAGGCACCAGTTCGGCGATGTCGACAAGACCCGCCCCGGCGCCGGTTTCCTGCACGATCCTTCGCTGAATCTCGGTGACGAGGCTGCGCGTGCGGGAGCGGAGGGTCGGACTGCCGGAGATGGCGACGATATGGGGCATGATGCTCTTCTGGCTTGTCATGCTTCCAAGCGTCTCCGGTAGGGAGGCTTCGATCAATAGAATCTTATTTCAAAGATCGTCCCGATCCTGGAAGGATCACCCCTGTATCGGGCGGCGGAAAGAAACCCCTTCTCGGCACGATAGTCAGGTGTGTTCAGGCACCTGACGAGAGAGATGCAACGCGCCCGGCCGGATCTCGCGTGGTGCGCTTTACGGCTTCTTCCCGCGCCGGAATACGCGCTCGAGCCAGCTTGCGAATGAACCGAGGCCGATCTTCGACAGCAGCGCATAGAACAGGCTCGGATTCTGGGCGGCATCGCCCCGGCCGTAGCTCTTCAGCCAGAAGCGACGCCCCATCGGGATCTTCGACATGTCGAGATCCTTGAAACCGAACGGGGGCAAGCAATGCGCGGTATAGCCCGGATAACCTGCATAGCCGCTGCGACCCGGATGCACGATGAAGCCCGCCTCACGCTTTCCCGGATCAGGCGATATCTTCCGATAGATCCGGTTTCCATCCATCACGGTGCCCAGATACTGGCCGTTGAGATCCACGATGTCGTTGTCGCCCCATGGAAACCAGCCGATCCAGTTGCCTTTTCGATCGAACAGGTAGCGATCGCCGGGATAGCGCCGGAAGGCGATCCAATCTCCCATCGAGCTGAAGAAGTGCTGCACCCTGGCAGAGGCATCCCCAATCTTCATGGGCACGGCGGGGTTGAACAGAATGGGCTCGCTGATGGGAGCGGCCGCCTGAGGAGCAATGCCGCCGGCTTCCGTCGCCGTTGGCGACGTCTGGCGTGCCGGAGCTCCGGCCTCCCGAATGGGCTTCAGCGGCAGGAGCGTATGGGTGGAGACCCAACCGATTTCCCGTTGGGTCGGAACCAGATAGGCGCGGCTCTGCTCCATCTTCTCGACACGGCAGGCCAGGGTCCTCTTATCGCCGGGGGGCTGATACACGACATTCGCGCCGACATAAAGACGATTGCCTTTCGCATCGCGGACCGCATCGTCCTCCGAAGCTTCGCCGGATACGACATCCTCCTCGACGTCGCGGCTGGTCGCCTTGGAGCGCTCGACCGCATCGAGAACAAGCCGTGCAACCTCCCGATGGCGATTGCCGACGATCCGCGATGCCGGCTGCGTCCGCTCCGGGTTCCAGGTGCCGCCGATCTTGGCGAGCAACTCTGCGACAAGTTCGACTTCTTCTTCCGACAATTCCGCCCCCGCGCCCTGTCTTTTATGATTTCACGATAGAGCCGCCTGTAAAACGAACCGTAAAACGGTCTGCAGAGAGACGGTGACGACTTCAGCATACGAAGATGCTGCGCAAAGGCCTTCAGGAATCCAGCAGCAGGAGTGTGTGAACAGACACCCAGCCGACCTCCCGCTGCGCCGGGACAAGAAAGGCCCGACCATGCTCCATCCGCTCGATACGGCAGGTCAGCGCTCTCTTCTCACCAGGGGGGCGATACACGACGGTCGCGCCCACATGGAGCTGGTCCTCTCCGGCAAAGCTGAAGGCCCGGCCCTCCGGTGTCGCATCGGAGGCAGAGCCTGTCTCCAGGGCCTCTTCTTCGGCCGCCTTCGAGCGCTCGACCGCATCGAGGATGAGGCGTGCAACCTCGCGATGACGGTTGCTCACGGGTCTCAGGGCCGGTTTCGTCCGCTCGGGATACCAGGCGCCGCCGACCCTGGCGAGCAATTCCGCAACAAGCTCTACTTCCTCTTCGGACACGTCGTTTCCCCCGGCGATTATACTTAACTTGCAATATAACGGCACCGCTTGCCCAAAGGTAAACAAGTTCTCGTAGAGTTTTCGGGCAATGAAAATTGTATTGAGCTGCGCGCACTACGGCCGCGTCGCATGCCAGCCGGACCGGTCGCAATCCGGCAAGGCCCTATCCGCGGGCGGGAAGAGTGCCTTGATTACTGTCGGCTTCGCGTGATAGGGACCACCACTCGCCCGCGAGGGCCTTTCCGACCTGGCCGCCGTGCCATGTCGTGATGTCGGAGTGTAGCGCAGTCTGGTAGCGCACCACGTTCGGGACGTGGGGGTCGCAGGTTCAAATCCTGCCACTCCGACCATTCTTCTCCCGCAAGTTCAATCAGGGACAATCTGTCTCAACGGCTCCGGGGCCGTGGGGGCATGTCGATCGTCACGAGTTCGCCGGTCAGGGGGTCGAGGATCGTCATGGCTTACTCCTGTACGCGTTGTGCAGGATCAACGCGTCAGCATGCCGTAAGATCAAAGCCCGTTCGGATCGTGGTAAGCAATTCGTTACTGGAGAGGGATGCGGCCGCACTGGCCGCGAGAGGAACCGGGCCTTAAGCGGATGGCCGAACCAAATTTTCGGCACCCCTTCTGATCGGGAGAATTGTCCTCATGACCACCGCCCACCTCACGCATGTCTGGGCCCCTCGCGCGCTCGGCATCCTGCGCATCGTTGCGGCGCTCATCTTCATGGCTCACGGCACCCAGAAGCTCCTGGGCTTCCCGGCCTCGCCTAACCCGGGCCCGGCGATGATGAGCCTGTCGTGGATCGCGGGCGTTCTGGAGCTCGTCGGCGGCGCGCTGCTCGCGCTCGGCCTGTTCACACGTCCTGTCGCCTTCCTCCTGTCGGGGCAGATGGCTGTCGCCTACTGGATGGCGCATGCGCCGCGCAGCTTCTTTCCGGTGCTGAACGGCGGCGATGCCGCCATTCTCTATTGTTTCGTGTTTCTCTACATCTTCGCGGCCGGCAGCGGCGCCTGGAGCCTGGACAACCTGCGCCGGCAAGGCGCCTGAGCGGCGCCTGCCTGCAAGCGCGCGGTGCGTCAGGTCCGGCCGAGCCCCTGTTCCTTGAGGCGCCGCACGCGCTCGTCCTCCATCTCGACT
>Ga0182741_1002748_pt1 | contig 19881 bp, 9 predicted proteins | sample eDN5th37CBELigOP_FD_128874 | JGI IMG/M metagenome (GOLD analysis project Ga0182741, IMG submission 128874) | Enriched Organic Plus compost microbial communities from Emeryville, California, USA - eDNA 5th pass 37_C BE-Lig OP (version 2) (version 2) ... | reverse complement strand
GGGCGTCACAGGGGGCTTTGGTAGCTGAGGTAGTTGAGGGGGCGGTAGGGGCAGTGCTGGGGGTAGCCCAATAAATGATCCAAACACAGGCTGAGCTGCAACAGCCATGGAGGAAGCGGCAGTAATGATGTGTTTACGTAGCGCCGTGGCTGCATGGACAAGGTTTTGCGCCGTTCGTGCAACCTTTTGCATTAGCGCCTGGATTCCCATATTGTAATTCACATGCGACGCAAACGCACCCGTTGAGATAGATGAAAATCGGTAATACCTGTGTGCACTCGGTTGGGACATGATTGGCTTGGCTGGGAAGACAGGAACCACCTCTCGGACAGCCGACGCTGCCGCTGTCGCAATAATTGCCTGTGGACCTAAGACCGTACCATGCCGTCCATCTAGTTGCGCAGCACCAGTTGGCATGAGCTGCGAAGTAGGGCCAGCGAGAGCATCAGCACTTGTGAGATCGAGTCGTGAGATTACGTCCGCTTGGGGCGGGGGTGGTGCCTCAAGTTCGGCCCTGGTCTTGGACTCGAAATAACCAACCCATTTAGGGTCATATAGCGGTGTTTTTGGGCGATTAGGCATACGAACCATTGTGACCGTATGAATGTTCATGTTGGTCGCAATGAGATCAAGCACAGGGTCGAATTTGAACGACGATGGTTTGAAGAAGAGTCGCCGGTACTGACCTCTGTAATTCGCGAAGACTTGGGCGAGGATTCGATAGCGATTGAGCATATAGTCCAATTCGGCTATCCGTGTTTCGCAGGCCTCAACTGCTCGAGCGTGCTCGATTAGTCGACGCTGGTTAAGTATCGGAGATGCTAGCAAGATTCGGATGCGTTGCGCCAATTTGGGGTTCTGCGCTTCGCTGATACCAGTCTTAAGTACGGACTCATTACACAGGTCGTACATAACCTTCCGAGCTAGCAAGAATGGCTCCAATCCCGGAAGATCTTGGGATTTGTCCACAAGCTTGCATGCTGCACAGGTACATGTAGCTGGATGCTCCAGGGATGTGAGACCAATATCCACCTCGTATTGCTTACTTTGTGAGGATCCGCCCTCGCCGAGCGAGACTGGAGATCCTTGAACTGCGACTTGTGGATTAACTCCTGGGCGAGCCAGAAGCTGTGACAAAATACGCGCCATATAGCGGCGTTCAGCACTTCGCTGTGCGTAACAGGTCGCAAGCGTTGCAGCTGGCACAGAGAATGCATAAGGGCTACTGATCAAGTCTTCATGGACTACCAAATCTGAGGTTGGGGGTAAGTCAAGCTCACGTTCTCGAGTGTGGGGTAAGAGGGCCGCACTTACAATGCCAGTGATCGCTGTAGAAGCTGATGCCGCAGCAGCAGCCTCAGAGGCTTTCAGGGCAATGAGATCCTCTGTCAATGTAGACCGCTGAGGGCCTTTTCCAGAGTTCATGGCTGAGGCAGTAAAATGGCGATGGTAAATCGAAAGCAATTGCAGAATCATACGATTCTGCTCTAACTTCAACAGCGACTGAATGTTGCGTACGCCTGCATGATACAATCTAGGCATGGCCCGGATTTTAGATAATGTAGAGTTGATAAGCATCGTAATAGCTGATGTGGAGAGTGCTACTTCAGTGACATTAGCAGGGAGTGGATGTCCATAGGTCGTAAATTTTCGAGCACCTGTGTCGAGTGCGAGCGACTCGTTTACTAGTGCTACCACACGTTCACGAGCAGTCGTGTGCATGTTGGTAATGAGAGCTATGGCTGCATGCAAGGCTTTCTCGTGGGTTAAATGCATGTTCTGTCTGAGCTGGGTTGGTGATGGTAGAATCGATCTCCGTACCATGCTCGCCCATCCGCCGGAGATTCGCGCACCCTTTGATCCAGCCGAAGATGCGGTGACCCTCACTCCTCCAGCCTTCGCTCCAGACACAGACCCACTCTGCGTTCCGGAGGATTCGGATGCGGCCGGGCCAACGGAGGTTCTTGCGAGAGCGTTGGCTTCCTTCTGTTGCAGTTGAGCGGCTAATCGCCTTTGACGTTCGGCAGTTCGCTGTAGGCTAATTGTTTTTGCTGTCGACTCATGCTTAGAGTCAATTACAGCAGCACGAGTAAGCGATTCTGAGACTGTAGTACTTGCGACCTCTCCAAGATGAGATACGATCGCAGCTCCGACATTTCTTGCACTCGCGATAAAACTGGCATAGCAGTGGCGACCGGAGTCCGACAGTAACACGCGTCTGCATCGTTGAAATGCAATTTTTACCTGACCTTCCCATTTTCGGTCTTTCTCGAACGCAAGTTTGATAGGGCATTGCAGTTCACCCCTTTCTGCACGAAGGACATCACCTACACTGAAGATTACTGAACCGAGCTCATTCGTGGTGTTGAGAGGATCCTTGTAGCTCTCAGGCTTTCGAGCTCGGTAAAAAGCGACTTTGACCAAAGTTCGATCGAGCATGGGGTCGGATCCATAGTAACGACCGGTATAGTTCGGGCCCTCATCGAGATCGCTGAGTGCTGCGGCATCAGCGACCGTAAAGTTCTCAAGGTGCTGCATCCAGTCTGCGTCGAGATCGATCGCTCCCAAGGCATCGGGCGCAATGGGTAAGTATTCTGGCCCGCCTAAAGTTTCCACTTGGACATCAGACTCGCCTTCTGACATAGCGTACGACTCAAACTTATCTAGAAGGTTGGGGATTAGCTTCGCTGTGACGGGTTCTACAGAGGCATCCACCTCTTGGATCTTCTTCTGACGCTGTTGGATCACAAGATTCTTTGCGCGTTCCAGTGCCTCCGCCTGAAGCACATCGTGCACGAATGCCGCGAGATCTGCATGTGTAAAGAGTTTGTGCCTATTCTTAAATGCGAGCCACTTGCTGTAATAGACTGAACTCGCGGGCTCCCAGTATGGCGAAAGTCTCAATGGTCTCGAGTCTAAGATGAGCTGACCACGAGGGACTGCGACGTAAAGCGATAGTAACGTATTGAAGCGATTTAGCTTTTGCAGCGCCGGCGCGAGCTTACCTGCGTCAACATTTGGATGCGTGGCCAACAACGCTGTTAGTTTACCAGGCATACCGTTGGAGTTGCTATTAAACGCTTGCTGAGTCTCCAAAGTACTATTCCGTCTGACCGAGGTTTGACCAGGGCGAATGCCGATGTAGGGCGCCAGCCCCGCTGGGTTTTCAGCAAGTGAGTTCTGAGGCGTCTGTGCGCTCCCGAAGATCGCCTCAAGCACGTCCGAAGACGTCGTGTACGGCGAAGTCGGAGTCAATGACATGATAGAGAGAGGGAGCGGGGGGATGATGGTATGACCATTTGCAAATGAACTGGCCACAATACCGAATCCAATTCCCGATTCAGATTCTTTCTCAGGAACTGCTGGTGCAAGATTTGGGCGATTTGCGCCTGGAGGCAACTGCCTGAACCCTAGCGCAGACAGGTCCCAGCAGGGCCCAAGCTGCGGATCTGGATAGGCGTACACAGAATCTGCAATCAGGTTCGCACTCGCTGTTGCGATAGACGTGGAGAACGTGGAAGTCGATGCATTCTGAGGGCCAGAAGCCGACGTGCCCGTGGCATCGACGCTGGTCGTCGTGGGGCTGGGTGTACCATTCGCTACGGCTGCGGCTAGAGACACCCCTCCGAGGTGAGCGAACAATGCCATCTCCTCCCGGCATAACAGGCGCCTAGCTTCTGTACGCGAGACCTCAATCCACTCCTCAAGTGGTGCAGAATCCTCAAGACTCTGATGATGAGGTGTCATCTCCCCAAGGAAACTGTTACTGCTTCCAGTCTTGGTGAGGTTTGATGACTCGGGTTTCCAGTTCGGCCCACCAACGACATAAACAGGCAGCTCAATTTCCAGTTCATCCGCTGATCCGTCATCATGAAGCACGCTATCAGCATTCTCACGACTCTCGTGTGTTGCAGATGGCGAAGGCAAGGCAGCATCCGAGTCGGTGCGATGGCCTCGAACCATAGTACTTCTCGACCGCGACAAGTGCCCACCTCTCGATCGGGATGATGTACTACTTTCTTCATCACTCTCTGATTCTGATTCACTCATCGACGCAACTGATCGTCGTCTCTGAGCACCGTCACAATCTAGGTTGCTTTCAACCGGATCGAACAATGGATCCAACGGAAGGGTCGATCTGCGCCTTTCAGTCACGCGTGAGCCCAACGGCTGCTCACCTACCGCAACCACAGGCGGTGCACCAGTGCTATTCATAGAAACCGTAGAGTGACTCCTGGGCTTTGTATCCAGAAGCTCCTGTGGAACTTGGTAATCTCTGCCAACCCGAGTGAGCTCAGCGGCGATTCGCAGCGGAGGAGCAGCTGAACGAGCTAGCACCTTTACGTGTGCGTCCTTAGTGCTATTGGGTAGGGGTGTTGAGGAAATTGCAGCTCCGCCCGATACAAAGGGTAATTGGTCCGTCTCTGTACTTGGATCAACCAACACTAATCCCTCCACCGGTTCTAAATCCAGCGATCCTGGCTTTACCGGATCATGCTGAGACGACTGGATCTCTTTCGAAGTCAGCACGCATGGCTCGCTTTCCGTTGCCTCGGTGTGACACGAACAGTTGCAGTTTGTGGAGCGACACCAAGCCCCACAACCAACCTTATCCTTTGAGGTTCCCCGTTGGAGCTTCTCGTATAAGCTTCCAAAGGTTGTACCAACGTCAACGTCTCCATACATACCACCCATACACCTAACTTTACGTGCTCGAATGGCACGCGGAACCATCAGTGGGGCCTCAAATAGTTCTCCTTGCTGAGCAAGCGGTTGGGTTTGGACAGATTCTAACCAGGTCGGTGAAATACGCTGATAAGTGGGCACCTTACGGCTGGGCGGTTGAGGCGACTTGCTACGAGTGGAATCAGTCGAAGACTGACTGTCGTTTGAACTCATCGACTGTGAGAGGGAGCGTGGGTTCGAGGGATAGTTGCCAGCCATTACCATCATGGGGGCAACAGATTGTGGTTGTGTCGGGCTAACACTGGCACTAATTTCCGATGATGAATGCTCCCCAAGTGGTGGGGGCGTAACGGCCACGGGTGGCGTGGAAAAACTCACGCCGTGAGGAAGTGCTGGGCCTGGGCCACTTGGCATCATTGACAACGGAGGGGGCAGGAGGGGCTGCCCAGTGTTCTGGGAGCTGACCGAGACATCCATCTCTCGAATTACGCCACCGACCGCTTGTGTCGTATAAATTGCCGTCATCGGATACTGTGTCGGAAGCGCGCCGCTTACAAGCGTGCTCGCCTCCACTGGCACGAGGTGCGTGTTCGGAATCCCACCCGACTGATGGTGGTCATTCGGTGACTGCTCATTGTGCGAGTGGAAGCATGCCACGTACATTGGATGTGCACCGGCTGCGATATTACCACCACTCGCTGCAACTAGCTGAGCAAGGTGGGGATCAGACTCGAACCCCTGGACATTGAGGAGTTGACCAACCTCTTGAATCGACCCCCCATGGAGTGGTGACGCTGCCTGTTGGGCTAGCAGCTTGCTTCGGTTGATTGCAACCTGTGGATCACCCTTGGGATCTAATCCGTTCTGACTGTGCATCGAACTGAGGTCTGGGTTGGATGCCAAAGCAACGAGGCTGGGCGCCTGTGCCAACGAGGGCATGCCTTCCGATGGCAGTGCGGGTGTAGGGATTGTGCTGTTGGCGCTATGCGCTGCCATAGCAGCAGCCATCATAGCATTTCGTGCCACGACAGCAGCTGCAGCAGCCGCGGTGGCATCATCTTCACATTTACTTCCTTTACCTCCACCTTCGGAGTTGGGGGCAAGACCTAGTCCCCTAGGGACACTCGAATAGGGAGGAATAGGGTAATTGCCTGCGAAGTTTTCTGTACGCATCTTGGCGGGATTCTGCTGGGGTGGTGCATATACGAACATCACTGCATAGACAAACGGGGGAATCACGCCAGCGAGGTTTGGATCCGACTCGGGCAGTCCAAACGAGGCTTGGACTGAGAATGTGAGTTGGTCTACCTCACGTGACAGCTCACCAGTACCAAGCACATTTAGCGAGGGTATTCCCAAGCTACCATCAGCATTAAGACTTTCGTCGTGGGGCAAAGGCGTTGGGTCTAGCAATGGATTGGGTTCAATATCAGTCGGTTCTGGCACGGGCAGAAAGGCTACTGAGTCCAGGCCCTCGCCCGTGTGCGCATACCCACTGGCGCCCAATGGCAGCGTGGCCTTACGCTTCTCACTGTCGCCACCGCTGACCATCGGTTGAGACAGAAGATTATCATCGTGGTATGGTCGGCCAGCACCTCTGGGGAGTGGAACTCTCTCAGGCTCGGTATCGACAACCTTTTGTAACTGGGAGGACGAGAATAAACATGAAGGAAGAGCGCTCTTAGTCCTTGCTAAGGGCTGGGGTGTGTCGCTACCACACGGCAAACTTGCATCCAGAGAAGATGAAGAGTCAGAAGGTGACCTGCCCTTCGAGGCTGTTGATCGATACGGAACTAGTTTTGACTTCCGCTTTGTCTTAAGTCCCCGCGCACAGGGATAGCTGGGAGGTATCATCTTTCCGAAAAATAATTCAATCGCTCTGCGCGTAGTGGTCAATTCCCGCTCGGCTGTTAGCACCGCACGCAAAGACACTTTAATCGCAGAGGCGCGAATACGTTGCACCGAGTTAATATTGCGAGGCCGGCGCCTGTAAGTCGGGAAACGATCCCAAGCAGATCCTGCGAGACGCTTATTTGGATTCCACATAGAGGCGAGGGCGATCATTCTTGGATCGTTGAAGTATTCCAACTGCTCTTGACTTACCTCTGCATGTGAAGTCGAGATGCTGCTTCTGATCTTCGCACGACGGTCATGCGGTCTTGAAAAACGACTCATAGGTTGTAAAGTTGAAGACTCTCTCTGGGAAGGGCGATCGGAATTCGCGGAGAACGAAAGGCTTGGCTGCATACTTCGCCCGATGGAGCCATCAAAGAACGAATTGAGACGTCGCAAGGAACCAGCTCTGGGATCGCCAAATGTCGGTGGTCGAAGCACACGCATGCTATTTTGTGTGTTTGGACTCACAACGCCCAATGCAGAGCGTGTTGCTTGCCTTACAGCAAGTCGAAGGACCCGTACCCACTGCTGGGCGACTCCAACATCTGCCGCCATGAGATGGTAGATTCGATTTTCGATGTGAATTGTGAATCTCGTTGACACTGGCTGGCCATCTGATGAACCAACATTCGAGCTTGAGGATTGAGAATGAAGATTCGTTGCCGACCCCTCGCTAGAAGACTGAGCACCAGATTTTGGTTTCTTGCCGTCTGAAAAGTAAAATTGCACTGCACTAATTTCAGAAAGGATGATGGAGCCCTTTGCTTGCATTGTGCGCAAGGCGACCTTTAAATCGGAGGTCGTCATGCGTCCATCGGATAACGAGCCCGGAGGCTTTTCTGCGAAGTAGAGGATACGGTCATTATGCAAAACAAAGTAGCGACTCCGCCATGGAATCAATGCGAATTTCTCGGCCTTCTTCTTCAACCAGCCTTCGAATGCCACTGGTTCTGCAAGCGCAGAATGTCCCAAAAGAAGAGTCCGCGCAGACTTCTCACTTCGAGCAAGCCCTTGCTTCGATCCAGAGGATGCGTCAACCACGGACCCTGGGGGTGGTGGACCACTTGCTGCTGCGTCAACTGGAATCTCTGGTTGGGAAGCAGCCTCGTCGGCTAGCGTGACTGAAACAGCTTGAGTAGGTGTCTCACGAATTAACTCCAAACCCGATTCTTCAAGGACTCGTTTGAATTCGGTATCGCTTGCGGATCTTCGCACATTTTCGGGTGGTGAAGCCGGAGCACTTGCTTGTGAACTCGGCCTCAAGGTGGGGGAGTCAAAGTGGGTGTAAAGCAAATCAAGTGGAGAGCACTTGATGTGGGGTACACACGCTTGGAAAGAATTCAGCCATGTAGACAATTCTTCCTGTGATAGAGCTTCGAATAGGACTGAAGTGGCTGGAGTTTTGATGCCGAAATGCTTGGATCTCGAAGTACTTTGCGTAGGACGAGATGTCGTACTACCCCGACCCTCAGCACTCGAATTCGCTACAGGGGTTTGAGAGGCCAGTGGTGCATACAAATTGGCAATCTCTCGTATGGCAATACGACTCTGGGGCTGTACGCCCAAAGGCTGTGTCGTCCTGAGGTTCAGGTTGCTCAAGAGTTCCTTCCGAGGGACCTCTTCAGTTGGGGAAGGGCTCAACACCGCCTCCGCAAACGCACTCAGCGCCTGGGACCGATCTGTCTTCGAGGTTTGCATCACTTGTTCCATATACTCACGAATGGCGTCAGTGGAGTGGTTGGGATAAGCGTCAATCGCGGCTGGTTTCTCATTGTAACAACGGAAACTCGACGTTGTGAGCACAGCGTACTGGAGGTGCCAAATCGTAACTGGTAGCTTTGTTGGATATTTCCGGTACACAAAGCCATGATAAATAAGGGGCCCTTCCTCGGTGTCGAGAAGTGCAGCCGATGCAGAATCTGAGACAGAAGGCTTGAAGGCAGGAGAAAATGACTCCGTTGAGCGTCGACCACTAAGCCGGGCCAATGTGTCCACGAGTGCTTGCTCAGAGTCAACATATATCGCTTCATCAAGAATGTTCGGAGGAGGGGCTGAGAGTGTTGCTGCTCTCTGTCTTACACTGATCGAGGATCGAGATGGCAGCGGCGGTGTTCTCTGCTGGTCCATCCCTTCTCTTAGTGCGCCACCCGTTGTTGGCGCCCCTGCCGTGCCGGTTGTTGGCGGCATTGGATGAGTTGATGATGGTGCTTTTGGTGTCAAAGATATACTCGGCCTAGCTTGATCCGCTCGGGAGCCCCGCCTTGAACCACTGGCAGTCAGGAGATCTTCTTGGTTACTCTCATCTGACGAAGCAGTCTCTGGAGATGGCGGTGACTTGGTTACTGTCTTGTGCGCCTCAAGGAGTTGAAGCAGATTTCTGTATCCTTCGCCAGAGAGGGGCATGCCTGTGAACTGGAACTTTAGGTTTCGAATTTTCTGCGAAAACATGATCATGGTAAGCCAACGTTGAGCCCATTGCTGCGTACTTACACGTAGCTGATACACGCGGATGGAAGGCGGTGTGCCAGCTGTGGAGTCCGCTGCGTCATCTGGGTAACCTGGGCCCAACGATACAGTAACATCGAGTTCAACTCCGTTCGTGGGATTGAGATGGACAGAGATAGCCTTGTTCAGATCAATTGTACCTGCATATCTCTGCCTGCCGAGATCTGCGTGTGACTTAGCATAGTGCCACAGACCCGTCCGACTATCTAAGCAGAAGAATCGCTTCTGATAGATCCGGAACAACCCACCTCCGACCTTCTCAAGTTCACCGATCAGCACGTAGGTGCCAGGTGGGGGGCTTGACATGGGTGGACGAACGCTCGACCAATCGAGTTTCAGCTACTGACGTGCCGCAGCTGAACTCGACCCGCACTAAGCCTGCGGGTGGGCTGTATCGCTTCACTAAGCTTTAACACTTCGGTCTTGTTGTGCTGCCCCAAAGACAGGTGTTGTGACAAACCTAAGTTCTAATCCGACAATGACCTTATTTCGCTCAGGGTCACTTGTCCAATCGGATAGTCTGAGAGTACTATGTTGCAAGGGAGAATCTAGGAGTAACAGCGACTCCTAGTGGCGTCTAGATTGACATGAGGTTATGGGATGGAGTGCAGTCATGAGTGAGATTCAAACCCCAGTGGCTTTACAGACAAAAGGTCTTCTTCGAGCCCATAACAAGCTTTCACACAGTACCTCCACACGCTATCACGGACTGCAGTGAAGGTAGCAAAGACACACTTATGATACCAGTGAACTGTGCATGTCTCATATCCACACCAAGTGCAACAGAACTGCCTAGTCCACTTTCGTGCCAGTCGTTGAGGGCTTTTCTGCATTATGGAGCTGCAGCATATCAGCGAATGTAACAAGATCTCAGAAGGATACATATCTGGCAATTCTTCAACACTCGACGCTGTGCAGGCGGCGCGTGATACCTCGAGCTGCCGTGTAATCCTCGCTATCCCATACATTCGCGGGGATTATCTTGCCAGGTCGCTTCTGCAAGTCCTAGCGCATCATGGGTTAAGTCAAGCGCGGGAATGTGTGGGGCAGGTGAATGCGCCGCAAGTGAAGTATCCATCTACATAATGCACTAGGGTGCACCACATCCCAAGCACGATATACAGAGCAGTTTTCATCGTACTCACGTTCGCCTGCTTGTCCGATGTTTGCCTATTCCGGCACCCCCGGTTGCGACTCGGCTCAGTTGTACTCACACTCTTGGCAAGTTGCACGACGTTTTGATCACACACATGCTTTCTCTCTTGTTCAACAAATACAACACGACGCTCTGTATGCAGACGCGCTGGGCTTGTATGCGTAGCGACACTACGTGAGGTATATACTATATATTCAAACTTGCGAATACATTTGGGGGGGATTGGGTTGACGGGATGAGGGTGAAGTGTAAAATGCTGCTGGTGAGAAGGGCGACAAGATGCCGGCGAAAGCTGGCAGTCTAGCTGCACTCTAGGTTGGGATGAATGCAGGTGACTTTCCTGCTCTCCCAACATGCACGTCTTCTTGCCGACTTGTGCGAGAGTTGGCTTCGTGCTGCTCTCCCCCCTCACTTGATTCCGCGTGTTACTGGTGCAGCAATGAGATATGCTCTGGTCCTTACATTTCCGTCTTGGGCTGATTGTAGTTGCTGCCATCGCTCTAGTTGTTGCTCTAGTGAGCTTCTCAGAGCGATCTCTCTGCCCCTTCATAGCTTGAGAAGAGAAAAAGGAAGGCGAATAAAAAGAGCTCGCCACACGCTCGCCACACTGAAGTGCGCATAAAACAGTAGTTACGTGCTAGCTATGTTAGCATGCGGAGACATCATCATAGTACCATCAATTTTCAGAGACTTGCAACAACCGAATCGAGTTTTCTTGGGTGCTACGTGTAGCTAACCCAAGGTCATTGTAACTGACGAGTAACAAGCGCGAAGGATGAATCGCTGTAACAGAGTATCTGCAGCGCGCACTTGTCAACACATCTAGTACATGGGGTGTGCCAAAACTAAGTGAGTTGAGTGAGGGGAATCAAAGCATCAGTAAGAGTCAACGCATGACCTAATCGCGACGAGGTTTGGTTTCTTTGAGTTCCGTTGCTCGCTTGGCAGTTGCTTCTGCGCTGTTTAAGCCTTTGGTCGCTCGTTCTTCAGTTGGATCAAGAGCTTGCGCATGCGATCGTTCTTGGGGGGCTTGCCTTCATCCTTGACTCGGAGCTCGCAGTACTTGGCGACCTTCTCGAAGTCTGTTCCGGTTTCCAAGGTGGACTTGATATCAGCCCTCCACTGCTTCTCGTCAGCACGGTTGCGAGCTGCGTTCTTTGCGCACTGCTCGCGGCGCTTCTCCATGAAAGCAGCGATCTCTTCCTGTGCCTGCTGTGCTAGCCTTGCCTTCTCCTTGCGCTCCTCCTCCTGCCTGGCCTGGAGCTTGGCGGCGTGCTCGGCGCGCCAAGCTGCAAGCTTGGACTGCTGCTGAGCATCGGGCTGTGCAATTGATGAACCAAGGCCGAAGGCGTCTTCAGGTTCCTTAGTCTCAGTAGCAGCGTCCATAGCAGCAAAGTCCGCGCCGAAGGGGTCAGCCTCTGCAGCAGCAGGGGTTGCCTCGGCTGCGGCAGGGGTGCTTGCAGCCTCAGTAGTTCCAAACGCACCCTGGTTCCAAACATCATTCTCTTCTACAGCTGCACCGGACTCTGTGGCAGAGCCAGCAGTGTTGGTGGTCTCGAAGCCACCGAAAGCGGTGGTGGGTGCGAAGTCATCAATGTCGTCGACGACGGAGGACATCTGATATCTAGAGGACATTCGGTGGATCCGACGAGTCATGGGACTGTAAGAAACAAGTTCACGAGAAATTGGATGACGTTATGCCGTTTGGCATATTATGATCCTGCGTCCGCCAATGGGCACAGGGTTGAATACACTTGATTTTGTCGACGACCACACCTCTGGGTTGCTGATAAAGCGGTTTTCCGAGTCATTCTGAGCCCGTAACCGAGTGAGTCCCTCGCGTGACCACCGCAGCCAAGTCAATCTTCCAGTTGAGCACTCAGACTGATGGCTAAGTAGGACACTATCCTCGCACTCCCCCAGCAAACCCTCAATTAGGTGCCGCTCAGGTCGATGGTGAAACCCGACTCTTTCGCGTGTCGCGATTTCGGAGCCAATTTGACCATGAAAACGGAATATATAGTACGACACGATGGTGTGCTAGGCAGATCGCGAGGAGTCCCCGGTACGGAACCGGCCACAGATGATCGGTATGTCCCGCGGGTGCGTCCCGAAAAGCGCGTTTTACACCCTACTCAGCTTCAAGTCTGAGAGCCAGGATTCGTCACGCTTTGTGGCTGGAATACTAAGGGTCGCGTTCTGGGGTGGAGCGGTCCTAGGGCGCCGATGGTATGACACAGAATTCTGCACCATACCGAGCGCATTGATTCCACCAAGCACCAGCCTGCGTTGAGTTATACCCATTTTTCCAACCTCACAAACCGAGGGCCAGAGCAATCTGTTTCGACCTCAGGACATATTTCTTGAGTTTTGTCCAAGTTGAGGGGAGTGTGGCACCTGAAAACTCCAAATGTATCAATAGAGCATGCCATCCTCTAGTGTTTTTGTTATGTCTCACTCGACACAACGCGTGGCATACCCAACAAATTACACAAATGAACACAACTTTTCGTGCTTTCCACTCAGGCTTGATTTGTTGACACTTGGGGTCAGTTCGGAGCGGGGGTGCGGGAATATTCCATCCGTCCTGGCCTGGATTTGTCATATCGCTCCCACAACCCAACCCTGCAGTCCATCCGCGCTCTGACACCGATCGACGAGAGCAGTGGGGATACGCTGCATTACCAAAATAACCACAGAGTATCTGTATTTATAGCCCGCATATCAGACCCCACCACCACGGATCTCCCCCAAAACACCCCTCAATCGAGCGAGAATCCAACCGTTAGAAAAAAAATCCTCCGCTGGTTGGGTTCGCGAGTGCGGGGCGTGTTGGGTGTATACAGCCACAGAGGTTGGGCTGAGTGCGTGGCAGTGTGTACGGGAATACAAGAGCGATGCGTGTGGGTAAGATCTCGCGTGATTGTATCGTGGATCTTTCGGCCGGCACGCCCGATGACTCACCAGTGCTGCCCGCCCAAGTCCGCCCAGCAGAGCCAGTCACCACCGCAGCGTTTCAGTTTTTTTCTTACCAGCCAACCAACGGGCCGCGACTGAGTGACTGAGTGACTTGGTGACTGGGTGACTGGGTGACTGGGTGACTGGGTGACTGAAGGGAAAAGAGGGAAAAACGGTGCTGGAAAGGCGAGTTTTCCACGCGTGCAGCGCGGGCTAGGGGTTGTGTAGCGGGCCTATAACGCTCTAGTGTGCAGAGGTATACACCAAGAATTACGTACTATATATCCTATATCGTCACACGAAGGGATTTAACCACGGAATATGACGCGGTTTCATCATATCAGAATAACGCGCGTGCGCGAGTTCCTATGACGACATGACGTTTCATGTAGTATACGACGTGTGATACGGGATTTGATGTTTTATGCAAGTTTAACACATCTGGTTGGGTATACTTGTGGTATTCTCACACTCATATTGCTATCCCACTCGTGTCATCTACGACCCAGAAACCATGGCCGAAACGACGACGCCGAGACCCAACGCGTCGAGCTACAACCTCATCTCCGGCGCAGAGTATCCAGGTAGGTTTTGCACTTCAGCCACGAAACTGATATCACCCGCTGCGCCCCCATACGCGCTCCTCGGGGCGTGGTGTGCCTGTGTTTATGAATTCCGACCTCGAAGCCTCGTTCTGGTTCGTGTCGTCCCCTACGAAACAAGTCTCGTTTGCCTTCGCGCAGACTAGAGTGGCTTCCCAGGAGACACAGTCTTCACGGGGGTGGGTCGGGTGACCAACCTCAAGGGATTTCCTAGGCATTCACATGCTGGTACCACCTCGTGATGAACTCACCAACTTGGCACTGGAATGAAACCCCTGACTTGCGATTTTACATCTAGGCACAACTCCACGCGGTGCTGGCATCCGTACCTACGCGACGGTGTCCCATATTCAACACAGTGACGATGGCATTGTTTCATCCACAAGCAAGGCCTCCGGCCGCTCGGGACGTGCAACCGTGACCGAACGCCCTCCAAACAACTCGTCCAACATGTCGACTCTCCTCAGACTCGAATCGAACGATGGAGTCCACTCCATGCCCGCATTCACTCGACCCATGTCCGCTCACACTGCCAAGCACGCTCACTCGAACGGCGTTCGTGGTATCTTCGACTCTGCCTTCACTCCTTCAAGCACTCCGGCAACCGCGCGAGCTAGTGAGAGCCGAGCCGGTGCAACCTCATCTCGCCCTTCCACTGCAGGGGGCATCCGTACATTCCCAGAGGCACGAGCCACCTCGGTAGACAATCCCTTCTCGCAGGGACTCACCCGCACCTCCAGTCAATTTTCGCCTGAGCACCGCGCTGCTGGAAAGACACGACGGGTTCGTCGAGATGAGTCTGGTTCTGTCTCCGCACGACTCTTCGGCGATGACGAGTCGCAAGCCAAGAGCACAACCCTGCCTCTCAAGTATAAGAAGAATCATGCAATGAACTCGAGCCAGGTCTTCACGGCCATTGCGCCAGACTATGAGCCACGATCGGAAACACCTGCTTCCGCACGCCTCACCATCCACCTCGCAAAGGAGGCGGACGCTGAGAATGCACTGTTGGGTGTCCGTGATGAGAGCGCACCCCCCAAGACTGTTGAATCCATTGCAGGTGCGCGCAAGCGTTCCAAGGAGACTGCTCAGAAGCTCTACGAGGCCATGGTCGAGCCCGAGTTCAAGCCTGAGGGCGGCATCCGTCCAGACAAGCTTGGCCCTGGTCGCGGGAAGAAACACGTCAAGGGTGGCCGTGCAATTGTCGGTAACTCTGTTGAGTACAACATCATCGCCCCTCCTCCTCCTGCGGAGAACGCCACTGCTGAGCCAAAGTCGGGCCGCAAGGGCACCGTGCAGAATATCTCGGGTGTCGACTCGCAACTCAGTCAGTTCGTCGTTCCGAACACTCTGGAGCAGCAGCTCAAGTCCAAGAACGTTAATTGCCCTGGTGTGACGGGCGCTATCAGCGTTTCGAACTTTGCAAAGCTCTGCATGGGTGCTGACGCTCGTGACGAGGACCTACCCAAGTCTAACTCTGTTGAGCGCCGACCTCCCGGATACCGCGACGTGACTCAGTTCGCAAGCAACTACTTGGCAGTTGAAACGATCGATGAGAATGCCAAGACGCGTGCGCTTGCAAAAGCTGCTGCCCAGGCCGCAGCCGCTGCAGAAGCTGCTGCAGAACCCACACGAACCATCAAGAGCGCACCATTCGGCAATGAGTTCAACGACTCCGTCGAAGTCAAGCCTATGCGAACGATCGGTCCCAAGGACGTCCGTGATCCCGTGACACATGCACTGCGCCCTGCTGTCTTGTCCAGACTGGCTGAATCTACTGCCAAGGCTCCTGTAAAGCCCGATGATGGTGTCCGTGCCGCTGGCAAGCCTGCTGTCGAGGTTAATACTATTTGGGGCTTTGACGAAACTGGAAATACCGTAACCCCGCGAGCGCCTGCGGCGCCTGCCCGTCCCGTTCCCTTCGCTACTGAAGATCCCAAGGAGATCAAGGCAGCGGAGAGCGCTCCAGTAACTCGTCCCATGACTGTTCGATTGGGCTCTAAGGCCACTCCATCCGAAGCTGGGCTTGCCAAGACTCGACCTCTCTCTGCCAAGTCAACCGGTGAGAACGCTTTCGCCTCTGCATTCGCTGCTGCTGCTGCGGCCACGTCATCATCGGCAACTACCTTGAGGCCCTTGCACCAGTCTGTTTCTGACCTTGTCAGTGACATCTGAGCGACGTGCCTAGGATTGTCCTTCCGCACCACATTAGCTTGCACCCCTTTTCCAAATTCCGGAGATGACGGCATACCCCCCACAGAGCAACAACAAGCGAGGCTCATCGTTAGTTTTTACTTGATTTTCACCGTATCCGCACATCCGCTCCGTACTGCTCTGGGGTCCAATTCAATGATATTCTTTGTCTTCCCGCCCCAATTTCATATTGCCTTGTCGAGACTCATTAGTCCCGGTAATAATGCTTGCAATGTATGGCAATACTCTATGTATAGTTTAGAACATTTCACTTTGTTCTGCTTGGCTACAATTCAAGTTGACAGGAGTGACCACTCAATCACTGAACTCGGGAGCCAAGTACAAATCCACAAAGTAGGACTCACACCCACTTAACCATGGGAGAGTAAGATTTGACACATCATTTTAAGAGAAACATACAGTTCGCATGACTGCATGTGCTTCATGTTAATTTTATTCGAAAATAACGCCTTCCATCGCAAATGAGGTTCAGAACTACCTGATCTTTATCCTAAAGGCCTCATTCGGGTGAGCGTTGATTTGAGACAAAACTTGCTCGATTCGAGTTCCTAGCGGTCCTTCCTCAAGACCGAATCGAGTGACAAGTCGTACGGAAACCAACTGATCCACGAAATGAATAGATTTCCAGTCCACTTCAATCACGGCACGCCCTTCAGCGCAGCTCAGACAAAGCTCATCATTGCGTAATCGCATTAGAACCAGAGGTTCAAGTATTGGGATCTGTCGCCCGAAGTAGCTTCGCACACCCCTTAGAATCGTCGCACCAATCCTTAGCAATGACCTGGCTGATGTGAGGTCGAGTCTATCTCCGTCTTCAATCGACATCATTCCGTCAGGTCGGGAGACATGGGAGGTCGTATCCACGGGTACTTTCAGAGTCGTTGCGACAGTTTGCTTCACTACGAGCGGAATGGCATTATACTGCTTGGCAAACTGCTGCGGAGCAACAATCATAACGCCCGTGCTGGGACTGAGAAGGGCCAAGCCTCGAAGACGCTCAAAACGATGCGATTGACTGGCAAGGCAGGCAAAATCCACCAGAGCTTGCATGTCCTGCGGCTGCTGCCGCTGGTGTGGTCCTTCCAATCCGAGACCATCCTTGGAATCTCCCATTTCCTCATCTGCTTCTGCTTCTGTCTTCTCAGACGAATTATCCCGCTTAATCCGCTTGTAGACAACCTCTTGGTGGCTCGTTGTTTGCGTCGACGTTAGAGCGGTTCTCTGACGAGACATCGCCCAGGCTATGTACGAGTGGAGAATTTTCCATTTACGAGTGGCGTGGGGCTGCACTACGGATGATGACAGCAAAAATGGAACTATTGAGGGTGGAGGTGGAATGTCTGCGGTACTCCCATTTGCTGGGCACCAGCATGGAATATTTAACTCACGATTGATACGATCTTTGAGGTAGGCCATTTTGGAGCGCTCTCCATGTACCAGTACGGCATGTCGTGGCTGTGTAGTTCGAAGGAGAGCCAAGATGCCGTGACAATCTGCGTGTGCGCTAAATGACAGGTGCGCAATTGTGCACCTAACATCGATGAATACATCCTTTTCGACTTCAATTCTCTTTTGCCCTGATAGAGCCTTGTTGCCCACAGTACCAGGCACGCAGTACCCGGGAATAATCACCAAGTTGCGTGGGTCACCAGCCCATTCTCGGAAAATCTCTAGAGACAGTCCTGCATGCAACATACCAGGGGTCGCGAAAACAACCATAGGACCGGGATGCCGAATGTACGAGCGATCGAAGGGGGAGATGTTATTAAACTCGAATTGATTCATCGACAAGTGATAGTGCTTATCTCGAATCGCCTCCGAAGTCCATCCGGGATACAACTGGAAATACGTGTTTGCCCGCGTGGTTAATCCTGCAGAGAAATAAATTGGAATCCTGCCGGCCAAGCCCATTCGCGTCCAGAATGTATCCAGCAGTACACATAGCTCTTGGGCTCTGCCCAGCGCAAAGACAGGAATTAACACCTTGCCATCCTTTAATACACAATCTCGGATCTTGTGCAGGAATTCTAGTTCGCGATTTCTTTTGCTGTCACGAATGGTCGTTGCATATGTGCTTTCGGTGATGACCACATCCGGGCGAAGGCGAGGCACGAAGGCACTTCCCAAATGTCGGTCAGGTGTCGTGTTGTAGTCGCCCGTGTACAGAACTGATTGCCGTGTTCCATCGGAGTGTGTCACGATAACCTGAAACATCACAGCTCCAAGAACGTGTCCGGCATAGAAGGCTCGGATTGACAGAGTGGGAGAGATATCTATCGTCTCTCCAACCGCAATCGTTTTCACCTTTGCAAGGCAGGTACGAATATCGTTGGTCGTGTAGAAGTTCTCTTCGCCGACCTTGTCCGACATGATCTTCCGATAGTCGTCCAATAGAATCTGGCAGATGGCCCGAGTCGGCTGGGACATCACGATGGGCCCATTATAGCCACACTTCTCCGTGAAGTATGGCAACGCACCACAGTGATCGAGGTGGAAGTGTGTCACTGCTACGAGATCTACCTTGCTCGTATAGTCCACATTCTCTTGCTGAGTCTGGGCTCCAGGTTTGTCTTCGGCGGATTTTGACTCTCCAGAGAGTTTCGGCGCACTGCGTGGGGCGACATCCGCGAGTAGCGTGAAGTCCGGGAAGCGCCGTGAGTCATTGTAGCCCATGTGCATGCCGCAGTCGAACATAATCGTTTTGCCGCCCATCTTGACAATGACACAGGAGCGGCCGACATCCTGTCCCGCACCTGTTTGTGGGATGCAGAGTGGTTTTGACGGGTAATAGTGAGGTACCAAGTAAAGCTATATTACGTCAAGCACACAATACATGACTCAAGCGGGATATCCTTCCCCAATTCCCTCACAGCATCTCGACACTTGCGAAAAGCGGGATCTTGGAGGGGAAATTTGCCACTCCACAGCCACACAATGCAAGCATCCCAGTGCTACAAATAGTGCAGGTGTAATCATAATGAAGCTATCTACGTACCTAATGGCAAGACACGGATGTCCATTCAGCGGATCGCACGCTCTCGATTCTGTGGAAATGTGGATCTTCATTAAATCCATCCAGGTCGGTTATCGATTGTGCGTCACCCAGCACCTGGTTAGGCTGCCCACGTCTAAGGCCTCAACAGATTACGTGGACAGACAATTCGCATAGTTATACACGATTCAGTTGAATGTTGTATTGTGCACGCATCGTTGGATGCATGCTTGTTGGTTCTAACAGGTGACTTTTCAATCGAACTACTTCGTCCGATCTGTCGCTTTCCAAAGCAGATTGCGTTTAGCTCGACTGCCTAGTGATTCGTCAGTTTGCATGATGGGTAGCTTGCTTGGTTGTAGCTGTTGATGTCAGGAGTCAGTCCTTGACCACTGCTATCGAGAGACGTGTGGCTGAAATGAACTTGAAGTTTGCGGGAGCGAAGTGATTCAACAATACCCAGATTGCAGTTCCAACTCGAAACGGATCGATAACACGAACAGTTACGACCAAGGGCAGAGAAGCCATCATATTAGACCATGGTTTGCTGGACTTGGCGGGAGTTGCCAAAGGGAAAAGTGAACGAAGAACAAATACATGAAGAATTGGTTATACATAAGGTTGAGATAAACGACGTCCTGTTCAGACGCCTGAGACTATACTATAATATTCGCAAGGCTGATCATCACATACATGCATGCACCCTCACGCATGCGTGTCAGTACGAGCACAGGCGTTGAATCGATGGGAGCACGGCCAGCAACTTGCTCCACCTTGAACTACAGCCTTGCTTGAAGGACGCGGCGATTGCCCGGGTGGTCGGACTAGTTTGATCTTTCCTCCTTGGGCCATTCGGTAGCGGTGCATAGCAT
>Ga0182741_1002746_pt1 | contig 19890 bp, 21 predicted proteins | sample eDN5th37CBELigOP_FD_128874 | JGI IMG/M metagenome (GOLD analysis project Ga0182741, IMG submission 128874) | Enriched Organic Plus compost microbial communities from Emeryville, California, USA - eDNA 5th pass 37_C BE-Lig OP (version 2) (version 2) ... | reverse complement strand
TCTTCTGGCGTTCCCACCATTGCCGGTACTGGATGAAGTAGTCCGCGGCGGCGATCAAAGCGAGCACCGCCACCACCGCGCCCAGCATCTGCAGCGCCAGCGAGCGCGTGAACGGCAGCATCATCTGCGGATCGGTCGCCACCAGGCCTTCGAGCCGGAACCGCTCGGGCCACAGCAGCCACACCATGACCGTGCCGATCAGCGCCAGTTTGAGGAGGCCCTTGGCCAGATTGATCAGCGCCTGTTTCGAGAACAGCCGCTTGGCGCCCGCGAGCGGCGAGATCTTCGACAGCTTCGGCTTCAGCGCCTCGGTCGACCAGACCAGCCGGTGCTGGATCAGATTGCCGCCGAGGGCGGCGAGCATCAGAATGCCCAAGGGCAGCGCCACCGCTCCCACCACGGCGAAGCCGATCTTTTCCGTCAGCGCGAGCGCTTCCGGACCGCCCAGCGGGATCTGGTACGAATTCGCGATCAGGCCGCGGAAGATCTTCTCCAGACCGGCCCCGATCGAGTTGGCGCCGGCGAGCAGCGCCAGCGTCGCGCCGCCGAGCACGAACCAGGTGTTGATCTCCTGGCTCTTGACGACGTCGCCGCGCTTGAGCGCATCGTCCAGCTTCTTTTGACTGGGGTCTTCTGTTTTTTCGCTGTCGTCGCCTTCCTCGGCCATCGCTCACCTCAGCTCTGTGGCGCGAGTGCGCGCATCAGGTCCTCGAACGAGCCGAGGAACGTGCCCATCATGGCCCCGACGACGAAGAAGAAGATCAGGAAGCCCAGCATGATCGACAGCGGCAGCCCGACGAAATAGACCTGCATCTGCGGCATCAGGCGCGACAGCACGCCGAGGCCGAGATTGAACAGCAGGCCGAACACCAGGAACGGCGCGGCGATCTGCACGCCGATCCGGAACGCCGTCGCGACCGTCTGCGACATCAGCTGTGCCGCGTCGCCCGACAACGGCATCTCGCCCGGCCGGAATAAGCCGAAACTGTCGTTCAGCGCGGCAATCACGAGGAAATGCAGGTCGCTCGCGAAGATCAGCATGACGCCGAGCAGCGTCAGGAAGTTGGCGAAGATGACCCCCTGCTGCCGCAGCGTCGGATCGACCGCGGTGACGAAGCCGAGGCCGATCTGGTTTGCGACGATCGTTCCCGCCACCTGCAGCGCCGACATCAGCAGCCGCGCGCTGAAGCCCAGCACCGCGCCGATGATCAGCTCCTGGAACAGCATCTGCACCACCGGTCCCGGCGTGCCGAGGTTGATCTGGTACGCGGCGCTGTGGAGCGGAAACAGAACGGCCGTGAGCATCAGCGCCAGCGCCAGGCGGATTCGCGTCGGCACCATCATCTCGCCCACGCCCGGCAGCAGCATGACCATCGTTCCGATGCGCGCGAACATGAGCATGAACGCGGCCGCATAGGCCGGCAGGAACGAAACGTCGAAGCGCATGCGCTGTCAGCCCCACGGCGCCTCAGCCGCCGATGATTCGGGCCGAGAGTCGCGTCATGTAAGCTTGCAGCGTATCGCCCATGAAGGGCAAGGCGACGAGCAGGGTGACGAAGATCGCGAGGATCTTCGGCACGAACACCAGCGTCATTTCCTGGATCTGCGTCAGCGCCTGGAACAGCGAGATGGTCACGCCGACCAGAAGGCCGATCAGCATCAGCGGGCTGGCGACGAAGACGATGGTGACGATCGCGTCGCGCGCGACGTCGAGCACTTCGGGTCCGGTCATGATCGCGGGCGGGCTGCCGCCCGCCTCCTCCGTTCGGGTGCGCGACGGCCGCGGCCGTCAGATCGGCATCCGCATGATCTCTTCGTACGACTGGATCACCCGGTCGCGCACCGAGACCAGCGTCTCGATCGCGGTCTCGGTTTCCGCTACGGCGGTGACCACGTCGACGACGTCGGCCTTGCCGGCGGCCATCTGTTCGGATTGACGGTCGGACAGCTTGCCCGCTTCGACGACGCTTCCGATCGCGTCCTTGAGCACCGAGGCGAAGCTCTGCTCATCGGCCTGCGGACCGGCGCCGAGAGAAGCGAGACCCAGCGTCGGCTTCGGACCGGCACTGCCGGCGCCGAGACCGCCGTCGGTGATGCGGGCCAGTTGCGCGTAGGCGCCAGCGGCAATGGATGGGGACGGCATGGTGGCTCTCCGTTTGACTAAGCCCTGAGGATGTCGATGGTGCGCTGAAGCATGCGGCGCGTGGCGCCGATCACGTTCAGATTGGCCTCGTAGGACCGTTGCGCCTCCCGCATGTCGGTCATTTCGACCAACGTATTCACGTTGGGATACTTGACGTATCCGTTGGCGTCCGCGGCCGGGTGCCCCGGCTCGTATTTTGTCCGAAATTCGCTTTCGTCCGGCCGAATCCGGCCGAGCGCCACGACGTGGGCGTCGAGCGCGCGGTCCACCTCCGCGCGGAAGGTGGGAACCCGCCGCCGGTAGGGATCGCCGCCGGGCCGCGACGCCGTCGAATCGGCGTTGGCGATGTTCTCCGCCACCACGCGCATGCGTCCCGCCTGCGCCTTGAGACCGGACGCGGCAATGGTCAGCGACTTCAGGAAATCCATGCCCCCACTCCTCAGCGCCGCCCGATGGCGGTCTTGATCAGGCCGAGGCTGCGCCCGTAGAGGGTCGTCGCCGCCTGGTAGTCCATCTGGTTGGCGGCCACTTTCATCATCTCGTCTTCAAGATTGACCGCGTTGCCGCGCGGGCGCTTCTCGAACACCTGCCCGTGGGCGCCGGCGAACTGCGTGCCGCCCAGTGTGCCGCCGCCGATATGACCCGGATCGGTGCGCGCCAGCTTCAGCGGCGCGACCGCGGGAACGGCACTGCTCACCGCCTCGAGGGGCGCGAGGTCCTTCGGCTCGAAGAACGGCGTGTCGGCATTGGCCACATTCTCGGCCAGAAGTTTCTGTCGTTCCTGATGCCAATGCATGCGGGTGCGCAGCATTGAGAACAGGGGAAGGTTGCTCACTGTCATCGTGCCCCCACCGGCCCTTACCGGAAGTGGGCAAACTTTGCCGCCGCTATGGTTAACATCAGGTTAATTTGCGAACTTTGCCTGCGAATCGGGAAAGCCGTGTTAACCAAAAAATGGCCGCACTCGTCGGGGGAATCGGGTCGGCACCGCCTCAAAGCGTTAACGTTCTGCTAGAGTTGCGCGGCGCAGGCACCGCGTTTGTCTTGAACGGGACGCCGAACGGCGTTGGGGCCAGCTCTGAAGGAAGGGGATGCGTATGTTCGAGAGCTTGTTTGGTACGGAGCTGCCCCTCGCAGCACGATTCTTCTTCGCCTTCCTCATCGTCCTGCTGCTGATCGGAATCACCGCCTGGGTGATTCGGCGGTTCGGGATGAATCGGCTCTCCGGCGCCAGCGCCCGCAGCCGCCAGCCGCGCCTGGCCGTGATCGACGCCGCCACGGTCGATGCGCGCCGCCGGCTCGTGCTGATCCGCCGCGACAATGTCGAGCATCTGCTGATGATCGGCGGGCCGAGCGACGTGGTGATCGAGCCCAACATCGTCCGCGCCGCGCCGCGCGACGTCACCCGCGAGCCGCCGATGCGCGAGAGCGCCCCGCGCGTGCCGGGCGACTTCGCCCCCCGCGGCGAATTCGGCGCGCCGCCGCGCCCGGCGGGGGAACCAGTCCCGGTACCGGTGCCGCCGGCGGCCCGCGTCGCTCCCGAACGTGCGGCCCCGCCGCTCGATCGGCCGTTTGCGGCCGAGCCCGAAGCGCCGCGCCCCGTCCGCGTTCCCGAACCGCCGGGCCTGGCGCCGATCTTCGCGGACGAGGACGAGACGGAGTCGGCCGACCACGCCCCGGCGCCGATCCCGCGCGCCGCCGCCGAGCCGCCGGTGCTCCGCCCGGTCAAGACCGAGCCGCCGCCGCTGCGCGCCGTGGCCGAACCGCCGCGCGCGGCGCCGGCCGCGCCGGAGCCCACGCGCGCCGCACCGCCCTCGCCCGAAATGCCCCGTCCGGTACCGCCTGCTCCTGAGGCGCCGCGTGCGGCACCGCCGGTGATGGAGCCGCGCCGCGCGACGCCGCGCCCGCCGGAGCCGGTGCGTACCCCGGAACCCCCACGGCCCGCCGAGCCGGTCCGTGCGCCGGAACAGGTCCGCGCCCCCGAGCCGGTGGTGCGCCCGGAGCCGCCACGCGCCGCTCCGCCTGCGCCGGAGTCGCAGCCGGTCCACGTCGCCCCGCCGGTGCAGCCCGGACCCCGCCCGGTTCCCGCGCCCGATTCGCCGCGCGTGGCGCCCGCCGCCGCCCGCCCCGCCGAGCCGGCGCCGCAACGGGTGCCGCCGGCCGCGAGCGAGCCGCGTGTGCCGCCGGCTTCCGAGCCGCGGGCGCCTGAACCGGTGTCGCGTGCACCCGAGCCGGTGGCGCGGCCGCCCTTCGAGCCGCGCGTCTCCGCCCCGCCTCGCCCGGCGCCCGGCCCCGCTCCTGCCCCCACGCCGACCGCCGAGGCGCGGCCGGCGCCGCAGCCGTCCGATGCCGATCTCAGCGGCATGGCGCAGCGGCTGGAAGCGGCGCTGCGGCGCCCGCTCGGCCCGGCCGAGCCGCGGGTGGAGCCGCCGCCGCTGCGCACCGGGCCGGCGCAGCCGGAACGCGTCGAGCCGCGAGTCGAACCGCCGCCCGCCCGTCCGCAGGCCGCCGGCCGGCCGAAGGATGCGCCGGCCACCGAGCCGCCGCCGGCCCCCGCGCCGGCCGAAGCCAAGCCGCAGCGGCAGCCGCCGATCCCGGCGCAGTCGCGCTCCGTCTTTGACAGTCTGGAAGAAGAAATGGCGAACCTGCTCGGCCGCCCCACGGGCAAGGAGTGATGCGCGTTTCCAGTGCCCTGCGCACCGTCCTCGTCGCGACCGCGCTGATCGCCCTTGGTGCCGCACCGGGTGCGGCGCAGGACATCAGCATCAATTTCGGCCAGGGCGCCGGCCTCACCGAACGCGTGCTTCAGCTCATCGCGCTGATCACCGTTTTGTCGCTGGCGCCCTCGATCCTGGTGATGGTGACCTCGTTCACCCGCATCGTCATCGTGCTGTCGCTGCTGCGCACGGCTTTGGGCACCGCCACGTCGCCGCCCAACACCGTGCTGATCGCGCTCGCCTTGTTCCTCACCGCCTTCGTCATGGGCCCGACCTTCCAGCAGGCCTACGACCAGGGCATTCGCCCGCTCGTCGGCAACGAGATCGAGGTCGATCAGGCCTTCGAGCGCGGCGCCGAGCCGTTCCGCGCCTTCATGCTGAAGAACGTGCGCGAGAAGGATCTGCAGCTGTTCATCGATCTGTCGCGCCAGCCGCGACCGGAACGCGCCGAGGACCTGGCGCTGCGGATCCTCGTTCCCGCCTTCGTCATCTCCGAGCTCAAGCGCGCCTTCGAAATCGGCTTCCTGCTGTTCCTGCCCTTCCTCATCATCGACTTGGTCGTCGCCTCGGTGCTGATGTCGATGGGCATGATGATGCTGCCGCCGGTCGTGGTGTCGCTGCCGTTCAAGCTGATCTTCTTCGTGCTGGTCGACGGCTGGAACTTGGTCGCAGGCAGTCTGGTGCAGAGTTTCGGCACCTGAGGACCGCGCGCAGCGGCTGAATCAATTTCCCAGGACGTCAAGACAAGTCTTTGAACGACCGGCGCTTTTATGCAGCCGGCCGCGTCTTCAGCGCGCCTGCGCGGTGCGCTGGCGTTCGCTGTTCAGGGCCGCGCCCGCGCCGTCGGCCGGCTGCGGAGCCGGCGCTGCCGGCGCCGCCTCGGCTTCCGGCGCCGGCGGCTCGCTGTCGGGATAGCGCGCCCGCAGCTCCCGCAGGAACCCGTTCAGCGTGTCGATCGCCGACACCTCTCTCGCGACGTCGCCGAACTCGGCGCTTTCGGTGCCCATCGGCGCGGTGATCACCTCGAATGCCCGGGCGTCCGGGCCATCGGCCATCTTGCCGGCGTAGCGCCCGCGGAACCGCTCCATCCCGAGCGCGTCCTCGCCGAGCGCATACCCGATCGCGGCCCGCATCACGTCGGCGCGTTCCGCCGCGGTCAGCGGCGCGAAGTCATTCCAGCGGTCGCCGTAGAGTTTCTCGATCGCCTCGGCCGCTTCGCGCCAGCGCCGCGCCGCCCACAACACGTCCGCGCGCAACAGATCGACTTCGCGACCTTGCAGATTGGCCGCCACTTCGAGCGCCAGGTCGTGACGCCCCGTATCCGACAGTGCCCGTGCCTCCAGCAGGAGGCGCCGGTTGCGCAACTGGTTCGACAGATTCGCCACCCGCGTCGCCCGCAGCACCTGCACGGCGCGATCCGGCTTGCGGTCCATCAGGTAGATGGTGGCGAGCCGTGCGGCGACCTGCGCCCGCGCCGCCCCCTCGAGGCGATGATCGACCTGGTGCTGCAGCAGCTCGGCCGCCTGCTCGAGCAGGTCGACGGCGACCAGGCGGTCCGCAAGGCGCCGGATCATCTCGTCGCCCCGCCGCCCGATCGGCGTCAGCTCGCGGAAATCGTAGAACAGGCTCAGCGCCTCGATCGGCGGGATGTCGTCGCCCTTCGCGCTGAGGAACAGCGTGCTGAAGGTCTGCGCCGCCTCCTCATGGATGCGGCGCGTGAAGGTCGAATCCGGATGCGCCGCCAAAGCGGTCTTCATCACGTAGAACGCGTCGCGGAACCGGCCTTCCTCCGTATAGAGATGGGCGAGCAACTGGAGCGCCTCGACCTCGGTCTCGTCGCCGCGCCAAGTCGCGGTCAGCTGCTCCAGTTCGGCGATCGCTTCTTTCGGCTTCAGGTCACCGAGCGCCTGCCGCAGCACCATTTCGCGCAGCCGTCCCTGCGCCGCCGCCGCCCGGTCGCCCGATTCCGCCGCCGCCCGGTAGGCCGCCAGCGCGTCCATCGTCTTGCCCATGCCTTCGGCCAGGCGGCCGCTCAGCACGTTCATCGCCGGCTGCAATTCGCGCGGAATGCCGAGCATTTCCAGCTCGGTCATCTGCTCGCTGGCATCGCCAAACGCCTTCACCTCGATCGAGGCGCGCACCGCTTCCTTCAGATAGGCCCGTTGCAATTCGACCGGCAGCGTCCCGACCGACGCGGCGGCCATGCGGAAGCCGGCATGGGCATCGCCCCACTTCCCCTGCCGCGCATGCGCCAGCGCCCGCCACACCAGGGCGTCGTGCTGGTTGCCGACGGCGGGATTGTTGAGATCCTCCAGCGCGTCCTCGGGCCGGTACATCATCAGGCTGGCGATCGCGCGCATCACCAGCGGCGCCGGGTTTTCCGCGTTCGGGCGCTGGTCGGCGATGGTCGCGTCGAGCACGCCCTTCGCTTCCGGATAATATTCGCGCGCCATGTAGAAGCGCGCCAGTTCGAGCCGCGCCGGCGCCCGCGTCGATTCCGACGCCTCCGCCGCGATCCGCGTCAGTTCCGCCTGCCGGCGGTTGAACTCTGCCTTGCGGTTCTCGGCCCAAGCTTGCGAATCGAACAGCATCGGCCCGGGGCCGTTCCGGCGCCGCGTGCCGATCATCGGCGCCGACAGCGTCAGCCCGCCCGGGCGCGAGATCACGACCTTATCGGGAACGAGCTCGGCATGGATGTCGTCGGCGAGCGGCTGCACCACGACGCCGTGGGTCGAGGCCAACGCCCGGAACTCGACGAAGTCATGGCTGTTGAGCAGGCCGCGCGCCGGCCCGCCACCGGTCACGACCAGCAGGTGATCGCCCACATCGGGATCTTCGAGCTTATGCAGCTTGCCCGGCTCGTCGAACGGGATCGACACGGTCGGCCGTCCCTGCGCCACCGAGTTGCGGCCGATCGTGAGCGGGCGCGTCGGCTCGACGACCGTGTCGCCGAGAATGATGGTCCAGGTGTTGTTCTCCGTTGCGGTGCTGAGCAGGCGCGGACGCGCCAGCCGGAGACGCACCACCTGCCCGGCGCCCGAACGCGCCACCGTCGCGTGCCGGATCGTGCCGCTGGTCTCGCCGGTCAGGCCGCTGACGTCGATCGGAACGGCGCTGTCGACCACGATCCACAGCGCGTCGGCACGGCGAAACACCGCCGCCGCGGTCGGGGTCGAGAACGGCAGAAGGATCCGCAACGTGTCGCCCTGGCGGCGCAACGTCGCCATCACCGCATTGCTGGACGCCGGCGGCGCCGCTTCCGCCGTGGCCCCGGCGCCGTTGGTCTTCGGGGTGTCGGCGGCCGTACCGGCCCCGGCGACCGCGTCGCCGGCCGGCGCGGTCGCCGCGGCCGGCGGGGCCGGCGCAGGATTGGCGGACGCGGCCGCGTTCGCCGCCTTGGGTGCTTCGGTAGCTGGCGCCGTTGCGGGCGGCGCCGTCGCCGGCGGCGCGGCCGCCGCATGCTTCTCCTTGGGCGGCGCCGCTTCGCTGGCTTTCAGCGCCGGCGGCACCGTGGCGGGCTCCGCGCGCGGCGCGAAGCTGCCGCCGTCGCCGCTGATCCCGGCGACGTCCACCACGAACGCGTTCTCTTCCCGGAAGGTCCGCACGTCGACCTTGCCGAGGAAAGTGAAGTGTACGGTCACGTCGTTTTCGGTCGATTCCGCCATCACCTGCGCCACCGTGGGCGGCAGCGCCGCGTGAACGTCGGCGAAATCGAAATTGAGCAGCGACTCGAACTTCAGCGCCAGCGTGTCGCCGCGCCGGTCGACCGAGACGGGGACCGGGCCCGGCAGGTCGAACACGTAGCGGGTGAAGGTCGGATGCGAGCCGACGCGGACGCGGATCGGCTCCATCCGCTTCTGCCGCGCCAGCTGTTCCTGGATGCGGATCTTGCGCTCCGCCTCGCGCGCACGCCGCGCCAGTTCCTCGACGACATCCTGCGGCAGGCCGGGCGGCAGGCCCTTCCACGTCTCCGGCAACAGGTCGACGAACAGGCGCTCGCCGGCCGCCATCGAATTGACCGTGACGCGGCGGCTCAAGGCCAGGCGCACCGCGGTGCCGTCGGGATCGCGCCGCGCCGCGCTGACATAGCCGGGCGCGAGCTGCGACAGGCGATCGACCGCGATGTCGACCGGCTTCTTGAAGGAAATGACCAGAATGCCGTTGGCGAAGCGCACGTCGGGTTCGACGTCCTCCGCCAGATGGAACACGAGCCGGGTAAAGCCGTCGCGTGTCGTCGCCGACACCTCGCCCCGCACCGGCTGCGCTGCGACGGTTGCCGGGCTTGCCGCCCACAAGAACGTCGCCAGCAGCAGCGGACCTCCGATACGGATGCTGCGAACCGCCCTGCGCCAGAGCGGCGCCCTTCCGACTTCCGGTGCGATCACCGTTGCGCGCGCGATCTCTCCGCTCACGACGTCACGTCCAGCTTCTCGGCGCGCACGAAGGCCGGGCATCCGTGCGCACTCACCTCAGCTCAAAACGCCCCAGCCCATCCTGGGCGGCAGATACGACACGTGACGCCGCCGGACCTTCGACCGCGAATCCTTCGCGATCGCCGGGTGACCCTATCCGCCGGCCTTTAATACCGCCTTAAGCCTCGCCTATTGAACGCTCGGCCGGCCCTCGATCTTCGGCAGCTCGGCCGCGGTCTGCTGCGGCTTGTCGGCGCCGTCGGAGCGCTTGGCGAGCTCGATGGTCAGCTTTTCCGCCGCTTCCGGCGTCATCTGCCCCATGATGTCGGCCATCCGCCGCGGATTGATCTGGGTCGCCACCTCGACCAGGACCTTGAGATCGAGCCGGTCGAAGATTTTCGCCGCGTCCTTGGCCTTCATGTTCTCGTACATGGTGACCAGGCCCTTGTAGCGGGCAACCTCGGCTTCTTCCCGCTTCTCGCGCTCGGCCGCCGCCTTGGCCAGGCGCGTTTCGATTTCCTTGAGCTCGTTGACGCGCCCCTCGAGCCGCTTCTCGGCCGCCTTCAGCATGCCGTTGCGGATCTCCAGTTCGCGCCGCTGCGCTTCGAGCTCCTGCCGACGATCCTGCAGCCGCTCGAGAATGGCCTTTTCCGCCGGCGACATCGGCTGGCTGACATCGACCGGCCTGGTCTCCGACAGCACCGGCTCGGTGCTACCCGGCGCGGCGGCCGCATCGGCCGGCGCCGCGGCGCCCTGTTCGGGCTTCTTCGTCGTGCCGGTGATGTCGCCGTCCTCGAACAGGCTGATGACTTTCGGCAGCGGCGGCGCCGGCATCGCCGGCTCCGCCTGCACGGCCCGCGGCCCGGGGAGGACGTAGCCGTCCCCGCCGATCAACGCCGCCGCCTTCAGCACGAACAGCGCGCCGGAGGCGAAGACGATGACCGGGATCAGGCGGACCTCGACCCCCCTTACTTTCATGCTGCGACGCCCTGGATCCGTGCCCGCGACCGCGCGACGAAGGCTTCGGCGCTGGCGAGAATGGCATTGGCTTCAGGCACCGCGACCGTTTCCGACGACACAGGCTGCGGCGCCGGCCGCGCGGCCGCGACGATCTTCACCAGCTTGTCGAGCACGCTCTGCCCGGCCACGATCTGCCGGTCCATGTCGGCCGAGAACCGCTCGGCGGTGCGCAGCCGGTCGCCGAGGTTTTCGTCGCATTCGCGCACGGTGAGCTTCAGCCCGGCGATCGCCCGCTCGGCCATTTCCGTCGCGGAGATCAGTTCGGCGATGGTCGCCTTCAGCGTGGCCTCGTCCGCCTTGAGCCGCTTCAACCGCGTGTTCAGCAGCCAGCAGTAACCAATCGTGAGCAGGAGCAAAACCGCAACCAGCCCCTCGATCATCAGCCCCAACCCGTTAGTCACGATACCTCCATTCGATTTGAAGTCTCGTCCGCCTTTTCGAACATGGCGAGCGTTGTTATTGGCTTGCGCAGCGGCTTGGCGACGCGCACGGCGACGCGGTCGCCGACCCGTCCCATCCGTCCTTCCGTCAATGTCACGTCGCCGCAACGGACGGCGACGAGCGCATCGGGCTTCACGTCGAGCGGCAGCGTGTCGCCGATGTGCAGCGACATCAGCTTCTTGAGCGAGAACTCCGCCTCGAACAGCACGGCCTCGACGGCGATCTCGGCCTGGGCGATCTCGGTCGCGAGATGGCCTTCCCAGATCGGGTCGCGACCGAACTTTTCGCCCATGAACATCTGCAGCAGCACGTCGCGGATCGGCTCGATCGTCGCGTAGGGCAGCAGCAGTTCGATCGTGCCGCCGCGATCCTCCATGTCGATCCGCAGCCGCACCAGGATGGCGGCATTGGCCGGGCGCGAGATCGCGGCGAAGCGTGGATTGGTTTCCAGACGGTCGATGGTGAAGGTGACCGGCGACAGCGGTTTGAACGCGAGCTCGGCGTCGGCGAGCACGAGCTCGATCACCCGCTTCACCAGGCTGGTCTCGATCGTCGTGTAAGGACGGCCTTCGATGCGGATCGCGGTCTGCCCGCGGCGGCCGCCGAGCAGCACGTCGATCATCGAATAGATCAGGCTGGAATCGATCGTGCAGAGGCCGAAATTGTCCCACTCTTCGGCCTTGAACACCGACAGGATCGCCGGCAGCGGGATCGAGTTCACATAGTCTCCGAACCGCACCGACGTGATCCGGTCGAGCGAGACCTCGACGTTGTCCGAGGTGAAATTGCGCAGCGTCGTCGTCAGCAACCGGACCAGCCGGTCGAAGACGATCTCGAGCATCGGCAGACGCTCGTAGGAGACCATCGCCGAATCGATGATCGCCCGGATGCCCGAATTCTCGCTCAGCGAGATGTCGGACAGGCTGAAGCCGAGCAGGCTGTCGATTTCTTCCTGGTTGAGGATGCGTTCGGCGCCGCCCTTGGCCGACTGCACGAACTGGCTGCCGTCCTCGATCATGGCCGCCCATTGGGCCGCCATCTCGTCGCCGTCGCCACCCGCACCCGGCATGCTCGCCGGCGCGTCGCCGCTTTCTTCCAGCGCCAGCCCCCACTCGGCGGCCAGCGCGTCCTGATCGATGTCGCTATCGGCCATCGCTTGCCCGCCTATTGGACGACGATTTCCTTGAACAGGATGGCGTTCACCCTGTTCGGCGCGATGGCGGCATTGACCCGCCGCGTCAGCTCTTCCTTCAGCCGATAGAGGCCGGACGAGCCTTCGAGATCGGTCGGACGCAGCTCACGCAAATAGGTCTGGAACGCATCGGTCACCCGCGGCATCACCGGCTTGATCTGCTCAGCGAGTTGCGCGCTCGGCAGGTCGAGCACGGCCTTGACCTTCAGATAGTGCGTGCGGGTATCGCCGGGGCTCGACAGGTTGACCAGAACCTCCGGCATGTCGAGGAAGATCGCGGGCGTCTGCGCGGCGACGGAGTCGGTCTTCATCTCGTCTTTCGACCCGCCGCGCAGCAGCACCGCCGCGGCCGCGCCGCCACCGAGCACGACCACCGCGGCCGCCGCCGCGATGATCACCTTCTTGGACAGCAGCTTCTTCAGCTTGCCGCCCGAGGCCGACGCCGCTTCCTGTTCGTCGGTCTCGTTCGCGCTTTTGTTGTTTTCCGCCATCACCTGCCCCTGGACCCGTCCGTCTGCGCGACGGTGTCCCCTCGCTGCGACGCGGTCGTGCACTGCGTCGTCGCGGAGAAACTTAGAAAACTATGGTTAACGAAACCTTTCCGCGGCCGGTTTTGCCGGGCAAAGCGTTAAGGCCTCGTCAACACATTGCCGACCGGTCCGGAAAATCCCCGGCGCTTCAGGCGTTTTGCCGGTCGGGCCGGCGCCGGGCCCCGCCCCGCCTGGCCCGCACGCCCCCCGCCCGGCCCCGGCAATTTCTGCCGGAGAGGCCGGATCTGCCGGCGCAAATTGCCGCCCGGCGCCGTTTTCATGGTTAGCAAAACGTTGATTTTGCTCGATTTCCGCCTCTGGCACGGCGCCTGCACTACTCCTGGCGACGCCGCGGTTTGGGAGAATCGACGACGTCGCTGGTCCGGACCCGTTTGGGAGAACGGGGACGGGCGAATGGGGAGCATTGTGATGGAGAACACCCATCTCATTCAGCTCTCGCGGCAGGTCGCCCTGCGGCGGGAACTGGACGTGATCGCGAACAACATCGCGAACATCAACACCGCCGGCTTCAAGGGCGACGGTGCGATGTTCGAACAGTATCTGATGCCGGTGGCACGGGCGGAGGAGTTCGCCCGACCCGACCGACAGCTCAGCTACGTCCAGGACCGCGGCAGCTACATCAATGCCGCGCAGGGCGCGCTGCAGCAGACCGGCAGCCCCCTCGACGTTGCCATCGACGGCGAGGGCCTGTTCGTCGTCGCCACGCCCCAGGGCGAACGCTACACCCGCGCCGGCGGCCTGCAGATCAACGCCGCCAACCAGCTCGTCACGGCCGACGGACACCCCGTCCTCGGCGACGCCGGGCCGATCCAATTCCAGGACCGCGATCGCGACATCACCATCGGTCGCGACGGCACCATCTCCGTGCCCGACGGCATCCGCGGCCGGCTCCGGGTCGTCACCTTCGGCAGCATGCAGGAACTGGTGAAGGAAGGCAGCGGCCTCTTCGTCGCGCCGGACGGCGCCGCCCCGCTGCCCGTCGCCAATCCCCGCGTGGTGCAGGGCGCGATCGAGCGCTCGAATGTCGAGCCCGTGACCGAGATGGCGCGGATGATCGACGTCACCCGCACCTACACCATGATCGCTGGGATGATCCAGCAGCAATCCGACATGCGCCGCACCGCGATCGAGCGGTTGGCCGACGTGCCGCTCTGACGGCGACATAGGAGACGAACCGATGCGCGCACTCTACACCGCCGCCACCGGCATGATGGCCCAGCAGACCAACGTCCAGGTCATCTCCAACAACATCGCCAACATGCGCACCACGGGCTACAAGCGCCAGCGCGCCGAATTCCAGGACTTGCTCTACGAGCACGTGCGGCGCGTCGGCATGCAGACGTCCGAGCAGGGTAACCTGGTTCCCGTTGGCGTCGAGATCGGCTCCGGCGTCAAGACCGTCGGCACGCCGCGCATCATGACCCAGGGCGCGCTCTCGCCCACCGGCCGCGAGCTCGACATCGCCATCCGTGGCGAAGGCTTCTTCCGCATCGAGCTGCCCGACGGCCGCATCGCCTATACCCGCGACGGCTCGTTCGAGCTCGACGACCAGGGCCGCATCGTCACTGTCGACGGCTATCTCGTGCAGCCCGGCATCACGATTCCGCCGAATGCCAGCGACCTGACCATCAACGCCCAGGGCCAGGTCTCGGTAATGATGCCGGACAATGTCCAGCCGGTCGTTCTCGGCCAGATCGAGCTGACCCGCTTCATCAACAAGGCCGGCCTGCAGGGCATTGGCGACAACCTCTTCATGGAAACCGCGGCCTCCGGCGCGCCGCAGGACGGCACGCCCAACACCGAGGGCTTCGGCGATTTGCAGCAGAAGAATCTCGAACAGGCCAATGTCGAGCCGGTCACCGAGATCTCCGACCTGATCTCCGCCCAGCGCGCCTACGAGATGAACGCCAAGGTCGTCAGCGCCACCGAGCAGATGCTGTCCACCACCTCCAACATGAGCCGGTGAGGACTTAAGCGATGCGCCACGCATACGGACTGCTCCTTCTGCTGGCCCTCGGCGGCACCCCCGCCCTCGCGGAGACCGCCGGGGCCACGCAGCCGCCGGTGCTCAAGAGCGCCGTCACCGTCACGGGCGACCTCGTCCGCATCGGCGATCTCGTCAGCAATGCCGGCGCGGTCGCCGACAAGGCGATCTTCCGCGCGCCGGATCTCGGCCAGACCGGAACCGTGCAGGCGCATCGCGTACTCGAGGCGATCCGCGCCCACGGTCTCGCCAACCTGCAGACCGGCGGCATCAGCGAGGTGCTGGTGACGCGCGACAGCCGCGTCATCCCGGTCTCGGAGATCGAGTCCCGCATCGCCCGGGCAATCGCCGAACAATACGGCATGCGCGATCCCGATATGCTCGCCGTGACGCTCGACCGCGGTGCCGAGCCGATCCATGTCGAGACCCGCGTCACCGCCGACCTCGTCGTCTCGCGCGCGGTCTACGACACCCGCTCGAACCGCTTCGACGTCACCTTCGAGATCCCGGGCAGCGCCGCAGCGCAGCGTTTGCCGCTGCGCTACACCGGCATCGCGCTCGAAATGGTCGACGCGATCGCGCTCGCCAAGCCGCTCGGCCGCGGCGACATCATCCGCGACGCGGACATCCTGGTGGAGCGGCGGCCGAAGGCGGATCTCGGCACCGACCCGATCACCAACCGCGACCAGGTCCTGGGCCTCGCGCTGCGGCGGTCGATGCGCGCGGGACAGTTGCTGCAGCGGACCGACCTGATGAAGCCGGAACTGGTGCTGCGCAACGAGCCGGTGACGATCGTCTACCGCACCCCCGGCATCAGCCTGACGATCCGCGGCAAGGCGCTGGAGACCGGCACGGAGGGCGACATCGTCAACGTCGTCAACGTGCAGTCGAAGCGCACCATCCAGGGCACTGTGACGGGCTACGGCCATGTCAGCGTGTTCACCCCGGCCCGCCTCGCCGCCAGCCAAGCCCTTCCCACCGGCCGCGCCGCCGGCGCCCGCACCGAGTGACAGCCATGATCATCACCCACAACACCGCCCTTCGCCTGTTGAAGCTCGCTGGCGTCGCCGGGTTGGCGGCCGCGCTCGGCGCCTGCTCCGCGATCGACCGCCTCAAGAATGTCGGCGAAGTCCCGACCCTCTCGGCGATCGACAACCCAACCGCCCAGCCGGGCTACAAGCCGGTGCAGATGCCGATGCCGGCGCCGCAGGCAGCCTCCTACAGCCCGAACTCGCTGTGGCGGAACGGATCGCGCGCCTTCTTCAAGGACCAGCGCGCGCACCAGATCGGCGACATCCTCACCGTCAAGGTGAAGATCACCGACAAGGCCGAGATCGAGAACGAGACCGAGCGCAGCCGCGTTTCGAGCGAGAATTCCGGCGTCAACGACTTCCTCGGCAAGTCCAAGCTGCCGATCGTCAACAGCGCGCTGCCGACGACGCTGATCGACACCACCTCCGCCAGCGTCAGCGACGGCCGCGGCTCCGTGAACCGCAAGGAGCAGCTGCAGACCAACATTGCCGGCGTCGTCACGCAGGTCTTGCCCAACGGCAACCTGGTGATCGAGGGCAAGCAGGAGGTCCGGGTCAATTTCGAGGTCCGCGAGCTGATCGTCGCCGGCATCGTGCGGCCGGAGGACATCGAGAGCGACAACACGATCGACTCGACCAAGATCGCCCAGGCCCGCATCGCCTATGGCGGCCGCGGCCAGATCACCGACGTGCAGCAGCCGCGCTACGGCCAGCAGGTGCTCGACATCCTGCTGCCCTTCTAAAAACCCGCGCTCCCCGCCAGGTCGGATCCGGACCGCCCTGGTGAAAACGGACACGGCCCTCGGCAGCTCCCCGCCGAGGGCCGTGTTCCCATTGAACGTCGGGCTGAGCCCGTGCGCTCAGTCGTCGCGATAGACCCGTTCCCGCCGCTCGTGGCGTTCCTGCGCTTCGATCGAGAGCGTTGCGATGGGCCGGGCTTCCAACCGCTTCAACGAGATCGGTTCGCCCGTCTCCTCGCAATAACCGTACGTTCCGTCCTCGATCCGCTGCAGCGCGGCATCGATCTTGGCGATCAGCTTGCGCTGCCGGTCGCGGGCCCGCAGCTCGATGGCGCGGTCGGTTTCCGACGATGCGCGGTCGGCCAGGTCGGGATGGTTCTGATTTTCGTCCTGCAGGTGCTGAAGTGTCTCGCGGCTCTCCCTCAGAATCTCTTCCTTCCAATTGAGGAGCTTCAGGCGGAAGTACTCCCGCTGACGCTCGTTCATGAAGGGCTCTTTGTCAGTAGGCCGGTACTCTCTGTCCTTTTGCGCAAGCATGCACTGCAACTCCGTGCACAATGCGAGTCTCCCCCTCGCGGAGCCCGCTTATAGTCGGCGGGCATCACCGGGACAACTCGGAAGTGCGTAGGCAAATTGTCAAAGAAGCGGCATCGCCGGCGCGGGATGCGGCGCCTCATCATTGCAATGCAGCAATAGATTTCCGGCGGTCAGGCGCGGAACTTTGCGAGTTCCACCGCGACGCGCAGTTCGATCTCACCCAATATGGCGTCGAGCTTGGGATCTCCGGACGATTCCTTAAGGTCATCGAGCGCGATCTGCAGCCGCACCAGCGCCCCCTCGGGCAGGGTGCCGCCGAGCAGGGCCAGCTTCAAGGCGTCGAGCGCGTCGAGCGCCGTGCGGCCGCGACGGACAGCGCGCCGGCGCCGTTCGCCGGTATCTTCGAACGCCTGCAGCGCAATCAGCGCGTCGATCCCGCCCACCGACCCGGCACTGCCCGGGGCGTTGGCCGCGGGCGGCGCCTGCCCTTCGAACAGCTTGAACCCGCCCGGCGCCGCGGCGCGGCGGGTGGATGCAGAAGCTGCGAGCGTGGCGCTGCCGGAAAGGCCGTGGATCCGCATGGAAGAACTGGGTACCGGGCGTTGGATGCCGTGAAGACAGGTTAAACCTGGACTTTCATGGTTAATGGGGCCTTAACACCGGGAAGATTTTGCCGTGCGGGAGGCAAGCCCTGCCCCTTGGGCCCCCGCCCTTCCCCAGTGATCCCAGTCTTTTCAATGCCTTAGCCCTCGGCGGCGTCTGGCACGGTCCTGGCATCGGAAACCGCGACCGAGAACGCCAAGGGAGCTGGTGACAATGAAGAGGTCGTGGACGAAGGGGATCGCCGTCGCGCTGGCGCTCCTCGGCTGGGGCATCGCGACGGAGGCCGAGGCGACCTCCCGCATCAAAGACCTCGCCAATGTCGAGGGCGTTCGCCAGAACCAGCTGATCGGCTACGGCCTCGTCGTCGGCCTCAACGGCACCGGCGACACGATCAACAACTCGCCCTTCACCCGCCAGTCGCTGCAGGCCATGCTGGAGCGGCTCGGCGTCAACATCCGCGGCGCGCAGCTGCGCACCGGCAATGTGGCGGCCGTGATGGTGACGGCCAACCTGCCACCCTTCGGCACCCAGGGCACCCGCATCGACGTCACCGTCTCCGCGCTCGGCGACGCCAAGAGCCTGCAGGGCGGCACCCTGCTGGTGACCCCGCTGCTCGGCGCCGACGGCAATGTCTATGCGGTCGCGCAGGGTTCCGTGGCGGTGATCGGCTTCCAGTTCGAAGGTGACGCCGCCAAGGTGGTCCGCGGCGTGCCGACCGCCGGCCGCATCTCCAACGGCGCCATCGTCGCGCGCGAGATCGATTTCGCCCTGAACCGGCTGGTCCAGGTCCGCCTGGCGTTGCGCAACCCCGACTTCACCACCGCGCGCCGCATCGCGTCAGCCATCAATGACTTCATCGGCGCCCCGACCGCCGAGCCGATCGACCCCTCGACCGTGCAGATCACCGTACCGAAGAAGTTCGAGGGCAATGTCGTTGCGCTCCTCACCGAGGTCGAGCAGCTGCAGATCGAACCCGACCTGCCCGCCAAGATCGTCATCGACGAACGCTCCGGCGTCATCGTCATGGGCCGCGACGTGCGCGTCTCGACCGTCGCGGTTGCGCAGGGGAATCTCACCGTCACGATCGGCGAAACGCCGCAGGTGAGCCAGCCCGCGCCGTTCAGCGAAGGCGAGACGGTGGTGGTGCCGCGCACCCAGATCAACGTCGCCGAGGACGGCAAGAAGCTCGCCGTCGTTCGCGAGGGCGTGTCGCTGCAGCAGCTGGTCGACGGCCTCAACGCACTCGGCGTCGGCCCGCGCGATCTGATCGCCATCCTTCAGGCCATCAAGACCGCCGGTGCCATCCAGGCCGACATCGAGGTGATGTGATGACCGTTCCGCTTTCGGTTCTCGGCGCCACCGCCACCGACGCTTTCAACAAGCTCGACGGCCTCGCCGCCAAGGCGAAGCCGACCGGCGACAAGGCCTGGGCCGCGGCCCAGGATTTCGAGGCCGTGTTCCTGCGCTCGATGATGGAGCAGATGTTCGCCGGCCTCGAAGGCGAAGGCCCGTTCGGCGGCGGCGAGTCCGTCGGCGTCTGGCGCTCGTTCCTCACCGACGAATATTCCAAGACCTTCGCCAAGGCCGGCGGCATCGGCATCGCCCAGCACGTCTACCAGTCCCTTCTCGCGGCGCAGGAAGGCAGCGCCGCTGCCCGCAGCCCTGTCCAGGTGGCCAAATGACCGCACTCGCCGTTCTCGAAGCTGCCCCCGTTCCCCGCGTCATCGACAGCGCCGACGATGCCGCTCGCCTGATCGACCAGATCATCGCCGCCATGGACGCGCTGGTCGAAATGGTCGAGGACGAAACCGCTCTCGTTCGCGCCGGTCGCCTCGGCGAAGCCGCGCAGCTCGAACAGAGCAAGAAGGAACTCGCTCAGCACTACCTGGTCAGCACCGAGCGCCTGAAGGCCAATGGCCGCTTCATTGCCGAGGCGCTGCCGGAGCGGCTCGAGCAGCTGCGCCAGCACCAGAACCAGTTCCACGCGGTGCTGCAGATCAATCTCGCCGTGCTCGCCACCGCCCACGCGGTCTCGGAAGGAATCATCCGCGGCGTCGCCCACGAGGTGCACCGCAAGGCGGCGCCGCAGACCTACGACACCAGCGGCCGTCAGGCTGCGCCGCCGCGCGCCGTGGCCCGCCCGGTGGCCGTGAGCCGCACGCTGTAAGGATCAGCGCTGCCGCGTTCCGCTCCGGCGGCCGGCGGCGCACTGCGTCGAGAAGCAGGCGGCGACAGCCGCCGCGCCGCTTTGCAACTGCAGGATTTTTTTGCTACTTCTGGCTGTGGAGCAGACCGAAACCGCACGGGGCGGGGGAACGGAATGCGTGGGGGATATTGCGCGGCCCTTCTCAGCGCCGCTTGCGTTTCGATCAATATCGGCGTCACCGACGCCGACATTGCGCGCGCAGACACCCCGAAATGGGGCCCGCATATCGACTTCGAGGGCCGCTGGGGCGAGAGCCGAGCGCTCGGCGACATCGGCCTGTTTGCCCCCCTCTGGCAGAACTGGGATTCCCTCC
>Ga0182741_1002743_pt1 | contig 19906 bp, 17 predicted proteins | sample eDN5th37CBELigOP_FD_128874 | JGI IMG/M metagenome (GOLD analysis project Ga0182741, IMG submission 128874) | Enriched Organic Plus compost microbial communities from Emeryville, California, USA - eDNA 5th pass 37_C BE-Lig OP (version 2) (version 2) ... | reverse complement strand
GTAAAACCCGGCTCTCTTCGGATCTCCAGCGCACCAAGCTGCCACAGGTCTGTCGAGACGAACTCGCCCTCGACTCCGGCGGCCCTCAACAATGGAACCCAACGGTTGCGATCTTCGGGTGAGCAGCTGATGATTACGCGATCCATATTTTCCATGTACCGCCCTATCCGATCGAGATTCACCGGATCATTGGTATCAGGCCTTATTCCACGCTCTAGGGCATCTATATGAAATGCACCCTCGAGATCGATATCGGGCCCACCAGCGTAAATTATAAGAGTATTTGTCAGCGTTTGCCCCGCAGTGCGCCTCAACCAAGTACTTACAGTTGCCCGGCTCGCGATAAGAAGCACAAGACTCACCGCACACCCCGAAGTCAGGACTACACGGGAAAACTCCTGCGTCGCCTTAACATAAAACGACAACATGACCAGAACCATGGCGGAGACTACGATCATATAAAGACACTTGTAAGCCGCACGCCGCGGATCCAAAAGAAGGTCGGAACGGTAAAGCCCCCCGTGCAGCCCAAACAAGAGGTAAAGCGGTGAAATGAGGGCAGCTTCTCCCCATGCAATATCAATATTGCCTAAGTATAGTTTTCCGACTACTAGGAATCCCGCATAAATCGCCGCAACGTCCATAATCATCATCATAAACGTGAGGCGCATTCTCTGCCGCTCACGAGAAGGAGCCAAAGGGCGATCAAGCTCTATGGGGCACGGGACCGTGCGGTGCACATTCATCGCGTTAGAGTCCTTCTTCCAGCCTCGCGCTAAGCGTCACCTGGCCAGACTGCGGGATTACATAGGATTAATCCTTCGGCAACCTTGATAATTCCGCTCCCTTCCGCAGACTCCTCGAGTGTCAGGTCCGCGCCACGTTTGCTACACTGCAACAGAAGGAGTACGCATCACTGCGGTGTCCAGAGAAAGCAGGGCCATTGCTCCCCACCCTTGTAATCCCGCCGTAACATCGCCATTGGGGGCGCGGCTGCCCCACCGTTGCGCGGAAACATGAACCTCACTCACCCCTGGCTTGACGACAGCGGCGACAAGCTGCGCGAGGAGTGCGGAATCTTCGGCGTCATCGGGGCGCCCGACGCGGCGGCGGCCTGTGCGCTCGGGCTGCACGCGCTGCAGCACCGCGGGCAGGAAGCGGTCGGCATCACCAGCTTCGACGGAGCCGAGTTCTTCACCCGCCGCGGGCTCGGCCACGTGGCCGAGAACTTCGCCACTGCGGAATCGATCGCCGCGCTCAAGGGCGCGATGGCGGTCGGCCACGTCCGCTATTCGACCACCGGCGGGTCTGGCCTGCGCAACGTGCAGCCGCTGTTCGCCGACCTGGCCAGCGGCGGCTTCGCGGTCGCCCACAACGGCAACATCTCGAACGCGCAGCACCTGAAGCGCGAGCTGGTCGAGCGCGGGGCGATCTTCCAGTCCACTTCCGATACCGAGGTGATCATCCACCTCGTGGCGACGAGCCGCTTCAAGACGATGCTCGACAAGCTGGTCGACGCCCTGCGGCTGGTCGAGGGGGCCTATGCGCTGATCGTGATGACCCCGCGCGGCATGGCCGCGGTGCGCGATCCGCTCGGCATCCGTCCGCTGGTGATGGGCCGGCTCGGTGATGCCACGGTGTTCGCCAGCGAGACGGTGGCGCTCGACGTGGTCGGAGCCGAGTTCGTCCGTCAGATCGAGCCCGGCGAGTTCGTCGAGGTGGACCCCGACGGCACGATGCGCAGCCATCGCCCGTTCGGCGAGGTCCAGCCGCGCCCGTGCATCTTCGAGCACGTCTATTTCAGCCGCCCCGATTCGGTGTTCAACGACCGCTCGGTTTACCAGTCGCGCAAGCAGATCGGCGTCGAGCTCGCGCGCGAGGCTCCCGTCGAGGCCGACCTCGTGGTGCCCGTGCCCGACAGCGGCGTGCCCGCCGCGATCGGCTATTCGCAGCAGTCGGGGATTCCGTTCGAGCTCGGCATCATTCGCTCGCACTACGTCGGGCGGACTTTCATCCAGCCGTCGGACGGCGCGCGTCACGCGGGCGTCAAGCGCAAGCACAACGCCAACCGCAAGCTCGTCGAAGGCAAGCGCATCGTGCTGATCGACGATTCGATCGTCCGCGGCACGACGTCCATGAAGATCGTCCAGATGATGCGCGACGCGGGCGCGCGCGAAGTCCACTTCCGCGTCGCCAGCCCGCCGACCGGGCACGGCTGCTACTACGGCGTCGACACGCCCGAGCGCTCGAAGCTGCTCGCCGGCCGGATGGACGTCGCCGCGATGTGCGAGTTCATTCATGCCGACAGCCTCGCCTTCGTGTCGATCGACGGGCTCTACCGGGCCGTTGGCCTGCCGGGCCGCAATGACGCCTGCCCGCAGTATTGCGACGCCTGCTTCACCGGAGACTACCCGACCACGCTGACCGACCTCGCGGAGCGGCGCCAGGCCGACGCGCAGCTGGTGCTTCCGGTCAACAAGGTCGCGTGATGGCCGGCGAAGGGCCGCTCGCCGGGCGCATCGCGCTCGTGACCGGCGCGAGCCGGGGAATCGGCGCGGCGACCGCGAGAGCGCTTGCCGGCGCCGGAGCCCATGTCGTCATCACCGCCCGCAACGCGCGTGGTCTCGAGGCGGTCGAGGAAGAGATCCACCAAGCCGGTGGCACCGCGACGATCGCCCCCATGGACCTGACCGAGGGCGATGCGATCGCGCGCCTGGCGGCGGCGATTCGCGAACGCTGGGACCGACTCGACGTGCTGGTGATCAACGCGGCGATGCTGCCGCCGCTGACCCCGGTGACGCAAATCGAGGCGAAGAGCTTCAACCAGGCGCTGACGCTGAACGTGCTCGCGACCCAGGCCCTGCTGGCGGCCTTCGATCCGCTGCTGAAACGCAGCGAACGCGGGCGCGTCATCGGCATGACCAGCAGCGTTGGTGCCGAGCCGCGGGCCTACTGGGGGGCCTATGGGGCGACCAAGTCGGCGTTCGACGTATTGCTGACCTGCTACGCGCGCGAGGTGGAGAATATCTCCAGGACCCACGTAGCGATCGTCGATCCGGGGGCAACGCGCACTGAAATGCGCGCGCGGGCCTACCCCGGCGAGGATCCGGCCAGCGTCAAGCCACCGGCCTGCGTCGGCGACAAAGTGGCGGAACTGCTCGCAGTCGATTTCGCGAGCGGGGCGCGCTTTCGCGTCGAGGCGGCCGACGGCGAGGTGCGGCTGGTCCGGCAACCTGCCGGCCTGGATGCCGGCGACGGGAACGCCCTTAACCAACGATGATAGGGCTCCGGTAACCACTCCACGGTCATCCTGTGGCGAGACAGGGGCGACCGCGCGAGGGACGCCCGCCAGCGAGGGACCACGATCGGATGAGCCTCCACAACACCCTCGGCCGCTACCACGTCGCGGCTCAGGAAGACCGGTCCGCGCCACGCACCAAGCTGGCCATTCCCGCGCAACTGCGTGCTTCCGGCGCGCGCGCCTTCCAGACGGTGGTCAACGACCTGTCGCTGTCGGGCTTCTCCGCGACGGCGATCACCCGCATGCATCCAGGCGCAGTGTGCTGGCTCACTCTGCCGGGACTCGAGGCGCTTCAGGCTGAGGTCGTGTGGTGGGAAAACAACACGGTCGGCTGCGCCTTCGCCAATCTGCTGAGCCCGATCGTGCACGACAACATTCTCGCACGCTATCGTGACGGCGGCGGCTACCGCGGCTAAGCTTCAACGCCTCACCAGCGTCACCTGGCTGACGGTGATTCCGCCGCCGCGGAAACCGCCTTCGCAATACATCAGGTAGAACCGCCAGAGGTCGCAGAACCGCCGGTCGAAACCGGCGGGCAATCCGTCCTGAGCGACGGCCGCGTCGAACCGGGCACGCCAGGCCTTGAGCGTCTCGGCGTAGTCCAGCCCAAAGTCCTCCTGGTCCTCCCAGCTCAGCCCCCGTTCCTCCGCCAGGCGGCGAAACTCGCTCGTCTTGATCAGCAATCCGCCGGGGAACACGTAGGCCTGGATGAAGTCCGCGTTGCGCGCGTAGCCTTCGAACAGCTCGTCGCGCATGGCGATGAACTGCAGCGCTGCGCGCCCTCCGGGTGCGAGGTTACGGGCTATGCAATCCATGAACGCAGGCCAGTATTCGCGGCCGAGCGCCTCGACCATCTCGACGCTCACGATCGCGTCGAACTGGCCGTCGACGTCGCGATAATCCTGCTTGCGGAAGTCGACGCCGCGATGGCGCGCCCGCGCCCATTCGAGCTGTTCGTCCGACAGGCTGATCGCCGTGACCTTGCTTCCTCCCGAGGCGAAGTGCTGCGCCAGCGCGCCCCAGCCGCAGCCGATCTCGAGCAGGGTCCCGGGCGTCCCGAGCCGTTCGACGAGGCGATCCCACTTGCGCCGCTGCGCCGCCTCGAGCCCGTCGTCGCTCCAGCGGTAGGCGCTGGAATAGCTCATCGTGGGATCGAGCCAGGCGCCGTAGAAATCGTTCCCGAGGTCGTAATGGGCGTGGATGTTCTTCTCGGCCTGGACCCGCGTGTTACGGTTCAGCCAGTGCAGCACGCGGCTGGCGGCGCGCCACGGCCCCTTGGCGCGGCCGATATCGCCAAGCGTCGCGGAATTGGCGGAGAATGCCGCGAACAGCGCGACCGGATCCGGGCTGGACCATTCGCCGGCTTCCCACGCCTGGTACCAGCCGACCGAACCGCTGGTCGCGAGCCGCACGAGCGCGCGCCAGTCGCGAATGTGGACTTCGCCCTCGAAGCCGGGGCGCCGCCCTCCGAGGCGCCGCACCGTCCCGTCGGGCATGTGGCCGAGGATCGCGCCCGCCTCGAGCCCGCGGTCGATCCGATCGAGCAGCTTGTGGAACCCCGGAGCACACAGCCGCGCGAGCAGGCCCGGCGCAAAGCTGAATCGCTGGCCGGCCTCGAGCAGCACGCTGCCCCGCGTTGCGCTCTCCCCCTTCATGCGGCCACTATGACTCCCGGCGCCCCGGGCGGCAAGCCGGTCGCGCTCCTAGGCGGCGTTGCAGGCGTCCGCCGGCAGGGCGACCGAGAAACGCGCTCCGCGTCCCACGAAGCGCGCATCGCCGAGCTGCCATCCGCCATCCGCTCGACGCTCGACGAAGGGTGCGCGCGCCCAGACGAGGAAAGCGTCGACGGCGCGGTCTCGTCTCCGGGCGGCGCCGAGATCGCACTGGTCGAGAGGCACGTCGCCGACCGGCTGCCCTGCGACGCGCCACAGGCCGTCACCGTCGCCGACGATCATGTCGCGGTGCCAGAAGGCCAGCGGCACCTCGTTGGCGATAGCGATTCGCGGATACGGTGCACTCAGGCGGGCGCGCTCCTCGGCCAGCCAGGTGATCGCGGCGTTGAGGCCGACGTAGGCGAGTGCCAGGGCCAGGGCGCCGCGAGCCATGGGCTTGCCCTCGCCGGCCTTTCGCTCGCGTCGGAGCGAGAGCCAGATCGCGAAACCGAGCCCAAGCCACAGCCACAGGTCGATGATGAACAGCACGTCGCCGTAGAACCACCGCTGGCTGAACGGCGAGAGGAAGCGGATGCCGTAGCTGTTGAGCCAGTCGAGCGCGGGATGCGTCAGGCAGGCGATGAGGCCGAGCCAGTAGAGTTGGCCGAACCGCACGGCTGCCCTTCCCTCCGGCCGCTTGCCCCTGCGTTGCTGCCAGCGGTCGAAGCCCCACAGGATCGCCGCTAGCGCCAGCGGCAGCAGCACCCAGGCGATCGGGCCGTGCGTGAGCCCGCGCCTGAGCGCGAGGCCCTGCGTGCCGAGCAGCATGCATACGCCGTCGACGTCCGGCAGGTTCGCGCCGATGACCAGCACCGGCATGGCCAGGCCTGTTCGGCGCTTGAGCCCAGCCTGTCCGATCAGTGCGCCGACGAGGCTGTGGGTAAGGTTGTCCATCGCCAGCCTTCAAGCGACTCGCGGCACCGGCGCCGGGGCCGGTCGAGGGTGACACAAGCGACAAATCCAACTCCGGGGTGTCGCCCTCGAAACTCCAGGATTTCCGCGTCTTTCGGGGGTCGAGAGCGACAGGATGGCTCGGAGAAGAAAACAAAATCTTGCTTCACAGACGAGCCACAAACTTACGCACACGCTGCTCGCCAATCGTTGCCCCGCTCCGTCCATTTGCCGAGATTGGCACAGTCCTAGGGTTGTAGGACAGCGGTTTCTCGCGCCAGAATCGTCGCAGGGTTCACACGAAGACACGAAGATGGCAGCGCTAGGCGATATGTCCGAGTAATCGTTGGCGACGCGCCGCAGGCCCTCTTTAAAGGACGCCTGGTTCAGGTTTTCAAAGAGTTTCGCACCAAGACGCTAAGGCGCGAAGGTGGGCGCCGTGCTGGCAGGCACGTAGTCGTTGACCAGGCGACGAGTCCCTTCCTTGAAGGTGGCGAGACCGAAGTTCATCAACAGGCCCAGTCGCAAGTCCATCAGGCGCAGATAGGTGAGAAGCTGCTTCGCATGGACAGGTGCGTGTCGTTCGGTTGACTTGATTTCGATCAGCAGCTTGTCTTCGACAAGCAGGTCGAACCGGAAGCCGTTTTCGATGATAATGCCGTCGTGCTCCACATGGACCGGTTGTTGACGCGACACCTGCAATCCGCGCCGCCGGAGGCCCTCAAACAGCAAAGCCTCGTAAACATTCTCGAGCAATCCCGGTCCGAGATCCCGGTGCAATCGGAACCCACGGTCAACACAAATCCGGGCGAGCTCATCGAGGTCCATTTCCCCGACTTTGCGCCTTGGCGTCTTTGTGCGAAACCCTTCTAAACCGGATCGGATGCAGTTCCCGAGACGGTCCAGGTCTGGCCCTTCGCCAGCAACCTGGCGAGACTCGTGTCGCGGCCTTCGCTGGCCCTGGTGTTCTGCTCGATCACCGCGCTCTCGAAGGTCGGCCGCGGGTCGTCATAGAGGACGCCGAGGGCCATCGGGAACGGCCCGAACGGCAGCTCGACCAGCATGTGCGCGATCGCGCGGTTCTTGACGTTGTGGACGATCACACCGGCCGCCTGCCAGTCGCCGTCGACGACGTCGACGACCTGCAAGGACAGCGTGTCGAGGTCGAGCGTGATGCCCTTGGTGCCGTTCGCGAACAGCATCGGCTCGCCGTCGACCAGCCAGAGCTGGCGGTCCTCGGCGCCCTTCGGCTGCGCGAAGTCGTTGAACACGTCCTTGTTGTAGACGACGCAGTTCTGGAAGATCTCGACGAACGCCGCGCCCTGGTGGCGATGCGCGGCCCTGAGCACGTCGGGCAGGTTCTTCGACACGTCGAAGCCCCTCGCCACGAACCGCGCGCCCGAGCCGAGCGCGAAGGCGCACGGGCTGGCTGGCCTGTCGACCGAGCCCTGCGGAGTCGAGGGGGTGGTGGTGCCGAGACGGCTAGTGGGCGAGTACTGGCCCTTGGTGAGCCCGTAGATCTCGTTGTTGAACAGCATGATCTGCACATTCACGTTGCGGCGCAGAATGTGCATCAGGTGGTTGCCGCCGATCGACAGGCCGTCACCGTCGCCCGTCACCAGCCACACGTCGAGTTCGGGATTGGCCAGCTTGATCCCGGTCGCGAACGCGGGCGCGCGGCCGTGGATCGTGTGGAAGCCGTAGCTCTCGATGTAGTACGGGAAGCGGCTCGAGCAGCCGATGCCGCTGACGAACACGGTCTTGGCCGGATCGGCGCCGATCTGCGGCAGCGTGCGCTGCACCGCCTTGAGGATCGCGTAGTCGCCGCAGCCCGGACACCAGCGGACCTCCTGGTCCGATTCCCAGTCCTTGAGCGTGGTCTGGATGGGGGTCATGTCGTTCATGGATTCACCTCGCTCTGCGGCGAGCGGTGCTCTGGGCGAAGCGAACCGTCGTCGTGGCCGGATTCGGGTTCGGGCAGCTGGCCCGGGTCGGCCGGCACTTCCCCGCCTTCGTTGCCCGGAATGCCGTCGAAGTACTTGCCGATCGCTGCTTCGAGCTCGGCGATCGAGAAAGGCTGGCCGCTGGTCTTGGTCAGGCTCTCGGCGTCGATCAGCAGCTGGTCGCGCAGCACGGTCTTGAACTGGCCGGTGTTCATCTCGGGGACGAGCACGCGGTCGAACCCGGCGAGCAGCGCGCCGAGGTTCTTCGGCAGCGGCCAGACGTGGCGGACGTGGATGTGGCTGACCGACAGGCCCCTGGCGCGGGCACGGCGGACAGCCTGGTGGATCGGGCCGAAGGTCGAGCCCCAGCCGACCACCGCGAGGCGGCCGGTGGTCTCGCCGAGGCAGACCTCCTGGTCGGGCACGGCGATGCCGTCGATCTTGGCCTTGCGCGCGTCGGTCATCGCCTGGTGGTTGGCCGGCGAGTAGTCGATGTTGCCGGTCTCCACGTGTTTCTCGATGCCGCCGATGCGGTGCATCAGGCCCGGGGTACCGGGTTTGATCCAGGGGCGCGCGCCCTTCGCATCGCGCTTGTAGGGGAGCAGCGTGTCGCCGGCGTTCTTTTCGGTCAGGAACTGCGCCGGGAACGGCTCGTAGCTCGCCGGATCGGGCACCTTCCACGGCTCGGCAGCATTGGCGATGTAGCCGTCGGTCAGCAGCATGACCGGTGTCATGTACTGCACCGCGATGCGGCAGGCTTCGATCGCCACTTCGAACGCGTCGGCCGGCGAACGGGCGGCGATCACCGGTAGCGGCGCGTCTCCGTTGCGACCGTAGACCGCCTGGTAGAGGTCGCTCTGCTCGGTCTTGGTCGGCAGGCCGGTCGAGGGCCCGCCGCGCTGCGAGTTGACGATCACCAGCGGCAGCTCGGTCATGATCGCAAGGCCCATCGCCTCGGTCTTGAGCGCGATGCCCGGGCCCGACGACGAGGTCACCCCGAGCTGGCCGGCGTAGGAGGCGCCGATCGCGGCGCAGATCGCGGCGATCTCGTCTTCGGCCTGGAAGGTGGTGACGCCGAACTCCTTGAGCCGCGCGAGGTGGTGCAGGATCGCCGAAGCCGGGGTGATCGGGTAGCCGCCGAAGAACATCGGCAGTCCGGCGAGCTGCGCCCCCGCGACGAGGCCGAGGCTGACGCTCTCGGCCCCGGTGATCGTGCGGTAGAGGCCGGGCTCGGTCTTGACCGGCGCGAGGTGGAACTGGCGCAGCGGCCCGGAAAGCTCGGCGGTCTCGCCATAGGCATGGCCGGCGTTGAGCGCGGCGACGTTGGCGGCGGCGATCTCGGGCTTCCTGGCGAACTTGACGTTCAGCCAGTCGATCAGCGGCTGGCGGTCGCGATCGAACATCCACAGCGCAAGGCCGAGGGTCCACATGTTCTTGCAGCGCAGCGCGTCCTTGTTGCCGAGGCCGAACGGCTTCACAGCCTCGATCGTCAGCGCCGAAATGTCGAACGCGAGCACGTCCCACCTGGCGAGGCTGCCGTCCTCGAGCGGGTTGGTCTCGTACTTCGCCTTCTCGAGGTTGCGCCTGGTGAACTCGCCGGTGTCGGCGATGATCAGCCCGCCCGGCTTGAGCGCGCCGAGGTTCACCTTGAGCGCCGCCGGGTTCATCGCCACGAGCACGTCGGGCGCGTCGCCGGCGGTGTCGATCTCGGTCGAGCCGAAGTTGATCTGGAACGCCGAGACGCCGAACAGCGTGCCCTGCGGCGCGCGAATCTCGGCCGGGAAGTCCGGGAAGGTGGCGAGGTCGTTGCCGGCGAGCGCGGTGGACAGGGTAAACTGCCCGCCGGTGAGCTGCATGCCGTCGCCGCTGTCGCCCGCGAAGCGGACCACCACCGCTTCCGGAGCCTGTGCCTGGGCCGGTCGTTCGGCCGCCAGAGTTGCCATCGCTTGATCCTGTTGGCGCTGCGGGGCGCCCGTCTTGTGCGGTTATGGGCCCGCGACGTAGGATTCCTCGTCGGTATCGGCAATTAAGTTTTTCTGTCGCGCAGGCAATGGTCGCGGTGGAAATACCCACTGGCGTTGCTATGCGAACGCCGCATGAGCGATCGCGATCCCACTCGATATCGTCCCTGCGTCGGCGTCATGCTGGTCAATCACGAGGGCCAGGCTTTCGTCGGCAAGCGGATCGACAACCGGGAAGGTGACTGGTGGCAGATGCCGCAGGGCGGCGTCGACGACGGCGAGGATCTCGACCAGGCAATGCTGCGCGAGCTCGCAGAAGAGATCGGCGTCAGCCCGGCCCACGTCGAGATCGTCGGCCGGCTGCCGGAGGAACTGTACTACGACCTCCCGCCGGAACTGGAGGGCAAGCTGTGGGGTGGCCGGTACCGCGGCCAGCGGCAGACCTGGTACCTTGCCCGGTTCACCGGCGAAGATCGCGACATCGACATTGCCGCCGACGACCATCCCGAATTCTGCGAGTGGAAGTGGGTCGACCCCGAGCTGCTGCCGGAGCTGATCGTGCCGTTCAAGCGCGAGGTTTATGCGGCGATCGTGGAGGGATTTCGCGATCGGTTGCCCAAGTCCGCTGACTGATCGCAACCTTCATCCCGAACCTGTTTCAGGGCCCGTTTCCCGGCAAGCGCGGAGCCTTCGGTTCAGGATCGACCATGCCACAAGGTGGCGCACACCCGGCCAGCTCCGTGGCTGCGGCGCGATGGGTCCTGAAACAGGTTCAGGATGACGAGCGGCGCAGGCGGGGTGGCGCTAGTTCTGCGTCACCACCGTCGACGGCGTGACCGCCTCGGCGGTCAGCACGGCCGATTGCGGGCCGCGCGCCAGCGCGGCGGCGAGCTGGCGGGTCTCGGCGCAGTCGTCGCCGCACAGCGATTCGAGCTGCGCGAGATTGCGACGGGCCTTGTCGATCGCGCCCTTCTCGATCAGCGCCTCGCCCTCGCCCGAGATCGCGGCGAAGTTGTTGGGATCGCGCTTGAGCGCCTCGCGGTAGTAATGGATTGCCTTGCCCTGGAGACCCTCGGCGCGCGCCGCCTCGGCGAGGTCGAGATAGATCTCGGTGTAGGCGGGGTCGACTGCCAGCGCCGCCTCGAAGGCGTCGATCGCCGATTGGACCCGCCCCTCGGCGAGCTCGCTACGCCCTTCCGCCGCCAGCGCGGCCGCCCGCGGGTCGGCCTGCCGCTCGGCTCCCTGGCCGGCGCTGGCGGTAACCGCGACCAGCAGCGACAGAGCAAGCGCAGCGGGAGTGTAACGCATCAGTAGCTCCTTGAGACCAGTCCCATCCAGATGGCGTGGATCAGCCATGAGGTCGGAAGCTATCATGGCTTTTCTAGACGTGCGATGAAAAATCCGTCCGTCCCGTCGCGGAAGGGCGTCAGGCGCGTCCCCGGCCCGCGCCGCTGTCCGAGCGGCAATTGCGGCGGATCGGCGGTCCACCCCGGATGGGCCGCGAGAAAGGCGCCCACCTGCTCCGGGCCTTCCTCGTCGAGCAGCGAGCAGGTGACGTAGACCAGCCGCCCGCTCGGCCGGACCAGCTCGGCGGCGACGTCGAGCAGGCGACGCTGGAGCGCGACGAGGCGCTCCACGCCGGGTTCGGTCAGCCGCCAGCGCGCCTCGGGACTGCGCCGCCAGGTACCGCTACCCGAACAGGGCGCGTCGACCAGCACCGCGTCGGCCCTGTCGCGCCAGACGGCGAGCGCCTCGAGCTCCTTTCCCGGATCGAGCAGCACGGTCGCGGCGACGAGCGCCCCCGCCCGCTCGGCACGCGGAGCGAGCCGGGACAGGCGGCCGCGATCGGTATCCGCGGCGACCAGGGTGCCCTGGTTGCGCATCGCGGCCGCCAGGGCGAGGGTCTTTCCGCCCGCACCGGCACACAGGTCGACCACGGTCTCGCCGGGCCGCGCGCCGACGGCCTCGCAGGCGAGCTGGCTGCCACAATCCTGGATCTCCACCAGCCCCTCGGCATACTCGGCCCAGCTGTCGACCTGCGTGCCGTGCGGCAATCTCAGGCCCTGCGCGCTCGGCAGCGGTTCTCCCGCCAGCGGCAGGGAAAGCGCCGCCCGGTCGGCCTTGAGCGCGTTGACCCGGATGTCGAGCGGGGCCCGATCCAGCAACGTCCGAGCCTCTGCGCCGTCGATCCCCGAGGCAGCAAGCCGTCCGGCGAGCCAGCCGGGGGCGACGCCGCCCTCGGCGACCGGCTCATCTCTTGCGATCGGCGCGGGTCCGTAAGCCGAGCCGTCGAACAGGGGCCGCAGCTCGGGATCCTCGGCCACCAGCCGGAGCATGGCTGCCCGGCCGCTCGGGGGTACCGGTCCGCAGGCCCGGATGGCGCGGAAGACCAGCTCGCGCACGGCCCGCCGGTCCTTGGACCCTGCAAAGCGGTTCGCCCGGAACCAGTCGGCAAGGATGCGGTCGGCCGGCGGGCCCAGCGCGAGCGCCGAATCGATGATCTTGTCGAGCAGACCGATCGCGGCCTCGACACGGGCGGCCGGCGTCATCGCTCGACTCCGCGGTTGGTACCAATGGTGGCACTGGCCGTGGAGCGACGGCGTGAGCGGATCGGACGGGGTACAGGCCTCATGGTTTGAACGGAAGCAGAGCGATTCCTGCATTGGAAGGGGGTTGATGCGAAGGGCGCATCAACTCGACCCCGTCATCCCGGCGAAAGCCGGGACCGCACGCCATTGCCACCCGCTTGTGGAACGAGGACCCGGCTTTCGCCGGGATGCCGGTCAGCGGGTCGGGTAGTTCGGGGCCTCGCGGGTGATCGTCACGTCGTGGACGTGGCTCTCGGAGAGGCCCGCGTTGGTGATGCGGATGAACTTGCCGCGCTTCTGCAGGTCCTCGATCGTCGCCGAGCCGGTGTAGCCCATCGCCGCCTTGATGCCGCCGACCAGCTGGTGGACCACGTCGCGCGCCGGGCCCTTGTAGGGAACCTGGCCCTCGATCCCCTCGGGGACGAGCTTCATCTGGTCCTTGATGTCCTGCTGGAAGTACCGGTCGGCCGAGCCGCGGGCCATCGCCCCTACCGAGCCCATCCCGCGATAGGCCTTGTAGGCGCGCCCCTGGTAGAGGAAGGTCTCGCCCGGAGCTTCCTCGGTGCCCGCGAGCAGCGAGCCGATCATCACCGTCGAGGCGCCGGCGGCGAGCGCCTTGGCCGCGTCACCCGAGGTCCTGAGGCCGCCGTCGGCGATGACAGGGGCATCGCCCGCCGCGCTGGCCGCTTCCATGATCGCCGTCAGCTGCGGCACGCCGACGCCCGCGACGACGCGCGTGGTGCAGATCGAGCCGGGGCCGATGCCGACCTTGATCGCATCCGCCCCCGCGTCGACCAGCGCCTTCGCGGCCTCGGCGGTGGCGATGTTACCGGCGATGACCTGGACCGAGTTCGAGAGCCGCTTCACGCGCTCGACCGAGCGGGCGACTTCCTTGTTGTGGCCGTGCGCGGTATCGATGACGATCACGTCGCACTCGGCGTCGACCAGCGCCTCGGTCCGCTCGAACCCCTTGTCGCCGACCGTGGTGGCAGCGGCGACCCGCAGGCGGCCGACGTGATCCTTGGTCGCATCCGGATAGAGCACGGCCTTCTCGATATCCTTGACCGTGATCAGCCCGACGCAGCGGAACGCATCGTCGACCACCAGCAGCTTCTCGATCCGCCGCTGGTGCAGGATGCGCCGCGCCTCGTCCTGGCTGACACCTTCCCTGACGGTGGCGAGATTCTCGCTGGTCATCAGCTCGCGCACCGGCTGCAGCGGATTGTCGGCGAACCGCACGTCGCGGTTGGTCAGGATGCCGCACAGCCTGCCATTGCCGTCGGTCACCGGGATGCCGCTGATCTTGTGGCGAACCATCAGCTCGCGCGCTTCGCCGAGCGTCGAATCCGGCCCGATCGTGACGGGATTGATGACCATCCCGCTCTCGAAGCGCTTGACCGTGCGCACCGCGTCGCACTGCTCCTCGATGCTCAGGTTGCGGTGAAGCACGCCGATCCCGCCGAGCTGGGCCATGACGATGGCCATCTCGGCCTCGGTCACCGTATCCATCGCGGCCGACAGCAGCGGGATGTTGAGGCCGATCTCGCGCGTCAGCCGCGTCTTCGTGCTGGCCTGGCTGGGGAGAACGTCGCTTTCGGCCGGCCTCAGCAGGACGTCGTCGAAAGTGAGGCCGGTCTCGATTTCCATGGATGCCACTTTACCTTGGGGGGAACGATTCGTGGCGGCCCATGTAAACGCGGTTTGCGGCAATCGCTAGTGGGCGTCCAGGTACAAGCGCCGGGCAGCCCAGCGACGGGGGCGGGAGCGATTCCACAAATGTCTGGGAACAGTTTGCTTTTGAACTGCCCGCGTGCGAACCGTGCGGCAATGAATGGACTTGTTGGTGGACAGGCGGTGCGTGTTGCGCTGCGCAATGCGACCGGCCCGGTGCACGAACGGCTCCACCGGGCTCCCTCTTTCGCAGCGCTGGCACGAGGCGAGCTGGCGCTTGCGGGCTACGCCGAGCTGCTCGGCCGGCTAGGCGCCTGCTACATCGCGGCGAGCGAGCACGTGCCGATCGCGCCGGCACGCCTTGCCCTGCTGCACGACGACCTCGCGGCGCTCGGCGTGCCACCCGCCCCCGCGCCGCGGCTCGCCGGGCCGCGAACCGCCACTGCGCGGCTCGGCTGGCGCTACGTGATCGACGGATCGATCTTCGGCGGGCGCGTGATCCATCGCCAGCTGGACTACCTGTTCGGCCAGGCAGAACGCGGGCGCCGCTTCTTCCGCGGAACACCCGGCGCGGCGCGGGACTGGCAGCGGCTGTGCGCGCGGCTCGAGCGAGCCGGGTCGGAACCCGAAGCGCGCGACGAGATCATCGCGGGCGCCCTGGCGGCGTTCTCTGCGCTCGAAGCCCTGATCGGACAGTCGGAGCCGGTCGATGCCTGACAATACCCCCGAACTCGACCTCAGCGCCTGCGAACGCGAACCGATCCGCATTCCCGGCTCGATCCAGCCGCACGGCCTGCTGCTGGCGGTGGACGCCGAAGGCGTGGTGCGCGCCGCCTCGGACAACGCCGAGGCGCTGTGGCGGCCCGTGCTCGGACACGCGCTCGGCGAGCTGTTCGACCTCGACCGGATGCCGTTCGACGCGGCGCGCTCCGCAGAGAATGCGCAGCACGTCGGCACGATCGAGGGATTCGACGTCTTCGCCCATCGTTCGGGCGAGCACCTGCTGGTCGAGCTCGAGCGGCGGGCCGACGCGGTCGGAACGGCCGAGGCGCTTGCCGGGCTGCTCGCCTCGGCGACCGCGATCGGCGAAGCGGCCGATCTCGGGACGGCGGCCGAGGCGGCCGCCGAAGCGGTGCGCACGATCACCGGCTACGACCGGGTGATGGTCTATCGCTTTCTCCCGGACGGCAGTGGCCAGGTGATTGCCGAGGCGCGCGAACCGACGATCGACCCGCTGCTCAACCACCGCTACCCGGCGAGCGACATCCCGCGCCAGGCGCGTGCGCTGTACCTGACCAACCGTATCCGGGTGATCGCCGACGTCGGCTACGAGCCGGTGCCGCTGCGCAGCCCCGGCGAAGCGATCGACCTCGGCGGGGCGCTGCTGAGGAGCGTGTCGCCGGTTCACATCCAGTACCTCAAGAACATGGGTGTCGGGGCCTCGGCCTCGGTCTCGATCGTCCACGGCGGCGAGCTGTGGGGCCTGATCGCCTGCCACCACATGACGCCGCGGCCGATCGGCCACGAACGTCGCGAGATGGCGCGCCACGTCGCGCTCTCGCTCGAAGGCGCGATCGCGCGGCTCGAGGAGGAAGCCTCGCATCGCGAAGCGCTGCGCCTGATCCAGCGGCGCGAGGAAGTACTGCCGTACCTCGCCGGCGCCGAGAGCCTCGGCGAAGGCCTCGCCCGGCACCCCGAGCGCCTGCTCGGCGCGATACCCTCGGACGGGGTCGCGATCCTGTTCGACGAGGAGCTCGTCACCCACGGCGTGACGCCTCCGCTGCCCGCGATCCGCGAGCTCGCCGGCGATGCCCTCGAGCGTTCGCGCTTGGTACGCGCGACCGACCGCCTCTCGGAAAGCTATCCGGCGGCAGCCGAGTGGACCGCCAAGGCCAGCGGGCTGCTCACAGCCGTGGTCTCGCGCCGCCCGGCGTTCGTCGTGCTGTGGTTTCGCGCCGAAGAGGTCGAGACGGTCAACTGGGCGGGCAACCCGCACGCGCCGGCAGACCGCGACGAGTCCGGCACGCTGTGCCCGCGGCGTTCGTTCGAGATCTGGGCCGAGCAGGTGCGCGGCCGGTCGCGCCCGTGGCGACCGAACGAGCTCGACGCGGCGCGGCAGCTGGCGGTGCGGCTGCGAGAGATCGCCGAGCGCAAGGCGCTGAACGACCTCAATCGCCATCTCGGCGAGACGCTCGAGGCCAGGGACGCGGCGCTCGAGCAGAAGGACCTGCTGATGCGCGAGGTGCACCACCGGGTGCAGAACAACCTCCAGCTGGTGACCTCGATGCTGCGGCTGCAGGAAAACGAAGTCGAGGACGCCGCCTCGCGCCGCCAGCTCGAACTGGCACGAGACCGGATCCAGTCGATCTCGGTGCTGCACCGGCGGCTGTGGCGCTCCGACGACCTCGAGCTGGTCAACCTCGAGAGCTTTTTCGCCGAGCTGACCGACGATCTCGCCAGCGCCTGGGGCGACGAGTGGCGCAAGCACATCGCGCGGGACGTGGCGCCGCTTCGCATCCCGGGGCCGAGCGCGCTGCTGCTCGGGCTCGTGGTAACCGAGTTGCTGACCAACGCGTTCAAGCATGCATATGACGGCGCGCCGGGTGCGATCGCGCTTTCGGTCGAGGAGCGCGGAAAGTCGCGGCTGGCGATCACCGTGGCCGACAAGGGGGTCGGGCCCGGTGCGGGGCTCGAGCGGTCGGGCAGCTTCGGCTCGCGGCTGATCCAGCGGCTCGTGGCGCAGCTTTCCGGGGAACTGGAAGTCGCCGATGCCCGTCCCGGGACGGCCGTGACGCTGGTGATCCCGCGCCCCAAGGCGAAGGACGCGGCATAACGGCGCGTGGCGTCACTGACCGACTTCGAGCAACCTGCCCTGCCCGGCGAATTTTCCGGCCTGGTAGTCGAGCACCGCCTGGCGAATCTCCTCTGCGCTGTTCATCACGAACGGGCCGTGCGCGACCACGGGCTCGCGGATCGGGTCGGCGTGGCCGAACAGCAGCGTGGCCCCGTCGGGTCCTGCCTCGACCGCGACCGAATCGCCGTCGTCATGGAACTCGACGAGATTCCATTGCTCGACCGCGGCTGAGCCGACCGCCGCGGCGCCGCGGGCGACGTAGAAGAAGACGCTGCGGCCGCGGGGTGCGGGAAGCTCGGCGCGGGCCTCGCCTGCGAGGCGCACGACGGCCATCGCCACGCCGGTGAGCGAGCGGATCGGCCCTTCCCGACCGTCGAACTCGCCCGAAATCAGCGCGAGCTCGCCGGCCGACCCAGGCAGCGGCCAGTGAAGAAGCTGCTCGCGCTGGAGCCCGGTGTAGCGCGGCGGGGTCATCTTGAGCCGCGCCGGCAGGTTGACCCACAGCTGGAGAATCTCGAGCGGGCCGCCGTCGCGCTTGAACGCGGGAGGCGACACCTCCGCATGGACGAGGCCGGCCCCGGCCGTCATCCACTGGACGCCGCCCGCGCCGATCACGCTCTCGTGCCCGCCGCTGTCGTAGTGCGCCAGCTCGCCTTCGAGCACGAAGGTCACGGTCTCGAACCCGCGGTGCGGATGCGGGCCGAACGGCAGCCCCCGGTTGTTCGGCGGATAGACCTGCGGGCCGTGGTGATTGAGGAACAGGAACGGGTCGACCTGCTCGACGCGGGGTCCGGGCAGCGGCCGCCGGGTGACGAGGTCGGCGATGTCGTCCCGGTATGCGGGATGTATCTGGGCGACGGTACGCATCGGTGAATGCTAGCAGCGCCCGCCCGGGCTGGCCACGCCAGCAACCGACAGCCGGTTTGTCGCGCGAGGCCCGCCGGTCTATTCAGCCATTCCCGCCGGCATCGAAGGACGTGAGCCCATGGCCCGCATGAACCTGCGCGCGATCAAGTTCTCCAAGGTCTACCCGATGTACGTGCAGAAGGTGGAGCGAAAGGGACGAACCAGGGCCGAGCTCGACGAGGTGATCGAATGGCTGACGGGATACGACGCCGCGGGCCTCGCCGATCAGATTGCGCGCGAGACCGACTTCGAGACCTTCTTCGCGGAGGCTCCGCAGCTCAACCCGAACCGCGACCTGATCACCGGCGTGATCTGCGGCTATCGCGTCGAGCAGATCGAGGACCCGTTCGAACGCCAGCTGCGCCAGCTCGACAAGGTCGTCGACGAACTCGCCAAGGGCAAGGCGCTCGACAGGATCAAGCGGGGCTGAGGCACCGTTGCGAGCTCACACTTCGCGGCACGCGACGGGTCCGGGCGATGAGCGCAGCTCTACGACACGGCCGAGCGGGTGATCGGCCAAGAGCTCGCTAGTCATAGCGCGCGAACGTGACCGAGATCTGGAAGTAACTGTCCACCGGCTGACCCTGCGCATCGAGCGCCGGTTCGAAACGGGGCTCCCGGCGCAAGCCGGTACAGTTCCTGCTTCCGAACTGACTGCTGCCCGGTGACGACTGGACCACGCATTCTGTCACGCGCCCGCGAGCGTCCACCTTCAGGCGCAACTGCAGAAGGCTGCTGATGCGCTTGAGGTTGGGCACCGCGGGATAGATGATGGCCTTGCGAAACCACCGCTGTGGATCGCGCATCACCGGGGGTGTGACGACGTGCTCAGCGTAGTCGCGGCCCCAGCCCCACGAGTCCATCAGCGCGGCTTCGCATTCCTCGAGGCGGCGCAGGGCTTCCACGAGCGGGCCAACGGCAAGATCCTTCGGCGCATATCCGACCACCCGCAGCTGCATCGTCTCGGCGGTCGGATCGAGCCGCGAGACGTGTGTCGCCATTTCCTCGTAGAAGAAGCCGAACGCGGCGGCCGGCCGATGAGCGGCGAGCAGGCTGACGCTCGGAACCCCGCCGAGCGTGCCGAGCACGCCGGCCTGATGGCGATCGTATCCCTCGCCATCCCAGCCGAGTTCGACCGATCGGACGGCGTTCGGCTCCCGGGCGATCTCGGAGCCCGCGACGGTGATTTCGACGGCGCTTCCCGGCCCGAACGTGCGCAATTGCACCGTCGAGGCCCCGTCGGCGCCTTCGACGGTGCGGTAGGCGCGGCAGCTTTCCGCGCTCTGCGCGTACTGCCATTCGCCATCCTGCGCGCCCGCGGGAACAGCGCTCAGGCCCGCAGCGGCGGCGGCGATGGCCAGCCAGCCTCGATACGACACTTTCACAGGATCCCCCCCTCCTCCGCCGGAGGAGTTACCAGCGGGAAGTCTCAGGAGGGGCTGTAATCACTCGGCCATTCGCCCGATCAAGCCTTTCGCCGGCCCGCCCCATCTCGTGTCGACCGGATGGAGCGGCTCGGCCTCGGCCGCTCGCGTAGCGACGGGCCAGCCGAGGCAGGCTGCCGCGACGAGCGCGAGGATAGACGATCGGACCGACATGCGCCTCCCCCGGACGGTTGAGCGCCTATTCCGCCGTCCAGCCACCGTCGATCGAGTAGTTGGCGCCGTTGATGTTCTGCGCCTCGTCGCGGCACAGGAACACCGCGAGCGCGGCGACTTCCTCGGGCTGGACGAACTTCCTGGTGGGCTGCTTGGCGAGCAGCACCTCGCTGACGACCTGCTCGCGGGTCATGCCGCGCGCGGCCATGGTGTCGGGGATCTGGTTTTCGACCAGCGGGGTCCAGACGTAGCCGGGGCTGATGCAGTTGGCGGTGATGCCGTGTTCGGCCAGTTCGAGCGCGAGCACCTTGGTCAGCCCGGCGATGCCGTGCTTGGCGGCGACGTAGGCGGCCTTGAACGGGCTCGCCGCGAGCGAATGGGCGCTGGCGGTGCAGATGATCCGGCCCCACCCTTTCGCCTTCATGTGCGGCACCGCGAGCCGCGAAGTGTGGAACGCGGCCGAGAGGTTGAGCGCGATGAT
>Ga0182741_1002742_pt1 | contig 19922 bp, 18 predicted proteins | sample eDN5th37CBELigOP_FD_128874 | JGI IMG/M metagenome (GOLD analysis project Ga0182741, IMG submission 128874) | Enriched Organic Plus compost microbial communities from Emeryville, California, USA - eDNA 5th pass 37_C BE-Lig OP (version 2) (version 2) ... | reverse complement strand
CGCCCACGGGTCGGCCTGCGGCTGACCGAATTGCTGGGTGACCTGCGCGGCGCCCGCCGTCGCAGAGCCGAACGTGGCGTATCCGCCGCCCTCTTGCTTGGGCAGGTTGCGGAACACCGGGTTACTGGTGGTGCGCACCGTGCACTTCCCTTCTGGTGGTCTGTCTCTGTCCGTTCAACGAGGCGGTGGCCCCTGAAGTTCCCGGAATCCTCGGTAGAGCCCGGACGAAACGGACTCTACCGGCTGCGGACCGACCTGGTCACAGTGAACTTGCGGTTGCGACCCGCAACACGTGTCGGCCCGACGATCCCGGCGAGGGCCGGATGGTAGTCCAGGTGCCGGTTGTACACGGTCCAGAGTTCCCCTCCGGGCCGCAGAATGCGAGCGGCGGCGGTGAACATCTTGCGGGCGGCCCCGGTGTGGACGGCGGCCCCGATGTGGAAGGGCGGATTGCACAGCACCGCGTCGACGGAGGCGTCCGGAATCGAGCCGGCGACGTCGTCGCGGAGGGTGTCGATACGGCCGGCCAGACCGTTCGCGGCGGCGGTGCCCGCGGCCGAGGCCACCGCGGCGGCGGACTGGTCGGTGGCGATCACCTTCACCTCGGGCAGTTCGCGGGCGAGCATCGCGGCGAGGATGCCGGTGCCGCAGCCGAGGTCCACCGCGACCCGCACGTCCCGGTCGACGCGCGACAGGAAGTCGAGCAGGAAGCGGGTGCCGATGTCGAGGCGTGGACCGGCGAAGGCAGCGCCGTGCGCGACGACGGTGAGGTCGAGTTCGTCGAGGTGTTCGCGGACCGGATAGGTGAGCGCGCCCGGCTCGGCGCCGCGCGCGGTGAGCACCCGCGACTTCTGGCGGCCCCGCGACGCGCGGACCTCGGCGAAGGAGGCACCGAGCACGTCGTTCATCGCGACGGTGATGTGCTTGTCGCGGCCGCCGGCGAACACGACGACACCGGGATCGGCGTACCGGGCGACGTTCTCGGCGATCTCCGTGAGGGCCGTCAGCGAGCGGGGCAGCCGCAGCAGCACCACGCGGGCGCCGGCGAGCAGTTCCTCCCCGAGGGGGCGGGAGCGGTACCGGCCGGCCAGCCCCTCGCGCTCGGCGTTGGCGGCGAGGGCACGCTCGGCGACGATCGAGTCCTGGTGGACGCGCAGGTCCTCGGTTCCGAAGCGGACCGCGGCGCCGAGGGTGAGGGCGCCGTACTGGTCGTCGATCACCACGACGGTGCCCGGCTCCGCGCCTTCGAGGGCGGGGGCGGCCTCGTCGAGCAGCAGCCGGTCGGCGGCGTCGACGGCGAACAGGTTGGGCGCTTCCACGTCCGGGAAGCGCCGCAACCTGTCGAACAGCTCGTCCGTCGACACTCGTCTCTTCTTCCGGTCGCAGTGTTGCTCGAGCCGGCCCCGACGCCCCGTGGCCCGGCCGGACCACGGTAGACCAGGAGCGACGTGTGATCTCCAGCGGGCGTGCCGATCCTCGGACTATCCTGGGGAAACGGCTTCTCCGCGAGGTGATCGCACCGTGCCCGAGAACGATCCGGCCGCTACACAGCGTGCCCCGATGATCGACGTCCCCGAGGCCGAGATCGTGCGCGCCCTGCACGACGCCGGTTTCACCGACGCCGAGGAGATCGGTCGCGGCGGTTTCGGGGTGGTCTACCGCTGCCGGCAGGAGGCACTCGACCGGCACGTCGCGGTGAAGGTGCTGCGCCGCGCCCCCGACGAGGCCGACATGGAACGGTTCCTGCGGGAGCAGCGCGCGATGGGCCGGGTCTCGGGCCATCCCCACATCGTCACCGTGCTGCAGTCCGGGGCGACGGACACGGGCCTGCCCTATCTGGTTATGCACTACCACCCGCACGACTCCCTCGATTCCCGGATCCGGCGGCACGGCCCCCTGTCCTGGTCGGAGGCGTTGCGGATCGGGGTGCGGGTCGCGGGAGCGCTCGAGACGGCGCACCGCGCCGACGTGCTGCACCGCGACATCAAGCCCGGCAACATCCTGCTCACCGAGTACGGCGAACCGCAGCTGACGGATTTCGGCATCGCCCGCATCGGCGGGGGTTTCCGGACCACCGTCGGGGAGATCACCGGCTCCCCCGCGTACACCGCCCCCGAGGTGCTGCGCGGGAAGAACCCGACACCCGCCGCCGACGTCTACGGCCTCGCGGCGACGCTGTTCGCGGCGATCACCGGGCACGCGGCGTTCGAGCGGAAGGAGGGCGAGAAGGTCGTCGCCCAGTTCGTCCGCATCACCTCCGAACCGATCCCCGATCTGCGGCCCGGGGGCATCCCCGACGACGTGTGCGCGGTGCTCGAGCGAGGCATGGCCACCGAACCGGAGAACCGCCCGCAGACGGCCGCCGAGTTCGGTGATCTGCTGCGGGAGGTGCAGCGCGCCCACAACCTGCCGGTCGACGAGATGGCGCTGCCCGGCCCCCCACCGTCGGGTCCGGCCCGGCCGCACCGGGCGCCGTCCGTCACCGGTCCCGCGGCCACGGTGTCGGGGCGTTCGGCGACGGCGTCGGGGCGCACCGGGCCGTCGACCGCTCCCTCGACCCGGTTCCGGCCGCCGTCGATCACCCGCCCGCTCGTCGAACGCACCCGCCTGATCTCGGCGCTGCGCGACGGGCAGCGGCGGCGGCTCACCGCCATCCACGCCCCCACCGGATTCGGGAAGTCCACCCTGGCGGCGCAGTGGCGCAACGCGCTCGCCGAGGAGGGGGTGCCGGTCGCCTGGCTGACGGTGGACAGCGACGACAACAACGTCCTGTGGTTCCTCGCCCATCTGGTCGAGGCGATGAAGCAGATCCGGCCGGTGCTGGCACGCGAGCTCGGGCAGATCCTCGATGCCCACGGCGACGAGGCCGAACGGTACGTGCTGTCGACGCTCATCGACGAGCTGCACCGCACCGACACCGCGGCGACCCTGTTCATCGACGACTGGCACCGCGTCACCTCCCGCGAGACCGTCGCGGCCCTGGATTTCCTGCTGGACAAGGGCTGTCACCACCTGCAGATCGTGGTGACGAGCCGCAACCGGTCCGGCCTTCCGCTCAGCCGCATGCGGGTCCGCGACGAGCTCGTCGAGATCGATTCGACGGCACTGCGTTTCGGGGTGGAGGAGTCGGACGCCTTCCTGCGGGACGTCGGTGGGATCGATCTGGACCCGGAGGACGTGCAGGATCTGACCCGCACCACGGAGGGCTGGGCGGCGGCGCTGCAGCTGGCGTCGTTGTCGTTGCGCGACAGCGACGATCCGTCCTGGCTTATCGAGAACATCACCGGCCGCCACCACGCGATCGGGGAGTTCCTCGCCGACAACGTGCTCGCCGGCCTGGAACCGCGGATGTACGAGTTCCTGCTCGCCACGAGCATCACCGAGTCGATCAGCGGCAGCCTCGCCGCCGCTCTCACCGGCGATCCGCGCAGTCAGGCCCTGCTCGAGGAGGCCGAGGAACGCGATCTGTTCCTGCGGCACGTCGACGACGAGCGGGTCTGGTTCCGCTACCACCACCTGTTCCTCGACTTCCTACGGCGGCGGCTCGAACGCGACCATCCCGAACGCATTCCCGGACTGCACCGCACCGCCGCGGACTGGTTCGCCCGGCACCGCATGCTGCGCGAGGCCGTCGACCACGCCCTGGCCGCCGACGACACCGACTTCGCCGTCGATCTGCTGGCCGCGGACGGCATGTACCTGATGGAACACGGTCACATCGCCACGCTGCTCGCCCTGATCGACAAGCTGCCGCCACGCGCGGTCGCGGAGGATCCGCGGTTACTGCTGGCGCAGGCCTGGGCCAACAGCGCGCTGCTGCGGCTGGACCGCTGCCGTGCCACTCTCGCCGCGGTGCGGCGATTGCTCGAGCGCAGGCTGCCGGAGGAACGGAACCCCGAGGCCGTCCGCATCGAGGCCGATGCCGTCGAGGCGTCGATCCTCATGAACTCCGACCGGCTCGAGGGCATCGACGAACTGATCGCCCCGTGCCTGGAGAACCCGCCGGCCGTGCATCCCTGGGTGGTGGCGGCCGCGGCGGACTTCGCCTCCTACGCCGACATCTTCCGGTTCGACTTCGATTCGGCGGTGCGATGGCAGGAGTGGGCCGAGCCCTATCACAAGCAGACCCGCGGGCCGTTCGCGTCGATCTACGGACAGTGCCTGTGCGGCATCGCCGTGAACGAGAAACTCGACGTCGCCGCGGCCGAGAAGCACTTCCGCACCGCCCTGCGCCGGGCCCGCCGCAACGGCGGTATCCACACCCACGGTGGTCGGCTCGCGGCGGCGATGCTCGGCGAGCTGCTCTACGAGCAGGGCCGCATCGACGAGGCCGAGGCCCTCCTCGACGAGAGCAACCTGCTCGGGATCGAAGGTGGTGCAACCGATTTCATGATCGCCCGGTTCGGTACCGCGGCGCGGTTGAAGATGTTGCAGGGCAACCGCGAAGCGGCCGTCTCGCTGCTCGCCGAAGGACTACGGGTGGCGGCCCTGCACGACCTGCCGCGGTTGCGGGCCCGTATCGAGAACGAACGGGTCCGGCTCGGGATCTCCTCCCCCGCTGTGCCGGCGCGCACGTCGCCCACCGGACCGCACCCGAACGGCATCGTGGAGATCACCCTCCAGATCGAGGACTCCACCGCCCTCCGGTTGCTCGCCGACAGCGGCGATCCCGGCGCCGCCGAACGGGCCGTCGAGTGGGCGCGGATGTGGGTGGACCGCACCGCCACGCGTCCGCGCGCCAACCTGCAGGCCACCCGCCTGCTGGCGTCCTGTCTGCACGCCGCCGGCCGGCAGGAGGAGGCCGAGGAGGTGCTGGCCCGGGTGGTCGAGGTGTGCGCCGCGCGGGGCATGGTGCGGTACGTCGTCGACGGTGGCCCGCACGTGGTCGCCACGCTCGCCGCGCTGCGAGAGCGGATCGCCGACGGCCGGTGGCCGGCCCACCTGCCGCAGGTCGACCTCCGGTTCGTCGACGAGGTCCTGCGACTCGTGGAGACCGAGAACCGTCACGTCGTGTGAAACCGTCCCCGGATCGGGGACACTCCGATCGTGACGATCGAGACGAAACGCACCCTTCGGACCCGGCGGTGGACGGACGGGAAGCTGATCGACGAGGACTTCGCGCTCACCGAGGTCGCCCGGCACCTCGCCGACCGGGACGCGCTCGTGTGGGTGGACCTGTGGGATCCCGATCACGACGATCTGCTCGCCCTCGCCCGGGAGTGGGACCTCGACGAGCACGCCGTCGAGGACTCCCTCGCCCGCGGGGAACGCACCAAGGCCACCCTCTACCCCACGCACACCTTCTTCACCGTGTACGCGACGCACCTGCGGCCGGCCTCCGACCCGGAGACGGAGGAACACCAGTCGCGACTGTCCACGACCCGTATCTCGGCGTTCGTCCTGCCGCGGGGCATCATCACCGTCCGGCGCGGCGCCCCCTTCGACATCGACGAGGTGGTGCGACGCTGGGACGACAACCCCGACCTGCTCCGCCACGGTCCCGGAGCGTTGCTGCACGGGCTGCTCGACGTGGTCGTCGACGGGCAGTTCGAGACCATCCAGCAGCTCGACGACACCGCCGAGGAACTCGAGGACCTACTGTTCGACGGGCAGTCGTCCACCAAGCGGATCCAGCGGCGGGTCTACCGGCTGCGCAAGGAGCTCGTCGAGCTGCGGCGGGTGGTGCTGCCGATGCGCGAGGTGATCAACGCGGTGATGCGGCACCGCGCGGAACACCCTCTCGCTCCCGAGCTCGACAGCTGGTACACGGACCTGTACGACCACGCGATCCGGGCGACGGAGTGGACCGAGTCCCTGCGCGACATGGTGACCACCATCTTCGAGACGAACCTGTCGCTGCAGGACGCACGCCTGAACGTCGTCATGAAGAAGCTCACCGGGTGGGCGGCGATCATCGCGGTGCCGACGGCCGTCACCGGCTGGTACGGCATGAACGTGCCCTATCCGGGCTTCGACGAACCGGCGGGTCTGATCACCGCCGCCCTCGTCATCGTCCTGTCCGCCGGCGGACTGTACGTGCTGTTCAAACAGCGCGACTGGCTCTGAGCCGAGTAGGATTCCGTATCGTCCGGGAATCGGGGTGCTCACATGGGTTTCTACACCGACCGCATCGTCCCCCACCTCGTCGACGTCGTGTGCGGGTCGTCGATGACCGCGCCGTCGCGGGAACGCGTCTGCTCCGGCCTGCGCGGCCGCGTCGTGGAGATCGGGTTCGGTTCCGGCACCAACGTGCCCTACTACCCCGCCGGCGTCGAGTCCGTCACCGCCGTCGAACCCGCCGACGTGGCGTGGCGGCTGGCCCGGCCCCGGGTGGCGGAATCGACGGTGCCGGTGGAGCGGTCGGGTCTGGACGGGCAGTCGCTGCCGTTCCCGGACGGCAGTTTCGACACGGCGTTGTCGACGTGGACGCTGTGCACGATCCCCGACGCGGTGCAGGCCCTGCGGGAGGTGCGCCGGGTGCTCGCGCCCGGTGGGACGCTGCATTTCGTCGAACACGGGCTGGCTCCGGACGAACCGGTGCGCAGGTGGCAGTACCGGCTCGACCCGCTCCAGCAGGCCCTCACGGGCGGATGCCATCTCACCCGCGACATCGCCGCGCTCGTGCAGGAGGCCGGCTTCGACCTCCGCGAACTCGACACCTTCTACGAGAAGGGCACACCGAAGTTCTTCGGGGCGCTCTCCCTGGGTGTCGCCGCCCCGGTATCCTAGATCAACACCACGATCAGGACGACGATCACGAGTACCGCGACGATCGCCGCGATCACTCCCCCGAGCGACCGGCGGCGCTGGGCGGGACCGTCGTGCACGAGTTCGGGATCGGCGTCGGGAGAATCGCCGATCGGGTCGTCCCCCTCGGGGTTCGCATTGGCCGGATTCGACATCGATCTCCTCCTGGGTGTGTGGTCCCGAGTCTGGCACGGACGCGCGCCCGGCGTTCTCGTTTCACCCCGCCCCGCTCGGGTATCCGGTCACGGTAGACGCCCCACGACCGAGGAGGACCCATGGCGGATTTCATCGACAAGGCCAAGCACAAGGCAGAAGAAGCCGGCGGGAAGATCAAGGAGAACACCGGTCGAGCAGCCGGCGACCGTGATCTCGAGGCCGAGGGCAAGGGCGACCAGACGGCGAGCGGCCTCAAGCAGGCGGGCGACAAGGTCTCCGATGCCGTGGAGAACGTCAAGGACGCATTCAAGAAGTAGTCCCGCAGTTCACGGGGGTGCCGGTGGTCGCGACCACCGGCACCCCCGTTTCCCTGCGGATCTATCCGGTTCCCTCGGTGTCGTCGAAGAAGTGCCAGGTGCCGTCCTGCTCGTGCTGGGCCTCCATCCGCCAGCCGAGCTCGCTGTTGTCGGCGCGCTTGTCGACGAACCACGCGTGGGCGTCCTGTGCGCTGTCGAATTCCTTGGTGTCCACGACGTCACCGCTGGGGTCGATCACTCGATAGTTGGCCATGCCGAGGGACTTCCCGTGGGGTCGCTGCACCAAACGTCCCGCGGGGCCGATGTGCGCCGAACGTCGCCTTCTGCTCGCATTCGTGTAGGGTGGGGTCATCGTCCGGCTCGCTTTCCGACGAGCCACCCCCGCACCGTCCAGGTGCCCGACGGTTCCGGACGACCCCGAGAGTTTCCCACGGCGATCACCGCGGCTCCCGTGCTTCGCACCCGTCTGCGACCGAGTCCAGCGGTGACGCATCCGAAAGGACGACCATGAGTCAGAACCCCCACGTCGACGTTCCGCTGTTCCTCGCGCCCCGCGATCCCCGCGCCGAGGCCGAGTCGGAACCCATCGCGAACACCGCCGAGGTCACGCGCCCCCACGACTACACGTCGATCTTCTCCGCGCGTCCCTGAGTTCGGTTGTAGAGCAAGACGATTTCGGTGGCTCCGACCCCGCTGAGCGGAGTTCGTTCCACCCGAATCGAAGAAGGTCCCGTCGGCGCGTTCGCCGACGGGACCTTCCCGGTCCACGCGCGGGGGAGGTGAGCGTGGACCCCACGGCCCCGCCCGTCGGGGGGAGGTGGGCGAGGGCCGTCATCTCCTTGATCGAATCGGTCGTGTGCGACGTTACGGACATTTCGTATGACCGGTCGGCGGCCCTCCCGGACCGGCGATGGACAGTGCTATCGTCGCGTCCGTGACACGGGGTGCTCCGCACACGCGGGGCTGAGATCACACCCGTCGAACCTGATCAGGTAATGCTGACGAAGGGATGTCCCGGCATGTTCGTGCCTTTCCGACCTTTCATGCGCCGGAGCACCGGCCACCCGTCCACCGACGCCTCCCCGCTGTCGTGATCGCCCGCCGGCTCGCAGGGGCATTCGCGATCGCGGTCGCGCTCACCACGCTCACGGCGTGCTCGAGCGCGGACGACGGCGACACGATCCGTTTCGCCCTGGACTGGACCCCCAACACCAATCACACCGGGTTGTACGTGGCGCTGCAGGAGGGCCTGTTCGCCGATGCGGGACTCGACGTCGAGGTCCTGCCGTACAACAACGCCACCCCCGACACGCTCGTCGACGCAGGCAACGCCGAGTTCGGGATCTCCACGCACGCGTCGTCGACGTTCGCCCGGGCCGCCGGGTCGCGGACCGTCGCGGTCCTCGCACCCCTGCAGCACTGGGCGACGGCGATCGCCGTGCGCGCCGACGATCCCGAGATCACCCGGCCGGCGGATCTCGACGGCAGGATCTTCGCGGGCTTCGCGAATCCCGGGGAGACCGAGATGCTCGCCGAGGTGATCCGCAACGACGGGGGCCGCGGCGAGTTCGAGGAGGTCACTCTCGGAACCTCGTCGTACGAGGCGGTCTACTCGTCGACCGCGGACTTCACCGTGTCGTATCTGGCCTGGGAGGGCCTCGAGGCCGAGCACCGCGGCCTGCCCATGCGGTACTTCCGGTTCACCGACCACGGCTTTCCGGACGCCTACGCGATCGTCGTCGACGGCAACGAGGACTGGATGACCGAGCATCCGGACGAGGCCCGGGCCTTCGTGCAGGCGCTGCAGGAGGGCTACCGCATCGCCGCCGACGATCCCGACCGTGGCGCGAAGGCCCTGCTCGACGCCAACCCCGGCGCCTTCCCGGACGAGGCGCTCGTCCTCGAGAGCCAGCGCATGCTCGCCGCCGAGTACATGCGCGACGAGAACGGTGAGGTGGGGTCGCTCGACGCGGACCGCTGGGCGGAGTACGCCCACTTCCTCTACGACAACGGCCTGCTGGCGGGACCCGACGGTGCACCGCTGAGCGTCGAACCCGATTGGTCGACCTATGTCACCGACGACTACCTCCGCAACTGAACCCGCCACCCGGACCCGGCGCCTCGTGCCGGCCCTGCTGGTCGCTGCGGCGCTCGTCGCCGTCTGGCAGCTGTACGTGTCGGTGAGCGGGATCCGGCCGCAGGTGCTGCCCTCCCCCGTCCGCGTCGTGGAGCAGGGCTGGGCGCACCGGTCCGTCATCGCCGGGCACGCCTGGGCGACCCTGCAGGTCACGTTCGTCGGGTTCGCGGTGTCGCTGACCCTCGCGTGGGCGCTGGCGATCGCGGTGGACTTCTCCCCGTGGTTGCGGCGGGCGTTCGTGCCGCTGTTCGTGGTCTCACAGACCCTGCCGATCGTCGCCGTCGCACCGCTGATGATCATCTGGTTCGGTTTCGGGTTGCTGCCGAAGATCCTGGTGGTCACCCTGGTGACCTTCTTCCCCGTGGCGATCGGGCTGATCGAGGGGTTCGCGGCGGCCGATCGGGAGGCCGGATCGCTGCTGCGCAGCATGGGGGCGTCGCGGTGGCAGCAGTTCCGCTACGTGCGGTTGCCGGCGGCGCTGCCCCGTTTCTTCACGGCGTTGCGGATCGGGATCACCTACGCGGTGGTCGGGGCGGTGTTCGCCGAGTACGTCGGCGCCAGTTCCGGTCTCGGCATCTTCATGAGCACCCAGAAGAACTCCTTCCGGACCGATCTGGTGCTCGCGGCGGTGGTGGTCACGGCGGTGCTGTCGCTCGTGCTGTACGCGCTGACCTATCTCGCCGAACGACTGATCGCGCCCTGGGCGCTGGGGCGGAGCCCCCGATGAGTGCCGGGGCGGAGCCCCCGATGAGTGCCGTCACCGTCACCGCTGTCGACCGGTCGTACGGTGACCGAGCCGTTCTGGACGGCGTCGACTTCTCGGTCGAGCTGGGCGAGTTCGTGTCGTTGATCGGGCCGAGCGGGTGCGGGAAGTCGACGTTGTTCTCGCTCGTCGCCGGGCTCGAACGTCCCGATTCCGGTGAGGTTCTCGTCGGTGGTGCGCCGGCGGCGCCGGGGCGTGCGGCCTTGATGCCGCAGAAGGATCTGCTGTTCCCGTGGCGCAGCGTGCTCGACAACTGCGCGCTCGGCCTGCAGGTGCAGGGCGTGTCCCGGCGCGAGGCGCGGGCCCGGGCGCGGGAGTTGTTGCCCACTTTCGGTCTCGCCGGGTTCGAGGACGCAGCGCCGGGTCGCCTGTCGGGCGGGATGCGGCAGCGCGCGGCGCTGGCCCGCACCGTGCTGCAGGGCCGCGACGTGCTGCTGCTCGACGAACCGTTCGGGGCGCTCGACGCCCTGACCCGCACCGAGATGCAGTTGTGGTTGCAGAAGGTGTGGCAGGAGCACCGCTGGACGGTGCTGATGGTGACGCACGATGTCCGCGAGGCGGTGCTCCTGTCCGACCGTGTGCTCGTCCTCGATCCCCGCCCGACCCGTGTGCACCACGAGGTGCGGGTGACGCTGCCGCGTCCGCGTACGGCGGAGACGCTCGCGACGAGCGGGTTCGTGGCGCTCGAACAGGAACTGCTCGAGCATCTGCACGGTTCGCGCCGTGCCGACGATCAGCGCAGGATGCTCTCCAGGTAGTCGCCGATCTCCGGGGTGGACTCTGCGAGTCCCTCGACATGCCCGGCGACGGGCAACCGCAGGTCGAAGTCCTCTCCCGCGAGCGCGAGATCGGCGGCGAACCAGAAGGTCAGTGGCGGCGGCACCACGGTGTCGGCCAGGCCCTGGACGATCATCACCGGCCGGTCGAAGCCGTCGACGTCGATGGCGAAGTAGTCGGAGATCGCCTGCTCGACCGGGGTTCCCGCGATGGGACGTGCGAACAGGTCGCCGACGTACACCCCCGCCAGCCGCTGACGGAACTCCTCCATCGGCAGGGCGTCGGCCTGCTCGACGAGTTCCAGCCCGAGGGGCGTCATGTACTGCGCCAGGTCGAGATCCGGGCGCGAATCGTGGAGCCCCGCAGCGATGTACGCCATGTACAGGGTGAGTCCGTCCACCCGCAGCGGCGGGAACTCCGGCCCGGCGATAGCGGTGAGGCGGTCCAGGTTGGTGGGCGGACCGCTCGCGAAGGTGCCCCGGAAGTCGAGGTCGGGGGCGTAGTCCGCGGCGCGGGTGGCGGTGGCGAGCGCCGCGTGCCCGCCCTGGGACTGTCCGGCGACCGCCCATACCCGGGAGGCGTCCGGGATCAGTTCCCGTGCCGCCACCACCGAGTCGACGACGTTGTGGGCGGCGACGTCCGCGTTCAGGTAGGGGTGCACGCCCGGCGTGCCGAGCCCTGCATAATCCGTTGCCACGACGAGGAATCCACGTTTCAGCCAGTCGCCGTAGAGATTGCGGTAGATGTCGTACTGCACGCCGGTCCGGGAGGGTGCGTCCGCGTCGGTCATCCCGACCGTGCCGTGCGCCCACGCGACGATCGGCCACCCGCCCGGCGGCGCCTCGCCCTCGGGCACGAAGATCTGCGCGGTGGACACCCCCTCCGCCCCTTCGGTGCGGTAGGTGAAGGTGACGACCTCCGAGGCGCCGGGCACCTCGGTGGAGGGCGCTCGCGTCTCCGACCCCTCGACGACGACTCGGCCGTCGACCGGCGCGGCCTGCGCCACGCCGGTCGCGGCGGAGAGTGTCACCGCCGCGGCCACGAGTAGTCCTGCCGGCCGGCCGGAGCCCCGACGCATCCGATCACACCTTTCGATAGATCCGGTAACCATCCGAGCGCCGACCCTAGCGAACCGCGCTCCGCTCGTGGGGTGCTTCGATTCGGACATTCCGGACACACGCTACGTCCTCGGTCATCCGCTGCGGCGATCGCGGTCGTGGATGACGAGCGGGCGCGCGGACACGTTCGGACCCGAGTCGGTGAGGTGAATTTTCCGGGTTAATTCCGAAACGAAATTCGGGCGATTTCCCAGCACGACCGCAAGTGCACGACGAAACGCCCTGCAACCGCGAGATATACGGCGTCGGATGGTGTTTGCTCGACGGTGAATATACGGGCAATTCCGTTTCCGATACGACCGGAGGAGGACGTCATGTGTACCAGAGTGGTGTGGCCGGATGCCGCAGGAGCCGTTCTCGTCGGTCGCAACATGGACTACCACCGCGACACCGGCACGAATCTCTGGCGCCTCCCCCGCGGTCTCGAGCACGACGACGGGGTCGGTGGGTCGCTGCACTGGACGTCGCGGTACGGTAGTGTCGTCGCGGGCACCTTCGACATGATGTCGGTGGACGGGATGAACGAGGCCGGGCTGGCCGGGCACATCCTTTGGCTCGCGGAATCGGACTACGGCACCTTCGACCGGTCGCGCCCGGCGTTGAGCATGGCGATCTGGTTGCAGTACTTCCTCGACAACTTCGCCACCGTCGCCGACGCCGTGCAGTGGATCGACGAGACCGAGGTGCAGGTCGTGCCCCTCGGCGACCCGGCCACCGGTGAGGTCCCGGCCGTCCACCTCGCTTTGGACGACGCGACCGGCGACTCCGCGATCATCGAGTACATCGACGGCAGACCCACCGTCTGGCACAGCCGCGAGTACCTCGTGATGACCAACTCCCCCACCTACGACGAGCAACTGAAGCTGCTGAAGGACGTCGAAGGGTTCGGCGGCGCCAAGCCGCTGCCCGGCACGACGCTCGCCGCCGACCGGTTCGCCCGCGCCGCCTACTACGTCGGCCGTCTCCCCGAACCGAAGACGCAGGTGGAGGCGGTGGCCGGGATGTTCAGTGTCATCCGCAACGCCGCCCAGCCGTTCCGCATCCCCGACCCGGACAAACCCTATGCGTCCCAGACGATCTGGCAGACCGTTGCCGACCTGACGAACAAGCGGTACGTCTTCGACTCGACCACCCGCCCCAACGTGCTGTGGATCGACCTCGACAAGCTGGACTTCTCCGAGGGAACGCCCGCGGGGAAGCTGGACCTGCTGGGCGACACCTCGCTCGAGGGCGGGCTCGCGGGCAACGTCTCCAGCCGTTTCGAGGACACCGCACCCATGCAGTTCCTCACCCTGCAGGCCTGACCCGGGAGGCACGTATGACCACGGAGGATCAGGAATCGGTCGCGACGCCCCCGGCACCCGCGAAGACCACCTGGCTGCCCCTGGCGCTGGTGTGCTGCACCGGGCTGGTCTCGGTGTTCAACGCCTCGGTGCTGCCGATGGCGATCAGTGCGATCGTCGAGGGCCTGGGCACGACCGTCTCCCACGTGCAGCTGGCGATCGTCGCGTACGGCATGTTCGTCGCGGCGTTCACGGTCACGGGCGGCAAGATCAGCGAGGTGCTGGGCGCGCGGAACACCCAGCTGCTGGGGCTGACCCTCTACGGAGCAGGCCTGCTGCTCTGCCTTCTGTCGCAGGACGTCTCGACGCTGATCGCGGGTGAGGCCCTCGCCGGTCTCGGTGGCGCACTGCTCGTGCCCAACGCCCTCGCGATCATCGGTCAGGCGTACACGGGCACGCAGCGTACCGTCGCCGTGTCGGTCCTGTCGGGCACGACCGGCATCGGTGCCGCGCTGGCCCTGCTGGTCGGCGGGTTCCTCGTCCAGACCTGGGGATGGCGCGCCCCGTTCCTCCTGATGCTCCTCATCGTCGCGGCGACCATCGCGATCGCGCTCCGGACGAGACTGCCCCGCCACACCTTCGAGGGGTCGGTGGACCGGGTGAGCATCCTGCTGTCCGCCGCCGGGGTGCTGCTGCTGGTCGCGGCGATCAACCAGATCGGTTCGTGGGGTCTGCTCCTCGCGGCCGAGGGCGCACCGGTGAGCATCCTCGGGCTGTCGCCGGTGCTGGCGCTGCTCGTCCTCGGCGGGCTGGTACTGCACGCCTTCGCAGCGCGGCAGTACTCGCTGAGCGGCGGCGACCGGACTCCCCTCCTCGACCCGCAGGTCTTCGGTTCGGGCCCCAACCGCGCGTGCCTGTCCGGACTGATCGCCGTCAATCTGTTGATGGCCGGCGTGAGCTATCTGCTGCCGCTGTACACGCAGATGGTGCTGGGCAAGAGCCCGACCGGATCGGCCGCGATGATGGTGCCGATCTCGCTGGCGGCGCTGGTGTCGGCGGCGGGAACCCCGGCCCTGATGCGGCGGTTCGCCGTCCGCCCGCTGTTGACCGGCGCCCACCTGCTCGCCTCGGCGTCGGTCATCCTGCTGGCGCTGACCATCTCGAACCAGTGGTCGAGCGCGTGGACGTGGCTCAGCGAGATCACCCTGGGCCTCGGCATCGGTGTCGGGCTCAGCGCCGGCGCCGCGTTGCTCATGGAGTCGAGCCCGACGCATCTCGCCGGGGAGATCGGCAGCGCGCGGGGCATGGCCAACTTCCTCGGCCTGTGCACCGGCACCGCCGTAGCGGGCGCGGTCCTGATGTCGGTGCTCGCCTCGGCGGCGTCGACGCGGATCGCCGACGACCCGGACATGTGGGCGGGCACCCGGATCGAGATCAACACGAGCTCGGTCGGTTTCGTCGAGAACGAGGACCTCCGTGGCCGCCTCGCCGGCCTGGAGCTGACCCCTGAGCAGCTCGACCGGGCGGTGGAGATCAACGTCGAGTCGCGGCTGGTGGCGTTGCGCGCGAGCCTGTGCGTTCTGGGTCTGGCGGTGCTGCTGCCGGTCGTGACGTTCCGCCACCTTCCGGGACGCAAGGAGGAGTGACCCCGACGCTCCCGATGGAAAAGACGGATACACCCCGCCGGAAGGGGTGTATCCGTCTTCTTCGTTGTGCCCCCAGTGGGACTCGAACCCACACTTTGCGGATTTTAAGTCCGCTGCCTCTGCCAATTGGGCTATAGGGGCGTGGGCAACAGAGTAGCGGCAGGTCGCCGTGACGGGCGCCTCGGGGGCACGGGATCCGAACATGTTTTCGTGGACATCCCGTGCAGCCCTGTGCCAAGATCATCGCCACAACCGAACGAAGGTGCCCGCCGCGGGCTTGGACCCTCGCGACAGGCGGATGTCCGACTGTCGAGGAGTCGAACGTGGCACAGCATACCCATGCCCATCCGCAGGGTGGTATCAGACGCGGCCCCCGTGTGGCCGCCAACTTCACCATCCTGACGGGAATCGGACGATGCACGTCCACGACTGACTGCCGCTGTGGCGCTCGCTCCCTGTTCCGCACCCGGCCCTTCCCCGACCTGCGGCCGGTGCGACGAGTACGGCCGGCTGCCCGACGACGGGTTCGGCCGTTCGGTCCGCTGCGCCTGCCGACGACCCGTCGCGGCCTGAATCGTCCGCGCCGAGTGTGTAACTCGCATTAACGGCCGAACACACCATATGGTCTGTTCCGGCCCTGCGAGGAACCCCCCACCGACCAGCGTCACCGCGAGGTGTGCTGTTCGGAGCAATCGAGAAAGACGAGGAATGCGCTCGACCACCACACCACCCCTGGCGCAGCGGATCCGGACCGCCGTGACGGCTGCCGTCGTGGCGGCCGTCCCCACCCTGATGGCCGTCCCGACGGCACACGCCGACAACATCGTGTACCCGGCGGCACTGCAGGATTCGTTCTACAGCACCCCCGACGATCTCGCGTCGCGACAACCCGGGGACGTGCTCGCCGCCCGCGTCGTGCCGCCACCGCTGGGCTTCCCCGGGACCGACGCGGTACAGCTGAAGTTCCGGTCGACGGACTCGTCCGGCGACCCGATCGCGGCGGTGACCACCGTGCTGTCCCCGCGCGACGCGGCACCCGGCCGGCCGCTGGTGTCCTACCAGGCCATCATCAATTCGCTCGGTCTCGAGTGCGCGCCGTCGAACGCACTGTACGCATCGAGCCTGATCGACGGCATCCGTGAATCCCCGGGCCTGCTCATCGCCATCCAGCGGGGCTGGTCCGTCGCGGTGCCCGACCATCTCGGGCCGAACAGCGCCTACGGTGCCGCGAAGGTCGGTGGGCAGATCACCCTCGACGGAATCCGTGCCGCACAACGCCACTCGGCGCTCGGCCTCGCCGACAGCCCCGTCGGGATCGCGGGCTACTCGGGTGGCGGCATGGCGACGGCGATGGCGGCCGCGCTCGCCCCGACCTACGCGCCCGAGCTGAACATCGTGGGCAGCGCCTACGGCGGGGTACCGATGAACATCGGGGCGATGGCCCACGAACTGGGTGCTTCGGCCCATCCGGCCTTCGGGCTCGCAATGGCCGCCGCGCTGGGTCTCGAACGCGAGTACCCGGAGCGGATGCCCGTCTCCGACCAGCTCAACGACCGGGGCAGAGCTCTGCGCGACCGGATCGCCAACGCCTGCACCAACGACATCCTACTGTCCGGCGCGGGCATGAGCATGGCCGACGTCGCGGACGCCGCCACCGGGCTGTCGCTGCTGGAGAGCTCCTCGGTGCGTGGGGTGCTGGACGAGAACAGCGTCGAGTTCGTGCCCACCGTTCCCAACGCCCCCGTGTACGAATGGCATTCACCCACCGACGCGCTGATCCCGCTGCAGTCGATCGACACCACCCTGCGCCGCTACTGCGAGGCGGGGGTGCCGGTGCGGTCGGAGCTGGTGCCGAGTCCCGATCACATCACCGCAGCGGTGATCGGGTTGCCCGGTGCGCTGGACTTCCTCGACGCGCGGTTCGCCGGCGCCGCACCGACGTCGAACTGCTGAGAAAGTGAGATCCGGTGTTCTCGACTGCGCATGAGGCAGTCGAGAACACCGGATCGGAAAGAACTAGCGGGCCACCGATATCGCGATGCCGTCGAGGATGTCGTGCTCGCTCACGACGAGCTCGTCGATACCCGCACGACGGCCGAGTTCCTCGGCGAGGACGGTGGTGATGATCGAGCCACCGCCGATGACGTCGACGCGGCCGGGGTGCATCGGGCCGAGCGCGGCGCGTTCCTCGCGGGTCGCGGCGACCAGCCCGTCGCACACCTGCCGCAGCCGCCCGAAGGAGACGGTGGACAGGTGGATCTTCTCCGGGTCGTATTCCTGCAGCCCCTGGGCGAGCGCCGAGAGTGTCGTCATGGTGCCGGCGACCCCCACCCAGGTGCGGGCCTGCTCGACCGGGACGCGCTCGAGTGCCTCACGGATCTTCTCCTGTGCGAACTCGCGTGCAGCAGCGACCTGTTCGGCGGTCGGCGGGTCGTCGTGCAGGCAGCGTTCCGTCAGCCGCACGCAGCCGATGTCGGTGGAGTACGCCGCGTGCACCCCCTCGGTGTCGCCGAGCACGACCTCCGTGGAACCACCACCGAGATCGACGACGACGAAAGGCCCACGGGCCGGGTCGAGTTCGCCGACCGCACCGGAGAACGACAGGCGTGCCTCCTCGTCGCCGGTGATGACCTCCGCCTCGGCGCCCGGGATCACGGCGCCGAGCACCTCGCGGGTCATCGCGAAGAAGTCCTCACGGTTGCTCGCGTCGCGGGTGGCCGACGTCGCGACCATACGGACCGCGGTGGCCCCCGTCTCGCGGATCAGGTCGGCGTACTCCACCAGCGCCACGCGGGTGCGTTCGATGGCCTCGGGAGCGAGACGGCCGGTGGCGTCGACGCCCTGACCGAGCCGCACGACCTTCATGAGCCGGGTGACGTCGGTGAGGCTGCCGTCCTCCGCGAGGTCGGCGATGAGGAGGCGGATCGAGTTGGTGCCGCAGTCGATGCCGGCGACCCTCACTGCGCTTCTCCGCGCAGTTCGGCGTAGGTGGGCCAGTCGGCGGGGATCGCCGTGCCGCGCAGACCGGCGTCGGCGGCCAGGGCGACGGACTCGTCACCGAGCGGGTTGACGCCCGGTCCCTTGGCGAGCGAGTGCGCGATCAGCACGTGCAGGCACTTGACGCGTTCGGGCATGCCGCCCCCGGTGAAGTCGGTGCCGAGGGATTCGATGGCGTTCCGTTCGGCGAGGTACGACTCGTGGGCGCGCCGGTAGGCGGCGGCGAGCTCCTCGTCGTGGGCGAGCCGCTCGGTCATCTCCTTCATCACCCCGGCGGATTCCTGCCGGCACGCCTCCGCGGTCAGCCGCGGATCGGTGAGGTAGTACAGCGTGGGGAAAGGCGTGCCGTCGGGCAGCTTCGGTGCGGTCTTGACCACTCCGGGTGCGCCGTCCGGGCAGCGGTAGGCGATCGCGAGGACACCGCGGGGGGTGCGCCCGAGCTGGGCGGCGACGGCGTCGAGGTCTTCTTGCGTGACGTGATCGGTCACCCGGGAACAACTCCTGGTTCTGGGGGTGCCACCGGCATCTGCTGGGGCACCGGTTCGGGCTCGGGTTCGGGCGCCGGTTCGGCCACCGACAGCCACAGGTCGCTGTACCAGGTACCGGTGGTCGGCCGTTCCGGTTCGCGCCTCTCGCGTTGGGGCGGCCCGTCGCCGGGCAACTGCACCTGATAGGGGATGTCGCCGGGCATCACGAACCGCAGCCGCTCGCGGGCCTGGGTGCGGACCCAGGCCGGGTCCTCCATCTTGGCCTTCTGGTCCTCGAGGGCCGCGATCTCCTGTTCGAGCTGCTCGCGTTCCGCGGCGAGCTGTTCGGCCTCCGAGCGCTGACCGACGTAGGTGCGCAGCGGCACCGCGAGGGTCAGGGCGAGGCCGCACACGACGAGGGCGAGCACCACGGCACGGCCGGTGGACAGGCCGAGGAAGGTGCGTTCGGTGCGGGTCCGGCGGGGCTCGCGGGGCGCGCCGACCCGCCGCGGCCGGGCACGGCCCGAGCTGCCGGGCCGGCCCCGCGACGAGTGGACGGGGTCCTCGCGACGTGCGGGCCGAGCGCCCGCGTTGTCGGTGGTGTGGTCGGCAGGGGCGGTAGATCCCGTGGGACGGGCCCGACCCGGGCGCCGGGCAACGGCCGCACCGTCGGTGCGGGTACGGCGGGCGCCGGGACGGGATCTACCGCGCTGACTCATGCCTGCTGTCAGCCCTCGGCGGAGAACCGCGGGAAGGCGAGCTCGCCCGCGTAGCGAGCGGCGTCACCGAGCGACTCCTCGATACGCAGCAGCTGGTTGTACTTCGCGACGCGCTCGGAGCGGGCCGGGGCGCCGGTCTTGATCTGGCCGCTGCCGACGGCGACGGCGAGGTCGGCGATGGTGGTGTCCTCGGTCTCACCGGACCGGTGGCTCATCATCGTCTTGTAGCCGTTGCGGTGCGCGAGGTCGACGGCGTCGAGGGTCTCGGTCAGGGTGCCGATCTGGTTGACCTTCACCAGCAGCGCGTTGGCGGCGCCGCGGACGATGCCGTCCTCGAGACGCTCGGGGTTGGTGACGAACAGGTCGTCGCCGACGAGCTGCAGCTTGCTACCGAGACGCTCGGTCAGGGCGACCCAGCCCTCCCAGTCGTCCTCGCTCAGCGGGTCCTCGACGGAGACCAGCGGGTAGGCAGCGAGCAACTCCTCGTAGAAGTCGGCGAGCTCGTCGGCCGTGCGGTTCTTGCCCTCGAAGGCGTAGCCGGTGCCCTCCGTGTAGAACTCGGTGGCGGCGACGTCGAGAGCGAGCGCGACATCGCTGCCCAGCTTCAGGCCGGTCTTGCCGATGGCCTCGCTGATGAGGTCGAGGGCCTCCTTGGTGCCCGCGACGTCGGGAGCGAAGCCGCCCTCGTCGCCGAGGCCGGTGGCCAGGCCCTTGCTCTTGAGCACGGACTTGAGGGAGTGGTAGACCTCGGCACCCCAGCGGAGGGATTCCTTGAAGGTCGGGGCGCCGATCGGG
>Ga0182741_1002741_pt1 | contig 19924 bp, 4 predicted proteins | sample eDN5th37CBELigOP_FD_128874 | JGI IMG/M metagenome (GOLD analysis project Ga0182741, IMG submission 128874) | Enriched Organic Plus compost microbial communities from Emeryville, California, USA - eDNA 5th pass 37_C BE-Lig OP (version 2) (version 2) ... | reverse complement strand
CCTTGGCCTGCGAAGACCCCACGCTGCCATCAGCTTGTGACACGAGCATAACGGCCTCCTTAGGAGTCGCCAGTTGGCTCTCCTCCTGGATTTGCCCATCGAGCAAGCCCCTCGCACCCTCGTCAACATTGAGAAGCTTAGCTTCACGCTCACGTAGGGCTGCGTATTCTCTGGCATGGTCAATTCGGATGCAAGTGAAATAAATCGTCGACATGACGATTGTGCCAGCTAGACCAATCAGGAAGCAGAAGACGCCAAGAGGCAATGATCCAATCCTCATCGAATAGCCATCCAGGCCATGTGCGTTTATCAGGATGACGAGGGAGATGAAAATTGGGCTAACCAAGCCGAAAACAGTCTTCGCCTTCCCCCATCGATCAGGTCGGATGTGGGGAGACGGTACTGTCAACCAGCGCAGAATCGTGAAGGGGTACTCCAAGAAGAACTGGATCTTGTTGAGTGTCCTGAGCAATGGAGGCTTCGATTCCCATTCTGGGTTGGGATATGACAGACCCTCCAAATAGGTGGTATGGTCGACTTCAACTTCGGCATCATCATCTTCGGGAGCTTCCTCAGAAACCGCGTCCGAAGCAGCATCAGCATCGCTGCTGGGTTGATCTAGCATCTTCTGGTGCTCGTTATCAAGTTGAAGCACCACATCTTCATTGGTGTTCAGACCATTGACAGATGTGCTATGGACAAGCGCAGAGGTAGATCGCTTCTGTTTTTGATGGCAGTGATCCGCGAGCTCGGCCTCAATACCAAAGATGTCTGCCTCAGGGATAACGGGCTTGTTGTGATGGGGAAGACCACAGCAGTGAATGGTGAGCTGGCGTGCGGGGTGATGATGGTTGTGATGCTGATGCTGATGACCAGCAGCGTCATGCGTATGCATTGCATTGTGGTGGTGGTGATGATGATGGTGATGATGATGTTCGGGGATAGACACTGCCGCGACCTTGGCTTCTGCCGACTCAGTCGGCTGAGTTTCAACGGGAGTCAGGGACTCAGAAGCGGGGAAAGTCGTTTGATCACAATCATTCGCCTGATCAGTTGCCCTGTCGGTGTTTTTCCCGGTCTGAAAAGGGATTTTCTCTTCGGTCTTTTCGGTCGTGTGGTTGAACTGTTGTTGAGACTCCGCTTTCCCCTTCGCCTGCTTTGAACCCTTGTTTTGCTTACGGGACTTTGTCTTGCCTGTCTGAGCCGGGGCTGCTTCTGACGATGCAACATCTACAGTCACTTCGCTGCTGGGAGTGTCTTTCATCTCGGTCCTTTCGGCTTGATTGCCTTCCTCTGCATCTGCTGCCTTTGGTGCTTCAGCAGCATCCTTTGGTGCTTCAGCAACATTGAGATTGTCCAGTGCACAGGGTTGTGCCGAGTGAGAAGACTCCTGTACAACAGCAGCCATGCGAAGTGGGCAATTGTCCATGGTGCAGACCCATGCGCACTTTGCCTCAGCACACTGCTTCAGTTGGCAAGGAATCAAGCATTGGTCGTTGCATTCACTCTTTCCATCGAGTCGAGAGGTTAACATCTTACCATCTAAGCTGACTGGTACGCTTCCGATGCTAGGAGCTGAAGCATCGTCGATATGGTCTGCATGACTTGCTTCTGCCTGAGCCTCGTTCTCTAAGTGTGCGATGCGTTCGAGAGCCGAGGTCTTGGCTTCGATCTCGGCTTGCTCACGCTCACGCTGCTCCTGAGCCTGGGCCTTGCAACGCTTGTACTGGATATACGTGACCGTGCCAGTGACATACACAATGTAGCATACCAAGAGGAACATGGGTTGCCATACGTGCATGGGACGGATGGCACAGATGATGATGGCGATCACCACACCAGCCGTGTACGAGATGTAGTCACGCCAGTATACACGGGCAGGTAGCTTCACATCGGCTGCCAAGACGACAGAGCCTAGCACGAAGCACGTAATGCACACGTTCGCACCGAAGAGCTCACCCATGACGAGAGGGATGTCGTCTTTTTGTCCCGCAGCGAGAGAGGTGAAGATATCCGGTGCACCATTTCCCAGAGCTAGGAAAGTCATACCAGCGACGGTGGGCGAAAGGTTTAGCTCTTCAGAAAGCAGGGTGAGCGCTGGGACGAAGAAGACGTCCGCCGTCGAGCCGAGCAGAGACATGAGGATGAGAAGCCAGACGAAGAGGAAGAAGATAACGAACACGGCCCAACCTACGCTGCCATTATTGTAGCAATACCGAATCACCAAGTAGTTGATAATACCGGCGGCGTCATCGCAGTTCTCTCGGACATACGCACACTTGTCTTCCTGGTGCGCAATGTCCTTACACTCATCTTCATCATCTTTCAGTGGATTCTTGTGAGGCTTTGCAGGCGCGATGGAAGCGTCTTGCTTAAAGGAGCTGTCAAAGCCCGGCGCGAAGGGAGTTACACTCAACGTCCCAGGGCTATTGGCCGCCAGCGTATTCGCAGCGTGTACTGGGACCTCCGCGCGGGGTGCCTCGGAGTGTGTGAGCCATTGATTCTTTAGGGAGAGTATCAGAATGAGCGCGCACAGCGTGCCGGTCGCGATGAACCCTAGACACGATCGAAGACAGAGATGCGATGGAGTGAGTAGTAGGGTCTGGATGTGCGGATCAGCGATGTGCGGTAGACAAACGGTATTGCGCATTGGGGCTAAGTGGGAACGTACCTCGGAGAAGACCAAGTGAGCGTTTTCTAGGCCGAGGAGTCATCTGTACGGGATTGTAGTAGCATGATTCAGGTAATATATTGAGTAATATATCCATTCCAGGCCTGTATAATGCATCACGCATCCAGCAACACTGTATTCCCATCACTCAGTCAGTCAGCCTTGGAATTGGAAATCTCATATTCGCCCTGGCCCGGATTTGGTCTTGGCGCAGTACCGGTGAATCCTCTGGTCGACTTGTGGCCAACGGACGTGTGCGGGGGGATAAATAGAGAAACTGCATACAGATGAATCTTAGATCCATCCGGGACCGTTGCTGCCAGATCCGTATGGGCTAGTCCACTCCGATGCGACACTGCTCCAATCGAGCTCTTAAGGCTGATACCTATTAGAGGTAAACCCAGTCGACGCGGTGGGTGATCACACTGAGTGACATTGAAAGGCTTGGAGACGGCACAGTCGTATGGAGACTTGTGACGAGAAGTCTGAATAGGCTCGAGTAGTTTTACTAGTGTATACAAAGTAGGACAGCGTTCTAGTATATCCGATGGAACCCACTAGAGCGAAGCGGCTTGCGACAGTAAGGGCATTCCTTTTTCGATGATACAGCAGCGCGAATGCAGTCATAGCAGAAAATGTGGCCACATATCGTGGATGCCAAGTCGTCAGTCGGGATTCGAGAGAGGCAAATCGGACAGAGTCTGTTATCGAGTGAGCGTTCTGAAGTGCTAGTTTCCGAATCCTGGGAGTTGGAAGTCGCTGCACGTGTCCTCCTGGGATTGAGACCGAAGCTCTCTTCCCGCGGCGTTAACCTCGTATAGGTATCCAGGTTATGTGCGGCGAGATTGCTCCGAATGCGATGTTCAGTGGTTGACTGGTCTGGTCGTAAGGATTCGAGGAAGCTGCGAAGGTCGTTGGGCAGAATGGGCTGAACAAAAGTACCAGGTGGTACGCCACCAGTGCGGTATCGGGCCAGTTGGTGGTCGAGCTGATCCATGATTGGAGGGGATGCGTATGGACCAGATAGGCCAGGTCCATATACCTCCAGAGGCGTTGGAAACGGCGCGCCGGGCGAGAGCATCGGATAAGGTACAAATGCTGGTTCGACCCGCGACGGCCGTGGTGGTGGAATCTGGACAGCGGTAATCTCGATATCATCGTCATCATCAGCAGCGGGGTTACTATTACTGCTCGTTGTTGCAGGTGGCTCCGTCGAATCTGTCTTTTGTTCGCTCGCTCTCGGAACTTCAGCTGGACTTGAGTCTTGCCGAGTAATACTCGTACTGCCGGCGTCGTTATCACTGCTACTACTGCTACTACTGCTACTACTGCTACTACTGCTTCCACTGCTACTACCGCTATTACTACCAGCAATACTAGTACTACTGTTACTCCCCCGAACACCATCAGCGTATTCGCTGGTGCTACTACTATTAGCACTACTGCTTCGACGAGCTTCCAAATTTGGTCTAAGTTGAGGATGTAGCGGCTCAGCATCCGTCGGAACTGCTGCCCGGACGGGCACAGGAGTGGAGAGTGGAACTGGAATCTGCATCTGGCGCTGAATATTTCTCTGGGTCTGTGCGACAGCTCCGAGATCAATTCCATTCGAAGGCCAATCAACTGGTACGAAAAGTGGCATATTGGAGTTCTGCATTGACTGTTGGCCCATGCCTGCCAGCAGCATCCTCATAGCGGACAGGGAAATGGGTATCCGAATGGGCTGTGGACGCGGTCGAACTACGTTTGTTGAGTCGATGATGATGTCATCATCGTCGTCAGTAGCAGCATTAGCGGATGTTGATGTAGATCTAGATACCGTTGTGGACCTGCTCATCGTTGTCGAATTCGAATTGGTCACGTTGGTAGTCCCTCTGTCGCTTCCTGTGCCAGTGCCGTGATTAGCATCTTTCTCGTCATCAAGTGTAATGTCAAGTGTGATGGGCCTGCGATTGCTGAGATTTGTCGTGCTTGAAGGACCGGTGGTGGGGACATGAGCACGGCTGGCTGAGATAGGTGTGCTTGCCGACTCCCCAGCTCCAAGACTCGCGTCGTCGGGCAGTGCGTCCAGCCCAGGTAGCTCGGGATCATCGGTGCGCGGATTGTTATTATCGTCCTCGTCTGGACCGAAGAATGCGCCGAGATCGAGTACCTCTGCGTTGGAATCAGGAGTTCGGGATCCTTCACTATGAACTGAGCCGGCGGCCGCGGCTACATCTTGCGTCGCAGTGTTAAAATCCAACTGCAGCCGAGTGGTGGAGTGATCTAGTTGATCAAAGTCTTGTCGTGTGCGTTTCCTGCCGAGTTCCTCTTCCATCGCAGATTGGGATGCGTCAGGTCGCACAGATTCATGAGGTGGTAGGGGATTATCGGTGTGATCCAGCGGGAACGCCATGGAAGGAGCGCGAAATCCCGCTCGAAATGGGGCGATTTGCGGGAAAACTCCAGTCGATGCAAAATAAAGTAAATTTCGAGGGTATGCAGAGGGATAGGCGATCTAAATTGAAGTTAAGACGTGGTAGGTGTGGATATAAAATCGATTTGTAACAAAATTACGCCCGCAGGCGACTGGCAATACCCGCTTTCAGGATTGCATCCACTCTGCTCGCAACTGGTTTGTCGTCTAGAGTGAGCCTGGGAAACAGGATTGTGCCTGGGCTGAGGATAGGTGAGTGATTCGGAATGCTGTGCTCTCGGCGGAAATGGAAGACAGAGGCATGCAACACAAGAAAATGACATGGAATCACGAAGCGCACGCGCAGTATTCTCAACGGTAGAGAGATTGAGAGATAGTGATCTAGTTTAGTTTATTCAGTCGGCTGTAGTTGAACTGTGGGTTGTACGAGTGTGAATGCGTGCGAGACAAAGAATGCGTCGTTTCGCATAGTGATCTAGATTCAATCAATAAACCTTGTGTGCATGTGCGTGTGTGGACGAACAGGTAGACATGATAGGGGAGATCTCTTTCAGTCGCGAAGCTAGCTCACCGTGCCCGCATACATTCTTAATCCACATACGGAGCGAGAGAAGATGATGGGATCATGTGGACATCGTTAGGATCGTTCTCGGCACAGACAACAACCATACCGGAACCGTCCAGGGAAAGTGCCAGCATAACTGTGCCGCGCTGGGGTCCGTCAAGCACGATACACTTGCCTGATGCCTGAACATCGATACTAAAGATAACGTCCGTGGGGCTAACCACACGCGAATCTTGCGAATTGCCGGTGTTCTGGACTGAGACCGTTCCGTTCGTGTAGTCAATGTCACGAATGACAAAGGTTGCGTCGGCATCCGCCTCGGATGCCAATCGCACGACTGCACCAGCGATCATACCCTTCAATAACTCGCTATGATCCTCACTGGCTCGTAAATCCATCTCGCCAGCTGCTCCTGAGGAAGACATACCCATTGCATCCTCGGTCTTTGCTGCTCGTTCGCTCTTGATACCAGCTGACATTTCATCATCCTCGTCTCCAAGAGCGCCTTCGCCGGTCGCTCGAGCACCGCCGAAGTCATCTGAGAAACTGGAGACATATGACGGAGTTCGTGAAGCCCAAACATTGCGACTGGAGCGTCCATAGCCCTCATCATCGTCATCGTAGTTCATACCGTACTGCACTGCAGGAGTCATGCCACCATCGTACCGAGGAGTCTGGAAGGCAGGCGTCTGAGCACCCAATCCATAGGCTGCAGTCTGTGAACCCAACGCCGTCGCAGCAGCTGTTTGTCGTGCCAGCGCAACCTGAGGCGCCTCGCGCTCAACAAGGTAGCTCTTTGGCACCTCAATTCGTCGAGCACGTGCTGTAACTTCAACGTGTGCGGTGTCCTTGCGGGTCTCGACAACATAACCGTATAAGCCCTTGTAAGGGCCCTTGGAAATTGTGACGTACTTGCCCTTGAGGTTGTCGCCACCTCCGCGGGCTTGAACGAATGTGCCAAGAGACTCCTTGCCATCCTGTGAAAGAAGTGAACCTGCAACACCCGAAGCGGTCAACTTGCGCACCTTATTTGCATCCATAACAAAGATTCCTGAATTGGCGTGAACCTGACGTGAGTGGAGGAATAGTTTGGAGTGGAAGATGTGTTTGATTGTGGCAGTTGTACCAGCCTGAGGCCCTTCGCTAATAACAACACGGTCATCCCTGTACAATGCGTTACCACCCTGATCAAGCGCTGTTGCCAAACGCACGACCTTCTTTCGATAAACGTCAGTGAGTTTGAGCGTCTGCACAATGCCATTGAGATCCATAACGCGCAAGCGTTGAGGATCGGCAGCGACAACGCATCCAGTGTAACCACGCGCCTCGATGAGATCGTAAACCTGGTATTGGCCCAGTGACTGCTGCTCAGCAGTGATTTCAGCAGTGCGAATAACACAATTCAATGGCACAGTTACATGGTTTCGGGTTCCATCCAGAAGTAAACTCACCTCCGCAAGATCTGTATCGAGATTCATGACCAAACCCGTCAAGCCTTGATGCGGCCCCGCCAAGATCTTGACACGATCACCGTCATCCAGCTTGGGGCGGATCTCGTTCTTAAGCACGGAAACGACGAGATTTGGATCATCAATGTTGGTGAGGCGGACACGGACGGTCTCGTTCTCGATAGCGACAATCACACCCACACCACCCTTGAGATCACCTGAAACGATGACGACCTGGTCGTTCACGGCCAGAGGAGTGCCACCCTTCAAGATAGACTCTGAGATTTCAGCTGCAATGCGATTCATGAGCTTCTCAGCACGACCACCCAAGCCAAGTTCGGCAACACTGGTTCGACCCAGTACATTGCCAGTGTTGGTAATGTCTCCCTCCGCGCCAAGCGTAAGCTGCAGGCCCTGAATGAGCTTGTGAGCTGCTTCGGTAGCCTTCTTGAGAACTTGGTCCTCGTTGCTGAATAAGCTTGTGCCCGTTTGCTCGTCATCATCGTCGTCGTCGATTTTTCGTCGAGAATCCAAGTCTGATACTCTCATCGAGAAGCGATCGATCTCAGCTTGCGTGGGTGGGTTGAGGGATAAATCAGCGATCACACTTCGTTGTGGGACCTCTTTGTAAAGATAGCCGTAGGCGTATGTCTGCGACTTGTACACATCAAGGGTATATAAGCTGAATGGGCCAGAACCTTTTCCACGAGTGACATCACCACCCGCCTCGATAATGCGCTGCTTGTCAAAGAGCGCCTGAGGAGGACGGTTGTTGACACCTCGGCCTGTGGTTCTGCCGAAGGGCCCGGTTTTAGCTCCTGACTGGAGATTTGCATAGTCGATACGCGGCACGATTTTCACGATCGCCGAGGCACCCTGGTCAAGTGCTCGAACGACAAGGGCAAGGTCTCCCTTGTACAAGCCGGCACGCATACGCACAAAGGTTCCTTCTCGAAGAATCTGCACCTGTCCGCTTGTTGCGGACTTGGCGCCGGGCTTGATAACAAGCGTAGATGGCATCTCCGAAAGAGGGAGCATCTTAATCGTGGCCGGATTGCTGTTGAGGTATGGCACGTTCTGGACTGCCTTAGCAACATATGCTAGCTTGAGCGCTTCAACGAAAACGTAACCACGGTTGGCAGGTGTACAAAAAGCAGAGGTGATGAACAAAGGCATATCAGTATCCACGTGCTCAAAATATTTCTGGAGAAGAAGATACACGGCGACGTGTTCACTTCCTGGCTTGCACTTGACAGTAAACAGCTTTGGTCCGTGAACAGTCGGAAGAAGGCCAGCACCTGACGATGTGCCGGCATGACGCTCGTATTCAAGATCTCGTCGCAAGGCCTCTCGATACTCCTCTTCTTGAGCACGACCGTATAGCGCCTTTGCAGCTTCCTCAATCTCACGTCTCTCTTGCTCGTATCGCATCATATCGAGCTTTCGGTGGTCATCACTGCTGATCAGGTCCAGGTTTCGAAGGGAGATGCGACCGTCCGCGGTGCGGATCTTATCCAGCTCTTCGTCGTCCTCAATAAAGTCGCGGCGAAGGTCTTCCTCATCCTCCTCATCCTCTTCTTCCTCCTCGTCTTCCTCTCCATCGTCATCCGACGCCTCAGCTTCCATTGTGAGGAAACTGGATACAGCCTTTCGACGCTTCCGCTCCTCCTTACGACGAGCCTTCTCTTCTCGGCTTCGTTCTTTCTTGATTTTGTCGCGCTCTTCACCACTGCTCTCGCTGCTGTCAGAAAACTCGGCCTCTTCTCCAGACTCAGATGCATCCTTGTTTTCGAACTCAGTCTTGATCGACTTCCTGCCCGTATGATCGCCGTCATCTCGTGATCGCTTTTCGCCGATCGTGTTAGCATTAGCGTCAGGGTTTGGCTTGAGTTCGTCGTGCTCCGACTTCTTTTCTTTCTTTTCCTTCTTCTCCTTTTTCTCCTTCTTTTCCTTCTTGTGTTTCTTGTCTCTCTTTTGTTTTTTCTCCTTCTTGTCCTTCTTTTTCTTCTTGTCTTCTTTCGACGCGCCCGAGTCCTCCAGCTCCGATTTCACGGTAGATGCGGCAGTCTCTTCGCTTGCATTGGTACTATCTCCACCGGTAGGAGTGGTGGTGGTCGCCGGCTCCGACTTGACTTTAACCGTTGGGTCTTCATCGTCCTCATCGCCATCATCATCATCATCGTCGTCGTCATCGTCGTCGCTGCCGCTCGAGACGCTTGATTCATCGTCATCAAACTCCTCGTCGTCTTCGTCATCATCGATATCCGCGTCGCTCAGCGACATTAGCTGTACAGAAGGATCACCGCGTCTGCGAGAAGAGCGGGTGTGTGAGCCTCCGATACCCAGCGCGGACGACGATGGCGCGAGTGAGGGTTTAAGAGTGGCCTCAGGGATTGCCGCGGCGTCCGGAGCGGTGCTCTGTTGGGCGTTGAGGCTCTCCTTGCCGGGCTCCTCGTCCCTGGAGTCGCTGGCAGCCGCGCTCTCGGTTTTGATTGAGACCGGAGCGCTCATTCTTGGCTGTCTGTGCGTGGTTTTGCGGTGGATTTGGTGTGAAAAGGGTGGTAGGAATATAATATCGATCGTATAAGCGAGAGTTTCCATCGAATAGGCATGTGCAATCTGGATTTTCAGCGCGACTACACCGTTTGAAACTTGGCCAAGCGGGATTCCCGCGCTGCTTTCGTGAAAATCCCGAAAAGGAGAAGGGGCTTACGTCTATGAACACAATATTTCACCCCGCACTCAAAAGAATTCAGCGATAGATGCAGAATTCGGCACAAAAGAGCCAAACATTCCCGCGCTATAATGTTTCATATACCACTCTCAGATTCGCTCTCTTTTTGATCCCATCCACCCGTTTCCGAAATGCGCCACCTGGCCAACCGAAATTTCGGCTGAGTGAGTTTGGGGGCGACTGCGCTGAGATCAATGGGGGATGGGGGACAAGCTCTCGAATGGACTTCAGACCACTGGAGGACATTCCCCAGGACTTCTCTCAGGTTTTTCTCTCAGGTTTTTATAGTGAAGAAAGGAGGTGTGGTGATGTTTATGACACAAAAAGTTGAAGCCAAGCGTTCAGGTTGGGATACCCTACCCCTATACAACGAGGGAAAACATTTGAGTCAGCGCAGAGATGCGTCCAGCCACTGTCGCGCACAGTAGCTCGAGGCGTTGAATGTCCTCAGAACTGAATACGGTCGGACATCCGTTGGGGTCAAGTCCAGTCTGGGATATCGCTTGACTGGGTCTAGGTGGACAGTCATTTCGCTTATTTGATGCCACCACTACAGCATACGGGTGGGTAATGACTTGCCCATTCACGTGTGCGTCGACAACAAGCGGGACACACAGCATTGAACGAGTCTTGAAACCTATTTTCTTGTCGAAGACAGGCATAAACCTCACGTCCTTGTAAGCGTCTTCAGCGAAGACAGTCTGTTGTGAGATGATCGCTGCACCAGGAAGACTTCCTCGAATTACACGCCACTGATCAGCACCCAGCACTGAGCCATCCAGATTAAACCTACACACCAGCTCTGCGACAGCAGATGATGAGGTTCCCGAGTTTGCATATGCAACTAGGTGATCTAAGAAGTATGCCAAGGGCGAAGGGCTATCATGGGCCGCACTTGGAGAGCCTGCGGATGATGAGTGGGCGCCGACTGGTGATTTCGGGTGCGCTGCACCTGCTCCGTGAGGTCCCGCAAAGGAATGGCTCGAGGTAAGCTGAACACCGTGTGCGGAGAGGAAATGGCCAGGCTCAAAGATCTCAACCTGTTCTGCACCTAAAATACCAATGACACCGCTTACCAACCGTCCAAGAAGCAAGTCAACAACGCTTTGAATCCACAAACGCACAGGAGATTTCCCAAAAACATGGGATTTCCCAGAAGAAGGCGAAACCACATGTGCTCCGACTGCATTGGATGTCGCCTTGAGGGAGATCGTTCCATGCGAGCCTGATACGCTTCCCCCTGCTGAGGGCGATTTAGGCACACTTGAAATCCCTACAGGAAAGGCTGCATTAAACACCTGATTGAACTCACGAGTCAGTGCTAGAACCGCTTGACCGACCTTGAGATCCTCGGCAATGATGTCCTGCAGCTTCAGTCCAGGATGACCCTGCACTACAGGAGACTGAGATCTTGAACTCGGCAGTGCACCCGCACCTGCTGTCGCTGCGGAGGCGCTAGCTACTCGTGCATGCGCCTCACGTGCTTTGAGAACCTCGAATAGTTCGAGCGCCTCACGCATTTTTACTTGCTCTTCCGAGGGTGTCAGCTCGCTCCACTCCGTTTGACACCCAATATCGCAAAGACGGTCACTTTCGATAGCCTGTTCTTCCAGCAGTTTGTGGTCATCATCCGTCTTCTGTGCGAGCCTACGTTTGAGTGGCTGTGCAGCTGTGTTCGACGCCCCTTGCTCTGCATTCGACTCCATCTCCGTTGCGCGCTTTCGACGAGTTTCCAGAACCGCACGTTGTCTTGTGACTCGTTCGACTTCGTAGGCAAAACGAATCAAGTCCCGCCCCTTGAATACAATATCTAGCTTATGTTCTGCTGATGGATCCTGAATACCGTTGGGATCGTCTGAGACCTGAGTTGCTCGCTCTTTAACATCTTCATGACCACTACCATCATCATTATCATTATCGTCGTCACAACGTTCTAAGCCGTCGGCAGTAGTACCTTCGTCGTGTTTGATGCTTTGGAGCATTTCAAAAGATTTTTCCTGCTGCGGCAGCAAATCGAGTAAGCTCAGTTGTGTTTGGGTGCCTCCAGATACTCGGGGAGCTTGTTGCAGCTCTGCACCAGCATCAGCTGCCTGAGCCTCCGCAGCTTTCCGAGAGAGCGCTTCGAGCTTGCGTTTCGCGTCATCTAGTAGCAGCTTCAGTTGTCGACAAGTGACACACGAGTCGTCTGGAACGAGCTTGTGCTTATGCATCACGGCCTCAGCCGCAAGTCTGCCTTTACCTGCGGATTGTGAAACTTCAAGTCGTATCATCTGCCGTGCCAGTTCTTCGATCTCTCTTGCCTTAATTTTCTCTGGATCTGCGTACTTCTGGTGTTCTGACGGGTCATCCTGTTCAGTCCGAGGCGCGGTTGGATCAGCTACGCGTGAGTTAAGGCTTGGAGTTTGAGATGGCTCTGCTCCTGTCGTTGACTGTGCACGTGCGATCTCAACAAGGCGAGCACGTCGCTCACGGAGCAATCGTTGTCTTTCTGCCTCAGCCTCGATTGCCTTGACGTTTGAGAGCCGTGCCAACTCTCCTTCAGGATTCTCAATTGAAATAAGCGCTAATCCCTTGGGTGGGAGCATCTGATCCAGATCTGTCTGGGTTTGGGCCGAGATTGTGACTTCACCAGCATGGTAGCGAGACAAGTCAGTTTCAACATCTTGCCGCCACTGAAACTGGTCAGGATCAATGAATGCAGTGCCGTTTGGCGGGGGAAGCATTTGCTGCTTTAGATCAAGAGTGTCACCTCGAACGTACTGAAGCGACTGGCCAGGCTTTCCAACAAACGCAGGCATCCTCGGGGAGAGAGTTGATGTTGTTCCAAGCCGTGGTCGGAGCATTGGAACCGAGGAGACTGGTCGAGTGGGCTCGCGAGCAGTCAAATACTCGCTTATGCGGGTCTTCCTACTCGTCTGGATGGGCTCTTCGATGATCAACAAATCATGGTCGGAGTTGTTCATGTAAGGCGTGTTTGAGGCCCCTACTCTTAGGGCTGAGTGCCGCTGGGACGCTGCCGTCATGGCCAGCGCCTCCTGCTCTGGCAATGACGTTACTTGTCCCTTCACAAAGCGCATGCGACTCGCCGGAAGCTGCACACAATCTGATATATTCGCCAGGGCTTGCATACCCTCTTCTTGCTGGTCGCCAGGACTGCTTGCCGAGATCCACGCCACCGTGTCGATTCCCTGATTCGCAGTCTCTCCGATGGGCTCATCACCCAATCTGCTTCCGTCACCTGTTGCGATTGCTCCACCCACCGTTGCCCCAGAGGCTTGCCCGGGAGTTGACGGCTTGAGTGTCGACTGTGCGGCTTGGCGAAGGGTACTGGTGGAGGCTATAAGTTGCCCCGGGTACACCGTTGGGGGTCCTATAGGCTGAAATGGCTGTCGAGGAAGCGGAGAAGGCTCTATCCTCCTAGGGGTTATGCTTCCCCAAGGGTAACACACCAGTTCCGGTGAGGTTGGTCCTGAGATGGGTTCTATCATGAAGGGTAGACGGAGGTGGGGTGGCGTAAGTGAATAATTCAGAGCAGATATACCATCAACACTGGGTCGGCATACACATACAGCGGGAACAACCTCAGGCACTTACTGCATGCGGTGTTACTAACGTACCTTCTGTCTGAGGAACATCTGGGCTTGCTCGAGCATATTTTGCATTGGCCTTAGCGCTAGGTCGCGGCATGCGAGCGCGCTCAGCGCCTGAGTTTACGCTCATACCGAAGTGAGAAATACGCCACAACTAATCCCTCTGCCAATGCTTTACCCGGTCACGAGATATCGATACGTTGGAGTTGTGCGGAAACGTCCGTTTCTCACGCCTGAGGCGGGTGGATGGTATCCAGGCTCCGTCGACGGGTGGATGGGATCTTACGGGACAGCTCTTTTCAGTCATTTTCACAACATGTCTAGCGACCCACCTACAACGATACACGAGCCGAAGGTGTGCAAACATGCACGAAGACCGTTCCATCGGCCATGCCGAACCACAAAAACGGAGTCCGACATTGAGGATATTGTGATTGTACGTAAATCATACATTCGGCGCTGACATAGTTGCTGACATTTCGAGTTTGTGTGCCTTGGACATGGTCCTCACTCGCAATCTAAACACATTTCACGGTATAGGACGGCATTGCGCGTCAAAGACCGCACACGATCAGGTACCTCTGCTCGTTCCGCAAGCATTTGGAGCCTGGCAAGATTTATCGATACTGCACTTGTGGCAAGTCTCGTGACGTGTTCTGTGATGGTATGTATCAGCCACAATTGTGTTCCGTTTGCCCTGGCGAGGTGCAGTTTATACTGGCGGCATTGCCTGAAGACTTTATTGTTACGTGTCCTTGTGCAGATCTTGGCTTTACTCACAACGCATTCCACCCTTTTCACTCCGAACACAGACACTTGCGACGACACTGATACGGCTCCTCTCGAGTTCTCTGTCCAAACAGCTGTTAAATGGACCTCCCTCTGCGCCTGCCGATTCAGTGCTGCCATTCCGTTTTGCGACGGTTCCCATGCCCTGGACCCCGAAGTAGGTCGTGACGAATACGCGGAGCAGCATGGCATCGATCTGGAAGAGTTGGATCGGAAGGAACTGGAGGAGTGGCGAAAAAAGTGTGAAGCCGAATGCCCATACCATCATCACGGCGAAGAGGATGACGAGGACTCAAGCCAAGATAAGGGCAATCCAAGTCAGGATCAAGGCGAAGCATCCGTGGAAGTTGCGAAGAACAAGTGACGGGTCTTCAGAAACAGGATAGGGAATTAAGTTATCGGTCGTGCAATGATCAAGGCTCGCAATTTTCAATGAAAGCCAACACTAATGTATATGCAGGTACTATATTGAGTACATCTACAAGGTATTATAGACTAAAATAACGCTGGAAATACAGTGCAGGAGTCCTTTCGAAGAGAGCAGCTGGCAACAAACACGAACGACTTCCTTACTTCTTCTTTCTAAGGCCCTGCGCACCCAGTCCTGATGAAACGAACTGGGGGACACTTGTGCCATTGCCCGATTGCTGGCCGTGCCACTTCAGTGATTTGCCGCCTTTACCACCGCGTAGAGGAATCGTGGGAATAATATCCGCGTCAGCGTCTTGTGACGTTGGTTGGGTTGAAGTGCTACGACCACGAGATCCTAAGACTTGAGCAATATGGTCCGCAGCGCCACTGAACTTGCGCTTCTTGGATTTGCGTTCACTATCATACTTGCTGAAGTACTCGATACTTGGATCATCGTCATCGTCCCAGTCACTGTCACTGTCAGACAGCTCGGGATCGCCGTCGTCATGATCATGGGTTATTGCAAGCTCATCGCGGCGTCTTCGCTCAGCCTCTTTCTTGGCTTTAGCCTCCAACGCAAGCTGACGTGGGGACTTCTTACTCAAGTCAGATTGAATCTCGGAGACGGATTTAAACTCGTCGTACATAGTAGCAATAGTTCGGTCTAAGAACTCTTGCTGTTCCTTCTTAGCTTGAGAACGTTCTCTGAACATGTCAAACTGGCCACGGTAGTTTCGTGTCTTCGTCTTGGTTGTCTCGGGCGGCATACCCGATGCAGAAATGGTTGAACCCACGCCAATGTCACTGCGGTCACGCAGAAGGGACTCAATCCGTGAATCGGATTCCCCTCCCGGTTTAGTGTCCAGACCTTCGAGAATGGGCCGTGTAAAGACCTTGCCGTGAGTGCCTGGAAGTGGAATCCCCGCCTCGACACGACGGTCGAAGTCTTCCTTGGTAGCATTCATAATTGCGTCAAACTGCTCCAACGAGCTGATGCGCGTTGCGGCGGTTGGTAGTGTGCCGGGGATCGGCGCTCCTTCAGGATGCGTTCCGCCCGAGGCGATCACTGATCTGTATCGTTTCTCAGCTTCATTAGGATGCAGGTATTGTGTGTGGGGCAGAAGGGGTTCTACCTTAGGCCGCGATTGTTCCTGCTGCAGGGCAGCCTGTGAGTGGGTCTGAATGTTGCCAGGTACTCCTTCGAGTTGCACTTTGGCGTAGCGAACACCCTGCCCTGCGCGCTTGCTTAGAGCAACGTCAAAGGCATCCTTTCCGCTGAAGGTTGCCAAGGGTGGAGCAACGTTCTGGTAGATTTTCTCACTCAAAGGTTGCTTTTCACTATCCTTGGCAGCCTTGTTATCCTTCGATGGGGCAAAGGGAGAAGTCATGACACCACCGGGTCGAGGCTCCGATAAAAGGCCCTTTGAACCCAACATTCTTTTTGAGTTCTGGGAATCAGCATTGACCCCCGTTGTAGTAGGAATCACCACCGTTGGACCCATTGTCAAATCAGTCGGCTTATCTACCGCTACCAGTTCTGTGATACTGGGATGTGTGGTACGCTTCATGCGACGCTCTTTTACGTAGTCGTCAATCTTCGCAGGAACAGGTTTGCGGATAGATGGATGGTTCAAGATTAGGTTTGCATCACCAGCCGCCGGTGACTCTGTGCTATCATCACTCTTCAGAAGCGTTGGGACTAGAAGATTCGATGCGGCGGACAAAGTCGATGCAGAAGACACTGCCTCGTTGTGATCCTCGTCGATATCGTCTTGAGCATCGAATCCAGCGTGTTCATACCGGAGTTTAGTTAACGCTGCGTCCGCTGCGCTAGCGCTGAGGGCAGCAGCACGTGTGATGGGAGAGGAGGAGCTCGATGCATTTGTGGCAAGACTGAGGAGATTTGCCACAGGGTCATTCGTCTCTGACGAAGCGGCAAGATTATCCTCGTGGGGTCCTGTGACCGATTCAGTCGTACCATGTTCTTCGTTAGCTTCGCTAGCCTGACTTGCTTCATGAGCGCCGGTATCGACATCGTTGGATCCTGTGTTCGTACTAGTTTGCTTGGAAAGGAAGTCCTTGAACTTCTCAATCCACTTCAGCTCCGCGCTCGTGAGTTTCATCTTCTCATCTGCAGTATTGTTCTGGATATTGAGTGAGTCGAAGACCGCTTGCTTCAGCGCGGAAGAAAGCGCACCGGGTGCCGCAGCAAGGCTCTCAGGCTTGGGCACTGTGGGCTGTTGCGGCGTTTCAGGCCGACGCGTTGCGTCTGAGAACGCTTGGCGAAGCCTATTCACAAGTCGCTCGATATTTCTGCTACTAGGATGCATCTGGTATAGAGCGCGGGTTTGTTCAAGCATAGACGGGTAGATCGACAACCATCGGTGGGTGATCTTTCTAGTGCGTGGATCACTCATAACATATCGGGACTTAAACAATGACTCTTCAAGGGCAATCGCCAAGTACACCAGCTCATCCATCTGCTGGTAGAGGCGCACTGTATCATTGGAGTACGGAACGACACACAAAGGTCGCGCAGCGGTAGGCAACGGAATACTATTCATCCTTTGCGAAGCAGTAGATTCAACACGGGACGGGAGCGCGTCTTGGGCTACACTTTGCAGTGCCAGAATCTGCGGCGACCACGCCATGGGGTGGGTCTTAGCATAGTGCCGTAGGAGCGCAAATGTGCGAGTAACAGCTTCGCTGAGGGCTCGAGCTTGGTCTGCAACAGCTTGGGACATTGCTTCAAAGCGGCCACTGCCCTTGGAATGATCGACTGATGTAGAAAACTTAGCAGCTAGCTGGGCATATCCAAGAGCAATCGACGCAAGGAAATCCAATTCTGGCCACAGTTTGTGCTTGATTTCTTGAGCAATATATTGCTGTTCTTCCTCCGTCAGATCATCGTCAAGATCAGTTACCATAAGCGCGGTGGAGTTGGACTTGGCACCTGGAAGAGGATCGGAAGGCGGGTTGTCCGCATCCAAACCTGCACCAAAGAGGTACTTCTTCAAAACAAAATTTGGAATGGGCGAGCTTGGCATCTGCTGGCGCATATCGAGATAGAGCTGGAGCGCATGAATGGGGTATCCCAGCTGAATAAAAGTCTGCGCCACACACGTAATGGCCGTGGTGTCCAAGCCCAGCTTAGTGCTATCAAGCAGTGGGGGCAGACTTAACAGGGTAGGCATATTCCAATCCGCTTCCAACGGATTCTCAACAATCAAGGATTGAACGACGCGATGCTGCTCTTCAACAGCCGACATTGCAGTCCATGACTCGGCCGGTCGATAGACATATCTTCTCCACATTTCTTCGACCTGATCCAACAGCCCTTGAGCATGAAGGCTGCGAATGAGAACGGACACTGTGGCATCATCAGGTTGAACCTTGGCTCCAGGTTCAGCTTGCTTAGAAAGCCACTCTTCGGCGGTTCCTTCGATAATCGCACGGAATACATCCTCTGCTTTGATGTTTTTCTTGACTCTCATGGCGGCATCGGCTACTGAGGCTGCATCCATGACCTGCAGGACTTGCAATGCTGTTTGGTGGTCTCCATTGTTGATATATGCCTGGATCAGCATGTTATACGTGCATGTGTCAGGTAGGATTTGTCGTCGCTCGTGCAGCTCAGCAAGAAGGTAGCTAATCTCCAAGGGCTCACCAAATGCTGCATAGACCCGTATCAAAGGTTTGAACGCAGTAATGTTGGGTCTCCTTTGAGATATGGATGGCGCATCTCCTTCGGAAACAAGGTTTGCATTTCTGACAAAGACTGAAGCATGTGCCCAGTTTGCAGATGTTCGAAGTGAGTTGTGAATTCTGTTGAGGTCACGAGCCGGAAGAACTGCCAGAGCGTCGGAGTTGTGGGGAGTGCGAGGAATCGGGATGAATGGGCTTGCAGGATCGCTCAGTATATCGTCTGGTCCTTGATCGTCATCGCTATTTGGTTTGCGCTGGCTCAGAAGCTGGGCCTGACCAAGGTTGGCAAGGATCTTCATAAGCGGGGTCTCCTTGGGAAGAAGCTGGGGAGAGTATTTGTGCTCAGCGCCAGTGAGCAGTAACGCGTGGACTGATTCGAGCATCTCACTTGTAACCGGAAGCCTGAGGACAGCGTCTCGCATGGATGCCAATTGATGTACTTCTAAGAATGCATCATGCTCGGCTGCAGTCAATAAACGATGGAGGAGAATCTTGATATGTTGAACGCAATATGCGCCGACTTCGCGTGCGAGGGACCTAAAGTTTTCAATATCCTTGGTGTCCAAGGTATCGGATGGATCTGTGAGATCGAAGTCATCATATGGACCTAATAGCAGCGCTGCATCGGTTCCCAGGTCCGAAAGCGCTGCAATGTACATTGAGATAACTGAGGGATCGATCATTGAATAGCGCGCGACGGCCGAGAACAGTGGCTTAGTCGAATTCTTATCGAAGGTAATCTCTTCACCAACATCTACATTGTTCTGCAGTTTCTCAGCAACATTATGCGTTCGGGATTCGAGCGCAAGTTTCAGCTCGTCAACAATTGCTCGTAACAGCTTATACCGTTGATTGATCTGATACTCCAGAACCATTGCGCGGCTGCGCAAAGAGCGCAAACCACCCAGCTGTCGAACTACTTCAGACTCACGAACTGACGGGGCTACCGAGGGAGGCTCCGTTGGGATGAGCGAAGTTGATCCCCTGAGGCGCAGGGGGACTGGAAGCTCGTTTGAGATCGCAGACAGGAGAGCAGCTTTAAAGTATGATGACTCTGACTTGGCTGTAAGTGGGATGCGGTTTAGTAGCATCACTTCACGGGTGCGCGCTAGCGCAGTAATGATACGTTCGCGAAGCGCGGATATGCTCATTCCGACGATTCTCTGGCGTTGAGCACCGTGAGCTAGACGGCCCTTTGCCACTTCATCATTATATTCCATGAATCCGAGGTCTTCTTCCTCTTCCTCAGCTTGTTGCAAGGAAGTGACATCTTCATCATCCAGCGAGCTTTCGATGACTGGGGGTTGATCTAATTCTGGTGCAACGGACTGCACAACTATTGTCTCAAGCAGGAACGAGGCTAGTTTCACGAGGATGGTAGCGAACACCGATTCATGAAGGCCCATTTCTTTCACCTCGTTTGCTAACGTTCCGAAGTATTTGGTGAATGGAGATAATTCATATGGCCGAAGGTCGACTGCAAGACGATGCCCTTCCTTCACTGTCAGGATAGGGTTCTTGATGACATCTTCGGGAGGTAAGCGCGATGAACCTTCGGATGGGTTCGTCTCAGCTAATTCATGTGAAGTTGCCTG
>Ga0182741_1002740_pt1 | contig 19924 bp, 18 predicted proteins | sample eDN5th37CBELigOP_FD_128874 | JGI IMG/M metagenome (GOLD analysis project Ga0182741, IMG submission 128874) | Enriched Organic Plus compost microbial communities from Emeryville, California, USA - eDNA 5th pass 37_C BE-Lig OP (version 2) (version 2) ... | reverse complement strand
GCCGGCGTCATCGTGAGCGAGTCCGACTTCAGCCACGAAGCGGCGACGAACGCCCTCCCGCTGCAGGACGCCTTCGCGGTGCTCTTCTTCGTCTCGGTCGGCATGCTGTTCGACCCGACGATCGTGGTGCGGCAGCCGCTGGAGGTGTTCTCCGTCGTCCTCATCATCCTCGTCGGGAAGACGCTCGCCGCGCTCGGCATCGTGCTCTTCTTCGGCTACTCGGTGCACACCGCGCTCACCATCTCGGCGAGCCTGGCGCAGATCGGCGAGTTCTCCTTCATCCTCGCCGCGCTCGGCGTGTCGCTCGGGCTCCTCCCGCCGGAAGCGCAGAGCCTCGTCGTGTCCGGCGCGCTCCTCTCGATCACGCTGAACCCGGCGATGTTCGGGCTGGTCGATCCGCTCAGCCGGTGGATCCAGTCGAAGCGCGGACTCACCGAGGCGCTGGAGCGCGCCACGCCGCCGGAGGAGCCGCCGCAGGAGGGGATCCCGCTGCGCGACCACGTGATCGTGGTCGGCGCGGGGCGCGTCGGCGCGCCGCTGATGAGCGAGCTGCGCGAGCACGGCATCCCCTACGTGGCGATCGAGGCGAGCCGCGACGTCGCGGAGCGGATGCGCGAGCACGGCTTCAAGGTGATCGTCGGCGACGCGACGCGCCTCGACGTGCTGCGGAGCGCACATCTGGAGGACGCGCGACTCGTCGTCGTCGCGGCGCCGGACGCCTTCCAGGCGCGCATGATGCTCGCGCGCGCGCACCAGCTCAACCCGGGCGTCGAGGTGCTGCTGCGGACGCACAGCGACGAGGAGCGGGAGTTCCTCGAGTCGATGGGCGCGGCGCGCGCGCTCATCGGGGAGCGCGAGCTGGCCGTGAGCCTCACGCGCGAGGCGCTGCGCCGCTTCGACGTGCCGGTAGACATGGAGCGCGTCGCGGCGCGCACCCTCTCGCTCCCCGCGATCTGACCGTATGGGGAACGGACGAGGGTCGCGGATGTGCGCCGTCGCATTCGCGACGCTCGTCGCGCACGCCCTCCCCGCGGCGGCGCAGGTGCCGTCCGACAGCGCGGCGTTCGTGCGCGTGAATCAGGTCGGCTATCTCCCCGAGGCGCCGAAGGTCGCGGTCGTCTGCGCGTTGACGCCGGTCGCCCTCACGCGGTTCACGGTCGAGGACGAGGCGGGGCGCACGATCCTCGGGCCGCTCCCGGCGCGCCGCGAGGGCGCGTTCGGCCCCTGCGTCGAGAGCTGGCGTCTCGACTTCACGCGCCTGCGGCGGGAGGGGCGCTACCGAGTCCGGGCGGGCGCGTACGTTTCGCCGCACGTGCGCGTGGGGCGCGAGGTCTATCGCGGGCTCGCCGACACGCTGATGGCGCTGATGCGGCAGCAGCGATCGGGATACAACCCCTTCCTGCGCGATTCGGCGCACACGCGCGACGGGATCATCGTCGATCACCCGACGCGCTCGGGCGAGTTCGTCGCGGTGAGCGGCGGGTGGGCCGACGCCGCGGACTATCTGCAGTACGTCACGACCTCGGCCACGGCGACGTATCACCTGCTGGCGGCGTATCGCGACGCGCCGGCGGCGTTCGCCGACGCGCACGACGCGCGCGGGCTCCCGGGGCGCAACGGCATCCCCGACGTGCTCGACGAGGCGCGCCACGGGCTGGCGTGGCTGTCGCGGATGTTCCCCGACGACAGCACGATGTTCAACCAGCTCGGCGACGATCGCGACCACCTCTATTTCGATCTGATCACGACCGACAGCACGGACTACGGATGGGGGAAGGGGAAGGAGCGCCCCGTGTATCCGTGCACCGGCCGGCCGCAGGGGCTCTTCCAGCACCAGAATCGCTCGACCGGCTACGCCTCGACGGCGGGGAAGATGGCGGCGGCGTTCGCGCTCGGCGCGCGGCTGCTCGCGTCGCGCGACCGCGCGTTCGCCGACACGCTCCGCCACAAGGCGATCGCCGCGTACGCGCTCGGCCAGCGGTTCCCGGGCGTCTGCCAGACGGCGCCCGGCACCTCCCCGTACTTCTACGAGGAGGACAACTGGGTGGACGACATGGAGCTGGGCGCCGCGATGCTGCACCAGCTCACCGGCGAGCCGCGCTATCTGCGCGAGGCGCTCGACTTCGCCGCGCAGGAGCCGGTCACGCCGTGGATGGGCGCCGACAGCGCGAAGCACTACCAGTGGTATCCCTGGCACAATGCCGGTCACGCGGAGGCCTGGTCGCGCGCCGACACGCGCGGACGTGCGGCGCTCGCCGGCTACTACCGCGAGGGGCTCGAGCGGATCGCGCGACGTGCATCGAACGGCTTCCGCATCGGCATCCCGTTCATCTGGTGCTCGAACGACCTGCTCGTCTCGGTCGCGACGCAGGCGGGATTCTATCGTCGCATGGCGGGCGACCAGCGCTTCCGCGAGCTCGAGCAGGCGGCGATCGACTGGCTGTTCGGCACCAATCCGTGGGGCACCTCGATGGTGATCGGCATCCCGCACGACGGCGTGCATCCGCGCGACCCGCACTCGGAGATGCCCGACTCGCTGATCCACGGCCTCAAGGGCGGCCTCGTCGACGGTCCGGTGTACGCGTCGATCTTCCGCAACCTGCGCGGCGTCGAGCTGCACGAGCCCGACGAGTACGCGCACTTCAACACCGGCTTCATCGTCTACCACGACGACCGGGGCGACTACTCGACGAACGAGCACATCATGGACGGGACGGCGAGGCTCGCCTACCTCCTCGCGTCCCTCGATCCCGCGTTCGGCCGCCGATAGCGCGCGGCGATGGAGCGACGTTGCGAACGACCCAGTCGACGGGGCGGTCGGTGTCGTCCGTGCCGTTCGCCCGTGTCGTCCGTGCGAGCCGACGTCAGGGGGAGCAGTCGGGCGAGTGAGTCGTTCCGAGCCCGGCACGACTCCGGTAGACACAGAACGACGACGGTAGTCGCCGGGACGGGCGATCAGTCCGCTCGCAGCTCGGCGTCCACCTCGCGTCCCATTCGCGCCACGAGCTCGGGAACGGCGTCCACGTCGGACGCGCCCGTGTTGAAGTTGACGATGCAGGCCCGCAGCAGCAGACGACCGCGCACGACGGCATTCGAGAGGAAGAGCGCGCCGGAGTTCTGGATGCGCTCGAGCAGCTCCTCGTTGAGCGTGTTGAGGTACCGTTCCGTCTCGGCGGTTCCGACGTGAGCCCGCAGGCGCGGCGGGACGTAGCGGAAGGTCGAGATGCTGAGCGATTGCAGCCCCGGCTCCAGCTCGGGGTGGGCCGCGACGCGCGCGTGCATGCGCCGGCTGAGCGCGATGTCCTGGGCGATCGAGCGCACGTATCCCTGCCGGCCGACCTGCCGGAGCGCCAGCCAGACCTTGAGCGCCCGGAAGCCGCGCGAATTCTGCGGGCCGAGGTCCACGTAGTTGACCGCCGCCTGCCCGAATCGATAGTAGGGCGGATGGTACGCGAACGCGTCGCGCAGCTTCGACTCGTCCCGCACGAGCACGCACCCCGCCTCGAGGGGCGCGTAGAGCCATTTGTGCGGATCGACCGCGACCGAGTCCGCGAGCGCGAGGGCGTCGAGCGCCGGCGCGGCCCCGGGGACGGCGGCCGCGAAGGCGCCGTACGCGCCGTCCACGTGCAACCAGACGTTCGCCGCGCGGCACACCTCCGCGATCTCGCGCAGCGGGTCGATCGCTCCGGTGCTCACCGACCCCGCCGTCCCGACGACCATCATCGGACGCTCCCCCGCACGAAGGTCGCGCACGATCGCGTCGCGCAGCGCGGAGACGTTCATCCGCAACTCGTCGTCGGTCTCGATCCAGTGGACCGCGTCGGTGCCGAGGCCGGCGAGATCGGCGCCCTTCTGGAGCCAGGTGTGCGTCTCTGCCGAGGCGTACACCCGGAGCCGCCGCGCGGTGGACTGCATCCCCGCGCTGCGGACGGTCGCGCCCGCGATGGCGGCGCGGGCCGCGAACAGCCCCACGATGTTGGCCATGTTGCCGCCGCTCACCAGCAGCCCGCCGCACGACGTCGGGTAGCCCAGCAGCTCGGCGATCCAGCGAACCGTCTGCGCCTCGATCTCCGACGCGATCGGGCTCAGACGCCACGCGCCGACGTTCGGGTTGACCGCCGCCGCCAGCAGGTCGCCGAGCATGCCGATCGGCGTCGGGCTGGAGGTGATGTAGCCGAAGAAGCGGGGGTGGCCGTTGAGGAGCGAGTGGTCGAACAGGAGCCGCGCCGCCGAGTCGAGCAACGCGCCCGGCGCCATCCCTTCGTCGGGGAGCGGCGCTCCCGCATCGAGGATCGCCTGCACCTCCGCCGGCGTCGCCGCGGTCGTCACCGGCCGATCGGGAACGCGCTCCAGGAACTCGGCGATCGCATCCACCAGCGCGTGCCCGAGGCGACGGAACTCCTCGCGCTCGATTCGCAGCGCCGACGCGCGACCGCTGCTCGCCTCGTCGTCCGGTCCACCCGCTCGCTCCGTGTCGGTGTGCATGCGCTCTCCAGGTCGGTTCCCGCGGGATGGACCGCCCTACCGTCGGTGGCCCGCCATCGCTGACATTGCTTGGACTTCCCGGCGTCCGCCGGAATAATAGGGTGGTCGGGAACACTCGCCACCGATGGAGAGGAGCGGATATGGACGAATCGGGGCTGCAGATCCGGGCTGCTCGGCAGGCCGATCTCGCGCTCATCGAGCAGCTGTTGACGGCGTGTGGACTGCCGCTGGACGGCGTGCGCGACTCGCTGGAGTGCTTCGTGGTCGCCGTGGTCGGGCGGGACGTCGTCGGGGTCGCGGGGCTGGAGCTCTGTCGCGACAACGCGCTCCTGCGGTCGGTCGCGGTGCGCGCCGACTGGCGTGCGCGCGGCGTCGGCCGGCGGCTCGTCGCCCGCGTGATCGCGGACGCGCAGGCGCGCCCGATCGACGCGCTCTACCTGCTCACGGAGTCGGCCGAGCGCTACTTCCCGAGCTTCGGCTTCCACGCGATCGGGCGCGACGCGGTGCCCCCGGACGTGCGCGAGACGGCGGAGTTCCGCGACCTCTGTCAGGCATCGGCGACGATCATGACCCGACCGCTCCGCGGCACGCCGCCGTGAGCGTGGAGCGGTCGGCGATCGCCCGACGGATGTCCGGGATCGTCCGACGGCGGCCGACGTGGGCACCGTGCACCATTCGGCAACACCGACATGGGGCGACGATGCTCGACGAACGATCTGGAACTCCGATGGTCGTGACACACGAGGGCGGGAAGCGCTTCGTCGTGCAGATTCGCGGCCACCGTCTGCTCGTGGACCAACCGGAGCGCGCGGGCGGCGACGACGCCGGACCGATGCCGATCGAGCTGCTCGGCGCGTCGCTCGGCAGCTGCGTCGCGTACTACGTGCGGCAGTACTGCGAGACGCGCGAGCTGCCGACCGAGGGGCTGCGCGTCGAGGTCACGCCGACACGCGCGCCGAACCCGGCCCGGATCAGCGACTTCCACGTGCGGGTCGTCCTCCCGCCGGCGCTCCCGGAGACGCATCTCGCGATGCTCGAGCGCATCGTTCGCGCCTGTCCGGTCGGCACGACGCTCGAGCGGGGGAGCGGGGTCGCGATCGTGCTCGAGCCGTCGGCGCCGTCGCTCGCGGGCGTCCCGGCCTGACGCCGCGGACGCCCCGGCTTACCGGCGGGTGACGAGCGGGAGCCCGTCGCGCTCGGCGCGCCGGAGGTCGTGCGCCGAACGCGCGGCGGCCGCGCGCAGCTCGCGCGGCGCGCCGAGGGTGCGCCAGATCAGGTAGGCGAACAGGTACGCGCCGCATGCCGAGGCCATACCGCCCGATCCGAGGAGGAAGGGATGCGCGGCGATGCCGCGTGCTCGCGCGAGGAACCCCGCGGCCATGAGCGCCAGCCCGGCGTTCGAGAGCCACCAGTGCAGCACCGCCGCCGAGCGGCTGGGGAGCGGGCGTCCCGCGAAGCGCGGGATGACGTGATAGGCGACGCCGTAGATCATCATCGTCACGAAGCCCAGAAGCAGCGCGTGCAGATGCACGGGGCGATACGCGAGCCAGACGGGGCGGATCGCCATGCCGACGCCGATGGTGACGCCGACGGAGAGCCAGACGAGGCTCGAGCGCAGGAAGGCGCGCACATGCCAGTCCATCAGCGTACTCCCGGCCGCGGCGTGATCGAGGCGAGCAGCAGCAGCTCGTCCTCCACGGCACGCATCCAGTGCGTCTCGTTCGGCTCGTACGTGACGACGTCTCCGACGCCGAAGCGGCCCTCGCGCGCCTCGCCCTCGACCTCGGCGGCGAGCATCCCGATCCCCGCGAGCACGGTGAGCTGCACGCTCGACGAGCTGCGATGCGGCGGCACCGACTGGCCGGGCGCGAGGCGGAAGACCACGAGCCGCGCGTCGGGGGAGTCGTGCAGGATCGCGGTCGCTGGGCGCGACGGGCCGGGCGCGACGGCCTCGCGTGCGGCCCGCAGCGGATCGATGTGCTTCATGCGGCGTCCTCTTCCGACAGGGGGATGACGGTGACGTCGGCGTCCGTTCGCTCGGCGGGCAGGAGCTGCGCGAGCGTCGTGCGATCGAGCGGGTGGCGCGCCGACGCCAGCATCGCGCTCCAGCGCGCGTGCGCCGCGCACGGGTGGTCGCGATCGCAGGGCCCCGTGCCCAGGAGGCACCGCGGGGAGGGGCGCGCCTCGCCGAACAGGTCGGCGATGCGCCCCACGGAGATCGTCTCGATCGGGACGGCCAGCGCGAACCCGCCGGTCGGCCCACGCGCGCTCCGCAGGATGCCCTCCTTCACGAGCGCGTTGAGCGTCTTGCCGAGGTAGTTCCGCGGGGCGCCGGTGCGGTCCGCGATCTCCTCGACGCGCATCGAGCGCCCCGCGCCATGGCGCGCGAGCGCCAGCAGGGCGCGAATGGCGTGGTCGGCGGTCTGTGAGAGCATGGCTCGAGCGATCGAGAAGTTCTGCATCCGTGCGTCCGGAATTCATGATCGCGCCGTCCGGGCGCATGAACCGTCGGCGGGACGCTGAAGTTGCGTGCGGGTTTCCCCGACGCGCGGGACCGAGCGCGACCGACCCCTCGTGTCGGCGAGAGTTGATCACACGAAGGTGTGAAACCCCGATTGTTGCGCGAGTCGCGCGGTCTACCTTCGAACGCGTCGGTGTCGCGAGACATCGAACCCTCCTACACAGGTACCGCGATGACACACTCCCCTCTCTCGCGCCGGGCGCTGCTGGGCCTTGCCGGAGCCACCATCGCCGGCGGGCTGTTCTTCGCCTGTCGCCCGCAGGCGTCACGCTCGGCGAATCTCGGAGGCGACGCCGCCGCCAAGGTCTACGTCGCGCCGGGGCAGCACGACGAGTTCTACGCGTTTCTCTCCGGTGGCTTCAGCGGTCAGGTGACCGTGTACGGGCTGCCGTCCGGGCGTCTGCTCAAGACGATCCCCGTCTTCTCGCAGTTCCCGGAGACGGGCTACGGCTACAACGAGGAGACGCTGCCGATGCTCGAGACGAGCCACGGTGCGATCCCGTGGGACGACTCGCACCACATCGAGCTCTCCCAGACGAACGGGGAGATCGACGGGCGCTGGGCCTTCATCAACGCCAACAACACGCCGCGCGTCGCCCGCATCGACCTCGCGGAGTTCGAGACGAAGGAGATCCTCGAGCTGCCGAACGCCGCGGGCGGACACGCGTCCCCCTTCGGGACGCCGGACACCAAGTACATCGTCTCGGCGACCCGGTTCAGCGTGCCGATCGGGGCGAACACCGACGTCGCCATCAGCAGCTACAAGGAGACCTTCAAGGGGACGCTCTCCTTCATCTCGGCGAACGAGCCGGGGAAGATGGACATCGCCTTCCAGATCCTGATGCCCGGGTACAACTACGACCTCGGGCGCACGGGGCGCGGGCCGTCGGACGGGTGGTTCTTCTTCACCTCGTACAACGCCGAGCAGGCGTACGAGAAGCTCGAGCTCAACGCCTCGCAGTACGACAAGGACTACATCGCGGCCGTCAACTGGAAGCGCGCGGAGAGCTGCGTCGCGGAGGGGAAGGCGAAGACGGTGCCGTCGAGCTACGTCCACAACTTCGTGGACGGGCCGTCGCGGATCGCGCGCTCCGAGCGCAAGACGAGCGTCCGCATGCTCGACCCGCGGGACTGCGCGGGGATGGTCTACTACCTGCCGACCCCCAAGTCGCCGCACGGCGTGGACGTCGACCCCAGCGGCGAGTACATCGCGGCGGGCGGCAAGCTCGCGTCGATGGTCCCGGTGCACTCCTTCACCAAGCTGCAGAAGGCCATCGCCGACCAGGCGTTCGAGAAGGAGATCGACGGGATCCCCGTCCTGAAGTACGAGGCGGTGCTCGCCGGCGAGGTGAAGAACTCGGGGCTCGGCCCGCTCCACACGGAGTTCGACGGCAAGGGGTACGGCTACACCTCGCACTTCATCTCGTCCGAGGTCGTGAAGTGGAAGATCGGCACCTGGGAGGTCGTCGATCGCATCCCGACCTACTACTCGCTCGGCCACCTCATGATCCCGGGCGGCGGCTCGGCGAAGCCGTTCGGGAAGTACCTGGTGGCGATGAACAAGATCACGAAGGACCGCTACCTCCCGACCGGGCCGGAGCTCGCGCAGTCGGCGCAGCTGATCGACATCAGCGGCGACAAGATGAAGCTCCTGCTCGACTTCCCGACCCAGGGCGAGCCGCACTACGCGGGCGCGCTGCCGGCGAGCCTCATCAAGGACAAGCAGGTCAAGTACCACAAGCTGGCCGAGAACACGCACCCCTTCGTCACGAAGGCCGAGAAGGACGCGAGCATCAAGCGGACCGGCAAGCGGGTGGACGTGAACATGATCGCGATCCGCAGCCACTTCGCTCCCGACAACATCGAGGGCGTGCAGCTCGGCGACACGGTCTACTTCCACGTCACGAACATCGAGCAGGACTGGGACATCCTGCACGGCTTCGCGGTGCTCGGCGCGCAGACGTCGGAGCTGATCCTCCAGCCGGGCGAGACGCGCACGCTCAAGTGGGTGCCGCGCCGCGTCGGCGTCCACCCCTTCTACTGCACCGACTTCTGCTCGGCGCTGCACCAGGAGATGTCGGGCTACATCCGCGTCTCGCCGGCCGGCTCGGCGGTGCCACTGGTGGCGAACGTGAGCCGGAAGGCGCAGACGCAGGTCGAGCGCGCCGGGCAGCTCGATCCGCGGAAGCCGACCAACTGAGCAGGATTCTCCCATGCTGACGCGCTCTCGACTCCTCGTCGCCCTCGCCGCCGTGGCGCTGCTGCCGATGTATCTGTTCCCGCTCTGGCGGATCAGCCTCATCGCGCCGCAGTACCCGGAGGGGATCGGCATGCACATCCACCTCGGGACGATCGCGGGGATCAAGGAGCACGATCTCGAGAACATCAACCAGCTCAATCACTACATCGGGATGCGCGTGATCGATCCGCACGCGATCCCCGAGCTGGCGTGGATGCCCTGGATCGTGGCGGGGATCGTCGGGGGCGCGCTGCTGGTGGCGGCTGCCGGTCGCCGCGGCCTGCTCTACGGGTGGTTCGCCGTCTTCGTGGCGGCGGCCACCGCGGGGCTCGTGGATTTCTGGTGGTGGACGTACGACTACGGCCACCACCTCGACTACGAGCACGCGATCATCAAGGTGCCGGGGATGGTCTATCAGCCACCGATCATCGGTACCCGGCAGATCCTGAACTTTCACGCCTCGTCGTGGCCGTCGTGGGGCGGTGTGGCCGCCTTCGTGGCCATGGCGCTGGCGGTGACGGCGGTCGTGTGGGAGTGGCGTCGTCGCCCCGGTCGGGCGACGCGCCGCTCCGCCGCCGTCACGCCGATCACCTCGGCGGCGGTGCTGCTGCTCTTCCTCGCCGCCTGCGGACGCGCCGAGGCGCGGACGCTCGCCTACGACGGCACGGAGAGCTGCGACGTCTGCCGCATGGCGGTGACGGATCGGCGCTACGGCGCCGAGCTGGTGACGCGCACGGGGAAGGTGCTCGTCTTCGACTCCATCGAGTGCCTCGCCGGCTACCTGTCGGCCGCCGGCGACGCCGCCCGCGACGGGAGGGCGTGGGTGACCGACTTCACGCGTCCGGGCACCTTCGTGCGCGCCGATTCGGCGTGGTTGCTCCGGAGCCCCGGGCGCGCGAGCCCGATGGGGCGCGGGCTGCTCGCCACGGCGAGCGAGGCTTCGCGCGACCGGCTGCAGCGCGAGCTGGGGGGCGACGCGCTCACGTGGCGCGACGTCGTCGCCCAGGCCGCCGCGGACAGGCACGCCGATGCTCATTGAGCTGCTCCTCGTCGCGCCGCTGCTCGCGAGTCGTGCGCAGGCGCCTTCGACCGTCGTGGTGTCACCAGAAGGGCCGGTGCCCACGATCGCCGCGGGGATCGCGGCGGCCCGTCCGGGGGGGCGGGTGGTCGTGCGCCGCGGCACGTATCGCGAGCCGATGATCGTGATCGACAAGCCGCTCGAGCTGATCGGCGAGGGGTGGCCCGTCCTCGACGGGGAGGGGCGGCGGCAGATCCTCGCCGTGCGCGCCGACGACGTGACGGTGCGCGGGCTCGTGCTGCGCAACGTCGGGACGAGCATGACGGAAGACCGGGCGGCGATCGCCGTCTCCGGCGCGGCGCGCTGCGCCATCGAGTCCAACCGCATCGAGGACGCCTTCTTCGGGATCTACCTCGCGCGGGTCCGCGCGTGCCGGGTGATGCGCAACGAGCTGCGCGGCCGCGGGCGGGGGGAGTCGGACAGCGGCAACGGCATCCACGTCTGGACCGGCGATTCCGTCACGATCGCCGACAACCGGATCGCGGGGCACCGCGACGGGATCTACTTCGAGTTCGTGCGGAACAGCGTCGTGCGCGGCAACCGGAGCGAGGAGAACGTGCGCTACGGGCTGCACTTCATGTACTCGGACGACTGCCAGTACCAGCGTAACGTCTTCCGGCGCAACCTCGCCGGCGTCGCGGTGATGTACACGAAGCACGTCGAGATGACGGACAACCGATTCGAGGAGAGCTGGGGGAGCGCGTCGTACGGCCTCCTCCTCAAGGAGATCCAGCAGCCCGTGATCGTGCGCAACGTCTTCGCCCGCAACACCGTCGGGCTGGTCGCCGACGGGGCGACGGGGATCGTCGCCCGCGACAACCGCTTCCTCGCCAACGGGTGGGGGATCCGGCTCCAGTCGAGCACCTACGGCGGCCGCTTCGAGCGCAACGACTTCGCGCGGAACAGCTTCGACGTCACGACGAACGCGCGCACGAGCGACAACGTCTTCGCGTCCAACTACTTCGAGGAGTATCGCGGCTACGACCTCGACCGCGACGGCACCGGCGACGTGCCGCACCGGCCGGTGCGCCTCTTCTCGGTCGTGCAGGAGCACAATCCGCCGACGATGATCCTCCTCCGCAGCCTCTTCGTCGGCGTGCTGGAGACCGCCGAGCGGGTCATGCCGGTGCTGACGCCGGAGCTGCTGGTGGACGCGAGCCCCCGCATGCGCCCCGTGGCGGCGCGGGAGGTCGCGCCATGATCCTCATCGACGGACTCGAGAAGCGCTTCGGCCCCGTCGAGGTGTTGCGCGGGGTGGACCTCGCCATGCTCGGCGGCCGGGTGACGGCGATCGTCGGCCCCAACGGCGCCGGCAAGACGACGCTCATCAAGGCGATCCTCGGACTGACGCGTCCCGACGCGGGGCGGATCCTGATCGACGGAGAGCCCGTCGGCGACGATCCGGCGTATCGCGCCCGGATCGGGTACATGCCGCAGATCGCGCGCTTTCCCGAGAACCTGACTGGACGCGAGCTTCTCGCGATGGTCGCGTCGCTGCGCGGAGCGGAGGTGGCGCGCGACGAGGAGCTGCTCGAGCGGTTCGCGCTGCACGAGCCGATGGAGAAGCCGCTGCGCACCCTCTCCGGCGGCACGCGGCAGAAGGTGAACGCGGTGCTCGCCTTTCTCTTCACGCCGCGGGTGCTCGTCCTCGACGAGCCGACCACCGGGCTCGACCCCGCGTCGAGCGCGACGCTCAAGGACAAGATCGCCGCCGCGCGGAATGCCGGGGCGGCGGTGGTGCTCACCTCGCACGTGATGAGCGAGCTCGAGGAGCTCGCGGACGACGTGGCCTTCCTGCTCGAGGGGCGGATCCGCTACGCCGGCCCGGTGCGGCAGCTCAAGCTCGACACGCGCCAGTTCACCCTCGAGCGCGCGATCGCGCGACTCATGAGCGAGGAGGCCGCATGACCGTCACCGGACAGGTGCTGCGCTACGAGCTGCGGGGCGCGCTCCGCGCGCGGTGGCTGATCGCCTACGCGCTCTTCTTCCTCATCGCGACCGATGCGCTGCTGCGGTTCGGCGGCGCGGAGGACGGCGTCCGCGCCGTCGCGAGCCTGATGAACGTCGCGCTGCTCGTCGTGCCGCTCGTGACGACGATCTTCGGCACGATCGCGGTCTACAACGCCCGGGAGTTCACCGAGCTTCTCCTCGCGCAGCCGGTCGCGCGGCGCGACCTGTACGCAGGGCTCTACCTCGGGCTCGCCCTGCCGTCGGCGACGGCCTTCCTCGTCGGCGTGGGGGTCCCCTTCGCGCTGCACGGCGGATACGGGGCGGCGAGCGGGCTCGCGACGCTGCTCCTCGTCGGCGTCGCGCTGACGGCGGTGTTCTCGGCGATCGCCTTCCTGATCGCCACGCGCTGCGAGGAGCGCGTGCGGGGGCTCGGCGTCGCGATCGGCGTCTGGCTCGCGATGGCGCTGCTGTACGACGGCGCGGTGCTCCTCCTCGCGACGCTGTTCGCCGACTACCCGCTGGAGCGGCCGCTGCTCGCGCTGATGGTCGCGAATCCGATCGACCTCGCGCGGGTCGCTCTCCTCCTCCGCCTCGACTCGGCCGCGCTCATGGGCTACACGGGGGCGGTGTTCAAGCAGGTGCTCGGTGGTACCGCCGGGATCACGATCGCGGTGATCGCGCTCGGCCTCTGGACGGGCGTGCCGGTGTGGCTCGGCCGGCGCGCCTTCGAACGCAAGGACTTCTGAACCTCCCACGGAGAGCACCGCTCTCGAGGAATGTCGAACTCATGAGAATGTCGAAGTGGCTGGCGGCGATGACCGCCGTGACGGTGCTCGCCGCCTGTGGTGGCGGCAGCGAGACGAGCGGCGCGGCCGCGGGGACGAGCGGCGCCGACGCCGCGGCGGGCACGGGGGCGGTCCAGCCTGCCCCTGGCGGCACGGTGCACACGGTCGAGATGCTCACCGATCCCAGCGACGGCGCCAACAAGTTCGTGCCGAGCGACCTGACCGTGAAGCAGGGCGACGTGATCCGGTACGTGCTCAAGACCGGCGTGCACAACGTGCACTTCCTCCCCGACTCCAACGCCAACGAGAGCGGACTCCCCGAGGCGGGCCCGATGCTGCAGGCGCCGGGACAGACGCACGACGTCGCCGTGACCTTCGGGGCGGGGCGCTACTACTTCCAGTGCGACCCGCACGCAGCGCTCGGCATGGTCGGGCACGTGACGGTGCAGTAGGGGCGGAACGGCAGGGGAGAACGGCAAGGACTTGGGGCTAGGGGTCGGGGGCTGGGGAACACCCTCGGGACGCTCCCAATCCCTAACCCCTGGTCCCTGGTCCCTGTCGTTCCACTCGCGGATATTCCGTCCATGACCAACTCCGCCTTCGGCGCTCTCGTCGCCGTCATCCTGGTCTCGGCCTCGCTCCCCGCGCAGCGAAGCGTCGAGTACGAGATCGCCTTTCCGCGCGCGGCGCAGCACGAGGCGCGCGTGACCGCGACCTTTCGTGGCATTCCCCGAGGGACGCCGCTGCGCGTGCGGATGAGCCGCGCGTCGCCCGGGCGCTACGCCATCACCCAGTTCGCGAAGAACGTCTACGACGTGCAGGCCGTGGACGGTGCGGGCCGCGCGCTCGCGACGACGCGCCCCGATCCGCACGGGTGGGACGTCGCCGGCCACGACGGGACGGTCCGGTTCGCGTACACCGTCTGGGGCGACCGCGGCGACGGCACGTATCTGCAGATCGATGCCACGCACGCGCACCTCAACATGCCGGCCACCTTCGCCTGGGCGCGCGACTTCGACGCGGCGCCGATCCGGCTCAGGGTGCGCCCGCGGGACGGATGGTCGGTGGCGACGCAGCTGCAGCCGACCGCCGACTCGACGGTGTTCACCGCCCCGAACCTCGCGTGGTTCCTCGACTCCCCGACGGAAGTCGGGCCGATCACCTGGCGAAGCTGGCAGACGACGCACGAGGGCCGACCCTCGACCTGGCGGCTCTCGATGCACCACCTCGGCACGGAGGCGCAGGTCGACTCCTTCGCCGCGATGGCGAAGCGCATCGTGGACGAGCAGATCGCCTTCTGGGGCGAGCCGCCGGGGCTCGACCACGGCGTGTACACCTTCATCGCCGACTACCTCCCGTGGGTGAACGGCGACGCGATGGAGCATCGCAATTCGACCTTCCTCACGAGCCGGGCGCCGATCGCCGAGCGCGCCGGGCGGCTCAACAACCTGAGCGCCCTCTCCCACGAGCTGATTCACGCGTGGAGCGGCGAGCGCCTGCGCGCGCGGTCGCTCGAACCGTTCGACTTCGAGCGGGAGAACATGTCGGGGGAGCTCTGGTTCGCCGAGGGGTTCACCAGCTACCTCGACGACCTGTTCCTCCGGCGCGCGGGCTTCTTCAACGACGACGAGTACATCCAGTCGCTGAGCGGCGCGGTCGTCGGCACGATCGAGTCGCCGGCGCGGCGCCACGGCTCGCCGGTGGACATGAGCCGGCAGGCGCCGTTCTTCGATGGCGGCGTGTATCTCGACCCGAGCAACCGGCAGAACACCTTCCTCACCTACTACACCTGGGGGGCGGCGGTGGGGCTCGCGCTCGACATGACGCTGCGCGCCGAGAAGAACAGCTCGCTCGAGCGCTACATGCGGGCGATGTGGCGCGACTTCGGGCGCCATCAGACGGCGGCGCTCGCCCCCGCGCGCCCCTACACGCTGAGCGACCTGCGCACGACGCTGGGACGGGTGACGAACGACACCGCGTTCGCGAACGGCTTCTTCCGCCGTTTCATCGAAGGCCGGGAGGTCGCCGACTACGCGGCGCTGCTCGCGCGGGCCGGGATCCTGCTCGCCCCGGCCGACACCGGCGAGCGCCCCTTCCTGGGTGCGGCACTGGCGAACGACACCGCCGGCATCGTGGTGAACTCGACGATCGAGACCGGATCGCTCAATCCGGTCGGGATCATGAACGGCGACGTCATCCACGCGGTGGATGGCACGCCGGTGCGGACGGCGGCGCAGCTCGACTCCGCGGTCGCGCGTCACACGGTGGGCGACGTCGTCCGATTCGACGTCACGCAGCGGACGGGGCGCCACACGGTCGAGGTTCCGCTGCGCGGCTCGCCGCGGCTGCGCATGATGACCTACGAGCGCGCGGGGCGGCCCGTGACGGACGAGATGCGCGCCTTCCGCGCGAGCTGGCTGGGAACGAACGTGCGCGGATAGGCCAGCGCCGGCGCGCCGGGCGCATCGATTCCCGGCGCCCATACGTACAAGGACGGCGAGGAGCACGCCGAGGACGAGCGCCGCGGGGAGCGGCGCTCGTCCGCCCTCGCGTGCCGGCCGTGAACTTCGGAGAACTGTCATGACCCGACGACCGACTCTCACCTCCGTGGCGACGCTGCTCGTCGCCCTTCCCGTGCTCGCCGGCGATGCCGCCGGCCAGGGCGGCCAGCCGCGCGTTGCCGCGGACAGCGCGGTGCTCATCTCGCGGTTGGGGCGCGACACGCTCGCGATCGAGCAGGTCATCCGCGCCGGCAATCGCATCGACGCGCGGGTGCTGCTGCGCACGCCGAGCACCTCGCTGCTCCACTACGACATGCGGCTCGCGCCGGACGGGCGGATGCAGTCGCTTCGCACCGTGGCCGTGGATCCGATGGGGAATGCCCCGCCGCGACAGGTCGGGCTGCTGACGCGCGTCGGCGATTCGCTGCGCGTGGAGTCGGGATCCGGCGACAGCGTCCGCGTGCGCATGGTGGCCGCGTCGGCCGACGCGCTCCCCTTCATCGACATGGTGCACTGGCCGTTCGAATTGACGCTGGCGCGCCTCTCGGCGGGCACGCCGCGCGTCACGCAGCCGCTGCTGACCGGCCAGCGGACGAGCGACTTCACCTTCGCGCGTCTCGGCGCCGACTCGGCGACGATCACCCATCCGACGCGGGGCACGATGCGCGCACGCGTCGACGCGCGCGGCCGGCTGCACGGCCTCGACGCCGGCGCGACGACGCGCAAGCTGATCGTCGAGCGCCGTCCGTGGATGGCGCTGGGGCCGGTCGCCGCCGTGTGGGCGGCGCAGGATCGCGCCGGCAGGAGCTTCGGCGCCCTCTCCGAGCGTGGCGCGGCGAAGGCGACGGTGCACGGCGCGACCATCGCCGTGGACTACGGCACGCCGATGAAGCGCGGACGGGAGATCTGGGGAGCGCTCGTCCCCTACGGCCAGGTGTGGCGCACGGGGGCCAATGCGGCCACCGGCATCACGACCGACCGCGCGCTGCGCCTCGGCACGGGCGCCGACACGCTCCACGTCCCGGCGGGGAGCTACACCCTCTTCTCGATCCCGGCGGCGGATGGCGGCCTGCTCATCGTGAACGAGCAGACCGGACAGACGGGAACCGCGTACGACGCGACGCGCGATCTCGGTCGCGTGCGCATGACGCGCCGCGCGCTCCCCGAGAGCGTCGAGACGTTCACGATCGAGGTGGCGCCGGCAGGCGACGCCGGCGAGCTGCGGCTGCTCTGGGACCGCACGGCGATGGTGGTGCCGTTCCGCGTCCTGCCCTGAGCGACCTCGTCGAATCCGCACCGCCGTCTCATCGTCCCGTAATCCGGCCGTCATCGCGCGCTGAGGCAGCCGGCGTATCCTCGCCTCGACCCTTCGAGGCGAGGATCGAATGTCCGTCACACAGGAGAGCGCGTCCGGCTTCGCGATGGAGCCGGTCGTGACGCCGCTGATCGACGTCCTGCTGGTCCCGCTCCTCATCTTCATGGCCGCGCTTCCCGCGACGCGGCAGGCGATGACGACGGCCCAGCTGCCGCAGGAGACGCGCGCGCCGACGCCGTCGGAGGTGGGCATCGTGCTCGAGGTCGAAGCGGGCGCGCGGTATCACGTGAATCGTGCGCCGGTCGGCGCGAATGCGCCCGGCGCCCATCTCGCCGCGATCGATGCGGAGCGTCGCGACAAGCGGCTGATCGTGAAGGGCGCACGCGGCACGAAGCTGGCACTCGCATCCGCCCATGCTTCGACCGAATCGTGATCCCGGCCCGCGAGCGGGAATCCTCCTCGTCACGGCCCTCGGCGTCCTCGCGGCGTGCGCCCCTGCAGCCTCGACCGGATCGGGTGCGCGCGCACCCGCGGCGGACCTCCCGCCATGGAACGGCAACGCACTGCGCGCGGACGAGGTGCCGGCGGTCTACGAAACCGCCTGGCGTGCCGCGGAGAACCGGCGGAGCTGCGCCCTGCTGGCCCCGCGCACCCTCGGCACGGCGAACGTCGCCCTCGGCGGCGCGACGGCGCGCGTGGCGACGTTCGCCGGCGGCTGGGGGATCGCCTACGACCTCCCCGGGACGCGCAGCGCCTTCGGCGTGGCAGGAACCGGCGCGCTGGCCGGAGAGCCGGGGACCTACGACCAGTGGCCGCACCGTCGCCGGTGGGTCGACGGCAGCCAGGCTGCCTACGGGCCCGAGGGCGGGACCGGCCCGAACCAGCTCGCCTACGTCTCGATCCCCGGCCAGCGCTGCCTCTACAACGTCTGGTCGCGCCTCGGCCAGGCACATCTGGAGTCGCTGCTGGAGCAACTGCGGTTCGTGGACCTGCGGTAGGGCGGAGCGACGGTTTGACGGTTTGACGGTTCGACGGTTTGGCCCGAACATAGGGTGCGGCGCGGGGACTCGGTACCGCGCTGTCGAGCTGTCGAGCTGTCACGCCGTCAAACGGCCAAACCACCACAACGCCGCCAATCCGATGACCACAGTCGATCGCCGGGAGTTCGTGCGGACCGCCTCGGTCGCGGGGATCGGGCTCGCTGCGGCGAGCGCCTTCCCATCACCGGCGCTGCTGCTGCGCGGTCGGCCAAGTGCGCGCGTGGTCGTCGCGGTGGCGGGGCTCAACGGCCGCGGTGCGGTGCTCGCGCAGAACTTCGCGCGGTCGGCGAACACCGAGGTGGCCCATCTCTGCGACGTGGATGCGAACGTCCTCGCGAAGCAGCGGGGCGTCGTCCAGGCGAGCGCCGCGCGCGTGCCGACGGCGATCGGCGACTTCCGTCGCGCGCTCGACGATCGCGAGGTCGATGCGATCGCCATCGCGGCTCCCGACTTCTGGCACACGCCGATGGCGCTCCTCGCGCTCGCCGCGGGGAAGCACGTCTACGTGGAGAAGCCGGCGAGCCACGGGCCGCGCGAAGTCGAGCTGCTCGTCGAGGCGCAGCGGAAGCACGGGCGTCTCGTGCAGATCGGCAATCAGCAGCGCTCCGCGCCGCGGACGATCGAGGCGATCGCGATGATCCGCGACGGCGCGATCGGGCACCCCTACCTCGCGCGTACCTGGTATGCGAACACGCGCGGCTCGATCGGACGGGGGACGTCGGTGCCGGTGCCGGCGCACCTCGACTACGAGCTGTGGCAGGGGCCCGCGCCGCGCACGCCGTATCGCGACAACGTCATCCACTACAACTGGCACTGGTTCCGGCGTTGGGGGACGGGGGAGATCTGCAACAACGGCACGCACGAGATCGACGTCGCGCGGTGGGCGCTCGGAGTCGATCGGCCGGTGCGCGTCGCCTCGACGGGCGGGCGCTTCCACTTCGCGGACGACTGGGAGTTTCCGGATACGCAGGAGGCCGTGTTCGAGTTCGACGGCGGGCGCACCATCACCTGGCGCGGGCAGAGCTGCAACGGCGTCCGGACCTTCGACCGCGGACGTGGCGTCCAGATCGTCGGCACGAACGGCTCGCTCCTGCTCGATCGCGACGGCTACGTCCTCCATGACCTCGCGGGGAAGGTCGTGCGCGAGGGGAAGGAGGCGGCGATCGCCGACGGACTCGACTTCGCCGGCAACGACGCGCACACCACCGCGCACGTCGAGAACTTCGCGGCGGCGGTGCGCGAGCGCGAACCGTTGCGGTCACCGGTCGCCGAGATCGCGAAGAGCCTCATGCTCTGTCACCTCGGCAACATCGCCCAGCTCACCGGCCGCCAGCTGCGCATCGATGCGGACGCGGGGCGACTGATGGACGATGCGGACGCGATGCGGTACTGGCAGCGCGAGTACGCGCCCGGGTGGGCACCCCGCGTGTAGCGGCGATCAGCCGTCGGTGCCGGCGCTCAGGCGACGCGCGTACTCTCCGACCGCCTCGAACTGCTTGCGCCGCGTCGCCGACCAGCGCGGGAGCTGCAGCGCACCGGAGAGCCCCATCGCGCCCCCCCCGAACGCGATGGCGAGGATCCCGGCGATCGCCTGCGGAGTGCGGTTCGCGACCGCCGTCACCGCGGCCATCACGAGCCCGCCCACGGTCAGCGCGGTGCCGAGCCGGATCATCGAGCGCGCGTCCTCCTTGCGCGTGCGCATCTGCAAGACGGCGCCCTCGCCGAGCGATTCGACGGAGATCCGCAGGTTGCCGTTGCGCCACTCGCGGCGCCCCGCGACGACCTCGAGACGCCCCTGAGCCTCGAAGGTGTCGCGGAGAAAGGCGATGAGCCGCTGCCACTCCGCCTCGCTGAGGTCGCGTGGGAGGGCGACGGCGTGGGCGACGCCGGCGCGCAGCCCGAGGACGCGGGACTCCGGCAGGGGGCGGGGCGCACGATCGAGCGCGGCGGCCGCCGCGGTCACCGACGCCGGACTCAGCCCCGCCTCGGCGGCGATGCGCTGGATCTCCG
>Ga0182741_1002739_pt1 | contig 19925 bp, 16 predicted proteins | sample eDN5th37CBELigOP_FD_128874 | JGI IMG/M metagenome (GOLD analysis project Ga0182741, IMG submission 128874) | Enriched Organic Plus compost microbial communities from Emeryville, California, USA - eDNA 5th pass 37_C BE-Lig OP (version 2) (version 2) ... | reverse complement strand
GGTCCGTCGCGGGTGGGGCGGGGGCGGGGGCGGCCTGGAGCGAGGCGCGCACCTCGGCCATGGCCGCCACCCGGGCCTGCAGGTCGGGGTCGCCCTCGACGAGGGCGCGCTCGGCGGGCGTGGCCTCGCCGTCGAGGTAGGCGGAGGCCAGCTCGTCGCGCTCGTCGTCGGTGCGGGGTGCGTCGGTCATGGTGCGATGCGGGGTGGGGTGGGCGGCTCGGGGGCCGTGGTGCTCGGACGATCCGTGCCGGCCTCCTGGTTCCCGGTGCCGTCGGGTCCGAGTCGGCGGGCGAGCAGGCGCCGGCCCCGGGCGATGCGGGACCGCACGGTGCCGGGCGGCACCTCGAGGACGGCGGCGATCTCGGCGTAGTCGAGGTCGCAGACGTCCCGCAGCACGACCGCCGCCCGGAACTCGACGGGCAGCTCGGCCAGCGCGTCGTCGAGCAGGAGCCGGTCGGCCACCGACTGCAGGCCCTCCTCGCCGCGCGGATCGGCCAGGGCGCGGTGCGGGTGCTCGTCGTCGTCGACCGCGTCGTCGGGGATGCCGGGCAGCGGCCGGCGCCGTCGGCGGCGCAGCTCGTCGAGGCAGGCGTTGGTGGCCACCCGGTGCAGCCACGTCGTGAACCGGGAGCGCCCGTCGAAGCGGGGGAGGCCCCGGACGACGGCGATCAGCGCCTCCTGGGTGGCGTCGAGGGCGTCGGCGTCGCTGCCGGTGAGGCGCCGGCAGAGCAGGTGGACCCGGTCGTGGTGGCGACGCAGGAGCGCCTCGAGCGCGCTGGCGTCACCCGCCTGCGCCGCCTCGACGAGGTCCTGGTCGGGGTCCACCGCCACGACGGGACGCTACCCCCGACGGTCAGGAGCCGAGGGCGCGGATCTCGCCGATCTCGGCCGCTGCCCGGCCCGGCGCGTCGCCCCGGTCGACGATCCACACGAGCACCGCCGCGCCCCGGGTGCCGCCCAGGTCGATCTCGTTGGTGCCGGCCGGGAGCCCCTCGGTGGTGGCGACCGGCTCGCCCCACCCGGCCAGGTCGCCCGCGGGGGCGTCGGCCACGAAGACGAGCGCCCGCCAGCCGTTGGTGGGGCTGTCGATCTCGAGGCGGTCGAGGTCGGCCGCTCGCTCGAGCGTGACGATGATGCCCACCCCGTCCTTGAGGCGCGTGATGTCGCGGTCGTCGTAGCCCTCGGTGCGCCAGGTGGTGGTCGGATCGCCGTCGTGGACGAGCGGTGCCCGGTCGTCGTTCTCGCGGCCGTCGCCGGTGGGGTCGAACGCCTGGGCGCCGGTGATCCCGATCGCGCTGGCCGACCCGCCGCCGCGCCCGCCGATCGCGTCCCGCACCTCGTCGAGGAGCGAGCCCGCCCCCGAGCGGCCGATCAGCACCCCGGCCAGGCCCAACGCCAGCGCCACGACGACGACCACCGCCGTGGGGATCAGCCACGAGCGCTCGGTCTGGGTGAACGACGGCGCCGGCTCGCGGGGCCCAGCCGGCGCGGCGCGGGGGCGGGCGAGCGCGGTGGTGGCGTCGGGGCCAGCGGCGAGGACGGTGCTGTCGGGGTCGAGGTCCGCGTCGTCGTCGGCGCGGGCGCCGGCGGCGAGGAGCGCGGCTCGCAGCTCCGCCGCGCTCTGGTACCGGTCGGCGGGGTCGCGCGCCATCGCCCGGCAGGTGATCTCCTCCAGGGCGCGCGGCACGCTCGGCCGGACCTGCCGAGGGCGCAGCGGGTCGCGCTGGAGGCGCATGAGCGCGGTGGCCGCGTCGGTGTCGCCCTGGAACGGCGGGCGGCCGCAGAGCATCTCGTAGAGGACGACGCCGAGGCTGTAGATGTCGGTGCGGGCGTCGACGGCGTCGCCGCGGACCTGCTCGGGGGCGAGGTACTTGGCGGTGCCGACCATGAGCCCGGGCTGCGTGAGGTCGGCGTCGGCGACGGCCTTGGCGATGCCGAAGTCCGCCACCTTCACCCGTCCGTCGCTGGCCAGGAGCACGTTGGCCGGCTTCACGTCGCGGTGGACGAGCCCGGCCCGGTGCGCGGCGTCGAGCGCGTCGGCCACCTGGGCGGCGAGGCCGGCCGCCTGCCACGGATCGAGCGGCTCAGGGTCGTCGAGGCGCTCGCGCAGCGTGCGGCCGGGCACGAGCTCCATCACGATCGCCTCGATGCCGCGCTCCGAGACGGTGTCGTAGATGGCGACGATGCTCGGGTGCGCGAGCCGGGCCGCGGCCACCGCCTCGTGGCGGAACCGGGCGACGAAGGTGGCGTCGGTGGCGAGGTGGGCGTGGAGGAGCTTCACCGCCACCTGGCGGCGCAGCACCTCGTCGGTGCCCTGCCACACCTGGGCCATCCCGCCCGACGCGAGCAGCACGTCGAGGCGGTAGCGGCCGGCCAGCAGGCGGCCCGGGCGAGGCCCGTCGGCGTGGGCGCTGGTGCTCGGCTCCGGGGGCGGGGTCACGGACGACACGGCGGCGCCACGCTACTGCCGGGCCGCCGGGCGTCGCCGGGCGCCGACGGAGCGCGCCGCCGGGCCGATCAGGCCGGGGCCAGCCAGGTGATGCCCATCACCCGGGGCCCGCCGTGGGTGCCGATGACCGGGCCGATGTGGGCGACGCGGATCTCGTCTCGCGGGTAGATCGGGGCGAGGAGGTCGAGCATCTCGTCCACGTCGGGCGCGAACCCGTGGCTGACGGTGAGGCGCTCGACCTTGCCGGCCGCGGCCACCTTGTCGCGCAGGACCTCGAGGGCCTTGCGCCGGGTGCGGGCCTTGCCGGCCTCCTCGACGACGCCCGAGGAGATGTCGAGGATCGGCTTGATCGACAGCAGGGAGCCGAGGAGCGCCTGGGCGCCGCCGATCCGGCCTCCCTTCTTCAGGTTCTCGAGGGTGTCGAGGGCGCCGATCACGTGGGTGCGGGCCACGAGGCCCTCGACGAGCGCGACCACCTCGTCCACGCTGGCCCCCGCCGCGGCGGCCTCGGCGGCGAGCACCACCTGGGTGCCGAGGCCGGAGGTGATGCTGCGGGAGTCGATGACCCGCACGTCGAGCTCGCCCTCGAGCGCCCGAGCCGCGTTCTGGGCGGACTGCATCGTGGCGGACAGCCCGGCCGAGAGGTTGATGCACACCACGGCGTCGGCACCGGCCTCGGCCTGGCGGCGGAACGCGGCCTCGAACTTCCCGGGGGCGGGCGCCGCCGTCTCGGGCAGGTCGGACGACGCGGCGAGCCGCTCGTAGAACTGCTCGACGGTGAGCTGGGTGCGGTCCTCGAGCTCCTCGTCGCCGAAGCGGATCGTGAGCGGCACGACCTCGATCCCGTGGGCGGCCACCTCCTCGTCGGTGAGGTCGCAGCTGCTGTCGGTGACGATGCGGACGGCCATGGTGGTTGCTCCCTCGCGCGTCGGGCGGTGAGCGCGCGAACCTAGTTGCCGGAGCGCCCGGCGGCGGGGTGGCGCGAGAGGTGCCTGGCCTCGACGAGCTTGCGGCTGCGTCGGGTGCGGTGCCAGTGGCGGGCCCACCACACGAGGAGGAAGAGCGCGGCCCCCACCGACAGGATCACGCCCACCCCGGCGACCGCGGTGGAGCGGATCGAGTAGTCGAGCTCGGCCAGCACGAGCGACCCGTCCGGCGAGGTCAGCGTGGCGACGAGCGGGATCGACCCCGAGGTCCGGGCCCGCACCGGCACGTCGACGCGGGTGCTGCCGGGCTGGAGGACGAGCGGCACGGCGTCGCCCTCCGGGAACTCGAGCTTCGTGCTCGACAGGTGGACCACGACGTGGAGCGGCACCTCGCCGTCGTTGCGGATCGTCATCGGCACGGTCCCGTCCCGCGCGGTGAGGGTCACCGTCTCGTGGGCCGGCGCGCTCACCGCGCCGACGAGGCCCGCCACCTCGGCGCCGACCGCGGCGAGGTGCGCCTCCTGGGCGCTGCGGGACAGCGCGGTGGAGGTGGCGAGCAGCAGGTGGGCCTCGGCGGTGGCCACCTGAGCCCGGGCCACCGGGTCCGTGCCGTCGCCGTCCACGCCGAGCAGCGACGCCACGCCGGCCAGCTGGGTGCGGCCATCGCCGAGGCCGCGGCGGACGGCGGGGGCGATCCGCGGCGGATCGTCGGGGAGGAGCTCGCGGTCCACGCGGGTGCCGCCGGGCTGGAGGAGCGGCGCGGCCGCCTCGAAGGCCTCGTCAGGGGCGACGGGCTCGAGGACCTCGGTGTGGCCGATGCCCTCGAGCAGGGCGCCGATCACCTCGGGGCGCACGTCCTCGTCGAGCGGCACCGCCGCCGCCCGGGCGATGCCGGGCTGCTCGAACCACAGCATCGCCAGCTCGGTGAGCACCCGGTTGGCCTCCAGCGCCGGGCTGAGGTCGGTGCCGAGGTGGGACAGGACCCGCTCGTCGAGCGCCAGCGCCTCGAGGCCGCCGTCGTCGGTCTCGACCAGGAACGGCTGCGCCAGCGACAGCGACAGGAGGCCCGCTCGCAGCGGCTCGACCTGGTCGTCGGCGACGACCACGTGGGCCACGCCGGCCGCGGCCAGCGCGGCAGCACCGTCCGGGCCGAGGTCGTCGTCAGCCCACCACGTGGCGCCGGGGCGCTGGTCGAGGACCTCGACCGCCACGCGGCGAGCGGCGGCGAGGTGCTGCGCGAGCTCGTCGTCGAGGCCGGCGTCGAGCAGCGCGTCGGGTGTGGTGGGCGCGAACGGCCCCGCCAGCACGGCACCGGCGCCGGCGATCGACCGGAGCCGCTCGAGGACGACCGCGGCCTGCTCGTCGCCGGCGGCCACGAGGTCGGACACGCCGAGCAGCGCGTCGGGGGAGAGGGCGAGCCCCACCGGCAGCTCGGCGTCGGCCAGCGGGGCGAGCCACCTGGCGGCCTCGGCCAGGTCGTCGGGGTCGACGCTCCGGCGCCCATCGGGCTGCAGCACGGGCTCGTCGAGCGTGCGGGCGAGGAGCGCGACGGCGAGCGGCGGGGACTCGTCGGTCTCGTCGGGCTCGCGGACGAGGTGGGTGACGAGCCGGCCGAGCTCGGTCCCCTCGGCGTCGCGAACCCGGACCTGCACCGGGTACACGCCGGCGCTGCGCAGGTTCAGGCCTCCGGGCTGCTCCGGGTCGAACGAGATCGCCACGACGAGGCTGCCATCGCCGGCGCGGGGCAGCTCGGCTGCGGCGCGCGCCACCTGGTACACGGTGGAGCGGAGCCCGGCGCCGGCGGTGGTGAGCTCGAGCTCCGAGCGCGACAGCACCCGCCCGTGGATCAGGACCTCGACGCTGCCGTCGGCTGGCACCGATGCCGGGTCGATCCCGAGCTCGAAGGTGTCGCCCGTGGCCACGAAGGTGCGCTGGTGGGCGAGCACCGGCGGGGCGTCCCCCAGGTCGCCGTCCTGGGTGGCGGCGGGCGGGGCCAGCCCGAGGAGGGCCGCGCCCGCCGCGAGCAGGGCGGCGACGAGGCGCCACCGCCCCGGCATCCGGGCCGTCACGGGGTGCCCACCGCGAGCGCCCGGCGCAGCACGGCCAGGCCGTGGGGCTGGCGGGCGAAGCCCAGCGCCTCGTAGAGGGCCAGCGCGCCGGCGTTGGCCTCCTGGGTGTTGACGAGGACCTCCCGGGCGCCCCAGCGGCGCAGCCACCGCAGCCCGTCGGCCACGAGGGCGGTGCCGAGCCCCCGACGCTGGCACTCCGGGTGGACGGCGAGGCGCTGGAGGTAGCCGCGCCCGCCGGCCCGGCCGGTGACCGCGTACCCGGCCACCGCGCTCGTCCCGGGTCGCAGCGCGACGCGGAAGCGCACCGCCGGGGTGGCGTCGAGGGCGTCCTCCAGCGCCGCCTCGTCGAACCGCCAGAACGGCGGGAAGGCCAGGTGGTCGACGGCCAGCACCTCGGGGTGGTCGGCGGGACGGGCGCGGCGCAGCGTCACGCCGTCGGGACGGGCGGGGAGCGGCGCGACGTCCCGGCGCAGGAGGTGGAGCCGCTCGTGCTCCTCGAACCCGGCGGCGAGGAACGGCTGCTGCTCGGGCGGCGCCAGCGCCGCCGTCACCACGGCGGTGCAGCCGCGGCTCCGCAGCTCGTCGAGCAGCGCCCGCACCTCGGCGTCGGTCACCCGGGCGCGCACGACCACCTGGGCCACGGTGGGGTCGCCGCGCCACGACGTGGCCCGCAGCCGGCCGTCGTCGCGGCCAGGGTGGCGGTGCACGCTCATGCCGGGGCCACGGTAGTGGCCGCATGGTCCGCGGGACCGGCGCGGCGCGGCCCCCGACCAGGGGCCCGGGTCGGTGCCGCGGATAGCCTCCACGGCGCGTGTCCGTCCTCTTCCTGACCCACGATCGGTACCTCGACCACGACCCCGGTCGCGGGCACCCGGAGCGGCCGGCGAGGCTCCAGGCCGTCCTCGACGGGGTGGCCGCGGCGGGGTTGGACGAGGCGCTGGAGCGGCGCTGGCCCCGAGCCGCGTCGCGCGCCGACGTCCAGCGCGTCCACGCCGGCGCCCACATCGACCGGATCGCCACCACGAGCGCCACCGGCGGCGGGTGGCTCGACGGGGACACCGCCCTGAGCCCGGCCTCGTACGACGCGGCGCTGCTCGCCGCCGGCGCCGGGCTCACCGCCATCGACGCGCTCGACGCCGGCGAGGCGGACGCCGCGTTCTGCGCCGTGCGTCCCCCCGGCCACCACGCCACCCCGCTGTCGGCGATGGGGTTCTGCCTGTTCAACAACGTGTCGGTCGCGGCCGCGGCGCTCGCCGAGCGGGGGGAGCGGGTGCTGATCGTCGACTTCGACGCCCACCACGGCAACGGCACCCAGGACGTGTTCTGGGACGACCCGCGCGTCGTCTACGTCTCCTACCACCAGCACCCCCTCTACCCGGGCACCGGCGGGATCCTCGAGGTGGGCGGGCCCGAGGCCCAGGGCGCCACCGTGAACATCCCGCTCCCGCCCGGGGCCACCGGCGACGTGTACCGAGTCGGGGTCGAGGAGGTCATCGCACCGCTGGCCGAGCGGCTCCGGCCCTCGTGGCTCTTGATCTCCGCCGGGTTCGACGCCCACCGAGCGGATCCGCTCACCGACCTCGGGCTGTCCGCCGGCGACTTCGCCGACCTCACCGCCGACCTCCTCGCGCTGGTGCCGCCGGGCCGGCGCCTCGTCTTCCTCGAGGGCGGCTACGACCTGGACGCGCTCGCCCAGGGCGCGGCGGCCTGCGTGGCCGCGCTGGTGGGGGAGCGCTACGCCCCGGAGCCGCCGACCTCGTACGGCCCCGGGCGCGAGGCCGTCGCGGCGGCGGCCCTCGTGCAGCAGCGGATCCTCGACGAGCAGGGGAGCTCGACGTGAACCTCCAGTCCCTCCTCGCCCACCTCGCCGAACAGGGCGCGTCCGACCTCCACCTGAAGCCCGGCGCCCCGCCCCGCCTGCGGGTGGACGGCCAGCTGCAGCCCGGCGCGGGCGAGCCGCTCACCGCGCCCGAGGTGGAGGCGCTGGCCCGCGCCGCGCTCGACGACGTGCGCTGGGCGGAGCTGGGCCGCTCCGGGCAGACCAGCTCGGGCCTCAGCGTCCCCGGCCTCGGTCGCTTCCGCGTCGCCGTGCACCGCCAGCGGGGGTCGCTGGCCATGGCGGTGCGGCGGGTGCCGCCGGAGATCCCCGACCTGGCCCGGCTCGGCCTGCCCCCGCAGGTGGAGCGCCTGGCCGACGAGCAGCGGGGCCTGCTCCTGGTCAGCGGACCCCCTGGCTCCGGCAAGACCACCACCGTGGCGGCGGTCCTCGACCGCATCAACCGCAGCCGGGCCTGCCACATCCTCACCGTGGAGGACCCGATCGAGGTGCTCCACCCCGACCAGCAGGCGATGGTCACCCAGCGCGAGGTGGGCCTCGACGCGGCCAGCTACGCGCAGGCGGTGCGGGGCGGGATGCGGGCCGACGCCGACGTGCTCTTCGTCGGCGAGCTCCTCGACGCCGACACCGCCCGGGCCGCGCTCACCGCCGCGGAGGTGGGGCACCTCGTGATCACGACGATGCGCGCCGCCGGCGCCGTCGACACCGTGGCCCGGCTGCTCGAGCTGTTCCCGCCCGCCGAGCAGCCCGCTGCCCGCCAGGCGCTCGTGAGCGTGCTGCGGGGCGTGGTCAGCCAGCGGCTCCTCGAGCGGGCCGACGGCAACGGTCGGATCGCCGCCGCCGAGATCCTCGTCGGCACCACGAAGGTGCTGGACTGCATCGCCCAGGGCGGGCCGCTCGAGGACCTCGAGCGGGTCCTGCAGGACGGCCAGTACCACGGGATGCAGACCCTCGACCAGGGCCTCTACGACCTCGTGGTCGACGGCCGGGTCAGCGTCCGCGACGCGCTCGCGGCCTCCCCGCACCCCGAGGACCTGCGCATCGCGCTCGGGCAGGCCGGCCTCGCCACCGGCGCCTGACCGGCCCAGATGCTGGCCTGACCGGCCTCGCAGGGTACGATTCGGACAATCCGGACGACCCTGTCCGGCTGGCTCGGCGGGCGCCAGCGTTAGCACGAGGAGAGAACAGGCTGATGCGAACCCTCCGAGCCTGGGCGCTGCTGGTCGGCGCCGTGACCCTGGCCGTGGTCGGGCTCGCGCCCGGCGCCGCCGCCGATCCCGTGGGCGCCGGCGCGGCGTCGGCGTTCGGGGCCAGCGCCGAGCTGGCCGGCACCGGGGTCGTCCCGCCCACGCCGGCGGTGTCGGTGAGCGCCCCGCCCTTCGGCGACGACGAGCAGACCGCCGTCCCGCTCGACCTCGACCCGCTCGCCATCAGCGGCACGCTCACGGCCCGCGCCGCGGTCCACCAGGCGTCGGACCTTCCCAGCCTGATCGACCAGCCCGCCGCCCAGCACGCCCTGGCCGGCCCCTACAACGCCCGGGCGGTCAGCCAGGTGGAGGGCCTGACCGTCCTCAGCGCGCTCGACGAGACCCTCCTCGACGCCGAGCTCATCCGCGCCGAGGCGGTGGCCGTGTGCCGCGCCGGCACGGTCGAGTACGCCGCCACCGCGGAGGTCGTGGACCTCGTCGTCGCCGGGCAGGACCCGGTGAGCGGGCCGCTCAACGAGCTCGTGGACACGATCGCCGAGGCCCTCGAGCCCCTCGCCCCGATCGTCGACGTCGACGTCGACGTGGTGTCGGTGACCGACGACGGCGCGTCGGTCGACGCCATCGTCATCTCGCTGCTGTCGATCCTCGAGGAGCCGCTCGCCGAGGTCCGCATCGGCCACGCCGAGGTGTCCGGCGTGGCCTGCGGCGACGCCGAGGACGTGCCCGAGTGCGCCGACGGCGTGGACAACGACGGCGACGGGCTCGTCGACGAGGCCGACCCCGAGTGCCACACCGACGGGGACCCCGACAACCCCGACAGCTACGACCCCGGGGACGACGACGAGGGGCCTGACGGCGAGACCCCCGGCTGCTCGGATGGGCTGGACAACGACGGCGACGGGCTCGTCGACGCCGCCGACCCGGACTGCCACACCGACGGGGATCCGAACAACCCGGACAGCTACGACCCCGACCGCGACGAGACCGGCGGCCAGTGCGCCGACGCCCGCGACAACGACGGTGACGGCGCGATCGACGCTGCCGACCCGGACTGCCACACCGACGGGGATCCGAACAACCCGGACAGCTACGACCCGACCCGCTCCGAGGGCGCCGGCGGGTCCGGCGGGTCCGGCGGGGGTGGCAGCGGGGCCGGCCAGCTGCCGGCCACCGGGGCGGGGATCGCCACCGGCGCGGCCGCGCTCGCCGCACTGGGCGGTCTGGCCCTCGCCGCGCTGCGCCGCCGGGCCACCAGCCCGAGCTGACCGCCACCTGATCGCCCTGGCGCTCCCGGACCGCCGGTTCGGGAGCGCCGGCGCGTTCGCCCTACCCTCGGACCGGTGATCCCCGAGCGCCTCGCCCCCGTCCTCGCCGAGGTCCGCCCCCTGGCCGCCCGCTTCGACGAGGCCGGCCACCGCATCTACCTCGTCGGCGGGATCGTGCGCGACCTCGTGCTCGGCCGCCCGTTCACCGGGGACATCGACCTCACCACCGACGCCCGGCCCGAGGAGACGCTGGCGGTGGTGAAGGGCTGGGCCGACGCGGTGTGGGACCAGGGGGCTCGCTTCGGGACGATCGGCCTGAAGAAGGGCGACACCACCTTCGAGGTCACGACCCATCGGGCCGAGGCGTACTCGGCCGACTCCCGCAAGCCCGACGTCTCCTTCGCCTCCGACGTCGAGGCCGACCTCTCCCGCCGGGACTTCACCGTCAACGCCATGGCGCTGCGGGTCACCGGCGCGCACGACGAGGAGCCCGAGCTCATCGATCCCTTCGGCGGGGTGGCCGACCTGGCCGCCGGCGTGCTGCGCACCCCCCTGTCGCCGGAGGAGTCCTTCACCGACGACCCGCTGCGGATGCTGCGCGCCGCCCGCTTCATCGCCGGCTACGGGCTCCAGCCCGAGCCCGAGCTGTTGGCGGCGGTCCGTCGCTACGTCGGCCGGCTCGAGATCGTGTCGGCGGAGCGGATCCGCGACGAGCTCTGCAAGCTGATGGTCGTGGAGGACCCCACCGCGGGCCTGTGGTTCCTCGTCGACACCGGGATCGCGGACATCGTCCTCCCCGAGCTGCCGGCGATGCGGCTCGAGCAGGACCCGATCCACCGTCACAAGGACGTCCTCGCCCACACGATCGCCGTCGTGCGCAAGACCCGGCCGAACCTGATCGTGCGGATGGCTGCGCTGCTGCACGACATCGGCAAGCCGAAGACCCGCTCGATCGGCCCGAAGGGCGTGTCGTTCCACCACCACGAGGTGGTGGGCGCCCGCATGGCCCGGGAGCGGCTCCGGGCGCTGCGCTTCCCGAACGACCAGATCGAGGCGATCTCGAAGCTCGTCTACCTCCACCTGCGCTTCCACGGGTACCGCGACGACGTGTGGACCGACGCGGCCGTGCGCCGCTACGTGCGCGACGCCGGCGACCTGCTCGAGGAGCTCAACGAGCTCACCCGCTGCGACTGCACCACCCGCAACGCCCGCAAGGCCAAGCAGCTGGCGGACCGGATGGACGCCCTCGAGAAGCGCATCGCCGAGCTGCAGGCCCAAGAGGAGCTGAAGGCGATCCGACCCGACCTCGACGGCAAGCAGGTGATGGCGCACCTCGGCATCCCCCCCGGCCCCGAGGTCGGCGAGGCGCTCGACATGCTCCTCGAGGCCCGGCTCGAGGAGGGCCCGCTCGGCGAGGAGGAGGCCTACCGTCGCCTCGACGAGTGGTGGGCGGCCCGCCAGCACGGCGCCTGACCGGCCGCTGACCCGCCGCCCGTCAGAACCGGCGCTCGACGGGGGGCACGGTGCGCTCGAAGGGCTCGGCCCGCAGGAGCTCCCGGTCGCCGAGGTCGAGCCAGCGGGCCACGAGGAGCCCCGGCAGGCGGCGGGCTTGGTCCCGCAGCAGCGTGAGCGTGTCGTTGTAGAACCGGCGGCTGGCGGCGATCCGGGTCTCGGCGTCGGCCAGCGCCTCCTGGAGCCGCAGGAACGAGGCGTCGGCGGTGAGCTCGGGGTGACCCTCGGCCCGGGCCACGACGCGGCGCAGCGCGGCCGTCTGCGCGGCGGCCTCGGCCTCGAGGTCGGCGGCTCGGTGGTCCCCGGGCTGCCAGCGCGCCCCGGTCAGCTCGGCGAGGAGGTCGCGCTCGTGCTCGGCGTGGGCTGCGACCACCCGGGCCAGCGCGGGGACGAGGTCGTGGCGGCGCTGGAGCTGCACGTCGATGAGGCTCCAGGCCCGCTCGATGCTCTCGGCGAGGAGCCGCAGCCGGTTGTAGGTGGTGACCACCCACGCCACGAGGAGGAGCGCGACCGGCGCCGCGACGCCCGCGGCCACCGAGGCCGCCGTGGCCCCCGTCGGCGAGACGAGCAGGGCCACGCCGACGCCGAGGGCCGCGCCCGCCGCGACGACCAGTGCGGTGACGGCGGCACCGAGGCGCCCGAGGTGCGAGGCCTCGCTGCGGGTCGACACCAGGGGCCGACCCGCCACCACCGGCACGCCGGTCCGCTCGTCGAGCACCGCCTCGCCGACCACGAAGAGCGGGTCCCCGACGGCGACGACCCGCTCGGTCTCCCGGTAGCGGCCGGTGCGGTTGTCGAACAGCCGGGCCAGCAGCCCCCGCTCACCGAGCCGGCCGTCGTCCCGGAACGTCTCCCGCATCGTCTGGCGGGGCACGACCCGGGCCGAGCCCAGCCGGACTGTCACCGCGCCGGTGTCGTCCACCAGGTCGATCTCCGGCAGCTTGTCCTCGTCGGTGACGACCGTGTGCCACTCGCGGTAGGTCTCGGTGCGCGTCGTCGTCCGCCCCTGGCTGTCGGTGGAGGTGACGGTGCGGGTGTGCTCGCGCTCCTCCTCGAGCTCGTAGTCCCACCACACGCACGGGGTGTCCGTGCGCCGGGATCGCAGCGGCGTCGCCGCCCAGGCTCGGCCCTTCAGCTCGACGTGCCCGGCGGAGGTCGCCGCGGCCGGGGTGGTGGCGACGTCGGCGTAGGTGCGGCGACGCCGGTCGAGGAGCCACGCCACGAGCGCGGCGACGGCGCCGGCCGCCGTGGCGACGATCCCCCACGCGCGCCCTGCGGCGACGCTGGCGGCCAGCACGCCGGGCAGCACGGCGACGGGGGTCAGAGGCCCTGCTTGCGGGCCCGCAGGATGAGGGTGGCGGGGAGGAAGCGCATCGTGTCGGACCACCCGGGGCTGCGGGGGCCGCCCTCGGTGGGCTGGGGCTCGAGCACGTTGTCGACCCGGAAGTTGGCCCGGGTCAGGCTCTGGACGAGCCCGCTGATCGTGCGGGGCACGTCGGCGGGCTGGTCGGGGCCCGACGCCGGGATCGGGGCCGTCTCCCAGTAGCTGCGCCGCACCCGCCGCTCGGGGTCGTCGCGGTCGACCAGCGCCCAGGCCGGGTGGGGGAGCGACAGGACGAAGTGGCACTCGGGCTTGAGGACCCGATCGACCTGGCGGAACACCCGGTCGATGTCCTCGACGGTGGCGAGCCCGTAGGCGGACACGACGACGTCGATCGTGTCGGCTCGGATGAAGGCCAGCTCGGCGAGCGGCGAGTGGTGGAGCTCGACGCGCACCGCGGCCTGCTCGGCCGCGGTGCGGGCGGCCGCGATCTGGTCGGCCGCGGGGTCGACGGCGATCACCTTCGCCCCGGCTCGCGCCAGGGCGATGGCGTTGCTCCCCGCGCCGCAGCCGAGGTCGAGGATCCGCTTGCCCTCGACGTGGCCGAGGAGCCGGAGCGAGTCCTCCCGCGGGATGTCGAACCCGTAGGAGACGACGTCGGTGGGCAGCTCGAGGCCGGCCGGGGCCGCCAGCGTGAAGCGAGACATGAGCCACAGTCTGACCGGTCTCGCGGTGTCGCACCGGGACGACGAGGTCGTGGCACCCTGCACGCGTGCGCATCGTTACGTGGAACGTCCAGACCGGCCGTCCCAACCCGGACGGGCGCGCCGACATCGATCGGGTGATCACCCACCTCAAGCGCTTCGACGCGGACGTCGTGGCCCTGCAGGAGGTCGACCGGGGCGTGCGCCGCAGCGGCGGCGTCGACCAGGCCGCGTCCGTGGCCGTCGCCCTCGGCGGCCACCTCGTGTGGGCGCCGACCGTGCAGCACGGCCCTGGTGCGTACGGCCACGCCGTGGTCGTCGTGCGCGGCGAGGTGGTCCGCGTCCACGAGGTCCGCCTGCGAGGCGGTGGCGAGCCCCGCGTCCTGCTCGTGGTGGAGCTCGACCTCGACGACCGTCGCTGGACGGTGGGTGCCACCCACCTGTCGACCCGGGCCCGCGTCGCCAAGGACCAGCTGCAGACCTGCCTCAGCGAGCTGCGACGGCACCCGGCGCCACGGGTGCTGGTCGGGGACCTCAACCTGCCGCCCGGCGACGTCCTGCCGTGGTCGACCGCCGCGGGGTTTCACCTCCTCGACGGCCCGGCCACCTTCGACACGCGGACGCCTCGGGCCACCAAGCGCATCGACCACGTCCTCGTGTCCGGCGCCCAGGTGCGCACGGCCCGCGTCGAGGTCACCGACATGAGCGACCACGCCCCGATCGTCGCCACCCTCCGCTGAGCGGCGGCGAGCGGGGCCACGTCGCGGTCCCGGACGCGAAGCGGCCGCCCCGGAGGGCGGCCGCAGGTCGCGACGACGGGCGGGACGAGCGCTACCGCAGGTCGGCGTCGAGGCGGGCGTAGGCCTCGACGAGCTCGCGGGCCTCCTCGTCGCGGTACTGCACCGCGGGGCTCTTCATGAAGTAGGCGCTGGGGCCCTCCAGCGGGCCGGCCATGCCGCGGTCGAGGCCGATCTTGGCGCAGCGGACGGCGTCGATGATCACGCCGGCCGAGTTCGGCGAGTCGTGCACCTCGAGCTTGAGCTCGACGGTGAGCGGCACGTCGCCGAAGTTGCGGCCCTCGAGGCGGATGAACGCCCACTTGCGGTCGTCGAGCCACGGCACGTGGTCCGAGGGGCCGATGTGGACGTCGTGGTCGCTGATGCCCTGGTCGATCTGGCTCGTGACGGACTGCGTCTTGCTGATCTTCTTGGACTTCAGGCGCTTCCGCTCGAGCATGTTCATGAAGTCCATGTTCCCGCCGAAGTTCAGCTGGTAGGTGTGGTCGATCGTGGTGCCGCGGTCCTCGAACAGGCGGGCGAGGGTGCGGTGGACGATCGTGGCGCCGACCTGGCTCTTGATGTCGTCGCCGACCACGGGCACGCCGGCGGCCCGGAACCTCTCGGCCCACTCGGGGTCGGAGGCGATGAACACCGGGATGGCGTTCACGAAGGCCACGCCGGCGTCGATGCAGGCCTGCGCGTAGTAGCGCTGGGCCTCCTCGGAGCCCACCGGCAGGTAGGAGACGAGCACGTCGGCCTTCGTGTCGCGCAGCACCTGGGCCACGTCGACCGGCTCGGCCGGGCTCTCCTCGGCCACCTCGCGGTAGTACTCGCCGAAGCCGTCGAGGGTCGGGCCTCGCATCACCTCGACGCCGAGGTGGGGGACCTCCGCGAACTTGATCGTGTTGTTGATGTCGGCGAACAGCGCCTTGGAGGCGTCGAGGCCGACCTTGGTGGCGTCGACGTCGAAGGCGGCGACGAGCTCGATGTCGCGGACGTGGTAGCCGCCGAGCACGACGTGCATCAGGCCCGGGACGCGGTCGTTGGGGTCCGCGTCCTTGTAGTACGTCAGCCCCTGGACGAGGCTGCTGGCGCAGTTGCCCATGCCAGCGATGGCGAGGCGGATCTTGGTCATCGGGTTGGTTCCTCCTGGGACTGGAGCTGGGTGCGCTCGGACTCGATCAGGCGATCGAGCCAGGCGAGGTCGTGGACGAGGTGGTCGGCGTCGCGCTCGCGCAGAGCGCCGAGGTAGGTGTCGGTCTTGCGCTCGCGACGGCGGCGCAGGTCGTCGCGGCGGTCGAGGAGCTCGGTGCGCCGGCGCTCGAAGAGCTCGAGGCGCTCGGCGACGGTGAGGTGGCGGGCGAAGGCGACGCGCAGGGCGAACTCGCGGTCGTCGGACACGTCGGGGCTCGTGAGCAGCTCGTGGAGCCGGGCCCGACCGAGGTCGGTGATGCCGTAGACCTTGCGGCTCCGCCCGGAGCCCTTCACGAGGCCCGACTCGCGCACCCGGGCCTTGAAGGCGGCCAGCTCGCCGGCCAGCGACCCGGACATCGGGGCGACGGTCGGCGTCGTCGTGCGCTGCTCCACCGCCTTGACGCAGCCCTGCTTCTCCAGCCGGTTGAGGGCCGGGTAGAGCGAGCCGAAGGAGACCGAGGCGCGGCTGGTCAGCAGCTCGCCGAGCCGCTTCTTCAGCTCGTAGCCGTGGAGCTCCTGCTCGGTCAGCAGGCCGAGGATGGCGAGGTCGATCATGGGCGGGGGCGACCGATCGCTACATCGGGTTGATGTATCGATTCGATGCAACGACACACTGACGGGCACGAGGCGTGGCGTCAACCCCCGATCGCGTGACCTCCGGCACACGAGTCCGCCGCAGCGCGTAGTGTTCGCGTCGCCGACGACGGGCGGGCGACGCCGGCGTCCCCACCGCCAGCTCCTCTCGGAGGTCCACATGAAGCTCCGCCGTCGCCTCGTCGCGGCCCTCGCCCTGCTCGGGCTGGCCACGACGTGCCTCGTGTCCGCCGCCTCGGCCGCACCCAAGCCCCCGAAGGTGCAGGACCGCAGCGAGATCGAGGTCCAGATCCTCGCCATCAACGACTTCCACGGGAACCTCGAGCCGCCCTCGGGCTCGAGCGGCCGGGTCGGCACCGTCGACGCAGGTGGCGTCGCCTACCTGGCCAGCCACATCGCCCAGCTCGAGGCGACCAACCGCAACACGATCGTCGTCTCGGCCGGCGACCTGATCGGGGCCAGCCCGCTCGTGTCGGCCCTCTTCCACGACGAGCCGACGATCGAGGCGATGAACATGATCGGGCTCGACCTCAACGCCGTCGGCAACCACGAGTTCGACGAGGGCACCGCCGAGCTGCTCCGGATGCAGCAGGGCGGGTGCCACCCCGTCGACGGCTGCCTGGACGGCGACGGCTTCGCCGGCGCCGACTTCCAGTTCCTCGCCGCCAACGTCGTGTCGCGCGAGACCGGCCGCACCCTCTTCCCGCCCTACTCGATCGAGAGCTTCAACGGCGCCAAGGTGGCGTTCATCGGCATGACCCTCGAGGGCACCCCGATGATCGTGAGCCCCTCGGGCGTGGCCGGCTACGACTTCCTCGACGAGGCCGACACGGTCAACGCCCTCGTGCCCGAGCTGCGGCGCCGGGGGGTCGAGGCGATCGTCGTGCTCGTCCACGAGGGCGGCCTGCCCGCCGCGCTCGAGCCCAACGGCTGCGCGGGGGTGTCGGGCGCGATCGTCGACATCGTCGAGCGGCTCGACGACGCCGTCGACCTCGTCATCTCCGGCCACACCCACCAGCCGTACCGGTGCGTCATCGACGGCACCCCGGTGACGAGCGCCTACTCGTTCGGGCGCATGCTCACCGACATCGACCTGCGGGTCGACCGGCGCACCGGCGACGTCACGAGCGTCGAGATCGACAACCGCATCGTCACCCGCGACGTGACGCCGGTGCAGGCGCTCCTGGACCTGATCGAGCGCTACACGATCCTGGCCCAGCCGATCGCCAACCGCCCGATCGGGCGGATCACCGCCGACGTCACCCGCGCCGCCGCGCCCTCCGGCGAGAGCCCGCTCGGCAACGCCATCGCCGATGCGCAGCTCGCCGCCACCGCCGCCCCCGAGGACGGCGGGGCGGTGATCGCCCTCATGAACCCCGGCGGGGTGCGAGCCGACCTCATCTACGCGAGCTCCCCGGCGGGCGAGGGCGACGGCGTCGTCACCTACGGCGAGGCCTTCACCGTGCAGCCCTTCGGCAACTCGCTCGTGACGATGACCCTCACCGGCGCCCAGATCGAGCAGGTGCTGGAGGACCAGGCCTGCGGCGCCAACGAGGCGAGCCCGCGGATCCTGCAGCCCTCGTACACGCTTCGCTACGAGTGGCGCGCCTCGGGCCCGCCGTGCGACAAGGTCGACCCCGCGTCGATCACGATCGCCGGCCAGCCCCTCGACCTCGCCGCCGAGTACCGGGTCACCGTGAACAGCTTCCTGGCCGACGGCGGCGACGGGTTCCCCGTGTTCGTGCAGGGCACGAACCGCCTCGGCGGCCCGGTCGACACCGACGCCTTCGAGGCCTACCTGCGGTCCCTCGACCCGGACGGGCTCACCCCTCCGGCCACCGACCGGATCACCCTGGTCCCCTGACCGCAGCGCGACCGGCCGCCCCCGAGCCGGGGCCGGCGGGCGGCCGGTAGCCTCGGCGTGTGACCTTCAGGCCCGAGGCGATCCAGGGCCACGGCCAGCAGCGAGCCGGTGGCGTGATCGACTACCGCCTGGCGCGCATGGGCGTCGTCTCGGAGTTCCGCAAGGGCCGCATCGCCCGCCACGAGGTCTGCGACGCCCACCCCGAGCTGAAGCGGGCCGCGGCCGCCGCGAGCGAGCCCACCGACATGGAGTGCCCGATCTGCGAGGAGGACAACGTCGTCCTCGTCACCTACGCGTTCGGGGACCGGCTCCCGGCGTCGGGGCGCTGCATCACCCGCAAGGGGGAGCTGTCGAAGCTGGCGAAGGGGCGGCGCCGCCTGGCCGCCTACGTGGTCGAGGTCTGCCCCACGTGCTCGTGGAACCACCTCGCCAGGTCGTTCTCCCTGGGATCCGGCTGACCGGGCGGACCGGCCGGCCCGCTGCGGATCGGGCGGGGTCGACGCCTACAGTCGCGACCCGGCCCAGGGGCTCCGGGCCCCACCCGCACCGATGACCGAGCGACGCCCCCCCTCCCGCCAGCGCGGCACCGCCGCCCGCTCCCGCGACGGCGCGCGGCCCGCGCCCCGCGCCAAGGCGGCCGCGCCGGCCACGGGCCGACGCCGGGCCCCGTCGGCCTCCGGGGGCCGCAGACCGCGTGGCCGGGACTCGGAGCGCAGCCTCCTCTGGCGGTGGCGGCGCGGCCTCTTCCTCAGCGGGCTCCTCTCCGTGGCGCTGCTCGGCGGCGTCACCTCGATCGTCTTCAACATCTCGCTGCCGCCGGTCGACCCGCTGCTGCAGACCTCCTTCGTCTGCGCCGCCGACGTCGCCCAGGGCTGCGGCCCCGACAACGCCATCGCCACCTTCAGCGCCGAGGAGGACCGCATCAGCGTCCCGCTCGAGGAGCTGCCCGAGGTGCTCGTCCAGGCCGTGCTGGCCACCGAGGACCGCGACTTCTTCGAGCACAAGGGCATCGACCCGGTCGGCATCGGGCGGGCGCTGTACCACGACCTGCGGGGCACCAGCCGGAGCCGCCAGGGCGGCTCCACGATCACCCAGCAGTACGTCAAGAACGCCTACCTGACCTCCGAGCGCAGCATCGTCCGCAAGATCAAGGAGGCGGTGCTGGCGGTGAAGCTCGAGCGCGAGCTCGACAAGGACGAGATCCTCGAGCGCTACCTCAACACGATCTACTTCGGGCGGGGGGCCTACGGCGTGGGCGCCGCGTCCCGGGCCTACTTCGGCAAGGACGTCCGCCAGATCGGCCTGCCCGAGGCCTCCTACCTGGCCGGGCTCATCCGCTCGCCGGGACCGGCCGACGCGCAGGACCACCCGGAGGAGGCCGCCCGCCGCCGTCGCACGGTGCTCGCGGCGATGGCCGAGGAGCGCTACATCACCGCGGCCGAGCGCGACGCGGTCGACGCGATGCCCTTCGACTACGTCATCCCCCGTCGCGACCGCCGCAAGATGCAGCTGCGGGCCGACTGGCAGGGCATCGGCGCCGAGCACTTCGTCGAGGCCGTGCGGCGGGAGGTGGCGGCCCGCTACGGCGAGGACCTGCTCTACGGCGGCGGCCTGCGCATCTACACGACGATCGACCGCGAGATGCAGGCAGCCGCCTGGGATGCGGTCACCTCCACGCTCGACCACCCCGACGACCCCGCCGCCGCGCTCGTGGCTGTCGACGACGGCGGCCACGTCCGGGCGATGATGGGCGGCCGGGACTGGGAGCGCGACAAGGTCAACCTGGCCCTCGGCAAGGCCGGTGGCGGCTCGGGCCGCCAGGCCGGCTCGGCCTTCAAGCCGATCGTGCTGGCCGAGGCGATCCAGCAGGGCATCTCGCTCAACACGAAGTTCCGGTCCCCCGGGCAGATGACCTTCCCGGGCGCCAACGCCGGCGCCGACTGGGTCGTGCGCAACTACGCCGGCACGGAGCAGGGGGTCCTCGACCTCCCCGACGCCACCCGGGTGTCGTCGAACACCGCCTACGCCCAGCTCATGCTCGAGGTCGGCCCGGCAGCCGTCGTCGACATGGCCCGCCAGCTCGGGATCACCGCCGAGCTCCCCCCGGTCAACTCGCTCGTCCTCGGCACCGGCGAGGTGTCGGTGCTCGACATGGCCGTGGCCTACAGCACCTTCGCCAACCGCGGCGTCCGCCACGACCCGG
>Ga0182741_1002737_pt1 | contig 19938 bp, 16 predicted proteins | sample eDN5th37CBELigOP_FD_128874 | JGI IMG/M metagenome (GOLD analysis project Ga0182741, IMG submission 128874) | Enriched Organic Plus compost microbial communities from Emeryville, California, USA - eDNA 5th pass 37_C BE-Lig OP (version 2) (version 2) ... | reverse complement strand
AGGGCGGCGGTGTGGCGCTTCACGGCCTCGGCAAAATCGCGCTTCGCCTCCGCCTCCAGGAAATCCTGGACCCGGCGGGCCACGTGCGGCTGCTCCCCCGAAACGGCCAGGATCGGGGTGCCGTCGGCGGTGCGGATAGCCTGGGTTGTTCCCCTAATGTTCGACCAATGAACGATCCTGTGGGGCACGCCGCGCAGGGGCACCAGGGCACCCGGCTCGAAAAGTACCCGCATGGGCACCTTGGCGAGACGCGTGGCGATCCAGCCGCCATGGCTGTCGGCGAAGCGCTGCGCGATGCCGAGGTCGGTCCGCTCCGGAATCGTCAGCACCACCTCGCCGGTCGCATTGGACACGCGCAAGGTGATCCGCTTGGCGGTGGGCCGGCGCTTCAGGGCGACCTTGAAGGCCTGGCCGTCGTGGGAAACTTTGAGATGGGGAGGGTCCGCAGGAACGCGGCGGAACAGGGCGAATCTCATGTCGGCAATCTGCCCCGAAGGGGCAGAATTGTCAGCGCAGCCGTTTGCCGCTCCTCCTGCGACGCCAAATCCGGGCACCGGGTCTTGACGCCTCCAGGAGTCCCACCACAGCCGTAATTGTCCCGTTTCGGCCATCCTGTCCTACTGATTCGGCGGCGCCACCGCGGCGGAGCGACGTGACGAAAGGGCTCTCGGATCGGCGCCGTCGAGCTTAACCATACAGGTTTCCGGTCCCGGACGTAATACCATCCCGCAGGGGCGCAGCGTCAGGCCTGCGCTGCCTCCCGCCGTGCCTCCTGAGCCACCCCGTGAAGCGCGATGAAATCGCGGATGCGGGGTGCGACTTCCGCCCGGAAGCGGGAGCCGTTGAAGACGCCGTAATGGCCGACGCCCTTCTGCAGGTGGTAGAGCTTCTTCTCGGCCGGCAGGTTCGGGGTCAGCTCGAGGGCCGCCTTGGTCTGGCCGATGCCCGAAATATCGTCCCGCTCGCCCTCGATGGCCATGATGGCGCAGCGGCGGATCGACATGAGATCCACCGGCTTGTCCCGGTGCATCATTTCGCCCTTCGGCAAATCGTGCCGGACGAAGACCGTGTCGACGGTCTGGAGATAGAACTCGGCCGTCAGGTCCATCACGGCGAGGTATTCATCGTAGAAGTCGCGGTGCTTCTCGGCCGAATCGCCGTCCCCGTCCACCAGATGCTCGAACATCTCCCAATGGGCGTTCATGTGCCGGTCGAAATTCATGGCCATGAAGCCGGAGAGCTGCAGGAAGCCCGGATAGACGCTGCGCCAGAAGCCCGGATGGGAGGGTGGCACCTTGGTGATGCAGTGGCGCTCGAACCACTCGATGCCCCGCTTTTCCGCCAGCTCGTTGACGGCGGTGGGCGAGCGGCGAGTATCGATGGGGCCGCCCATGAGAATCATGGAGCGGGGCGTGCAGGGGTCCTTCTCGGCCTCCATGCGGGCGATGGCGGCGATCACCGGCACGGCCGGCTGGCACACCGCCATCACGTGGAGGTCCGGCCCGAAGGACCGGAACATGGCGATCAGGTAGTCGATGTAATCGTCCAGGTCGAAGCGGCCCTCCGCCAGCGGCACCATGCGGGCATCCGTCCAATCGGTGATCATGACCCGATGGGTGGGGAGAAAAGTCTCCACCGTGCCGCGCAGGAGTGTGGCGTAATGCCCCGACATGGGCGCGACGATCAGGAGGCGCGGCTGCGCGGCCGCGCCCGGAAAGTCCCGCTCGAAGGAGATCACGTCGCAGAAGGGCCGCTCCCAGACGATGCGCTCGGAAACCGCGACCTCCCGGCCGTCGATCACCGTGGTCGCAAGGCCGAAGGCGGGCTTCTCGTAGCGGCGCGTCGTGCGCTCGAACATCTCGCAGGCAGCCGAGACGGTGCGGCCATAGGCCGTGTTGGTCAAAGGGTTGTCGGGATTCTCGAACAGGGACTTGGTCACGTCGGATGCGGCCCGGGCGGGCCCGAGCATCCAATGGGCGGCCTCATACCAATAATAGGAAAAATTCATTGAAATACCCCATATGGTCGAGTGTCCCCTGTTCTCCTCGAAAACCGAGCCGGACTTATCCTCAACCATGACGGTAAAATGAAAGTTCCTCTCGTCAAAAGCAAGGCTTCATAAGTCTGATGCGAATTCTTGGGAAAATCGGCCTCACATCCTGCCGTAAACTTCTCGACGACAGGAAAGTTTGTGTCCGCCGCCTTGCTTGGCGGGCCGCATGCCGGCCCTATCCTGTTGGTGGATGATGGATATTCAACCCGCACGCCTGACCCATAATGCCCGGCAGCTGCGCCTGGACACCCTGGTGCGCCTGCGCTGGCTGGCCATTGCCGGGCAGGCCGTCGCGGTCGCCGTGGTGCGGTTCGGCCTTGGTTTCGAGCTTCCGTTCGGGCTGTGCTTCTCGGTGATCGCAGTCTCGGCGGTCGTCAACCTGATGCTGCGCATCGAATATCCGGCGAGCCACCGCCTCAGCGACAATGCCGCGACTGTGCTCCTGGCCTTCGACACCCTGCAGCTGGCGGGGCTGCTCTATCTCACGGGCGGGCTCGAGAACCCCTTCGCGATCCTGTTTCTCGCACCGGTGCTGATCTCGGCCACGGCACTGACGCCGGAGCGGACGCTTGGCCTTGGCCTCCTGGTGATCGGTCTGGCGACCCTTCTGACCCTGGCCCACCGGCCGCTGCCCTGGGTGCCGGGACAGCCGCTTTCTTTGCCGTTCCTCTACGTCACCGGCATCTGGACCGCGATCCTGCTCGGGACGGTCTTCATCGGCATCTATGCCTGGCGGGTGGCCGAGGAGGCGCGCCAGCTCGGGCAGGCGCTCGCGGCCACGGAGCTGGTGCTTGCCCGGGAGCAGCATCTCTCCCAGCTCGACGGCCTCGCCGCGGCGGCCGCCCACGAGCTGGGCACGCCGCTCGCCACCATCGCGCTCGTGGCGAAGGAGCTCGACCATGCGACCCCAGCCGACAGCCCGACGGCCGAGGACCTGAAGCTCCTGCGGGAGCAGGTGGAGCGCTGCCGCACCATCCTGACCAAGCTCACCTCCATGGGGCAGGAGGAGGGCGACTTCCTGGAGACGATTTCGCTCCAGCACCTGGTGGAGGAGATCGTCGAGCCGCAGCGGGCGCTGGATTTCGATGTCCGGGTCCTGTGCCACGGGGAGGGGCCCGAGCCCATGGCCCGCCGCAATCCCGGCGTGGTCTACGGCCTGTCCAACATCCTCGACAATGCGACCGACTTTGCCGAGACCCACGTGACCGTGGAGGCGACTTGGACGCCCCAGGAGGTCTCCCTGGAGATCCGGGACGATGGCCCGGGCTATGCCCCCGACATCCTGCTGCGGGTCGGAGAGCCCTATGTGACCACCCGCAGCGCCGCCATGCGTATCGAGGGCGATGCCGAGGAGGAGGGCGGTTCGGGCCTTGGGCTGGGGCTGTTCATCGCCAAGACCCTGATCGAGCGCTCGGGCGCCCAGCTCACCCTCACCAATGCGGTCCCGCCGGACCACGGCGCCATTGCGCGGATCGTTTGGCCCCGTCATGCGTTTGATCAGGGTGCGGCAATTTTGCCGCAGGCCGACAAAGGGGAAGGCCTCACGGAAGAAGGCAACAATTCCCATATATGAGAGTGAGCCGCACCGGGCTCATCTTTCAGGGAGCCTTCCCGGATGCAAGGAGATGTTCTGATGGCCGATGCGCCCGTGGCGTTCGAGGATCGCGCCGACAAGAGCCTCTTGATCGTGGACGACGACCGTCCCTTCTCGACGCGCCTCGCCCGCGCCATGGAGGGCCGCGGCTACCAGGTCCGCGTAGCCGAAAGCGTGGCCGAGGGTATTGCGGCGATCGAGAGCGAAGCCCCCGCCTTCGCGGTGATCGACATGCGCCTCGGGGACGGCAACGGCCTCGACGTGATCGAGCGCCTCAAGAACCGGCGTCCCGACGCCCGCGGCGTCATCCTCACGGGCTACGGCAACATCGCGACGGCCGTCACGGCCGTGAAGATGGGCGCGTTCGATTACCTCGCCAAGCCCGCCGACGCGGACGAGATTCACGCCGCCCTCATGGCCCGCCCGGGCGAACGGGCGACTCCGCCGGAAAATCCGATGTCCGCCGACCGGGTGCGCTGGGAGCATATCCAGCGGGTCTACGAATTGTGCGGCCGCAACGTCTCGGAAACCGCCCGCCGCCTCAATATGCACCGCCGTACCCTGCAGCGGATCCTCGCGAAGCGCGCGCCGCGCTGAGTGCCCGCCAGAACGGGTCAGACAAAGATCGGGAAGGTTAAAGCCGCCCGTCCTGGATCACGTCGGGATCGGCGAGTGCATGCAGCGCGAGGGCTGCGGCCTGGGCGAAGCGCAAGGTTACGGCCTTGCGGCGGGCGCCTGCGAGCGGATGGCGCCTCGCCTCCCGCAGGATGGCGGCGCCGAAGCTGTCGGCGACGATAAGGCCGCGATCCTCGGGCAGGATGTCGAACGGCACGGTCTCGGGTACGGCGAAGAAGAACCGGTCGCAGAAATCCTCGTAATCCGGCCATTTCCGGTCGGCGCGGAAATCCGCCACGCTCGACTTGATCTCCACGATTGTCAGCACCCCGTCCGGCGCCAGCGCAATGATGTCGGCGCGCCGGCCGTTCGCCAGGGAGAATTCGGGCAGGGTCGCGTGACCGAGCTGGGCGAAGAGGCGGCGCACGCCCCGCTGCACCCCGGCCGCCATGGGGGATTGGCGCCCATCGGGCGGGAGGAGAGACGGGGAGGCGGAACGGGCGAGCGAATCGGACATGCCACGAGACTACCCGCAGCGGCCTTGCCTGCAACATCTCCTGTGTCGCGGCCCGGCGTCAGTGCAGCATCAGGTTCTCGGGCGCCAGATCCTCCAGCATCTCGCGCAGATCCTCCAGGTGAGGGTTGATCGACAGGGCGATCTGAAAGGCCGCACGCGCCTCGTTGAGGCGCCCTTGCCGGAGGCAGATCTGGCCGAAACCCGACACGGCGCCGAAATGGCGTGGCTCGAGCTCGAGGGTACGGGCGATGTCCGCGAGACTGTCCGCATCGCGCTTCTCGATGAAGCTCAGGGTGGCCCGCTTGTTCCAGGCCTCCGCCCAGCCGGGATGGCGCGCGACGAGCCGGTCGAGGAGCGGCCGCGCCTGTTTCAGGGCCCCGGACGCCAGGGCGTCGATGGCCTCCGCCATGGTTTCCTCGGCCGCCTCGTCCTCGTGGGAGGCCCAGATCGCCCAGATCATGTCCTCCACCTCCTCGGGCGGGCGCGGGCCCTGCTCCTGGGCCAGCTCCTGGAACAGGCCCTCAAGGCGTGCGGGCATGTCCGGCGCCGGGCGCCGGGAGGGCAGGTCGAGGATCAGTCCGAAGACGGAATCGAGAGGCGTCGAGGGGATCGATGGCATGATGGCTGTCGGTGGGATTCCCGGCGAAATCCGGCGCCGTCTCTCACATAGGGGGCAGGCCGCCCACGGCGAGGGGGCGGTGGATTGTGTCGCGGCCCGAAGCCCCCACGACGCCGTTCCGGTGATCTTGCGGCTTCCTTCGGCGGCTTCTTTCGGGAACGCCGACGTGCCGGAGCCTCTGGCCCTTATCTTCAGGCTTCGGTAACGTCGGTACGGGGCAGGGCGGACGCAGTGGCGGAAGCCGGGCTCCGCCTGAGGGTCCGGAGCATCCGGATCCACCCCGTCTGGACTTGTCCCTGGAGGTGACATGGAGCGCGACCCGCTGCGCCTGGCCTGGAAGACCGATCCCGCCCGCCACCTGCTGGGTTTCCTGCTTCTGGCCGTGGCCGGAGGGCTGCTGGTGCTCGGCCTCCATCTCGTGCGCATGGTCACGGACCTGGCCATGGGGGCGGCGGATCCGGCCGCGCCCTTCCTGTCCATCGCCCTGAGCCTGCCGGAGATGACCGGGCGGGCGCCCCTCGTGCTCTTTCCGGGCTTCACGCTTGCGCCCGACACGCATTTGAAGGCCGCCATCGGCGCCCTGATCCTGGTGCCCGTCCTCGTGGCGCTGGTTCTCACCCTCCTCAACTGGGTGACGGTCGCCATCCGCACCCGGACCTTCCAGCGCATTCTTTCGCGCATGCTCGACGTGATGCTGAAGGCCTCGCCGGCGGCTGCCGATGTGACCGATGCGACGGAGCTTGCGAGCGAAACCCTGTCCCGGGAGGGCGGAATCCTGGGCTCTGCCCTGATCTCGTCCGTGCGCCAGGGCGGCATGATCGGCCTGTGCGTCGCTTTCGTGCTGGTGACCGAATGGCGGCTCGGCCTCACGCTCGCGGCCATGCTGGTCCTGGGCGGGATCCTCAATGCCCGCCGGGCGCTCCTGCGGGTCGATACGGCCAAGGCGCGCCGCCGGGAAGGGGAGGGGGTCGAGGCCGCTTGGTCCGACCTGATCCATCGCCTGCCTGCCTTACGCGCCCACGGCACCGCATCCTTCGAGCGGGAGCGGATCGGCCGGACTTTGGCCCAGCGCCACGGCCCGGTCCTGTCCCGGGAGCGCCGCCTTGCTCTCGCCGAATCCTTCGCGGCCGGCATCCTGATGCTCGCACCCCTGGCGCTCCTGGCTGTCGGCGCCTGGCTTTCTCCCCATCCGTCCCTGACCGCGGGGGCGCTTGCGGCTTCGGCGCTCGCAGGGGCGCTTGCGGCCTATGGCGTGCGGGAGCTCGTGGCGTGGCAGCAGATCGTGGACCGGACGCGCCTACTCCTCGGCGAACTCGCCCGCAGCCTCTCGGCCATGGAGCCCCGGGACCGTCCGGCCGTCGCGGCCCTGCCGCAGAACGGCGCCCTGGTGGCAAAGGGCGTATCGGCCTACGACCCGGCGAGCGGCGCCCGGATTTCGAGCGTCGACCTCCACATCGCCTTTCCGTCCCATGTGGCCCTGGTGGGCGACGGGGATGCGGGGCCGCGGCTTCTTGCGGCCCTCATCGGCGGCCAGCTCTCTCCCTCCACAGGGCAGCTCACCTATGGCGGCACGGACCTGAGCGCCGCCGATCCCGTGTCGCGGGCGCACCGCATCGCGCTTGCGGGCGACACGGTCCTGTTTCCCGGCTCCATGCGGGACAACCTCGTCTACGGTGCTGCCGCACCGACCGCGGAGCTCGACCGGCGCCTGATCGATGCGGTCGAAACCGTCGGGCTCGACGGGCTCATCCATGCCCGCGGCCTCGCCGGGACCGTCGATCCGAAGCGGGAGCCGGACCTGGCGGCGGCGCTGGTGGAGACCCGCCGGGACGTGCGCAAGGCGCTCGCCCGCGAGGGGCTCGACCGGTTCGTGGACCCCTTCGATCCCAAGCGCTTCAACCGTTACGCGACCGTCGGCGAGAACCTTCTGTTCGGAAAGGCCATCGGCGACACCTTCCGGGAGGACCGGCTCGCCGGCCATCCCTTCGTGCGGGCGATCCTGGAGGCCGAGGACCTGACCAAGCCGCTCGCCCGCATGGGCCTGTCCATCGCCACCAGCATGATCGAGATCTTCGCCGACATTCCGGACGGGCACCCGCTCTTCGAGCGCTTCTCGTTCTTCTCGGCCTCGGACCGCACCTATTTCGAGGACCTGGTGGAGCGGCGCAAGGAGAACCGGCGCGGGGTCCAGACCGGCCGCGACCAGGAGCGCCTGATCGGGCTCGCGCTGCTCTACAACGAGAGCCGCCACCGCCTCGGCCTCCTCGATGCGGGCCTGGAGATGCGGATCGTCGCCGCGCGGGCGGATTTCACCCGGATGCTGCCGGTGAGCCTGCAGCCCGCCATCGAATTCTACGACGAGGGCCGCCTGTGCACGGCCGCGAGCGTCCAGGACAACCTGCTCTTCGGCCGCATCGCGGCCGATCAGGCGGGGGCCGAGGAGGCGGTGCAGAAGGTAATCCGCCGGGTGCTGACGGATCGCGGCCTGGACGACGACGTCTCCCGCATCGGGCTCGCCATGCCGGTCGATCCGCAGGGCGGAGACCTGACCTTGGCCGAGATCGCCGCCATCGACGTGGTGCGCTGCCTGGTGCGCCGGCCCGACATCCTGGTGGTCCAGCGCGCCCTCGACGGATTGCCCGGCCCGGCAGCCGACAAGCTCGTGGCGGATCTGCGCCGTGCCATGATCGGACGGGGGCTCATCCTCGTCACACCCGAAATTACGCCCGCCATGGATCGCCCGGCCTTCGATTCGGTTATCCGTTTCGAGCGCGGCGAACCCGTGGAGAGCACCCGTGCGGCAACCCAGCCGGAGGCCATGAGCGCATGACGAAAACGGCCCGAACCCCCATGACCACTCACCCTTATGCGCTGCCCTCATGTGCGCTAGCGCACATGCGTCGAACTCCAGTTCGGCGATTGTCTTGACATGGTCAGGCGCGCGGCATCCTCCGATCCGCTCCAGATCCGATTCTGGGGCACCCGTGGCTCGACCTGCGCTTCGGGTCCCCGCTTCGTAGAATTCGGCAGCCATACGGCCTGTGTTGAAGTCCGGTGCGGAGAGCGCCTCTTCGTGGTCGATGCCGGAAGCGGCCTGTCGGCCCTCGGGACCGAGCTCGGCGCGGACGCGCCGGCCGAGGTCGATCTCCTCCTCAGCCACCTGCACCTCGACCATATCTGCGGGCTTCCCTTCTTCAAGCCCGCCCTGCTCAGCTGCAACCGGGTGATCCGTACCTATTGCGGCAACATGGATGGCGAGAGCGCCGAGGCCGCTCTGAACCGGCTCTATGCGCCGCCGCTTTTCCCGGTCAGCCTCGATCAGCTTCCGGCCCGCTTCGAGCATCGCGGCTTTAAGGCGGGCGAGACCCTCGCGTTCCCGGACGGGGCGCGCGTCGCGACCCATCGCCTGAACCATCCGGGCGGCGCCACGGGCTACCGGTTCGAGCATGGCGGCCGCGTCGTCTGCTACATCAGCGACCTCGAGCACAGTGACCCCTGGCCCGATCCGGGCCTGACGGCCTTCGTCCGGGATGCGGACCTGATGATCTACGACGGCATGTTCTCGGAGGCCGAATATTCCCGCTGTCGGGGCTGGGGACACTCCACCTGGGAGAAGGGGGTCGAGCTGGCGAAGGCCGCGGATGTGAAGTCCCTGGCGATCTTCCATCTCTATCCCGGCCATGACGATACCTTCCTCAAGGACGCCGAGGCCGAGATGCAGAAGGTCATGCCCTCTGCCTTCGTGGCTCGGGAGCGCCAGACGGTTTCTTTCGCGCCCGTAACCGGCGAGGCGGTTGCGGAACGGACAAACCCCGCTAAGGTGCCGGCCGTTTAGGACCGCCGGGAGCGGATGCCGGATCCTCCCGATCCGCTCCGCCGGCATCGCCGAAACGATCACGCAGCGGGCTTTTCAAGAACCTGATGTCAGCACCCATCCTCGTGACCGGCGCGGCCGGCTTCATCGGTTTCCATGTGGCCAAGCGGCTGCTCAGGGACGGCCACATGGTGGTCGGCGCGGACAGCTTCACGCCCTATTACGACGTGAGCCTGAAAGAGGCCCGCTTCGCCGCGCTCACGCCCCGCAACGCCTTCGTGCCCGAGCGGATCGACCTGTCGGAGGCCGAGGCGACGCAGGATCTCTTCCGCCGCCACCGGTTCGAACGGGTGATCCATCTCGCGGCCCAGCCCGGGGTGCGCTTCGTGGATGCGGGGCCCTATGCGCGCTCGAACCTCGTCGCCTTCGTCAACATGCTGGAGGCCTGCCGCCACGGGGACGTCCGGCATCTGGTCTATGCCTCGTCGAGCTCCGTCTATGGGGCGAACCGCAAGCTGCCCTTTTCGGAGCACGACCCGGCCGATCATCCGATCAGCGTCTATGCAGCGACCAAGCGGGCGAACGAGATGCTGGCCCATTCCTATGCGCATCTCTTCGGGCTTCCGGCCACGGGCCTGCGCTTCTTCACGGTCTACGGTCCCTGGGGCCGGCCCGACATGGCGGTCTACACCTTCACGCGCGCCATCGCAGAGGGCCGGGAGATCCAGGTCGCCAATGCCGGCAAGGTCTGGCGCGACTTCACCTATGTGGACGATATCGTCGAGGGCATCGTGCGCCTTGTGGACCGGGCGCCCACGGCCGATCCGGCCTGGGACCCTATGGCGCCGGATCCGGCGACGAGCAGCGCCCCGCACCGGGTCTACAATATCGGCAATGACCGGCCCGAGGAGGTGAACCGGCTCATCGCCCTCATCGAGGAGGCGCTCGGCCGCAAGGCGATCCGGGTCGACAAGCCCCTGCCGCCCGGCGACGTGCTGGAGACCCGCGCCGACGTGAGCGACCTGCGCCGGGATGTGGGCTTCGCGCCGTCCATCTCCCTGGACGAGGGGGTGCGCCGGTTCGTCGAATGGTATCGCGGCTATCACGGCGCCTGACATGCTGTTCGTCCCCACTCTCCTGTCGGCCCTCCTGTCGGTCCTGCTGATCGTCGTCCTGAAACCCCTTCTGGTGCGCTATGCGCTGGCGCGCCCCAATGCGCGCTCGAGCCACCGGATCCCGACCCCACAGGGCGGCGGAATCGCGGTCGTCGGCGCGAGCCTCCTCGTGACCGGGCTTCTCATCGTCCTGTTCTCGGACTTGACCGGACCGGCGACGGGATCCTTCCTGACCGCGGCGGCGGCCGGCCTCGTTCTCGCGGTTGTCGGCGCAACCGACGACATCCGCCCGCTGCCTACGATCCCGCGCCTTCTCCTGCAGATCGGGGCCGTGACGGCCGTGGTCCTGACGAGCGACGTGCGCCTCCTGCCCGATCTCGTGCCGCTCGGTCTGGAACGGGCGCTCCTGGTCTTCGGGGGCGTCTGGTTCGTGAACCTCGTCAATTTCATGGACGGGCTCGACTGGATCACGGTGGCCGAGATGGTGCCGGTCACGGCCTTCGTGGCTTTCTGCGGATGGGCGGGCCTCATGCCCCTTCCGGCCGTCTATGCGGCCGCGCTCTGCGGTGCCCTGATCGGCTTCGCGCCCTTCAACAGGCCGGTGGCCCGGCTCTTTCTCGGGGATGTGGGCTCACTGCCCATCGGGCTCCTGATCGGCTGGCTTCTCCTGCAGCTCGCCGGGACGGGCGCTCTCGTGGCCGCCCTCCTGCTGCCGCTCTACTACCTGATGGACGCCACCATCACGCTGCTGCGCCGCCTCGCCCGGCGTGAAAAAATCTGGGAGGCGCACCGCACCCATTTCTACCAGAAGGCCACCGATAACGGCTTCTCGGCGCTTGCGGTCAGCGCTCATGTGTTCGGGCTGAACCTTGCCCTCGTGGCTCTCGCGACCATAACCCTGGTCTGGCGCTCGGCGACCGTGCAGGTCGCGGCGCTCGCCGCAGGCGTCGTTCTCGTCGCCCTGGTGCTCCGGCTCTTCTCCCGTCCACGTTCGAAGGTCGCGTGATGAATGGACCCCTGATCGCCCTTACGGGCGCCACCGGCTTCATCGGCCGTCATCTCCTCGCGGAGCTGCCGAAGCGGGGCTACCGGGTCCGCGTGCTGCTGCGCCGTCCCGCTGAGGTGCCGCCGGGCGCCACGAGCGCCGTGATCGGCGACATCGCGCAGCCCTTCAACATGGCCGCGGCCCTGCGGGACGTGGACGCGGTGATTCATTCGGCGGGCCTCGCCCATGCCATGTCGGGCCTGCCCGAGGACGATTACCGGGCCATCAACACGCAGGGCACCCTCGGCCTCGCCCAGGCGGCGGAGCGTGCAGGCGTCCGGCGCTTCGTGTTCCTGTCGTCCATCCGGGCCCAGAGCGGCCCCGTATCCGAGACGATCCTGACCGAGGCGATGGCGCCGCATCCGACCGATCCTTACGGCCGCTCGAAACTGGAGGCCGAAGAGGGGCTCGCCCGGCTCGGGCTCGACTGGGCGGCCCTGCGGCCCGTTCTGGTCTACGGGCCCGGCGTGAAAGGCAACATGGCGTCCCTGATGGCGCTCGCCCGCTCGCCCTGGCCCCTGCCGCTCGGCGGCCTCAAGGCGCGGCGCTCGCTGCTCGCCCTCGACAACCTGACGGCGGCCGTGGAGGCTGTCCTGCGGGCACCGGGGCCCTTGCGGCGGCCCTTCATCGTGGCGGATCCGGAGCCCGTAACGGTGCCCGAGATCGTGACGGCCCTGCGGGCCGGCCTGGGCCGTAGCCCTGGCCTGCTTCCCGTTCCAGCCCCTCTTCTGAAGATGGCCGCAACGTCCATGGGGCGCCGCGAGGCCTATGAGCGGCTCGCGGGTTCTCTCGTGGCGAGCCCGGCGGCCCTGGCGGAGCTCGGCTGGGTTCCGGTTACGACGACGCCCGACGGGCTGCGGCGGCTGGCAGCGGAGCCTCCTTCGTCCGGCGGCTGAATTCTGGAATCGCCTCCTCGAAAACTTCTTCGGCCGCCGCCCGGTCGCCGGTCTCGATAGCCTTGGCCAGGCGCTCCAGCCACATGTCGAGCCGGGCGCGGTCGGCGAAGATCGGCCGGGCCGCCATGACGCCGTCGACGCCGATCTCGGCACGGGATTCCTCGCGCGCGAAGAGGATTTCGTGCAGGCGCTCGCCTGGGCGCGTCCCCGTAACGGAAATCTCGATCTCCTCGCCCGGCTCGTATCCGGCGAGGCGGATCATGCGCTCGGCGAGCTCGTAGATCCGGACCGGCTGGCCCATCTTGAGCACGTAGATCGAGGTGCGCTCGTCGCTGTTCGCCCCGCTCGTGAGCGTCCGGCCCTCTGCATCCGCATGGGACGCGGAAGTGAGCACGAGATCCGCCGCCTCGCGGGTGGTCATGAAGTAGCGCACCATGTCCGGATGCGTGACCGTGACCGGCCCGCCGCGGGCGATCTGCGCCTTGAACTTGGGCACCACGGAGCCGACAGAGCCCAGCACGTTGCCGAAGCGCACCGCGATGAGCCGGGTCGCCCGGTTGCGGCCCATGAACTCCGCATCGAGGGCCTGCCCGTACATCTCGGCGAAGCGCTTCGTCGCGCCGAGCATCGAGACCGGGTCGATGGCCTTGTCGGTCGAGATGATCACGATGGCGTCGGCGCCCACCTCGACGGCGGCGTCGGCCACGTTCACGGAGCCGAACACGTTGGTCTTGATGCCCTCGGTCCAGTTCTTTTCAAGATACGGCACATGCTTGAGCGCAGCCGCGTGGAAGACTACGTCCGGCCGGAAATCCTTCATGATCTCGCGCAGGCGGTCCCGGTCGCGCACGTCGGCGATGACGCCGTCCACCTTGGTGTCGCTGGACAGGATGACGGGGTTCTCGAGGATGCCGTAGAGGGAAGGCTCGGAACTTTCGAGAATCAGGAGGTCACTCGCGCCGAAGGCGACCACGCGGGTGCAGATCTCCGATCCGATGGAGCCGCCGCCGCCCGTGACGAGCACGCGCTTGCCGCGGATGAAGTTCTCCAGCCGGTGCCGGTCGATCTGCACGGTTGGCCGCAGGAGTAGATCCTCGATTTCGAGGGGCGCGAGCTCCGCGTCGCGCATGCCTTCGCCGAGGCTCGTGACACGCACCAGCGGCAGGCCGAGGCGGCGTGCGCGGGCGATCAGCATGTCCGGATGGGCCTCCGGCGCCAGGGCGCTGGGGGTGGCCACCAGACGGCGGATCGGAATGCCGCGCTCCTGGAATTCCTGGATCACCCGGTCGAGGTCCTCGAAGGTGCCGAGAACCGGCACGCCGCGGATCGACTGGCCGAGCTCATCCGAGCGGTAGGACAGGACGCCCTTGGGCTGGAGCCGCTTCACCGCGCCGGATTCGATCGCCCGCAGCACCATCTCGGTGTCGCTGCTGCGGCCAAGCAGCAGGGTCGGCGTGTTGGCGTCCCGCTCGATGGTGTTGCGGGAGCGGGCGTACTTCACGTAGCGGAAGGCAAGCCGGGGGCCGCCCAGCAGGAACATCTGGATCAGCCAGTAGAGCGCGATGGTGATCTTGCCGAAGAAGAACGTGCCGAGGAATTGCGGCGAGACCAGCACGTAGTCGATGACCAGGAGCGTCAGGGCCAGGACCGTGGAGGCCCGGAAGATATTGAACAGGTCGGGCAGGGACGCGAAGCGCCACTTGGACCGGTAGAGCTGGAAGAACCAGTAGATGATGCCCGCAAAAGCCACGAAGGGCGGCAGGAACAGGGGCAGGAGACGCAGGCGCTCATCCAGGAGAATGCCGTCGAAACGCACGAAGAAGGTCGCGAGGACGGCCACGGCCGTCATCACGAGGTCATGCACGACGATGAGAACTTTCTTGAAATCCTGCCTGGTCATGGGGCCCGTCATATGTTGCACGGCGGTATCTGCCGGGCCCGGGCCTTTGTCAATGTAAGGCCGGCCCATACCTCCTCTGCCCTGGCAGCCCTTCAGGCCTCCGGCAGGGGCCGGTCCGCCACCACCAGGAGGCCGCCTTCCTCCTGCGCCACATGGGCCGCAATGCCGAAGCTTTCGGCGAGATGCGCCTCGGTGAGCACCTCGGCCGGCGGTGCATGGGCCTTGAGGCGGCCCCGGTCGAGGAGCACGACCACATCCGCATAGCGGGCCGCCAGTGTGAGGTTGTGCATGATCGCCACCACCAGGGCGCCGGCCCGGGCCTGGGCCTTGAGCACGTCGAGCACCAGGAGCTCGTGCCGGGGGTCGAGGGCTGCGATGGGCTCGTCGGCGAGGATCGCGGGCGCTTTCGTCGCAAGGGCTCTGGCGAGGAGGACCCGGGCCCGCTCGCCCCCGGAGAGTTCCGTGGCGGGCCTCTGCTCGAAGCCCCGCAGGCCCACGGCCGACAGGGCATCGGCAACCGCCGCGCGGCCTTCGGGCGGCAGGGAATCCGGCGCCTCGCCGTGGGGCAGGCGGCCAAGGGCGACCACGTCGGCCACCGGCAGGGGCCAGGCTACCTGTCCGCCCTGCGGCAGATACGCGATGGACCGCGCCCGCTCGGCGGCGCGCATCCGCGCCACGGGCCTGCCCGAGAGGGTCACGCTCCCGGCGGACGGCGCCAGCAGGCCCGCGAGGGTCCGCAGGAGGGTCGACTTGCCGGCTCCGTTGGGACCGATCACCACCGTGAAGCGTCCCGGCGCGAGGGCCAGGTCGATCCCGTCCAGGGCCTCGTTGCGGCCGAGGCGGACCGAGAGGGAGCGGGCGACGAGGTCGATCATGCAGGGGTCTCCGCCAGCTCGGCCTTGCGGCGGGCAATGACCCAGAGGAAGAACGGCACCCCGAGGATCGCCGTCAGCACGCCGATCTTCACCTCGGTGGCGGACGGGATGAGCCGCACGGCACAATCGGCCGCGAGCAGCAGCACCGCCCCGGCGAGGCCCGACGGCACCAGGGTCCGGGCCGGATCGTAGCCCGCGAAGGGGCGGACCAGATGCGGCGCCACGAGGCCGACGAAACCGATGGAGCCCGCCACCGCCACGCAGGCCCCCGTGCCGATGGCCGCTCCACCGACCACGAGGATCCGCAGGCGGCCGAGATCGACCCCGAGGCTTCGCGCCGTGTCCTCGCCCAGCGCCAGGGCCCGCAGGCCCGGCCCGGCTGCCAGGACCGCGAGGCTCGCGACGAGCACGAAGGGAGCCGCGAGCCCCACATGGACCAGGGAACGGTCCTCGAAGGAGCCGAGGAGCCAGAACACGATCTCGGTCACGGCGAAGGGGTTCGGCGACAGGCTGATGGCAAGCGACGTGCCGGCCCCGGCGAGGCTTCCGACCGCAAGGCCCGCCAAAACGAGCACCACGACGGTGGCGCTGCGCCCGGCCACCGCCACCACGAGCGCGATGGAGACGAGCGCCCCCGCGATGGCCGCGAGCGGCAGGGTCCAGGACAGGGCGCCCGCGAGCCCGAAATAGAGCACTGCGACCGCGCCCAGGGCGGCCGCCTGGGGCGCGCCGAACACCGCCGTGTCGGCGAGCGGGTTGCGCAGCAGGCCCTGGAGCCCGGCGCCCGTGAGCCCGAAGATCCAGCCGACCAGAAGCGCGAGGAGGGTACGTGGCAGGCGAATGTCCCGCACCACGATGCTGGCGCTTCCCTGGTCCGACAGCAGCGCCTTCACGGCCTCCGCCAGCCCGATCGGCGCCGGTCCGATGGCGAGCGAAGCGCCGGCGAGAATCACCGCGAGGAGCGCAAGGAGGAGGACGAGGAGCGTCCGGGAGGAGGGCATGGCGGCGTCACTGTTCAGGCCCGGTCGCGATAGCAACAGCCGGCGACGGTGTCACCTTTCATTCGGTGCGCACATCCCGTCATTCCGGGATGGTCCAAAGGACCAGGCCCGGAACCCATAACCGCTGACAGAGCAGGAGAGAGCACAGCGGTTATCGTTAGCCTTGTTCTGAAATGCCGGTGTTTATGGGTTCCGGGCTCGCCTGCGGCGCCCCGGAATGACACGGAAGGAGGCTTTTATCGTCCCAGTCGTGCGCGAACCCGGCATGACGAAAGGGCGAGGAATGCCGGGTTCGATTGCGCGCAACTCCATGCTACGAACGCACCATCCCTTGCGTCACAACGAACGAGAGCGCCGCATGAACCCGATCTTCGCCAATATTCCCACGACCGTCTTCGAGGTGATGTCGGGCCTGGCGCGGGAGACCGGCGCCATCAATCTCGGCCAGGGCTTCCCGGACGATCCGGGGCCGGAGGATGTGCGGCGCGCGGCGGCGGATGCGGTGCTGAACGGCTACAACCAGTATCCGTCCATGATGGGGCTGCCGGAGCTGCGCAGCGCCATCGCGGCCCATTACGGTCGCTGGCAGGGGCTCGATCTCGACCCGAACACGGAGGTCATGGTCACGTCCGGCGCCACGGAGGCGCTGGCGGGCGCGATCCTCGGCATCGTCGAGCCGGGCGACGAGGTGGTGCTGTTCGAGCCCATGTACGACGCCTATCTGCCGCTCGTGCGGCTTGCGGGCGGCGTGCCGAAATTCGTCACCCTCCAGCCGCCCCATTTCCGGCTGACCGAGGAGGCTCTGGCCAAGGCCTTCTCGCCGAAGACCAAGGCGGTTCTGTTCAACAACCCGCTCAACCCGACCGCCACGACCTTCTCGGACGAGGACCTCGCGTTGCTGGCGGATTTCTGCCGCCGGCATGATGCCATCGTCATTTCGGACGAGGTGTGGGAGCACGTGGTCTTCGACGGGCGCCGGCATCGGTCGGCGCTCGGGCTCGAGGGCATGCGCGAGCGGGCCGTGAAGATCGGCTCGGCGGGCAAGATCTTCAGCCTCACGGGCTGGAAGGTCGGCTTCGTGTGCGCCGCGCCGCACATCCTGAAGGTGCTGGCCAAGTCCCACCAGTTCCTCACCTTCACGACCCCGCCGAACCTCCAGTCCGCCGTGGCCTACGGCCTTGGCAAGGAGGATTCCTATTTCGACGACATGCGGGCGAATTTCAGCCGCAGCCGGGACCGGTTCACGGCGGGCCTGCGGACCTTGGGTTTCGACGTGATTCCGAGCCAGGGCACCTATTTCGTCAACATCGACATCTCGGGCCTCGGCGAGACCGACGACGTCGCCTTCTGCCGCCGGCTCGTGCTGGAGCACGGGGTCGCGGCCATCCCGGTTTCGGCCTTCTACGCCGAGGGCGCCGTGAAGACTGTGGTGCGGTTCTGCTTCGCCAAGAAGGACGCGACTCTCGATGCGGGGCTGGAGCGGCTGGCGAAGGCGATCAGGCGCGCAGCCTGACGAAGGGGCAGGGCTCTTTCGCCGTTGTATCCCGAAGCGGAACGCCTTAAAGTCTCGGACGTGAGGTCGACCTCACGTCCGAGACTTTAAGCTTCTGATTTTTCGAGCATCTTTTCACGCAAAACCGGTTCCCACTTTTGCGTTCGATGCTCTAGCGTGCATCCCGTTGTGGTCCAACCTGAAGGAGCCCCACCCTCGATGATCCGACTTCTCGTTTCGCTGGCCGTCGCATTCGGCCTTGCGACGGCCGCCGCCGCTCAGGAGCGCGTCGTCAACGTCTACAACTGGTCCGACTATATCGACCCGAAGGCGCTGGACGAGTTTACCAAGGAGACCGGCATCAAGGTCGTCTACGACACCTACGACAACAACGAGATCGTCGAGACGAAGCTGCTCGCAGGCAAGTCCGGCTACGATATCGTCGTGCCCTCCGGCCCGTTCCTGCAGCGCCTGATCGGCGCCAAGATCTTCCAGAAGCTCGACAAGGCGAAGCTGCCGAACCTCGCCAACCAGTGGCCCGACATCACCCAGCGTCTCGCGGTGTTCGATCCCGGCAACCAATATGCCGTGAACTACATGTGGGGCACCACGGGCATCGGCGTGAATCTCAAGAAGGTGCGCGAGATCCTCGGCAACGAGGCCCCGCTCAACACCTGGGACCTGGTGATGAAGCCGGAGATCGCCTCGAAGCTGAAGGCCTGCGGCATCTACATGCTCGACAGCCCCGAGGATCTCTTCCCGGGCATCCTGGCCTATCTCGGCCTCAACCCGGATTCCAAGCGCAACGAGGACCTGACCAAGGCGGGCGACGCCCTGTTCCGCGTCCGCAGCAACGTGCAGAAGTTCCACTCGTCGGAATACATCAACGCGCTCGCCAACGGCGACATCTGCGTGGCCGTAGGGTATTCGGGCGACATCATCCAGGCCAAGTTGCGGGCCGAGGAGGCCAAGAACGGCGTCGAGGTCGCGTATGTCATTCCGCGCGAAGGCGCGCTGATGTGGTTCGACAACTTCGCGATCCCGGCGGATGCCAAGAACGTGGCCGAGGCGCATGCCTTCATCGACTTCATGCTCAAGCCCGAGATCGCGGCCATGAACACGAATTTCGTGTCCTATGCGTCCGGCAACCTCGCGGCGAAGAAGTTCGTGAAGCCCGAGATCCTCAACGATCCCGGCATCTACCCGGACGACGCCACCTTCAAGCGCCTGTTCACCAACACGGCCTATGACGAGCGTTCCCAGCGCACGGTCACCCGGCTGTGGACGCGGGTGAAGACCGGGCGTTAATCCACGGCTCAGGATGGCCTCGTCATCCTGGTGCGTAAGCTTTGATGCTCCGCCCTCAAGGCGGAGCATTTTTTATGGAAGGAAGTGCCGAATCATGCGCCTTGCCGCCCTCGCCGCCTGCGCGGCCCTCCTCGCCACCCCGGCCCTCGCGGACAATACCAGCCCGCCGACCCCCACGCTCAGCGTCATGGGCTCGGGCGAAGCGCAGCTGAAGCCCGATTTCGCCCGCCTCTTCGTGGCGGTCGAGACGCAAGGGGACACGGTTGGCAAGGTCGTGGAGGCGAACCGGACCTCCTCCGAGGAGGTGCTGGCCCGGCTCCAGTCCCTCGGGATCAAGAAGGAGGACATCCGGACCGAGAACTTCCAGGTCTTCCAGACGCCGCCGCGGATGGACAATACGGGCAAGGAGATGAAGGTCCCGAAATTCACGGCCAATCACCGGCTGCGGATCACCACGCGGGATCTCGACGGAGTCGGGCGCCTCGCGGGCGAAGTCCTAGCGAGCCCCAACATGCTGTTCCAGTCCGTGACCTTCGGCCTCGACAAGCAGGAGGAAGGCGGCGACGAGGCCCGCCGGGCGGCGGTCCGCGACGCGAAGCGGCAGGCCGAGCTTTACGCCCAGACGGCCGGCGTGACCCTCGGCCGGATCCTCACGATCCGGGACGGCTCGGCCCAGCCCTACGAACCGCCCCAGGGCGGCTTCCGCATGCAGGCCATGAAGGCGGCATCCCCGGCCGAAGACATCCCGATCGTCCCTCCGGCGACCCTGCGCTACACCTCGACCATCCAGATGGTGTGGGAAATCGCCCCGAAGCCGTGAGGCAGGCGGGCCGCCGGACTGTTCTGGCGGCCTTGACCCCAATCGTCGGTTCAATAGGGTGTTCGGGTCAAAAAAGGCGGACCGGTTTGGTTAGCCCGGTCGTTCCCGGCTCCGGGAGCTCTGGCTGGCGCATGCGCCAAGTCCCGTGACGTTGACCTCGGTGCATGGTGCACCTGGGGAACGTAGGGACATGTCAAAATGCAGCAACAGATCTCAGTCGTCACGCTCGGCATCCTCGATCTCGGGCGGTCGCGGCGCTTCTATGTGGAGGGCT